>Ga0160428_1002408_pt1 | contig 11417 bp, 11 predicted proteins | sample SolpanmetagenomM_FD_108198 | JGI IMG/M metagenome (GOLD analysis project Ga0160428, IMG submission 108198) | Solar panel surface microbial communities from Lawrence Berkeley National Laboratory, California, USA - M | ecosystem: Engineered > Built environment > Solar panel > Unclassified ...
CGCCGTGCTCGGTTTCTTCAACCGGCTTCCTGAGTTTGGGCAAGACCTCGCGTCCTTACTGGCCCGAAACTTTCATATTCTCGATTCGCAACTCCCTTCCTGACGAGTATAACCCTGCTTGCTCATGCTGCTAACCATCCGCCTCGTACTCGAAAGCTTCGCCTTTGCCTGGCAGGCGCTGCGGGCCAATCTGCTGCGCACCATCCTGTCGCTGCTGGGCGTCACCGTCGGTATTTTTTCCATCATCGCCGTTTTCATGGTCGTCGATTCGCTCGAAGCCAACGTGCGCAGCAGCATGAACTTCTTGGGCGACAAGGTGATCTACGTCAATAAGTGGCCCTGGGTCTTCGATCCTAGCCAGCCCTGGTGGAAGTACTTCAACCGCCCCGTGCCCACAGCGCAAGAGTTTCGGCAGCTCCAGCGCATGCTGCCGGCTAGCAGCCAAAAGGGTATCGCCATCTTCGTACCCAAGAGCGGCAATACCCTCAAGAGCGAGGCCAACTCGGTAAGCGACTGCGCTTTGCAGGGAGTGAGCTACGATTACCGCATCATTGCCAGCGTACCCATTGAGCAGGGGCGCTACTTTACGCAGCAGGAAATGGATGGTGGCCGGCCAGTGGCGATAATTGGGGCTACCATCGCCGAAAACCTATATCCGCAGGGCGAGCCGGTGGGCCGGCAGTTCAAAACGCACGGGCGCTACTTCACGGTCATCGGGGTAATGAAGAAGGAGGGCAAAAACCTGCTCGGCACCCCTAGCAACGACGCCAACTGCCTCATTCCCTACGGAACCTTCGCCAGCATATTTGCCCTGAGCAGCACGGGCATGATCGGCCCTTCGCCCTCGCTCGGCGTGAAGGGCCGCGACGATGACCCCGGCCTACTCAACCTGGAGGCCGAAATGCAGGGCGACATGCGCATCATCCGGGGCCTCAAGCCCCGCCAGGAAGACAACTTTGCCCTCAACCGCCCCGAGATGATCGCTTCGGCAATTGGGAAGCTCTTCAGCGTTATTGGAATAGCGGGGGGTATTATCGGCTCGTTTGCGATGCTGGTGGGCGGCTTCGGCATCGCCAATATCATGTTTGTGTCGGTGCGCGAGCGCACCAACATCATTGGCATCCAAAAGTCGCTGGGGGCCAAGAATTACTTCATTTTGTTCCAGTTTTTGTTTGAAGCCGTGTTTTTGTGCCTGCTGGGGGGCGGCGTAGGCATCTTTCTGGTGTGGCTCATTACGCTCATTCCGCAAGACGGCCTGGCGCTCTTCCTGAGCGCGGGCAACGTATCGCTGGGCTTGCTGGTGTCGGTGGGCATTGGGGTGCTGGCGGGCATTATCCCGGCCGTAATGGCGGCCAATCTCGACCCGGTGATTGCCATTCGAGCGAAGTAAAAAATTGGCAAAAGCGGCGTAGCCGCAGTTCCGTTACAATCTGGTAACTTCGCGCCCCTACTTTTGGCCGCCCCGCTTCACCGAGCCGGGGCGGTTTTGTTTTCCCCACCCAGGCTACCATGTCCAAACTTAAAAAAACCAGCAAAACCAAGTCTTCCGACGAAACCCTGAGTGCGGGTTCGGGCAAAACGATTGTGCAGCCCAACGTCAACGACAATAAACTGACGAGCATCACCGAGCTGCGCCAGCAAACCGGCGGCGTGGCCAAAACCGGCCAGGATCCCGACGAGCAGCGCATTCGCAAGGCCTTCGTAGATAAAGACTGGAACGAGATCAAAATCGCCGATAGCTGGCAGATCTTCAAGGTAATGGCCGAGTTTGTGGAGGGCTTCGAGAAGATGTCCAAAATCGGCCCCTGCGTGAGCATCTTCGGCTCGGCCCGCACCCAGCCCGACAACCCCTACTACAAGCAAGCCGAGGAAATCGCCTCCAAGCTGGTGCGCCACGGCTACGGCGTCATCACGGGCGGCGGCCCGGGCATTATGGAGGCCGGCAACAAGGGCGCCCGTGCCGAAGGCGGCAAGTCGGTGGGCCTCAACATCGAGCTGCCCTTCGAGCAGACGCACAACATCTACATCGACCAGGACAAGTGCATCGACTTCGACTACTTTTTCGTGCGCAAGGTGATGTTTGTGAAGTACGCGCAGGCCTTCGTGGGCATGCCCGGCGGCTTCGGCACCATCGACGAGCTGTTTGAGGCCCTTACCCTGATTCAAACCAAGAAAATCGGCCGCTTCCCCATCGTGCTGGTGGGCTCGGCCTACTGGGGCGGCCTCTTCGACTGGATCAAAAACGTGATGCTGGGCGACGAGCGCAACATCTCGCCCGAAGACCTCGACCTCGTGCACATCGTGGACGATGCGAGCGAGGCGGTGAAAATCATCGACGACTTCTACCACAAATATTCGCTGTCGCCGAATTTCTAGGCATTACTTTGGGCACTTGAAAAGGCTGAATGCATGCATTCAGCCTTTTTGTTTTAGGTTATTGACGGATGTAAAGCTAGGTACTAAATTAACTTTAGTAGGTTTTGACAGCTGAATGGTAAGTTTGTTAGGTGAGCAGCTTAGAATTACCGCCAGCCGAACTGAGCTTAGCAGCTTTGCCAGCTAGCCAAGTCTTACCATACTTTCTGGATCTTGAGTTGGTACAGTTGGCTAGCAAAGCCAACGAAGCTTACTGGTACTGGACGGAATTGCGCCGCCGGTTACCCTCGGGTACTGACGCAAATCTGCTGTGGCAAGTGGTGAAGCAACAGCGGCGGCAGACCGCCTGGTACTTTTCTTTGGGGCAAGAATCTGATTGGTATAGGTTTAGTTTTAACCTGCCCCGTCGCTTGCAGCAAGTCCTGGTAGAGCTTGACCAGCGCATGGGTGGCGAGCGGGCTCTTACCCACGACTTGTTAAGCGGGCAAGAGCGAAACCAGTTACTGGTGAATGCTCGCATGGAGGAAGCCATTGCCTCCAGCCAAATTGAAGGAGCCAGTACAACCCGCGAAGTTGCTAAGGAGCTATTGCGTGCTCGCCGCAAACCACTCAATCATTCGGAACGCATGATAGTCAACAACTATCGTACAATTGCGCCACCTGCACGAGTTGCGGCAACAGCCGCTAACGGTAGCGACACTGCTCGAACTGCAAGCGTTGGTAACCAAGAATACGCTAGCTGATGCTGTTTATGCCGGCCGCCTGCGTGACCACGACCGCATCTCAGTAGTGGACCATGTCGCTAGTGAAGTAGTGCATCAGCCGCCACCAGCGAGTATACTGCCGCTGCTAATGGAGCAGCTTTGCAAGCTAGCCAATGATGAGACCGAGGCAAGCTATCATCCGTTGGTGAAGGCATCTATCCTGCATTTTCTGGTAGGGTTTATTCATCCATTCGTCGATGGTAATGGCCGTACGGCACGGGCAATATTTTACTGGTATCTCTTGCGCCGAAATTATGCATTGGTTGAATTTATGCCCATCTCCCGGATAATCAAGCGTTCGGTTGGGCAGTATGCACAGGCTTATCGGTATGCGGAAAATGATCAAAATGACTTGACTTATTTTATTAGTTACCAGCTTAAGGTCTTGCAGCAAGCGCAGCAAGACCTTGAAGCTTACTCGCTAAGGCAGCGTAAACAGGCTGCCAGCACCCGCGACTTATTGCTAACCAGCCAGTTTAATGAGCGCCAGGTAACGTTGCTACAGCGCTTGCAAGAACGGCCGAGCATGATGCTTGCCATCCGGGACTATCAGCACCAATTTAACGTGGTGTACCAGACTGCTCGTACCGACTTAATGAGATTGGAAGAATTGGGATTATTAGCCAAGCGGCTGGCTGGCAAACAAAAAATCTTCTACTTCCGCGCCGAGGACTTCGACCAGCAGCTGGCGAAACTAAAAGCCTGAGCTAGCCCTTACGTTTTACTGCCCGACCTTTGCCCTACCATGTCCGAACCCACCGCTGCCCCCGCCAAAAAGCTTTTCCTGCTCGACGCTTTTGCCCTTATCTACCGCTCGCACTTTGCCTTTGCCAAAAACCCCCGGGTGAACTCGAAGGGGATGAATACGGGCGCCGTGCTGGGCTTTACCAACACGCTGGTGGAGGTGCTGCAAAAGGAAAAGCCGACCCACCTGGGCGTGTGCTTCGACTCGGGCAAGACCTTCCGGCACGACAAGGACGAGAACTACAAGGCCAATCGCCAGGCCATGCCGGAGGATATTGGCATTGCCATTCCGTACATCAAGCAGATTGTGGAGGCGTTTAATATCCCGATTTTGCTGCAAGTCGGCTTTGAGGCCGACGACGTGATTGGAACGCTGGCCCAGAAGGCGGAGAAGGAGGGCTTCGAGGTGTTTATGATGACGCCCGACAAGGACTACTGCCAGCTCGTAACCGAGCACATCAAGATTTACCGGCCAGCGTTTATGGGCAATGCCGCCGAGGTGCTCGATGTGCAGCACGTATTGGAGCGCTTCGAGATTGAGCGCACCGAGCAAGTAATTGATATTCTGGGCTTGCAGGGCGATGCGAGCGATAATATTCCGGGCATTCCGGGCATTGGCGAGAAGACGGCCAAGACGTTGATTAAGCAGTATGGCTCGGTCGAAAACCTGATTGCTAACGTGGACCAGCTCAAGGGCAAGCAGCAGGAAAACGTACGCAACTTTGCCGAGCAGGGCTTGCTGAGCAAGGAGCTAGCCACGATTCACGTGAACGTGCCGATTGAGTTTGAGGCCGATAAGCTCCTCATGGAGGCGCCCGACGGCGCGCGCCTGCGGGCGCTGTTTGAGGAGCTGGAGTTTCGGCAGCTGGCCGTGCGGGTGTTGGGTACGGGCGAGGCGGCGGGCGGTAGCCGCCCGGCGGCCCCGGTGGGGCGCGGGGCGCGCCGGCCCAAGGTGGTCGCGCCCACGGCGCAGGGCTCGCTCTTTGGGGAAGGCAGCGCGGGGGTAGTAATTGCCGCCGAAAACGGCGAGTTTATGCCCGGCGAGGCGGGCGAATACTACCACGGCCCCACCAAAACGCTGGCCGACGTGCCGCACAACTACCACTTGGTAGACACGCCCGAGCTGCGCAAGTCGCTGCTGAGTTTCTTGTTGCAGCAAGCCGAAGTGAGCTTCGACACCGAAACTACCGGGCTGAACACCATGACGGCGCGGCTGGTAGGCCTGAGCTTTAGCTGGCTGCCGGGCGAGGCCTACTACGTGCCCGTGCCGAGCGACGACGCGGAGGCCAGCCAGGCCTTGGTGGATGAGTTTCGGCCATTTCTTGAGCACGAAACAATCCTCAAAATCGGGCAGAACATCAAGTACGACCTGCTAATTCTCAAGAATTATGACGTGCGGGTGAGTGGGCCGTTCTTCGACACCATGCTGGCGCACTACCTCATTGAGCCCGACATGCGCCACAACATGGACGTGCTGGCCGAAACGTACCTGCACTACACGCCGGTGCCCATCACCGACCTCATCGGGCCCAAGGGCAAGAACCAGAAAACGATGGCCGATCTCGACCCGGCCCTGGTGAGCGACTACGCCTGCGAAGACGCCGACGTGACCTTGCAGCTGCGCCACACCTTCGAGCCAATGCTGATAGAGCTGGGCCTGCTAGGCCTGCTCAACGACGTAGAAAACCCGTTGGTGCCCGTGCTCGCCGACATCGAGCACGCCGGCGTGCGCATCGACTCGAACGCCATGAACGAGTATTCGGCCGAGCTGCAAGGCTACGTGCAGGAGCTGGAAACGCAGATTTTCCGCGAGGCCGGGCAGGAGTTCAACATCGGCTCGCCCAAGCAGCTCGGCGAGGTGCTGTTTGACAAAATGCAGGTGGGCGCCGGCAAAATCAAGAAAACCAAAACCGGCCAGTACGCTACCGGCGAGGAAGTGCTGAGCCAGCTGGCCGGCGACTACCCCATCGCGGGCCTCATCCTCGAATACCGCCAGCTCACCAAGCTCCGCTCGACCTACGTGGAGGCGCTGCCGCAGCTGGTGGCCGGCGATGGCCGGGTGCACACGACCTTCAACCAGGCCGTGACGGCTACCGGCCGCTTGTCTTCGACCAACCCGAACCTGCAAAATATTCCCATCCGCACCGAGAAGGGCCGCGAAATCCGCAAGGCCTTCGTGCCGCGCGATGAGCACCACATCTTGCTGGCCGCCGACTACTCGCAGGTGGAGTTACGCATCATGGCCGACTTTTCGGGCGATAAAACCATGATTGAGGCCTTCCGGCTGGGGCAGGACGTGCACAGCAGCACGGCGAGCAAGGTCTTCCATGTGCCGCTCGACCAGGTAGACGGTGAGATGCGCCGCAAGGCCAAGACCGTGAACTTCGGTATCATCTACGGCATCTCGGCCTTTGGCCTGGCCCAGCGCATCGGCATCAGCCGCAAGGAGGCCACCGACATTATCGACACCTATTTCCAGGAGTTTCCGTCGGTCAAGCAGTTCATGGACGACAGCATCAACCGCGCCCGCGAGCTTGAATACGCCGAAACGCTGCTCAAGCGCCGCCGCTACCTGCGCGACATCAACTCGCGCAATGCCACGCTGCGCGGCTACACCGAGCGCAACGCCATCAACGCGCCCATCCAGGGCACGGCCGCCGACATTATCAAGATGGCCATGATCAACATCCACGACTGGCTGATCGAGGAAAAGCTGGGCACCAAGATGATTCTGCAAGTGCACGACGAACTCGTGTTCGACGCCGTGAAGGAGGAAGTAGCCTACGTGACGCCCAAGATCCGCGAGCTAATGACCCAGGCGCTGCTATTGCCCCACGGCGTGCCCCTCGAAGTGGAAGTAGGCACCGGCGATAACTGGCTGAAGGCGCACTGAGCAGTGATTTGGATACTTCCCAGCAGCCAGGGACGGCCTCTCAGTAAGCTGGGACGACCCCTCGGTAAGTCGGGACGGGCCCTCAGTAAGCCTGGGCAACCCCTCAGTAAGCTGGGACGGGCCCTCAGTAGCCTTGGACGACCTCTCAGTAGGCCCGGACGACCCCTCAGTAAGTTGGGACGGGCCCTCCGTAGGCTCGGACGGGCACCAAGTAACCCGGGGTGAGGGGTAAGTAGAAAAGAGGAAGCAGGTAAGTGGAAAATAAGTTGGTTAACCGCTTACATTCGTCGGGCTTTGGTCGCAGCAGGCTAAGGCAGAGCCTAAATCCTTCTATACCCACCCATGCGCTTACGCTTTACCAAAGAAAACATGCCCACGGCCGCCGGCTTCGTGCGCGATTCCTTCCTGGCTGACCAGGCCGATTTTGAGGCCGTGGCCCCGGCTGATTTCGGGCCGGCGTTTGCCGCCGACTTGCAAGCCCGGCTGGCAACGGTGCAACAGGCCACGGGAGCGGCGCTACGCACCAGCACCACCACCCAGGTAACAAGCCGCCTTTACCAGAACCTAGACGCCCTGCGCCCGCTGCTCGACCACCTCGACATTCGCCTCGGCCTGCTGCCCACCAGCGCCCTGACGGTGCCCGCCAAAGCCTTTGGCCTGAAACGCCTGCGTACCCGCCTCAACGCGCGCGATGCCGAGGCCGTGAGCAAGGACCTGACCACGCTGCAAGCTGCCATCAGAGACAACCTGGCGGCCCTCACCAGCAAAGGCTACGCCCCCGCCGAGCTCACCGACCTCACCCAGCTGCACGCAGCCATCGACGCCGACAACGCCACCCAAAACACCCACCACAATGCCGGTACCCAAGCCACCCAGGCCGAGGATGCCGCCTTCGAAGCCCTCGACGCGCTGCTGGCCAAGGTGCTGCGCACCGGCGCCCTGCTCTACAAAACCAACCAGCCCAAGCGCCAGCAGTACGAGATAGCCGCCCTCACGAAGCGCGTGCAGGCGGCGGGCCCCACCGGCGGCGCCGACACGCCACCCAAGGCATAATTACCCGTTTGCGCCGACCTTTGAGCCGCTCCCCACTAGCCGGGGAGCGGCTCTGCTATGTTAATGGAATCGTTTGAAGTCGAGAATTTCCGCAGCCTGAAGCATTTGAAGCTAGAGAAGCTGGCGCGGGTGAATCTGCTGGTAGGAAAGAATAACGTTGGTAAGACTTCGGTGTTGGAAGCCATTTATAGCTTAAGTGGGATTGGTAGTTCTAATTGGTATGACAACATATCTCAAGGCCGTGACATGACCTCAATAGATGTTAACTTTCGACAATTATTTTATAAAGTAAATGAGGAGGGTGTAATTAAGTTAAACGCCACTTATAAAAAACAACTAACGTCTCCTCACTATAGTGCAGCATTAGAAGTACTTCTTAAATCAACAAATCACAATTCGCAATTAGTATCAGAAGATTCAGAGTGGGAGCAAAATCGCCTATCTCAAAGAGCACTGATAGACGAGGTTTTAGGTGTCAGTCTGCAAACCAATTCTATGTCTAGTCCTGCTCATTATGAGCTTGCTGCAACTGAAGATAAGGCAATGAGGCAGCTTAAAGGGATTTCGAAAGGAGCATCTGATGTATTAAAAAACATACGTTTTTCTAATTCATTTCGGCTCCTGAATTCATTTGTATCTAGTAGGCCTCGCATACGTAATCTGGGCTTAGTGATTGAGCAGCTAAAAATTTCAAAATTGGACAGCGAATTAGTTGGTGTGCTTAAACAAGTAGATGACCGTATCGAGCGTATCGAATTAGGTAGCAATGGGCAAATATATTTTAATCTTGGTCCTAACTTTACTACTCTATTATCAGCGAATTTAATGGGGGAAGGCGTGCAAAGGCTTTTGGTCATCGTGTCAGTAATTATTAATAGGGCAGGAGGGTTGGTTTTTATAGACGAAATTGATAACGGGCTTCATTATTCCGCATTACGTATTTTATGGAAAGGCATTCTTTACGCCTCACATATGCATGATGTACAAATAATAGCTACCACCCATAGCGCCGAAGCGCTACGCCATCTCACTTGGGTGCTCGACGATGAAGAGAATGCTAGCTACCGCGACGATGTAGCCGCTTATACCCTCATCCGAGCCGATGATGACACCGTGCGTAGTTACCGCCACGACTACGGACAGCTGGAATATGCCCTTGAGCACGGCATCGAGGTTCGCAATTAATTCTGACGCGAGCGATGGCAACTCGGCAATTCAATATTTTCGTGGAAGGCACGGATGACCACGACTTAGTTTTAACCCTGGTTAAAGAGCTGCGAATTACTACCCAGCACCCCGTTAAAAGAAATACCCGCGAAGGACAGCGCGTAACGACCTATTTGCAGGTAGTAAGCAGCAATGATGACATCCTGATTTCGAGCATCGGAGGCTGGCACAAACTAGGCTCAGACCAGGCGTTTCCCATTCAGCAGGCTGCGGATAGCGGTGGTAAGACACTTATCGTGTTCGATGCGGATGAAGCTCCTGCCCAGCGAGCGCAAGTGCTAAGGCAAGCAGTCGCCGCCTATGAGCCAGCACCCGCCATTTTTCTGCTACCTGGCTTCGAGCAAGCTGGCGAGCTGGAAGACTTGTTGTTGCAGCTAGTGCAGCCTCAGCATCAGGCCGTAATGACCTGTTATGATGGGTATGAGTGGTGCCTACAAGGATTACTGCCTAATGGACAGCCATACTATAATACTCCGTCCAAGAAACGTCGTCTTTATGATTATGTGAATGTAATGCCGCTACAGGGCGACCAATGGGAGCGGCATCACAGAAAAGGTGGACAAAAGATTTTTGAGAACACAGCTATCTGGGACCTAAACGCACTAGCCATTCAGCCCCTGCGTGATTTTCTAGACCAGTATCTTCCCTAAAATTAATGACCCCCAAACCCGCCCTCCACGCCGCTTGCCTGGCCTACGTGCAGCTACGCCTCGACGCCGCCCGCGCTGGCATGGCCGCCGCCCAGGAGTCGTCCAATTCTGAAACGAAGAGCAGCGCCGGCGACAAGTATGAAACCGGCCGCGCCATGGCCCAGCAGGAGCGTGACCGCCACGCCGTCCAGCTGCACGAGGCGCAGCAGCTCCTGGCCGCCATGCAGAAAATCAACCCCGAGCTAGCCTGCGATACGGTGCGGCTGGGCGCGCTGGTGGCTACCAATCTGGGGCTATTCTACGTCAGCATTGGGGCGGGGCGGCTGCGCACGGCCGAGGGCCAGGAGTTTCTGGCCGTGTCAGCGGGCGCGCCCATGATGCAGGCGCTGGCCGGCCGGCGGGCGGGCGAGGAAGCCTTGTTTAACGGTAAGCCCGTGCGGGTGGAGGCGGTAAGCTGATCGCGAGCCGCCGCACCCTGGCCGTTGGTTAGCCGTATGCAGAGACTTTTGGGGCCAAACTCTACCAAAAAGCTATGCTACAAGAAACCAAAACCACTACGCTGCAAAACGTGACCCGCTGCCTGCTCGGGGCGTTTATGGTAGGCGCCGGCACGGGGCACCTCACGTTTGCCCGCTACCCGTTTCACGCCCAGGTGCCCGACTGGGTGCCGCAGGATAAAGACCAAGTAGTGCTCGAATCGGGTGTAGTCGAAATTGCTCTGGGACTGACGCTGATTTTTGCCACCCGCCACAAAGTAGCCATCGGCCTGGGCCTGGCGGGGTTCTACGCAGCCGTGTTTCCGGGCAACATCCACCAGTATAAGCGCCACATCGCGGCGCTCAACCTCAATACCGACCGCAAGCGGTTTGTGCGGTTGTTCTTCCAGCCGGTGCTGATCGGCGCGGCGCTGTGGTCTACCGGGGCATTAAAGGCCTTGCGCAAGTAAGCCTAGGTTGCTTTCTCATTTTTGGCCACCACAAATAGGCGGTCGCCAAAGCGGCCAGTCAGCTTATTGAGCCAATAGGTGGGGTACTGGGTGCCGAGTTTGGCAGCCTGCTCCACCATATTGCCGCCCAGCCGGATGTTGGCGGGCGGCTTCACGGGGTTTTGCAAATCAACTACCGAGAAGCCGTTCTGGGCCAGCATCTTGCGGATGGTAGTCGGGGTAAATTCGTAGAGGTGGTAGGGTGGAATGTCCATGCGGCGCTGGCGGCCCAGCGCCTTGTAAGCCGCAAAGCCCAGCCGCATGCTCGGCAGGTTGGTGACGCTGGGCAGCGCCAGCACCAGCAGCCCGCCGGGACTCAGGATGCGACCGAACTTGCGGATGGCGGCGGCCGGCGACAGCAAGTGCTCGAGCACGTCGCCGAGGTAGGCGAGGTCAAACTGATTTTCGTGAAAATCCTCGGTGGTTTCGATGTTGCCGGTTACCACGGGTAGGTGCAGCTCGCGGCGAGCGTAGTCGGCGGCGTGCTCGCTGATTTCGAGGCCGTGGGTTTCCCAGCCCAGGCTTTGCAGGCTTTTGAGGGTGTAGCCCGGGCCGCAGCCCACCTCCAGGTACCGAAACTTGCGGCCGGGGTAGTGCCGCTGCCACTCTACCCTACTATTTTAGGGGGTTGATAATAAGTAACTTGTCGAATAATCCAGTCTAGTAGGGCCGTAATTTTACGGGCCACTGGCTCTTGCAGTTGGGCATTGGGCCGCGTGAGGTGC
>Ga0160428_1002409_pt1 | contig 11412 bp, 9 predicted proteins | sample SolpanmetagenomM_FD_108198 | JGI IMG/M metagenome (GOLD analysis project Ga0160428, IMG submission 108198) | Solar panel surface microbial communities from Lawrence Berkeley National Laboratory, California, USA - M | ecosystem: Engineered > Built environment > Solar panel > Unclassified ...
AACCCGACCGCGTGGCTTCGTACTTTTGCCAAAATGAGTTCTTCGATGCCCACTTCCTATTCGGCGGCCGGGGCGGCCCGCCACGAACCTTTACTAGCCCCCTCACTGCTGGCCAGCGACCTGGCCAATCTGCAGGCGACGGCCGAGCTCCTCTCCACGGCGGAGGCCGACTGGCTGCACTTTGATGTGATGGACGGACGCTTCGTGCCCAATATCTCGTTTGGGCTGCCCGTGTTGGAAGCCTTGCGCCCCCACGCTCGGCAGCCCATCGATGTGCACCTTATGATGGAGGAGCCCGAGCGCTACCTCATGGCTTTTCGCGAGGCTGGGGCCACCAATATCACGGTGCACTACGAGGCTTGCCGGCACCTGCACCGGGTAGTGGAAGAAATTCGCAGCCTCGGCTGCACGGCGGGGGTAGCCCTGAACCCAGCCACTCCCATCACGCTGCTCCAGGATATCGTGACGGAACTCGACGTGGTGCTGGTGATGTCCGTGAACCCAGGTTTTGGCGGGCAGTCGTTTATTCCGCACACGTTGCAAAAAGTTGCCGCCCTCAAAGAGATGCTGGTCGATACTGGCTCCGCGGCCCTTATAGAGGTAGACGGCGGCGTGAGCCAGGCCAATGCCGGCCCGCTGGTAGAAGCTGGGGCCGACGTGCTGGTGGCTGGTAGCTTCGTGTTTAAGTCGCCCGGTGGGCCGGTAGCGGCGCTGGCCGGCCTACGTGCGCAGCTGCGCGGCCCCGGGCAGGACAAAGAGAAAAAAAGCAAAAAATAGCTGCCGCGGCCTGTCGCCTCCGTGCTCCGCCGAGTTGAAAAGCTACGCCCCGCCCCGCCGGTGGCGTAGCTTTAGCGTTTGTTTTCGCTGCCGTTGCTTTTGAAATCTCTACCGCTACTCGTTGTTTTAAGCGCCCTACCCCTTGCCCGGCTGGCAAAGGCCCAATCGGTGCCGGTGAGCCCGGCGGCTGCCACTGTGCTTACCGGCACTGTACACGATGCCCAGGGCGAGCCGCTAGAACTAGTAGTGGTAAGCCTAGAAGGCCAGCCCGGTGGCGCCACGACTACTGCCCAGGGTACCTTTGCGCTGCGCCTACCCCCCACGCTGCGACCCGATGCCCGCGTCATGCTGGTAGTGCGCCGCCTGGGCTACCAGCCGCTACGCCAGGTGGTGCAGCTGCCCGCCGCTAACCTGCGCCTCACCTTGCAAGCTGATACTAAGGCGCTGGGCGGCGTGACCGTGCGCGGCCGGGCCGCCGGGGCCGACCAGCGCGAGCAAGCCAGCCTCATGCAGCTTGACCCGCAGACGGCCAAGGTCATTCCTTCGCCCTTCGGCGATTTCAACGCCATCTTAAAGACGCTGCCGGGGGTAGTGAGCAACAACGAACTGACGAGTACCTACAACGTGCGCGGCGGCAACTACGACGAAAACTTGCTCTACGTCAATGGCTTCGAGGTATACCGGCCCTTTCTCGTTACGCAGGCGCAGCAGGAAGGCCTGAGCTTTATCAACCCTGACCTAGTGCAAAAGGTCGATTTTAGCACCGGTGGCTGGCAGCCCAAGTACGGCGACAAGCTCTCGTCGGTGCTCGATATTCAGTACAAGGAGCCCGCCAAATTTGCGGCTTCGGCCACGGCAAGCCTGGTAGGTGGCGCGGCGCACGTAGAAGCGCGCTCCGCGAACGAGCGGGTAAGCTACCTAGCCGGCGTGCGCTATAAAAACGCGCAGTATGTCTTCAATGCCCTGCGCCAAAACCAGGGCCAGTACAACCCGACGTTCTACGACGGGCAAGCCTACGTGAATATTGGCCTGGGCAAAAAGGGCGGCGACTTGCAAAAAACCAGCCTGGGCATCCTGGGGGTGGTGGCCCACAACGACTACCGCTTCGTGCCGGTGAGCGGGCAGGTATCGTTTTCGACGGATGTCAACCAGATTTCGCGGGTCAACATCTACTACGCTGGCCGCGAGCGGATGCAGTACGATACCTACCAAGCCGGGCTCGACTTGCAGCACCATTTCCACCCCGGCCTGCAAGTCGAATTATTGGCCTCGGCGCTCACCACGCGTGAGTTTGAATTTCGGGATGTGGAGGCGGCCTACACATTTGCCGACGTCAACCGCGACCCTACCAGCCCCGATTTCAACCAGCCGGTGCGCCAGCGCAATATCGGTTCCAGCTTCAACCACGCCCGCAACAACCTCACGGCTCACGTGGTCACGGCCGAGCTGCGCGGGCGCTGGAACCCCGGCGGCGACCCGCTGGGGCCGCACCAGTTGCGCTGGGGCGTGAAGATGGGCCGCGAAAGCATTCACGACCAGCTCGATGAGTATAGCTTTGCCGATTCGGCTGACTACGTGCCCGATGTCCGCCGCACCCGCCTGGCCGCCGACCTAAGACTACTCAGCACCCGCACCCAGGGCTACGTGCAGCACACCTGGCAGCTCGATAGCCTCAAAACGCTGACCTACGGCCTGCGCGGCCACTACTGGACTGAAAACGGGCAGTTCGTGCTCAGCCCGCGGGCGCAGTTTGCGGCCCGTAGCCGGCGTCACCCCGAGCGGGTGTGGAAGGTGGCCGCCGGCTTGTATGCCCAGCCGCCCTTTTACCGCGAGCTGCGCGATATGCGCGGCCAGCTCAACACGGAGCTGCGCGCCCAAAAATCGCTACACTTCGTGGTGGGCCGCGAAGTAGAGGTCCACCTCATGAACCGGCCGTTCCGGCTCAATACGGAGGCGTATTATAAGCACCTTACCGACGTGGTGCCCTACGAAGTCGACAATGTGCGCCTGCGCTACTACGCCACCAACAGCGCCACGGCCTACGCCGCTGGCTTCGAAACGCGCCTGAGCGGCGAGTTTGTGAAGGGCGTGGAGTCGTGGCTGAGCCTGGGCCTGCTCACGACCCAGGAAAAGGGCGACACCACTGCTACCTACGACGCCAAAACGGGCCAGCGCACCGGCTTCGAGACGCTGGGCTACATTCGCCGCCCGCAGGACCAGCGCCTCACGGCCAGCATTTTCTTTCAGGACCACCTGCCCGATAATCCCTCGGTGCGTGGCTACGTAAACCTGGTTTTTGGTACGGGCCTGCCCTTTAGCCCGCCCGGCCTGCCCCAGTACCGTGGGGCGGGCGCGCTCACCAGCGCTTACCAGCGCGTCGACATCGGCTTTTCGAAAGTGGTGAGCCTGCGCGCTACCCCCAAGCCGCACCTGTATTCGCTCGAAAGCCTGTGGCTGAGCCTGGAGATTCTCAACGTGCTGGGGGCCAATAACGTGGCCAGCTACAGCTACCTGCAAGACGTGAACGGCCGCACCTACGCCGTGCCGAGCTACCTCTCGCAGCGCGTCGTAAACCTGCGGGCCATTGCCCGATTTTGAGGGGGTAGGGCGCGCGAATTGGCTAACTAAAAACGTTAGCTTTAGCTAAGCCAAGGGTATCTTTGTGTACCTCGCGTTAGGTACGTCCCCCAGCCCAACGGCTACTCTGTAAAAAGAGAAGCCCTGCCTGCGGGAACAGGTCAGGGCTTCGAGAAGTGTGGGGGTTTTCGCAGAACCCTTTACTTCTGGACAGATGAAAAAGGACAGCGCGAAGTCGGAGTTTGAATTGCTGTTCAAGCTCCGCATGTCCAATAAGCTAGTTCGCTGGCTTGTTGGGCTAGTAGCCAGTGGCACTGCCGCTACCGCGGTGGCGCACTGGCTGCACTAAGTGGCAAAGGCCGCGCCGCAAGGTGCGGTCTTTGTTTTGCCCGGCCTGTTGCCTGGCTCAGCAAATATACGCGGGTACGCAATAGTTTGGTTCACCGGCGTGGTGGGGTAGGGAAAGCTACGGGGCTGGGCGCCTGCCTTATGGCCCGGCGTGGGGTGGCCCCGCGCCGGCGCCGGTGCCCTTTTGCCGCCTACTTTCGTGCCATGACCCGCCTGCTGCTGCTCCACGGCTACACCGAAGACCGCACCATTTTCGACCCCTTACTGCCGCTGCTGCCGCCCTTTGCCGAAGTAATCGCGCTAGAGCTGGAAGCAGAATTTGCCCACTGGCGGCCCCAGCCTGGGCCCACCAATGTGCACACGCTGGCCCGGCACCTGGCCGCCCGCCACTGCATCGGGCCCACCGACGTGCTCATCGGCCACTCGATGGGCGGCTGGATTGCGGCCCACCTCCAGGAACAAACCGGCGCCCTGGCCATCCTGCTCAGCTCGTTTACCGACCAGGCCAAAATCGTGTCCCGCATCCGCAGCCCGCGCCTGCTGGGTTTCTACGCCCACCTGGGCCTGGTGCAAAACCGCTGGCTCAACGATTATTTCCGGCGGCGCTACCGCCACGACGAGTCGCGGGAGTTGCATGGGCAGCTGGTGGCGGGCATGGGCCGGTTTCAGCGTCGCTACGAGGCCCAGCAGCTGCGGGTGCTGTTTGCGCCGGTGCCGCCGCTCACTACCCAGCCCGCGCTGCGCCTGCACGCCCGGGGCGACACCGTGGTGCGCCCGCCCGACGAGCCGTACGTGGAGCTGCCTGGAGACCACTTTGCCCATTATTTCTACCCGCAGCTAGCAGCCGCGGCCATTCGCGAATGTTTGGCTAAAACAGGGGGGTAGGGCCAGCTTAAAACTGGCAGTAAACCCGCCCGCTCAGCGGGGCCTCGCCACCATCTCAATCGTTTTGACGACGTTGGTGGCGCTGTCGCGCATCAGCTGCAGGCGCATAGGAAACACCGGACTATCAAACGTGGGTTGGGCCTCTAAGCGGAAGCGAAAGACTTTTTCTCCCGGCTCGCTGCAGCTCGTCAGGAGGCGCGGGTCGCCCAGGGGCTGGCCGTCGGCCAGCAGCCAGTCCCACTCGAAGTGCAGTAGGCCCAGCTTGGGCGGCGCGTTGCAAACCACAATCAGATTGGCCTCCACGGTGGTAGAATCGAGCAGGCGTAGTGGGTGGTCGCCTATCATAAAGCGTTGTTCCACAAATGCTTCTTTAATGTCCAGGTAGGGGGTAGGGGGACTTATCTGGTAGCTGCGTAAAAAAACGCCGTCCTTACGGGAGTGTGCGCTGGTAGTATTGGAGCCCTCGTACATGGCCGGGCAGGACGAGGAGCAGGCGGGGAGCAGCCCCAGCGCCAGGGGCGCGAAGGGTAGACGGCGGAGTAGGAGCAGCGGTATAGTCATGCCCCAAAGGTCCCCGCGTCTTTGGCGCCCGTTCTTGACAAAAGTCATTTTCGCCTACCCCTTGCCGCGCAGCCGGCTCAGGGTTTCGGGGGCCACGCCCAGGTGCGAGGCTATGTGCTTGAGCGCCACCCGCTGCCTCACGGCCGGAAACTCGGCCAGTAGCTGGGTGTAGCGTTCGGCGGCCGGCAGCACCCGCAGCTGGTGGGCGCGCTGCTCGCTGCGCACGTAGTAGCGTTCGGTGAGCACTCGCCCGAAAAAATTAAATTCCGGAAACTCCGCATACAGGGTGTGTAGCTGCGCGTGGCTCAGCGAGTGCACCACGCTGGGCTCCAGCAGTTCTAGGTATTCAGTCGAAGGCGCCTGGGTAAGAAAGCTGACAATGGAGATAACAAAGTCGCCTTCCCGCATAAACCACGACGATACCTCGCGGCCCGCGTGCAGCGCGTAGCCCCGCACCAGCCCGCTTTCGAGGAAGTAAACTCGCCGCGCCACCTGGCCGGGTTGTAGCAGCTGGTGCCCGGCCGGGTACTCTTCGCGCCGCGTGGCCGGGGCCAGTGCGGCTCGCAACGCCGGCGAGAGCGGGCCAATGGTTTCGAGGGCGGCAAGAAAGGGGAGCACGGGGCGAAGGTAGCCGCGCGTATCGTTTTTACGTAGGAGGCTTTGTAATTCGGCCGCCCGGCCTACCTTTGCCCCACCATGACCCCCGTTTGCTGCCTCCTGTCTGCCCTTAGCCGCGCGCTCCCGGCCCCTGTTGCGGGGTTGGCCACGGCTTGGCGGGCCGCGCAACCGGCCGGTGTAGTGCAGCATCACCACCATCTGTAGGAGACCGGGCAACCGGGCTGGTCGCTACCCTGTAGCCCTTCGCCAGCCGCTCGCGTCTCCGCCACCGCCCCGCCCTCGGGCCGGAAAACACCTTTTCTTCGTTTGGGTTTTACCAGGCTACCAGCGGCTAAGCTGCCGCCAAGGTGCCTTTTAGTTACGCCAGGCGCTCCGTTGTGAGCGGCTCGCCTTTTTATTCTCATGCTGCGCATTGCCATTCAAAAGTCCGGCCGCCTCTCGGAGGACTCCCTTAAGCTCATCCGCGAGTGCGGCATCAGCTTCGTCTCGTCTTCTTATAAGCTGAAGGTCGAGGCCAGCAACTTCCCGCTCGAAATCCTCTACCTGCGCGACGACGATATTCCCGGCTACGTGCAGGACGGTGTAGCTGACCTGGGCATCGTGGGCCAGAACGTGCTGGTCGAAGCCGGGGGCTCGGCGCTCGAAGTGGAGGCCCTAGGCTTTAGCAAGTGCCGCCTGAGTTTGGCCGTGCCCCGCGGCGCCGAGTACAACTCGGTAGCTGATCTGGAGGGCAAGAATATTGCCACCTCGTACCCCAAGCTGCTCGGCGACTACCTGGCCGGCGAGGGCGTGCGGGCCAACCTGCACACCATTTCGGGCTCGGTGGAGATTGCGCCCAGCATTGGCCTGGCCGAGGCTATCTGCGACATCGTGAGCAGCGGCTCGACCTTGCTGGGCAACGGCTTGCGCGAAGTCGAAACCATCTTCCGCTCGGAGGCCGTGCTCATCGCCGCGCCCAACCTGACCCCCGAAAAGCAGGAGCTACTCGACCAGCTGCGCTTTCGGATGCAGGCCGTGCGCCGCGCCCAGCGCTCGAAGTACATTGTGCTCAATGCCCCCGCTTCGGCCCTCGATGCGGTGAAGGCGCTGCTGCCGGGCATCAAGTCGCCGACCGTCACGCCCCTGGCCGAAGAAGGGTGGGTATCGGTGCAATCGGTGGTAGAGGAAGATAAGTTCTGGCATATTGCCGGCGAGCTGCAAGCCATCGGCGCCGAAGGCATTCTGGTGCTGCCCATCGAGAAGCGCGTCGGGTAGTTTCTAAAGAGAACGTTATACTGAGCTAGCCGTCGCATCTCGTGCGCACCGCATAGGGGTACTACCCCCACGATTCGCGCAAGATGCGGCGACAAGCCCAGCATGACAAACAATTGTTGCCATGCAGATTTTCCACAACCCCGCCCGCCCGCAGTGGCCGGCGCTCCAGCAGCGCCCGCTGGCGGGTAGCAATGCCGCCATTCTAGCCCGCGCCGGCGAGATTTTCGACGATGTGGCCCGGCGCGGCGACGAGGCCCTGCGCCACTACGCCGCCCAGCTCGACGGGGTGCCCGACCTGACCGACCTACGCGTGAGCGCCGAGGAACTGGCCACCGGCGCCGCCCAGGTGCCGGCCGAGTTGCAGACTGCCATCCGCCAGGCTATTCAAAATATCACGACCTTCCACGCCGCCCAGCGCCCCGCCGCCGTGGAGGCCGAGGTCGAAACCATGCCTGGGGTGCGCTGTTGGCGCCGCAGCGTGGCCGTGCCGCGGGTGGGTCTCTACGTGCCGGGTGGTTCGGCGCCGCTGTTCTCTACCTTGTTAATGTTGGGCATTCCGGCCAAGCTGGCGGGTTGCCGCGAGATTGTGCTTTGCACGCCGCCCGGCCGGGGCAATGGCCGCATTGCGCCGGCTATTCTCTTCGCCGCCCAAGAGTTGGGGCTGACTACTATCCTAAAAGCTGGTGGGGCGCAGGCCGTGGCCGCGCTCACCGTGGGCACCGCCTCAGTGCCGGCCGTGGACAAGATTTTCGGCCCCGGCAACCGCTACGTTACCGCTGCCAAGCAATTGGCTGCCCAGCGGGGGGTAGCGATTGATATGCCCGCCGGCCCGAGCGAAGTCCTGGTTATTGCCGATGCCAGCGCCAACCCCGCCTTCGTTGCCGCCGACCTGCTCTCGCAGGCCGAGCACGGCCCCGACTCGCAGGTCGTATTGCTTACCGATTCGGAGGCGCTCTTAAACGGAGTCGTCACGGAGCTAGAGCGCCAGTTGCCGCAGCTGCCCCGCGCCGAAATTGCCCGCCAGGCCCTCACCGAAAGCCGCGGCCTGCTGCTGCCGGATATGGCCGCCATGCTCGAATTCAGTAATCAGTACGCCCCCGAGCACCTTATCCTGGCCGTGGCCGCGCCTGAAGAGTTAGCCGCTGACATCTACAACGCGGGCTCTGTGTTTATGGGTCACCTCACGCCCGAGGCGGTGGGCGACTACGCCTCCGGCACCAACCACACGCTGCCCACTGGGGGCTACGCCCGCGCCTACAGCGGCGTGTCGCTCGATTCGTTTTACAAAAAATCACTTTTCAGCAGCTCGCGCCTGCTGGCCTGCTCGCGCTAGCCCCCGTGGTAGAGCCGATGGCCGCCGCCGAGGGCCTGCATGCCCACGCCCACGCGGTGGCTTTGCGCCGGGAAGCGCTGAGCTAGCTATAAGCTAAGTTAAGTATGGAGTGGCACGCTGTTGCAGCACGCCCGAGCCCGTTCAACGACAAACGGAGTACTACTCCGGGTTACAGTTTAAGATAACATGCCTTTCGACTTAGAATCTCTCATTCGCCCCAATATCCGGGCCATGAAGCCATACTCGTCGGCCCGCGACGAGTTTCAGGGCGATGCCCAGGTGATGCTCGATGCCAACGAAAACAGCCTCGGCAGCGCTGGCCCCACGCAGTTCAACCGCTACCCCGACCCGCAGCAGCGCGCCGTGAAGGCAGAATTGGCTCAGTTGAAGGGGGTAGGGCCGGGCCAGATTTTCCTGGGCAACGGCTCCGACGAGGCCATCGACCTGTTGGTACGGCTCACCTGCACGCCTGGCGGCCCGGACAGCATCTTGTTGCTACCCCCCACCTACGGCATGTACGAGGTAGCGGCCAATCTCAACGACGTGCGCATCGAGCGCTTGCCGCTCACGGCCGATTTTCAGCTTTCGCCCGCCCTCGTGGCCGGCGTGCTGGCTTCGAAGGCGAAGCTGGTGTTTCTGTGCTCGCCCAATAACCCCACCGGCAACCTGCTGCACGCCGAAGCCATCGCGCAAATCCTGCGCGGCTTCTCCGGCCTGGTAGTAGTGGATGAAGCCTACGCCGACTTTGCCACCGCCCCGAGCTGGACCACCCGCCTGGCTGAGTTTCCCAACCTGGTAGTGCTCCAAACCTTTTCCAAAGCCTGGGGCCTGGCCGGCCTGCGGCTGGGGATGGCGTTCGCCTCGCCCGAAATCATCGGCTACCTCAATAAAATCAAGCCGCCCTACAATATTTCCGAAGCTACCCAGCAGCACGCGCTGGCGGCCCTGGCGGCGGCCCCGCACTTTGAGCAGCTGCGCCAGCAGCTGCTCACCGGCCGCGACTGGCTAGCCGAGCGCCTGCCCGCGCTGCCCATTGTGGCCGAAGTTTTTCCTTCGGATGCCAACTTCCTGCTGGTGCGTTTTCACCCCGACGCTACCGCCGTGTACGATTACCTGCTGGGCCGTGGCATCGTGGTGCGCAACCGCACCACCCAGCCTGGCTGCGCTGGCACGCTGCGCCTCACCGTGGGCTCGCCCCCGGAAAATGAGCAGCTGCTGGCCGCCTTAGCCGAATTTAAAGCCTAGCTGCCAGGCTGACGAAAGGCGTAGCCTCTCCAATATAGGGTAGACTGCCCGTGCCCCGTGAGGAGAACCTGCTCCCTTCGTCAGCCGGCTAGGAAATAAGAACCGTAAACCAGCCCGACTTTTATGTCTCGTAAAGTATTATTTATTGACCGCGACGGCACCATCCTCATCGAGCCGCCGACCGACTACCAGATTGATGCCTGGCATAAATTCGACTTCGTGCCCGGCGCCATCACGGCCCTGGCCCAGTTGGCCCGCGACGGCGAGTACGAGCTGGTGTTGGTGACCAACCAGGATGGCCTGGGCACCGTCAGCTACCCCGAAGACACCTTCTGGCCCTATCAGCAAAAAATGCTCGATATTCTGGCAGGGGAGGGGGTAGTGTTCAGCGAGATCCTGATTGACCGCAGCTTTGCCCACGACCCGGCCCCGACGCGCAAGCCCGGCACGGCGCTGCTCACGCGCTACCTCGACCCGGCCGCTGGCTACGACCTGGCGCACTCCTACGTTATCGGCGACCGCGGTACCGATGTGCAGCTGGCCGAGAACCTGGGCTGCCGCGCTATCCTGCTGCACGCCGACGCCGACGAGCGCGCCGCGCTCAGCACCACCGACTGGGCTGCCGTGTACGAGCACCTGCGCCGCCCGCCACGCAAAGCGCACGTGATGCGCAACACCAACGAGACGCGCATCGAGATTATCCTCAACCTCGACGGCACGGGCCACACCGACTGCAAAACTGGGTTAGGGTTTTACGACCACATGCTTGACCAATTGGGTAAGCACAGCGGCTGCGACCTCTACGTGCGCACCCACGGCGACCTGCACATCGACGAGCATCATACCGTCGAAGACACGGCCATTGCTATCGGCGCGGCCTACAACGAAGCGCTCGGCGATAAGCGTGGCGTAAACCGCTACGGCTTTTTGCTGCCTATGGACGATGCCCTGGCTCAGGCCGCCATCGACTTTTCGGGCCGGCCCTGGCTGGTCTGGGACGCTGACTTCAAGCGGGAGCGTGTAGGCGATGTGCCGACCGAGCTGTTTTACCATTTCTTCAAAAGCTTCTCCGACGCGGCTCGGTGCAACCTCAACATTCAGTGCGAGGGGGACAACGAGCACCACAAAATCGAGGCGATTTTCAAAGCGGTGGCCAAATCCATTAAAATGGCGCTGGTGCGCGATCCGGCTGGCCAGCACGTGATTCCCAGCACGAAAGGCATCTTGTAAGCCACAATAACTGTATTCATCATTTGGGTAAACTCGGAGAAGTTGCCTGATTAACCAAATGTTTTAATATGAACATCGCTGTCATTGACTATCAGGGTGGCAACGTGCAGTCCGTGTTGTTTGCCCTGGAGCGACTGGGCGTTACCACGGCCACACTGACTTCCGACCCCGACGTTATCCGACAGGCTGACCGGGTGTTGTTTCCGGGCGAGGGCGAGGCCAGTTCGGCCATGCGGGCGCTACGCGCTGCCGGCCTCGACCAGCTGTTGCCCACGCTCACGCAGCCGCTTCTGGGTATCTGCCTGGGCATGCAGTTGCTGGGCCGCCGTAGTGAGGAAGGCCCGGCCGGGGGCACCGAGCTGCTGGGGATGCTGCCCTTCGACGTGGTGCGCTTTATGCCGCCTGATGCTGCCCACAAGGTGCCGCACATGGGTTGGAATAACCTGCACGACCTGCAAACGCCCTTGTTTGCTGGCCTGAGTGGGGTAGGGAATGAGGGAGGTCCCCAACTGGGAGCGCCATCGTTGCTGCCCACGGCCGCCGACTATGTGTATTTCGTGCATAGCTACTACGCTCCAGTAGGC
>Ga0160428_1002410_pt1 | contig 11406 bp, 10 predicted proteins | sample SolpanmetagenomM_FD_108198 | JGI IMG/M metagenome (GOLD analysis project Ga0160428, IMG submission 108198) | Solar panel surface microbial communities from Lawrence Berkeley National Laboratory, California, USA - M | ecosystem: Engineered > Built environment > Solar panel > Unclassified ...
GCAAGCAGCGCAGGAGGTCGAAGATCTGGTCGCCTAGCTAAGAAACGAGCATCTCGACGTGCATCACCTGAAGAGTCTGAGCTCGATCCTGATGAGCTTGCAGAAGAGGCTGCAGATCTGGCCGCATCGCGTATGAGGAGCGGCAGGCGAGCAAAGCGACATTCTATCGGTATCACGTATGACCAGCCGAAGTTACGTGAACGCGCCGAGCGGAAGGACTACCGTATATACAGGCCTGAGCTTGCCGCTGTGGACGATGATGATGGTCCTGCAATTACAGCTGGAGGTATCAGGTCCAAGAAGGGTGGTGGAGCTTACCGCAGTCTTTTCTCCACACAAGGTCCATTTGGCGGCACTGGTGGTCCTACTCCAATGTTTGGAAACCCAGCTGCTGCAGGCGGAGTGGACAGCGATTCTAGTGATGACGAGATGTCTCGTGCTAACAAGAGTGTCGGTGGAATGGTGGGCATGACGCCTACTGCTGGTCAAAACCCCTTCGGTCAAATACATAACTCCGATGCTGCTCAGGCAGGTGCACCAAGCAATCTGGGTAGGGTAAAAGACAGGAAAGCGCTCGCAGATGCAGATCCGCTAGGCGTCGACCAGAATGTAAATTTTGATGGGGTCGGCGGTATGGAAGGACACATCAACAGTCTGAAAGAGATGGTTCTATTGCCTCTGCTATACCCGGAACTCTTCTCGACTCTTCACATCACACCGCCTCGGGGTGTCCTTTTCCATGGACCACCCGGCACTGGTAAGACGCTGCTAGCGCGTGCTCTGGCTTCCGATGTTAGTTCACATGGCCGCAAAGTCACGTTCTACATGCGAAAGGGAGCCGATGCTCTAAGCAAGTGGGTAGGTGAGGCGGAAAGGCAACTCAGACTGCTGTTTGAAGAAGCGAGGAAGAATCAGCCCAGTATCATTTTCTTTGATGAAATCGATGGTTTGTCTACTCGTCAAGTATGGCTCAACATCTACTGATCTCTTCCCAGGTCTTGCACCCGTACGTTCCAGCAAACAAGAACAAATTCATGCATCGATTGTCGCAACACTGCTGGCGCTTATGGACGGCATGGACGGCCGTGGGCAGGTCATCGTTATTGGGGCTACTAACAGACCTGATTCCGTTGATCCAGCTCTTCGCCGTCCTGGACGTTTCGACCGCGAGTTCTACTTCCCTTTGCCGAACGAAAAGGGTAGACGTGCTATCATCGATATCCATACCAAAGGGTGGCAGCCACCACTTGCCAATGGACTCAAAGACCAATTGGCGACATTGACCAAAGGCTATGGAGGAGCCGATCTTCGTGCTTTGTGCACAGAAGCTGCACTCAATGCTATTCAAGGCACTTATCCACAGATCTATCAATCCAACGACAAGCTCCTCGTTGATCCAAAGAACATCAAGGTGTTGGCGAAGGACTTTATGATCTCCGTCAACAAGATGATTCCTTCCTCAGAACGCTCCGCACCATCAGGCGCGGCGCCGCTAGAATCCAATGTCGAGCCTCTGTTGCGCGATGCGCTCCAGAAGATCACGACTTTGTTGGACGATGTGTTACCAGAACGCAAGAAGCTGACAGCCCTGGAAGAAGCTGAGTATGACGACAGGGACGACGGGAACGGCTTCGAAAAGGAGATGATGCAGCAAAGGTTCGATAAAGCAAGAGTCTTCAGACCGAGGTTGCTTGTGTACGGCGCTCAAGGCATGGGTCAATCCTACATTGGCAAGGCCATTTTGCACAAATTTGAGCGCCTTCACGTACAATCTCTGGATCTGTCGGTCCTTTACTCGGATACTGCAAGATCACCGGAAGCAGCTATCGTCCAGCTATTCAATGAGGCTAGACGTCATAAGCCTAGTGTTATCTACATACCGAATGTCGACATCTGGTATTCCACAGTCTCAGAATCTGTCATTAAGTTGCTCACTGGACTCCTCCGATCTCTCCCGCCGAACGAGCCCGTATTGTTGCTGGGAATCATGGAGCTTGATCCTGGCAAGGACGACCGGGTACCTGACCCACACCTTGTGAAAGACCTGTTCGGATTCTCACCAGAAAGTCACGTCAAACTTGAAAGACCCGGGGAGGCGCAGAGAGTTGAGTATTTTGAGACCGTTTGTAGGTGGATGGCGATGCGACCTGTTGACTTTCCAGATCTTGAGAACAGAAAAAAGCGGCAAATCGCAGTACTAGAAAAAGCACCTTTGCCCGAAGTTACAAAAAAGGTACTCACCAAGCAGGAGATCAAGGCACAGAAGAAAACCGACCGACATACACTCAACTTACTCAAGATCCGGCTCGGAACACTCATGGAGCAACTCAAACGCACGTATCGGCAGTTTAATAGACCTCCTGTCGACCCGGATCTGTTTGGCTATTTGTATGATGAACACGATCCTCAGGCTCTGGGCACAGATCTTACCGAAGAGCAACGACAAGAACATGCGCACAATCGACCCTTCGAGATGCAGAATGATGACAAGGGCGTACCAGGTATTGTACAGGTAGCGACTGGCAAATTCTTCTACAATCTCGAGCTCATCACGATCGAGCGACGACTTGTCAATGGCTACTATAAAAGACCAAAGGATTTCGGCGCTGATATCAAGCGAATTTACAAGGATGCAAAAACGTTGGGCGACGAAAGTAGGATCACTAAGGCGGATAATATGCGCACGAACGTTGAAACCGACCTTGTCATGATTGAGAAGGAAGTGCCTGCTCTTGTGGCCGAATGTGAGAGAGTCTATGAGCGCGAACAGGAACGCCAAAGAGAATGGCAGGTAGCAGCTGAAGAAAAGGCCGCAAAAGGTCAGGACGTACCACTAACCCGACCCAACATACCTCCTCAGATATCCACGACAACCGAAGGAACTCTTGGACCAATATCGCTGGCCAAGTTTCCAGGCCGAGATCCCTTCCCAATGCCTCCGAGTGCTCTGGAAAAGTTCACAAAGAGTCAGTTGTCCAATGGTCACTCTTCCAGTCATCCACATTCTCAGCACTTCTCCTCGGACCCTGTTCATCATGATGATATTGACGTTGATATGGAAGGAACAATAGATCCGTACCACATCGAGCCTTCTGAGACACAAACAGGGACGAATTTCGAGGACACACAGATTGATACTCAAACACATCACACCCTAGAACCACCAATGTCCAGATTAGTACCAGGAGCAACACCTGGCTACCACCACAGTGCCTCGACAACGACATCCGGGAAGAAGTCATCAGATAGGTCAAGCGCGACCAATGGCGTCGGAGCCAGCAGGAGCGACCACCCTGACTTCTCAATGATGCATAGTGTTACACAGCCAAATTCGCTTCAGGAATCACTGCCCGACACTCAAGACCAGTATTGGAAGAGTAGCCCTGATGAAGCAGGGTCTCAACGTTCTGCACATGGGGCCGCGATCGATTCACCACAGCACAACGTCGCACGTCCTAACACTGATATGTTGCCGCCTGCACATCCTGTCAGTATCGCTTCACTGCTTAATCCTATTAACGGCCCTATCCTGCCGGCAGAAAAGGCGCCAGTATTCGTTCCTGTGGATCCGCACTCCCTGTCAGAGCTTCATAGGTTGCTTGGAGAGAAGACTTCTGGGTTCAGTGTTGAGCAACTTGAGCAGACAAATGCTGCGCTTGTGGATGCAGTCTGGAAAAATAGGAGTAAGTGGAATAGAGGTCGGGTTGCTGATGCCGTTGCGGCGGCGTTCAACAAAGTGGTCAAGGAGATTGAAGAGATGCAGAAGATTGCGAAACAATCGCAGGATAGCGAGGTGGATGGCGTGAGGGATCAGAGGTATTCCGGGTCGACTGCCAGTTTTGGGAAGATGGTCTAGGAGAAGGGAAAAGACGATGGTGTGCCAGATGCTTGTAGCAAGGATTGGAAAGAAGCCTAGGATGTGGTTGGATGAATGTGCATGGACTAAATATGAATATAACATTGTAATGAGAGGACGTTACATTGCTGTCGCCGTCTATTCTCTGTTGATTTGTAATTCGGAGAGTGTTCCTCAAATGACGTGCTTTCAATGAGAACTTTTGGTTGCTAAGCATTCATCTGACCTTCAAAGTCCTTATACTGCTGGATACATACTTGATTGTCGTCTTCAAGAAACATTCATCCCCCAGTCTCGTCACCATGGCTTCACGATACTCTAATCTCCGAGCAATAGCACGCCACGCCAGTCCAGCAAGACCTCTCCAACACCGGCCTCGGTCCTGTATACCCCAATCCACACGCACATTGTACGCCTCATCAAGACCGGCCCAAGCAAATCCAGCACAGGCTCAAGAAACCCCCTCAGAAACCACCACCTCCAGCAATCCTGGAATGTCCTTTCCCTGTCTCGACGCCGTTGAACTCCGCACGACCCAACTCGCCAACAAGACCAACACGAAATCAACAAGCAGCTCTCGCACCTCCGACTCCGGCCCAGAACCCGCATACACTGCCGGCGCGACACAATCCTGGACGTCCACTGAATCGCTTCTGCTGGACTGGGGCGGCATACTACCTGAATACACGATCGCGTATGAAAGCTGGGGGCAGCTGAATGCAGAGAAATCGAACGCGATATTGTTGCATACAGGCCTCTCGGCATCAAGTCACGCACACAGTACACCTGAGAATACAAGTCCGGGATGGTGGGAGAAGTTCATTGGGCCGGGGGCACCACTGGATACGAACAAGTATTTTGTCATTTGCACCAATGTTATTGGGGGTTGCTATGGTAGCACTGGACCGTCGTCGCAGGATCCGGCGATTGGCGATTACTATGGCACGAGATTCCCGATTCTCACGATGCAGGATATGGTGAGAGCGCAGTTCAAGTTACTGGATTCGATGGGGATACAGAAGCTATATGCGAGCGTGGGAAGCAGTATGGGAGGAATGCAGAGTCTGGCTGCTGGCCAGCTGTATCCGGAGCGTGTGGGCAGGATTGCGAGTATCAGCGGATGTGCGAGAAGTCATCCTTATAGCATTGCGATGAGGCATACACAGCGACAGGTGTTGATGGTAGATCCGAATTGGAATCGGGGTTTCTATTATGGCAAGGTGCCGCCACATGCCGGCATGAAGCTTGCGCGCGAGATTGCTACGGTTACGTATCGCTCTGGTCCGGAGTGGGAGCAGCGGTTTGGGAGACGGCGGGCGGATCCGAGTAGACCGCCTGCGCTGTGCCCGGATTTCTTGATTGAGACGTACTTGGATCATGCGGGGGAGAAGTGGTGTTTGACGTATGATCCGAATAGTTTGTTGTATATCAGCAAAGCCATGGATCTGTTTGATATGGGCAGGGAGCATCAGGTGAGGATGGAAGAGCAACGAGCTAGGAACGCAAAGACTATGGAGTCAAGGCTGGCAAAGAGGGATGATGCGGCTCCTGCTGAAGTTTGTACGCTTACGCTGCCAGATGTCCCGTATCAAGAGCAGGATGGCGAGGATAGCAGCGCTGCTGATGAAGCAATGGCGGGCGGTAGCTTGAGCAAGAAATCAAAGGAGATCATGGACCGGGAACCGCCGGAAGATCTCATCCAAGGCCTTGCACCGCTTAGCTCGATCCCGACGCTTGTAATGGGTGTTGCTTCTGATATCCTCTTTCCAGCTTGGCAGCAGCGCGAGGTTGCGGACACACTCAAGAGGACAGGAAATCGAAGGGTGACACATATTGAACTTGGAGAGGATAAGAGTCTGTTTGGACATGACACTTTTCTTCTTGATCTGGAGAATGTGGGTGGTGCGTTGAAGACGTTCTTGGGATGATGGAGTGCCATTAGGTCGCAGGTGGTGGACGAGCATTTGAACTTCCAGCCACGTGCTGCCGCAGAACTGAGCACCACAACTCAACCTCCTTTTGCGCTGTATGGCAATCACCCCAGACCTCGCTGCCAGTTTGACTCAGGCCAATCTCAGCACAAAACTCCTGAATCAAAGCCTTATTTCCAGCACTAGTAGCATCGGAATCCTCGCCAGATCTTCCTTCGTCAATTACAGAAATGCCAATCAGGGCGCCTTTATGCTCTATTCCTCCACTAGTAAGACCTCGATCCCTAACCAGATCGACCACCACCAGCCGAAACACACCAAGCTCGAGTTCGGAACCAGTCGTACGCATCTCACCTGCTTTCGTGACTTGCCAGAGGGTACCGAACTTGTCTCGTAGAAGACGTCGGAACTCGGTATCAGAATCTGTTGAAATAGCTACAACTACCACTTTGTCGATGTCAGGACTTGCTGTGGAAGTGCATAGAAATGTGCGTTTGGGCTGGCTAGATAGTTGTAGTATTTGTAGATGAGCTGTAGCGGGTTGAGATGATGGAGTCGAGGTTGATCGATATATGCTGTGATTTAGAGAGAAAGTGGTGGTTGTTAGATCAGGATAGCCAGTTTCGAGAAGGGAGACAATTTGGGCAGAGTTGAGAGTGCTGGTTCTGAAGATGGCTGTGGTAGTGGGGGGCATTTTGGGTAGGGTTGATTGAGTGATTAATGACTATTACATGTAAAATGTTGTCTTCTGTCTGATTCTGTGTTAATGTGACATGTGCTTTGGAGCACGCGATCAATGCATAGCCAAGCAAGCTGGCCGAGACCTCTCTCGCCAAGAAGACCTTGAGCTTCATTCATCCAATCTTGAAACAGTCTGGCGTCTGGCCTTTCTGCTCGCCCCAAGGTCGTGTAGGCATGGGCAGCCATAGCAGAGTCGGTGGTATCGCGAGGCCACGCGTCCTCGTCACTGACATCTGCGGCCCGGCACACTTCGGCTTTTGGGCATCTGAAATCGCGAGTCAACAACAGGAAGTCAATTGACAGTCGTTCCTGCCTGCATGTCCTTCACGATTGCGGAATCAACAATGCTCTTCAGCCTGACATAACACCATCTGCTCATCGGTTACCGCCGGACCGTGAGCACTTCAGTAATATGGCGCCTCTTGTCCGTCGCATGATCCTCTTTGGCGCCCTTGCAATATGCTCCATCTTCTTTTTCTTCAATCTTGCAGGACGGAGGGCTTCACAACGATCGATTACTCCAACATTATCGGCGACTTCGACTCCCTTCCCCAAGTTCGATCTACAGAATCTCCCACCTTTCAAATGGCGAGACCTGCCCGAGCAATATCCACTGGATCCAGCATCCATGATCCCATTACCTACCAATGATCCAGCAATAGATATTCCACAAATTCAGCATGACTTCAATCCCAATGCAGAAAGCGCTAGTCACCGCAAAGAAAGACAAAGACGACTTTCGGCGGTCAAAGAAGCATTCACACACTCTTGGACCGGATATAAGAAGAATGCCTGGACACATGATGAGGTAATGCCAATCAGTGGAAAGCCATCTGATCCGTTTGGAGGTTGGGGTGCTACGCTCGTTGATACGCTGGATACGCTGTGGATCATGGGCTTGGAGAAAGAATTTGGAGAGGCAGTTGCTGCGCTGGAAAACATTGACTTCTCAAAGGCAAAGGTGAGGGAAGTCAATGTGTTCGAGACGACGATAAGGTATTTGGGTGGCTTCTTGGCGGCTTATGATTTGAGTGAGGGCAAGTACCCGCTATTGTTGCAGAAGGCTGAAGAGGTGGCGGAGATGCTGTATAAAGTGTTTGATACACCGAACAGTAAGATCTTCATTATGAGAAGTATCTGACGGCTTGCTAATTGCTGCTTAGGAATGCCTATAACGAGATGGGATTGGCAGAAGTGAGTTTGTGTCCTCAGTCGATTACGATCGTACTAATGTCTGAAAAGGTATCTGCTGAATACTCCCCAGCAAGCCCCTAAACTTGTAGTCGTGGCAGAAATAGGCTCGCTTACGCTAGAGTTCACGCGTCTATCACAGATCACTGGCAATTCAAAGTGGTACGATGCCGTGCAGAGAGTCATGAATGTCTTCGCTGAGCAGCAATCAAAGACACTCGTCCCAGGTTTATGGCCTTTGACTGTCAACCCTCTAAAGCTAAACTTCGATGAAGATACACGATTTACGATTGGCGGTATGGCTGATAGTATATTTGAGTATTTGTCGAAAGAGTACATCCTGCTCGCGGGACAATCAATCGATTATGCCAACATGCACATATCCATGGTGCAAGCGACCAAGTCAGTTCTACTATTTGAGCCACTGCTCCCGCCAACGACGGCTGCGACAGCTGCCACGAAAAACCTTGCTCCTCTTTTCTTGGGTAGTGTCAATCACTATACGTCTGAAGGTCGAGTCCACGATCCAGATGGACAACACTTGACTTGCTTTGCTGGAGGCATGCTCGCTCTTGGTGCCCGTGCATTACGCTCAAGTCTTGATCAGACTACATATGCCGAGGATATGGAAGTGGCTCGTCGTCTTGCAGAAGGATGCATATGGTCCTATCTCTCTACACCCACTGGCATTGGGCCAGAGATCTTCCGCACTCTTCCTTGCCGAATTGGCCGGGATGCAGTCACTTCTGGCCGCGAGTCTGACGAAAGTGGCAACTTTGGTAATTGTACATGGGACGAAGATAGATGGCTCTCTGGTTTACTCAGAGTGCCTCGTATCAATGACAAAGAGCCAAATGGTCGGAAACACTGGGCTGAAGATCACAGTCTCGGTGCAGGTTTCACGCACATCCAAGAACCAAAATACATCCTCAGGCCCGAAGCCATCGAAAGCGTCTTCATCCTCTACCGAACCACCGGCGATGAAGCCTTGCGAGACTATGCCTGGCAAATGTTTCAAGCAATCATACGATTTACACGTACAGATTTTGCGTTTGCGTCTCTGAAAGATGTCATGACTACGCCTGTGTCGGGAGAAGAGGATGACCTTGGCCGGCCGGTATTGAATGAAGGTGTGATGCAGACCGATAATATGGAGAGTTTCTGGACTGCGGAAACGTTGAAGTATTTTTATCTGATCTTTGAGGATAGCGATGTTGTTAGTCTGGATGAGTGGGTGCTAAATACAGAGGCACATCCTTTCAGGTGGAGGGCGGGTAGTGGGCGGTCTAGAGGAGGTGCCGATGGATTAGCTCCGTCGTGAATAGCATAGCATCAATTGCTTGTATGGTTAGGCGAGCTTTGTATGATTATAATGGCAGAAAGTCCTACTTAATCTCCTTACCACATGATTCGAGGCTTCTTGCATCAGCCCTGAAACACTCCACCGCCATCGTCCGTAGCGCAATGCATCAGAAGACGAAGACTCTTGTGTTCAGATACCGAATCGCCAATCTCGCTCACAAGGACCTCAGCACTCTCCACCACTTTTTTTCCTTTGACTTGCGATTTTGACTTTCCACATGTTCAAATGCCCAGGTAGTTTTGGTGGTCATAACAGGATCGTTCGAGTCTACTTGTGTCGTATATCTCCTCCGGCTTCTTTATCTCCTCAACTCTCTACCAGGCGCTTAATTTAATCAGATTGATTGAAACACACAAGGCATCCCGAAGACTCTTATGTTCGGATCCTAGATCACAATCTCATTTTGTGGCCGAAAAACCCACCAGCACTCTTCACACCTTTTTTTTCTTTGAGTTACCATTTCCACTTCTCGAAACGCCAAGCAATTGGGGAGGATGAAATCGTTTCAATGAAACGTACTCACAAAAAGACTTATGAGAGGCGTGTTCGTGAATGCTCATAATTAGTAAGGTAGACTACCAATTATTAGAGCTAGTCTAGATCAGGCAGTTCACTCTTTTGACGACACTTCGTCCTCGGCCCCGTCGCCTTAGGAAGCTTTTCATAACTCAAAACTATCGACCTTCCGCATCAAAATGGTTTTGCTCGACTCAGTCGAAACTTATGATAAGACTAAAGGCGCGCTTGTGCAGATTTAAGCTTAGCCCAGGTGATCGTGCTCCATACCCCGCTCATAATCCTCGCTGGAAAGCTTGCAATTTCCTTAATTCATATTGGCAACATACTCATGCTTGGCTGATCCTCCGCATGAACGAGTTTTGTTACAAGTACTGATCTCATCAGCAATACATCTTTCAGTTAGTGATATATTCAAGCCAAAGATGGTCCGAACAAGGACAATATCGAAACATACTTGCCGGTCAACCGCATTTGGCAGGTCAATCGGCCGTTGACTGTGATATCTACAGGCTAATGCGGGAATATGATGGGCATGGTGGTGAGGGGTCGATCTTTCAAGGTGTCAGATGAGCTGTTGGAATTAAACAGCCACTGATAACGAAAAAGGCCGAGCTCAAAATTTATAAGTCATATGCTGTAGCCCTTTCCTTTTTTTCTCACCTTTCTAGTGTTTCAGGAAGATACTTGTGAATCTTAGAATACTTATCTATATCATGCACACCTTTGCTACTGTCCTTGTAGCAGGCTTGGCTCTTCTCGAGTCCAGCGCTGCTCTGTCCATCCCTCGAGATGCCAAATATGTCGTGCACGAGAAGCGTGAAGATCACCACGCAGGTGTGAATCTCGCAAAGCGGAGCCAAATTGGCTCTGGTTCTCTTCTACCCATTCGCATCGGCCTTACCCAGCCTGGTCTTGAGCATGGTTATGATCTTGTAATGGACGTTGCTCATCCAGACTCAAAGAACTATGGCAAGCACTACTCTGCCGAGGAAGTCAACAGACTCTTCGCTCCTACTGCTGAGACAGTCCAGGCCGTCAGGAACTGGCTTATTGACTCTGGTATTGCGGAACATCGTATCAAGGTCTCTGATAATAAGGGCTGGCTTGCGTTTGATGCCGAGATTCATGAGGCGGAGGAGTTATTCCGTACTCAGTACTTTCAACAGGAACATAGCAAGCATGCGAACAAATACTCTGTTGGCTGTGACCAGTAAGTCGTTAATTTGAGCTTTCCATACACTAGCTAATATGTTCAAGATATTCATTGCCTGAACACATCACCCCACACATCGACTATGTCACGCCAGGTGTCAAGCACGGTGTATACAAGCGTGCTCAGACTGAATTGACCAAGCGCGAGATCATCTCCAACGCCATCGCACCACCACCTCCCCCAACACCCGAAGGGCCGGAGATTGACATCGATGTCAAAGTCGTCCCTCTCAACTGCTCAAGCTATGTCGTTGACGGTGACTGTATCCGAGGTCTTTACAACCTCCCTGCTCAGAACTCCGCACGGAAGGTGAATTCGAACAATGCTCTTGGTACGTGCTCGACAGTCATCAATTCACATTGCAGTATGATCAATGTTGACAAGAGTCCTCCAGGTATCTACGAATCAGGTGAGAATTACGACAAGGCTGATCTTAAGCTCTGGATCAAGAACTTTGCACCGTATGTAACCAGTTTAAAAAGTCGTACATATGCAGACTCGCACTGAATCCGTGGTCGTCAATAGATACATCCCGTTGAGTAGGTCAAGCAATATCTAACACTCAATGTCGGTGCTAATTGAGGTCTATAGA
>Ga0160428_1002411_pt1 | contig 11401 bp, 9 predicted proteins | sample SolpanmetagenomM_FD_108198 | JGI IMG/M metagenome (GOLD analysis project Ga0160428, IMG submission 108198) | Solar panel surface microbial communities from Lawrence Berkeley National Laboratory, California, USA - M | ecosystem: Engineered > Built environment > Solar panel > Unclassified ...
AAATTCCCATCTGGGACCAAGGAATTTGTCATGTCTTCGTTTCAAGCTATAATTCTTTTGCTATTCAACGACATACCTGGTGACCAACGATTATCTTACGAACATATCAAATCTGCAACAGGTTTACCAGAAGCAGAAGTCAAAAGAACCCTTCAATCTCTTGCTTGTGCTAAACTACGACCATTGACTAAATTTCCAGTAGGAAAAGAGATTGAATCTACTGATGAATTTAGTGTCAATCTAGCATTTACTCATCCTAGATATCGTGTGAGAGTCAATCAGGTTCAGCTGAAAGAAACGAAACAAGAGAATAAAGAAACTCATGAAAGAGTAGCTGAAGACAGGAATTTTGAATGTCAAGCTGCTGTAGTCAGGATTATGAAGGGAAGAAAAACTATAAGTCATGGTGAATTGATTGCGGAAGTCATCAACGCTACTAAAAGCAGAGGTGTTTTGTCTGTTGGGGATATAAAAAAGAATATCGACAGGTAAGTTTTCAACCCTCTCATTTTTTACATTGTCGTTTTTGTATGAGCAAGGCTAATGACATTATAATTATAGACTGATCGAGAAGGATTATATGGAAAGGGGTGAAGGAAATATGTATAAATACGTAGCATAGAACAGTATTGAAGCATGACTATTTGATGTCTAATGATGAATGAAGATTAGACATTTGAAAATGGTTTATGATTACCGTTTCCCTTTTTTCTTCTTTCCTTTACTTCCACTTCCTCCAGTCTGTACTTGACCCTTCTCGACCTGTGTAGTAGCATTATCCGCTTGTTTTTGTATGTTCTGCAATACATCCATTGCCGCCGCTTCCAATTCCGCATCTCCGCCTTCATTCTTCTTATTCTTCTCAACCTCTTCTCTAGCTCCATCTTCAGCAACTTTCACATCAACATCCATCTCGTCACCCTTTTCCTCTTCGTCATTTGATACTTTTCCACTCATCAATCCGCCCATTTTACCAAGTGAAGCCCACAATCTCCCTATCTCTGCGGCCTTGTCTGTTCTATATTTCAATACAACCCCAGCTACTGGACAATACGTTCTGAATTCGAGAAAAGTCTTGCTCTTTCCTTGTTCGTCGTCTGAATTTCCTGATGCAGGACGGAGGGAGGGATCAGACATTGTAGGAGCTTTGAGACCAGATGGTCTGCGCTTCCCATTCTTGACATTGCTAGTTTTGTCGCTCGAGGGAGGATCTGTGGAGGGAGGAGACGACAGACCAGCGCGGTCGAGGTATGCTTGTTTCTTCTTGCGTATCAAGGAGAGTTGAGTATGCGTGAGTGGACGGGGGATTGTGTATTTTGTCACTATCCTCGTCTATCAAATGATATTAGTGATGAGCGAAAATGAGAAATAGGCAGAACACATACGGTTGTGGGACGGGCTTGGATAAGTAATGATGTATAATGCTGCCATTCTTCGGATGTATTGTATAATGGCATGTTGCGCTTATGTCAGAAGCTGAGGCGGCGGACGGAATTGATGTTATGTTGATGTGGTGGAGATGGAAGCTTGTAAAAAAATATAAAGAAACACTCCACAGATTTGAAATTCGTGGTCGTTACATTACACCTAACATATTGATGTACTTTACAGGAGAGGAACATGTGCAAAATGGCCCTGATGGGAGTATTGGTCATATCGGAGACCGGTTAGATGATATAGCATCAAATGTTGTCGATGATAATGTGCCTGACCTTCACAATCCCGGTCGAAATATTCACAATCTTATACAAAGATGTGATGCGTTAGTCAAAGAATTAGAGGATTTTAGCACGTATATTCGACAACATAAATGGAAAAGAACGATAGAAATTAGTCACTACAGAGCACTAGTCAAGTCGGAACAGAGGAATCTTGGTCGGTTAGCAGATAGACAGAATCTAGCAAATTCAGAAGTTAATTCCGTTAATAGAAAGAACGGCAAAGAAAACGGTAGGGAAGAGGATGTCGATGAGGGTCAGGATAATGATATCAGTAACGAAAAGGCCTACCAGATAGCACAGTCATCGAATCTTCCATTTCTAGAAGCGGTGTGGAACGCGGCAAAATCCACTCATGGGCTTGTAGCAATACAGAAACGATTCTACTATGGAGGAGCCACGGAGAATGACGCAAAACAGACCAGTAAAGCTTTTCAGTCATCAAAAACAAAGAAAGGAAAGTCCGGCAAGGCATTGGTGGATGTAGTGGCGAGAGAAGGCCTCGAATGGATTAAAATATCACTGGTGACAAATAATAGATTACTAATGGACAAAGCACGAGAAGGATGGGCAGAAAGCAGTTCAGATGAAGAAGGATATGACAGTGATAGAGTTGGTGGTTCGAATTCAGACGACGAAGATCCAGATGGAGCAATACCTTTGATAAAAATGGCAGAAGATATACTAAAAGCAGCAAAAGAAGTTCGGATAAAATCTCAACAACCGACTGTCAAGTTCATATTACCTCGAATCATAATCGGTAAAGATGTAGAAGTGGACAAACTTATAAATCGCTTGCGTGACAAGGGCGTGATAATAGACTGCAGTGCAACATGTCTACAAGCTCGTCCACTAGCAAATATCCTTGACAATTTACTACCTAGTCCCATCAAAGACTTTACATCGACAGTCAATATAGATTGTACCATTCTTCTCGCTCTCGTGTCTGATTTCTCTCACTATGATGTCACGTCCGAACCATGGTTTCATAACGCGCTCAATAAACAGATAGAACTAGAAGATGAACAGAATCTACTTGCTAACATGTTGTATCCTGCTTTGGTAGGACGGAAACTTGTCGCTACTGCTGAAGCAGTGAAACGTATGCAAGAGATAGTGGATACGATCGGTACACCGGATGAGAAGAAGCGGACTGCGCTGTTTGTCAACCAAACCACATCAACGTCTGGAGATATGGAATCAGATTCTCAAGATCGGCGGAACAACTTGGCAACTCTATCGAAACTCGATGTTCCAGCAGATTTGTTTCTACCTATCCTTACCGTTCCCGACGAGAATGTAGAGGATATAATGCTACGACTCCCAGCTGCGGCGAGACAAGTCAAAGGTATACTCTTGCCGATTAATCAATCAGTGTTTTTCCATGGATGGATGGAGAATATCACTACAATCACGTCAAACAAAACTGTCGTCAGAAAGATCGAGGCCGTTCTGAATCAGTATGCAGACACAGAGCGGGAATGGCCAAAGTTGTGGCTTTGTCCTACAGCGAGAAGCTTGGTTGGAAAAGAAAAAGCTAGAAGACTATAAATCAGCGAAACATGACACACTGGACAATCTCTTGACTAAAATTATACACGTTCAGTAAGCATTTCAACCTCACAACTAAGCCATTGTTAGAGATTCCCCACAATGCGGGTTTTATCTGTCGAACGAGCTAGTACAACCAGCAAGATACCGTACGGATTTTGAGATCTACAGTTGAGGAGAACCGCGACTTGTGACCGATCACAAATATCGGTCACGTCTCTCTTCGCTTACAAAGTACGGTTTTGGCTTCAACTAGATTACAATTAAGGGGTCGGATTTGGTAAATGTGATTTACTTGCATCATGGCTATAATAATAAAGGCTAAATATCATAAATGTCATAAATTGAATCGATAGCAAGTTCTACATGTTTTTCACTCATCTCCAGTCAAGCTGCGGAACATCAGTGAGACTTATAAAAATCGCATTTAATATGTTTGTCATCTAGTTGTATCGATTGTGCACTGTATGTGCTGGAACTTTCAGAACCTAATCTATGTGGGGTTTTTTCGACCTTCCAAATAGACGCCACGTTAAACTTGTTCTACTGGATGATGAAATCCTGTCAGAAGGTTCGTTGGCTTTCCGTACCTGTTTTATTGAAAAATCAATACGCACGTGCCAAAATTTAAGTTCTTGGTGAAGTTCGGGGAGTATTTTGCCTTTGGGAGTTATCCAGATAGCCTTGTTGAGGGCACATAGAGCTTCGAAAGCGCTCATCTGTTCGCTTTTGATATTGTGCTTCGGGTGGCTTTGCAGGATTTTCTGCGAATCAAACTTGAATGTTTTAATGAGATTGATATCTTCGCACAGGTCCCAAACTGACTTGACTTCTTCACATCCTGCAAGTGCTGCAACAGCGGTTGATATCTTGGATTTCATGTCCCGTGTCGAGTATTTCTTTCCAAACGTCTCGTTGTCAGGATCCTCCGTTGCTAAGTTTGTGACCAAATAGGCGATGAGAAATTCTGTTTGGACAATAGTTTCTTTTGTTGCTGGATTGGAACGGAAAAACATTGCTGTTTACTCAGGAATTGTAAGAAAAGCCCAGACCTACTGCGGAATTTTTGACTTGAGCGGGAATGTGGAAAAATTCTCCCAGATCCTAATTTATATAATATTTTCTCTCGTGTAAGGGAACCTGGTTGACTTTGGTTCGGATCCTGTTTAAACTCTCGCAATCATCCTCCCGTTTTATGAAGCTGAAGGATTCGTGTGACGCAGCTGAGAAAACTGAATCCCAAGAAGCATTTCGTTCCAAATCTGGAACATGTCTACATAGGATTATAAACCTTAACTTGAACGTCATCACTGTTGCCCTTTCACTACTGTTACTACGTCTCCGAGCTTATTTGATTCTAATTAATTATATGGTGATCGATTTGCATGCACTTTACTGTTATGTATCCCTCACTTAATTCAGCTTCTCAGTTTTAAAAATACATTTGCTTATACAGGCGTGATTACGAGTCTCGTCAAAAGTTTCGCACCGGATGCTCAAGAATCCTCTCGAGGCAAAACTCAGACGCACACGCCATCAGAGATCTGAAATCCCACAGCAAATCTTTCTTAGGAAAAAAAAAAGCATACTCGTTCCAAAATTGAAATCCTACGGGAAATTCGTCAGAAAGGTTAAAAGGCTCCGTATACTTCGCTGGCAGGATCTGGGATCAGGTCAGGATGACGCCAAGCCTTTCCTAATCCAGCGAAGTATGCGGAGCCTAACTTTAATACCAAAACTCTGAAAACTTATAAAGACATGTTGGGAATGCGACGATTCCTTCCCGTCGACGGGTGAAGGATTGCGGGGTCGTCCCCCGCAAGCGATCCCACATCATACGAATCCTTCGAATCCTCCCCCCACAAAACATTCTGTTTTCGGAGCGTTTTTTCCGCAATAGGCTTAGCGTATTTCCATTAAAGAATGAGTCCTGTTCTTCGATCACATTGGATCCTGAAAGGGGGGCCAAGCCTAGGTCGCAGCACTAGAGACTCGTCAGAGCATGTCAACATGTCATCAATACGGACATCGCCTAGTTACGTACCTTTTAGAATGAGTTATCTAAGTAGACAAACCCCAATTTATAGAAAAGACATGGCTCTGTGGTGGCGGTGAAGGAAATAATGTTCCTACGCCGAACAGACTCCCTTGATCAAGGAGCTCTTAAACGCTTTGGAAAGGTGTAACGGAGTATGTCAGAAGTTCTGTCAAGTGTTTCTATCACGAGAGCGCAGGACGAGAGGTCACCTTCAACATCCACTGATGTTGTGTCATTCCTTTCTGAATCGATATTTTAGTTTAGTCTTTGAAAACAATTCTCTCGTTGAACATTTCTACAATTATACTGTCGTACTACGAAACAAGATACGACTAATAGTGACGCAGATGCACTGGTTATTATTGTAGAGACTAGAGAGGCAAGAAAGCATGTGTCAAAAACATATGTGTATGTCTATGATAAACTACTTGGTCCAAAATCAAATTTGCAAAGACAAAACGAGGATTACGTTAATTTAGCTTTCTTTGACTAATGTACGGTTCCATGGTGCGCTATGTTAAGGGTTTACGAAGCGCTTTTACGTATATATTCCATTATACAAATCGAAATCTCCATGACCAAGTAGATAGATCAGTACTTCCCTCGAGTTTCATACAGCGGCCGAAAGTTTTGGTCCGGCCTGCATATGTGGAAGTTGCAATATTTGGTCCTGATTTATGCGTTGGACATCATGATGCAGCTTATTCTCTCTTTTCATGCCCAATGTGTCACGAAAGAACCTGTAGACATTGTCATCAGTATGCCCATTTTTCTTCTTGTGATCCCATATACGCTTGGCCTCATGCTCGGCAATTTCCCAGTAATTCCCTGACAGATCCGACCAGTCAAGGTGAAGTTTGTGAAGTTTGTGAAGCTGTTGGGATCGCATGAAACCCTCCATCTCTAAACGAATGAATCTTACCAATGCTAAGTGGTATTCCTCAAGCGTTTCGCTCATGCAGACTTCCTTCAATCGCTCGCGCTGATTGTCTCCGAAAAAGAAATCATGATCGGCGAGATTCTTCCGCAATGCAACCCACACCGTAAGTTCTGCGGGTGGAAGATACGTTGCTGGATCGTCAGGATTGTATCTCAAAAAATACGTTATTGGTCTACTACGAGTCGGTTTGACTTTCGCGTTTATTTCCTCGAGCCTCTCAGCCAGAGCCTTTTCTAAGTGGCGCGAAACATATTTATTCAGCCCTTCTTCAACCGGGTCTAACAAGCCTTCGAACCATTTGGGAATTACACTAGACGAAGACATTGTCCTCAAGGGCCTGTGTAGCAATATGTGTGTTTTGTTGATGGTAAATGGAAAAAGTTGGCATGTCCAAGCCTATAAATATTCTTGAGCCATGACTGTCATCTTCCTGAAAAAATCCTGCCACCTGAGATTCCAGAAGACGGGAGCAACGGGAGGATGGTCCAATCCTTGCCGTAGGATGTGAAACTACTTCGCAGCTACCCAACTCGCGACTTTTCACCGTTTCATATCTTTTCAATACTTTTGTCTTGATATTCAAGATCACTTATCAAATTCTCTACCTAATACAAATAGCCGTGATATAAAATCAATACCGCGCAATCCCCAGATTTTTGCGTTTTCAATTTTGATTGATTCCTTTCCGGCGAGAGGATGCCAAGGCTCCCAAAACGGCAGCCTCGCGGGAAGGGGGGGTGGCACACAAAATCCTTCCCGCGACGGGTAGAGGATCCAGGATTTTGTCACCCGTTCAAAATCCTACAGGAACGGAATTGCGTCATGTCTGTTTCAACACAGCACGTCGCTTGCACGACATTTTCTCGACTGGAAAGGAATTTCGTTTGTTGGAGTGTCTGACACAAGCCATGCTATATCGCTGAGAGACTAGAGCAAGAGTATCCAGAAACATCATTGTAAAATCATGAACGCAACACGTTGTCTGTCATGTTAGATATTATTATGTATGATCTTTAATAAAAAACAACAGCTAATGCCGATCATGACACTACGTAGCCAAACTCAGTATATTACGGTCAAAAGAGGCAGGATAGCTTAGCTTACGATTTATACTTGTGACACGTCGCACGATGATGCCTTGCCATATGATGTTATAGCTCCTTTCACGCTTGTTTCATATTCATCATACTCAAATGTTTATAGTGACGCATTATGTCCATGGTCGGAAATTCGAATCCTACGGGTAATAAGGCATCACACCACTACAGATTTTGAAATTCCTACCGTGGACGTGTTGGAGATATGACTCCACGGTCGCGGATAATTAAATTCGGTGTCGTCAGCCGCATGTGGTTCCACATCTGCAGATCGCTTCTCCGGTCACATATTGAATCTACGAGCTGTGGCATCATTCTCACTCCTGTATTAAACCAATCGAATCGTGAATAATTGAACTTCACTCTAACATGGATTGTATTGGTTTATCAATCTTATATTCTGAAACCCTCAACTGTGTTTATTTAGTACAAACTCCGAACACATAGTTAAACATGCTCAATCACAAACGCCTAAACACCTGAACCAATACAACACCCTTCTTCCGTTTGCCAGGGTCTTGCACCTCCCACAACGTTGTACACATCCATATCATAATCGCTGCTTGCCACGATACTCAGTTTCGTGATCCGGATGGGTTCGAGAGTAATTCTGCGCGAGAATTTATAGAATTGGGCGGACTTGAAGTCGTGGAACCTGTTGCGTTCTGTGGGGGTGCACTGTGCCAATGCTCATAGACAGGCAAATGGTGCTCACCTATGCCGTGAAATTCCCAGAAATATCTGTAAAATCCATGATCTAGAGCGATGTCAACCCACGTCGCCGTAACCAAATGTGCATTTTCCAAATGTTTCAATATCAGTGATTTGACCGTCGATTTCACTGATTCTCTCTCTGTGAACATCACCGCAGGGCCGCCCCGTTTATAGGACTTAACGTGCGCAGGTAATGGCAACGATGCCTGCATGTTCAATATCCTTTGAACGAAGCTTTCGTGTGATTCATCGGTTCTCTCCTGAGCTGCCATTGCTACTTCCTTCCGCATAGTCGAGTACAGCTTAACAATTGCTCTCTCTGCGTTTTCCTTATTGGTACCGTTTGTAAGGGCTTGAGCTGCACGTCCGAGAGCGCCTTTAATACGCATGATGGAAAGAGTAGCTTAGAGTTGCGTTTACTGAGGTGAGTAAATTTGAGTCTGTGGAAGAGAAAAGATGATAGTGTGTTCACCAGCCATATCAGAGGGACATTGGGGCCTTTTAACACATTTACAAATATGACCATGTGCTTCAAGTAACCATTCATGAGGTTTTGAATGGCCGTATGTTATATAACTGGTGTGCCATTCTTCAAGGAGACGAACTAACAAAGTACCATACTATAAATACCATCTGTGACTACGATTTTTCCTTGGTGATTCTGCGGAATTGATTCAGTCACTTGTCAATGTGACGGGACAGTATATATGTCATGTTAGCGTACCAGAAAGCTGGACCCATCGGGTCACATCTAATTAAACTCCTTGCCTTTATTTTCTAAATTCGTATCTCATTTCGACTTTGGCATTTCGACTTTGGGCACATTTACCAGTTTCTCACCAACATTCCTGTCAATTCGGGCGCGGTACTGCATAGGGCAAGAGTGAAGTGGCGAAATCAAGGCGTGGTTAAGAAAAGCGGAGATGAAAGAAAGTATGGTTACGGAAATTATTGCGTCTATATTTAGGATTCCCCACCCAGTGGAAAGTCGGACTTACATGAACGACGACAGGACTGCGCAGACTAGGCTTTTACTTCCTGGCACGTCGAGTGCTGTAATTATGCGCTGCGCTGATGTTTTCTTGGCAAAGCGCCTTGCAGAAGTGTGATCCAATAAATGTTCCATCGTTGACACCAACAGACTAATTTATATTGCAGCCCTCGCTTCTCGTACAAGATGTGCTAGACCATGTATTGTTTTCCTTTATTATTCTTTACGCCGCATCTCTTCCATATGTTACCACGCGGCATTTGTTGAAATACAAGAGAGCAGCAAACCCATCGCGGGAAGAATCTATCCCACAGCTTGTCACTGAAATCTACTAATCATTACACGTGACTTCGCGTCATTATCAATTTATCTCGCCCCACTTCGACGCGTCACTCTACTAACCATCGTGCCATCCCTTCTCCCCTTCCACCTTCAGCATCTCCAAGCACGTTCTCAACAACCATGTCTTCCGAACAAATCATGGCACCGCGCATCACGGCCGGCTATCTCGAACGTTTCCAGAACCATACCGTGCGGATACTAGGAAAAGTAACCTCTTTGCGTGGCGACAACGCGACATTGGATTCCGCAGGGGAGGTGAATCTGATCTTGAACCGCGTATTTCTCCCCCTCTGATCCCTCTTTACCGTAAAACTAACATGATGTGTGTAGGAGGCGAATTTGTTTTTGAATAATTGCGCAGAAGTCATTGGAAAAGTAGATAAAGATCTCAGCGTACGAGTTTTGAGTTCGTCGGATTGGGGGAGTAATGTTGGTATGTATCCCCGTTGGCAAGTGTGATGAGAGAATGTTGATAGAATGATTTCTAGATCTTGAAATATACAAGGCTGTAGTTGATGCTACGCATAGATATCCGGAAATATTCTATGACAAGGATCAGATTTGACATCTTTCGCCTATTTACTGTATATAATATTGATATGATAATTCAAATTCTGCCTACCGATAACCATGTTCTATCCGTACATCGGAGTGAAATGACTTGAAAATACAAATATATGTACGACAAATAAAATGCATTAATGTTTGTATCCAAAATGATTGCTATAAATCTATATCTAATCCTACCGTTATCTATACATGTATCATGACTCGTTTATACCATTATATACATCGCTGCCAAAAAAGAGAGTTATTTAAATGTAATGAGTGTCGAATTCCTACGATTTCGATGACGGTGTCGAAAGTTTACACCTCAAAGACCTTTTCTAAAACCTTCCAATCGAAATCTCACATCCTTCAAAGCTTTGCCGGTTGGCTTCCACTCATCAAACAACCTGACCAATTCATCTACATACTCTCGTAAACCATTACCCATCCCATCACTGCCAACCCCTCTTTTTACAATATCTTCTTCCAAAATTCCTCTCATAGCCCATGGAAGGAAATATGGATTTGCATTTGCTGCATTCACTGGTGTTTCATAAGGAATTATGACAGGACATATACCTTCTGATTTTAAAGAAGACGGAAGACCCGACAGAAGACTCGATCGTCTTGAAGATTTGATTGTTGTATTTGGTGATGTAGAAGTTGAAATGGAAGGAATTGCAGATTGTGATTTTCGGAATTCAATACTTCTTCGTCGATCTTGAATTGCTGCTGCAGAAAGGGGAGGAAGTGCTGCATCAGATGACAAAGAATCGGAAGACCCAGATTGAGTAAGTGAGTAAATCTTTGGATCAACATCTGTTGACTCGAGAGCGAATTGTAACGCGAGAGTGTAAACTGCATCTTCATCGTAAATCCTTGAATGACCTTCTCCGGAATATAGGGAGCCTGCTAGAGGAAAGCTAAGTTCTCGTATGAGACCATGATCTGAGATGCCAAGATTCCTGAGTCGGAGTGCAAAAGCGACTAGATGGGCGATAAAGTCTGGAGAATGCATGCGTCCATCAACGAAAACAGCTCGTTGGACGTATGGGTGTGTCAAATTAGCGAACAAGGAAGACTAAGATCGTTAGTGTACAGTTCTGTGGCTTTTGCAAGTGTTATACATACCTCGAGACTAACAAGTTGATCATCAAGACTTCCTATATATGTAATCCGTACACCATGTCGTAGAACAATCTCCAAAGATGCAGCATAATCTAGACTAACTTTGCTATCTGCCTGAGAAAAGTCGAATAATTCGGCAGCGGAACCATTGAAGAAACGACTCTTGTAGTCAACAAAGGGACCAAGATTGACGCCAGCCATTGCGCATATTCCAATCTTGACATGTGAGTTTAGACATCCCATTTGAATTAATTTGGCGACTAGAGTAATTGCAACAGGGACTCCTTGTGAATGAGCAGCGAACAGTATCAAATCAGCATTTCTGATACTCGT
>Ga0160428_1002412_pt1 | contig 11392 bp, 6 predicted proteins | sample SolpanmetagenomM_FD_108198 | JGI IMG/M metagenome (GOLD analysis project Ga0160428, IMG submission 108198) | Solar panel surface microbial communities from Lawrence Berkeley National Laboratory, California, USA - M | ecosystem: Engineered > Built environment > Solar panel > Unclassified ...
CATTCCGCTGGAGCAGGCCGTGAACGGCGTGCCGGGCATGAAGTACATGACCTCCGACGCCGTGAGCGCCGGCGAGGCCAACATCCAGATTGTATTCAACCTGGGCACCGACCCCGACCAGGCGGTAGTAAACGTGAATACCCGCATTGCGCAGGTGGTGAACCGCCTGCCGGTGCTAGTGCAGCGCGAAGGCATCATCGTGAACCGCGTGGTGCCTAACATGCTGATGTACGTGAACTTGTATAGCAAAGACAAGCACACGGATATGAAGTACCTCTTCAACTTTGCCGGCGTGAACCTGCTGCCCGAGTTGCAGCGCATCGGCGGCATTGGCCGGGCCAGCATCCTGGGTAGCCGGCAGTACGCCATGCGCATCTGGCTGAAGCCCGACCGCATGCGGGCCTACAGCATCTCGGTCGATGACGTGATGAAGTCGCTGGACGAGCAGAGCGTAATCGGCTCGCCGGGCCGCATTGGCCGCTCGGACGGCCAGCGCGCCGAGGCGCTCGAATACGTGCTCACGTACCAGGGCCGCTTCAACGACGTGGAGCAGTACAAAAACGTGATTCTCAAGGCCAACCCTAACGGCGAGATGCTGCGCCTCAAGGACGTGGCCAACGTGGAGCTGGGCAGCGAGTTTTACGACATCTACTCCAACCTCAACAGCGACCCGTCGGCGGCTATCGTGCTGAAGCAGACCTATGGTAGTAATGCCAGCGACGTAATCCGCGACGTGAAGGCCAAGCTGGAGGAGATGAAAAAGGCGTCCTTCCCGCCGGGCATGGACTACAAAATCAGCTACGACGTGTCGAACTTCCTCGACGCCTCCATCGAGAACGTGGTGCACACCCTGCGCGACGCCTTTATCCTGGTGGCGCTGGTGGTATTCCTATTCCTGGGCGACTGGCGCTCGACACTCATTCCGGCGCTGGCCGTGCCGGTGTCGCTGGTAGGCTCCTTCATGGCGATGCAGCTCTTCGGGCTGACTATCAACATGATTACGCTCTTTGCGCTCGTGCTCTCCATCGGTATTGTGGTCGATGACGCCATTGTGGTGGTCGAGGCCGTGCACGCCAAGATGGAGGAAGAGCACCTTTCGCCCTTCAACGCGGTGCGCAAGGTGCTGGGCGAAATCAGCGGCGCCATCATCGCCATCACCATCCTGATGACGGCCGTGTTCGTGCCGGTGGCCTTCATGAGCGGCCCGGTGGGCATTTTCTACCGCCAGTTCTCCATCACGATGGCCACGGCCATCGTCATCTCGGGCCTGGTGGCCCTCACGCTGACGCCGGTGCTCTGCGCCATGATTCTGAAAAACAACCACGGCCACGCCAAGAAGAAGACGCCCATTCAGCGCTTCTTCGACGCCTTCAACCGGGGTTTTGAGCGCCTCACGGGCCGCTATACTAACATTCTGGAGCGCATCATCGACCGGCGCCTGGTGACGCTGGGCATCTTGCTGGCCTTCGGGCTGGGCATCTTCGGCATCTCGCAAAAGCTGCCGTCGGGCTTTATCCCGAGCGAAGACCAGGGCCTGATTTACGCCATCATCCAGACGCCGCCCGGCTCGACGCTGGAGCGCACCAACGCCATTGCCCAGCACCTGTCGGAGCTGGCCCGCGACGTGCCCGGCATCGAGAACATCTCGACCCTGGCCGGCTACGAAGTGCTCACCGAAGGCCGTGGCTCCAACGCCGGCACCTGCCTGATTGACCTCAAGCCTTGGTCGGAGCGCAAAGAATCGGTGCACGAGATTATTGAGTCACTGGAAAAAAAGGCTAAGCAGATTCCGGGCGCGACCGTCGAATTCTTCGAGCCGCCGGCAGTGCCGGGCTACGGCGCGGCGGGTGGCTTCCAGTTGCAGCTTTTGGACAAAACCGGGACTGGCGACTACAAAGCGCTGGAAAAAGTGAACGAGGAATTCATGGCGGCGCTCCGCAAGCGCAAGGAGCTGGCCGGCCTGTTTACCTTCTTCTCGGCCGACTATCCGCAGTACGAGCTGAAGATTGACAACGACCTGGCGATGCAGAAAGGCATCACCATCGGCAACGCCATGAACACGCTGAGCATCATGGTGGGTAGTACCTACGAGCTGGGTTTCATCAAGTACCAGCGCTTTTTCAAGGTGTACGTGCAGGCCGAGCCCTCGTACCGCCGCCTGCCGGAAGACATCCTGAACATGTGGGCCAAGAACGACAAGGGCGAAATGGTGCCGTTCTCGTCCTTTATGAAGATTGTAAAATCGCAGGGCCCCAACGAGATTAACCGCTACAACATGTATACCACCGCTTCCATCCGGGGCGGCGCCGCCGAGGGCTTCAGCAGCGGCGAGGCCATCAAGGCGGTGCAGGAAGTGGCGGCCAAAACCCTGCCCCGCGGCTACGACATCGACTGGGGTGGCCTCTCGAAAGACGAAGTAGGGCGCGGCAACGAGGCCGTCGTGATTTTCTGCGTGGTGCTGGCCTTCGTGTACTTCGTGCTCGCGGCCCAGTACGAAAGCTTCCTGCTGCCCTTCGCGGTGGTGCTGTCGCTGCCGGCGGGCATCTTCGGCTCGTTCTTGCTGCTCAAGCTGCTGGGCCTGGCCAACGACATCTACGCCCAGGTGGGGCTGGTGATGCTGGTGGGCCTGCTGGGTAAAAACGCGGTGCTTATCGTCGAGTTTGCCGTGCAGGAGCACGAAAAAGGCATGTCGGTACGCGCAGCGGCTATTGCCGGGGCCAAGGCCCGTTTCCGCCCGATTTTGATGACATCGTTTGCCTTCATTGCGGGCCTCATTCCGCTGGTGATTGCCACCGGCGCGGGCGCCATCGGTAACCGCACCATTGGCACGGCGGCGCTGGGCGGTATGCTGTTCGGCACCGTGTTCGGGGTAATTATCGTGCCGGGCCTGTACTACATCTTTGGTACGATGGCTGAGGGGCACAAGCTGATTCAGGACGAAAACGAATACCCAGTGAGTGAAGGAGTAGAGCCCCGCGTGGTGCTCAAAGAAATGGAGCCCTATGCTTAAGCAACGCATTTACCGAGGCCTGACCGCCGCCAGCCTGGCGCTGGCGGTGGCTGGCTGCAAGCTACCCCAGCTAGTAGGGCGCGACGTGCGCCGCAGCGTGCCCACCACCTACCCCAGCAGCCCAACCGATAGCACCAGCACCGCCCGGGTGCGGTGGCAGGAGTTCTTCACCGACCCCAACCTGAAGGCCCTGATTGACAGCGCCCTGCAACACAACCAGGAGCTGAACATCACGCAGCAGGAGCTGCAAATAGCCCGCAACGAGATTCAGGCCCGCAAGGGGGAATACCTGCCTTCGGTGACGCTGGGCGGCCAGGCCGCCCTGGACCGCGTGAGCCGCTACACCATCCAGGGCGCTACGGAAGACAAAATACCCATCGTAGACGACCGCCGCAACCCCGACCCGCTCGGCAACTTGCAGCTCGGCGCCTACGCCAGCTGGGAGGTAGACATCTGGCACAAGCTGCGCAACGCCCGCAAGTCGGCCGCCACGCGCTACCTGGCTTCGGTAGAGGGCCGGAACTTCACCATTACCAACCTGATTGCCGAAATCGCCAACTCGTACTACGAACTGCTGGCCCTCGACAACCAATTGGCCATCTTGCAGCAGAGCATTGAGATTCAAGACAATGCCCTGAAGGTGGTGCGCCAGGAAAAGGAAGCCGCCCGCGTAACCGAGCTGGCCGTCAAGCGCTTCGAGGCCCAGATTCAGAACACCACGAGCCTGCAATACGCTACCCGCCAGCGCATTGTGGAAACCGAGAACCGCATCAACTTCCTGCTGGGCCGCTACCCGCAGCCCATCGTGCGCAACGATGCCGAGTTTAACAACCTGGTACCGAAAGCCATCCAGGCCGGCGTGCCTGCGCAGCTGCTCAGCAACCGGCCCGACATCCGCCAGGCCGAGCAAAACCTGGTGGCCGCCAAGCTCGACGTGCAGGTGGCGCGCGCCAACTTCTACCCGTCGCTGGGCATTTCGGGCGGGGTGGGCCTGGGGGCATTCAAGCCCGGCTTGCTCTTCACCACGCCCGGCGCCCTGCTGTACTCGATAGCCGGCGACCTGTCGGCCCCGCTCATCAACCGCAACGGCATCAAGGCACTCTATTCCACGGCCAATGCCTTGCAGCTGCAAGCCGTGTACAACTATGAGCGCACGGTGCTCAACGCCTATCTGGAGGTAGCCAATCAGCTGGCCAACATCAATAACCTCGAACTCGGCTACGAAGCCAAGCTCAAGGAAGTGCAGGCCCTGAGCTTGTCTATCCGCATCTCTAACAGCTTGTTTAAGTCAGTACGAGCCGACTACACGGAGGTGCTCTTCACCCAGCGCGACGCCCTGAACGCCCGCTTCGACCTCACCGAGACCAAGATGAAGCAGCTCAATGCCACGGTCAATGTGTACCGGGCCCTGGGTGGCGGCTGGAACTAGCCGGCCCCCTATCGGCAGCTAAGCAAAAGGCGCCATTGCTCGGAGCAACGGCGCCTTTCTTATGTCCAATAAGGTCCGATAACTAAGGATTATCGGACCTTATTGGCTAAGCGCTTGGTTGCCCCGTCCAGCCACTTCGGCAGCTTAGCCGGCCTACTGCGCACCCGCCCAGGGGTGGGCCTCGAAGTAGTGCCAGCCCCAGCGCAGCAACACCGCGCTACCCCAGGCTAGCAGACCCGTCAGGGCCACGAAGACCAGCAGCAGCAGGGCCACCAGTCCCCGGCCGCTGCCGGGGTGGCGGCCCTCGGCGTAGTGCCGGCGCAGCAGCGCCACGTTGCGCTCGTTGCTTTTGAACGTAAAATCGAAGACGTTGCCCAGGATGGGAATGGCGCCCACCACCGAGTCAATAAAAATGTTGAGCGCCATGCGCACCACCACGGCGCCGCTGGCCCCGTGGCGCAGCATCGTGAGCAGCAGGGCCACCGACACGAGCGTGGTAGACGCGTCGCCCACAATGGGTAGCAAACCCAGCAGCGGGTCGAGGCCGAAGCGGAACTGCGTGCCGGGCAGCCGAAACTGGCTATCCAGGAGGCGGGCCACGCTGGCTACCCAGCGCAGCCGGTCGGTAGCCGGGGCAGCAGTAGACACGGGCGGAAGAACAGGTTGCGGCATGAGCAGGGCATAACGGCCCACCCCTGGTACGCCTGGCCCGCCAAAAAGGCCGGAAGCCGCCGCGCCCGCTACTTGGCCGGCCGCGGCTGGCGCAGCTGCTGCTGCAAAGCGGCTTGCAACTGCTCCTCATGGGCCGCCCGAAACGCGGTCAGGATGTTGTGAATGACATCGGCCGAAGATGCTCCGCCGCCCAGCAATACGCCCACCTGCTGAAAAAACTGCTGGTGGCTGGCCGTAATGCGCACCTGAAACGTCTTTTTCTCGCCCGAGGCGGCAACCAGTGCCGCAAAGTCCGGCGACGCTTCGCCCCCCGTAACCGGCGCGGCAGTCGGCGGCATCTCTGGGGCGGCCGTTGCCGGCGGCGGGGTAGCTGGCGGCCCCACGTGACTGATGGCCGCCACGGAGCTTGTCAGGCGGGCCAGCTCAGCCAGCTGCTCTTGCGGGGTAAGTTTTGGTTTCTTGGGAAAGGCTTTGGCCATGATACAAGACGGCGAGAAAGTAAAAAATCGGATAACTGCGAACCGGCCGGGGCTCAGGCCCCACGCCCCGGCGCGGAAAAGGCAATGCGCTGACCCGAGGGCGTCACGGCTCCCGGCCCCAGCACCAGCGCCAAAATTTCCAGCACGAGCTGCCCCAGGCCCAGCCGGCCCAGCACGCCCGCCGGCAGGGGAAACAGCGTGGAGCGCTTGTCTTTGTACGTCATCAGCAACTCGACTCGGCTCGTGAGCAAAGGCAGCCCTTGCGCCTGAAAAAGGGCCTCCGTAGCGTCGTAAATGCCCTTCTTCTCCGCCCTGACCACCTTGTTCCAGAAGGCATAGTAGCCCAGCAGGTTGGAACCGGCATCGTGCACCTGCCTGAATTGCTCCAGCATACCCATGTAAGCAACCGTAGACGCAATGGCGCCCCTATCGGGCTCCAGGGGTAGAAAAATGTAGTCCAGGAGCCGCAACAGCTCAGGCAAGCCCACCACGTTTACCGTGCCGGGTGTGTCAACCACAATAAAGTCGTAGCCCTGCCCAAACAGCCCTTCAATAGAGCCCACGGCCTTTTCCACGCTCGACACAATGACCGGGTACGGCGCCACGCCCTGCCGCAGAAAGCGCGCCCGAAACGGCGCATCGGCTTGCAGGCGGCCCTGCTCCTCCTGGCGATAAGCGTGCAGCGAGTTCTGCGGATAGTCGCAGTCTACCAGGGCAATTTTATAACCGTAGTAATATCCCAGCACCGAGGCCAGGTGCGTGCCGATGGTCGATTTGCCCGCCCCACCCTTCTGGGTAGCCAAGGCAATAACGTGCGGGTCGTTCATGCGACGCGAGTAGCTAAAGGGGCAAAGTTGCAGTGTGGCAAAGTTGCAATGCAACTTTGCCACACTGCAACTTTGCCCCCTTGTTGCAATGCAACTTTGCCACAGTGTGGCATTGTGGCAAGTAATTTTTTTTAATTATTTCTTTTATTTTTAACTGATTATGAAATATTACTGATGAAAATAACCCCAATTATAGTTAGTGAAAATGCGCAAATTACCCTGCTCACTTAGCCAACTTCTGGCGGAGCAAAGGAGCTAAGGCCACCGGTGGGCTACTTGTCAGCTTGTTTCAATCATAAGCGCTTCCTCCGACTCCTGCTTGCCCACCTCGCTGGCGCAGCAGGTTAACGTACCCTTTTGGCAGGCACATTAGCAACTGAGTGCAGATGCTGAAGCTAACCTGATGGCATCGTCTTTTTTTGCACTTTACTAATATTTCTGATTTGGATTACGGGTTGTTGCTGACTGGGCTAGGCCAGAGGCCACTGAGAAAGGCCGATGATTAAGCTAACTTCTTGTTGGCAAGTCTAATAACAATCAAAAACAAGATAATTTTTGCCCTTATCTTCGTTTGCGCAGCGAGCCAGTCAATCGGCGCTTTTTTGCGGTCCCTATCGGGCTCAATGAGGCACTTTTTCGCCTGCAAAAGCAGAATGGCACCCAGCTACAGCCAGGGAGATAGCTCTAAATAGCCTTTAGGACGCGCCTAAGACACTCGCAGCTATTAAGTGAGGGTGATGGTCATTCGAGGCATTAGCGTTGCCACAGCGGGCACGTATGGCGGTTCCGGCTCATGCGGCGCCTAGCTGGCCAGTTGGGAGTAGCCCGCCGCCTACCCAGCCGGCGGCTGGCAATCTGGCAAGGCCGGCCGGCCACTGTTGACCGGCCGGGGCAATTCTCGGTCCGGACCGGCCTGCCGGCCAGCGGCTCCTGGCCAGCGTTGGCCGGCAGCTACCGGGGCAGCGGCTACCGCCCGGCCAGCCTGCCCTGGCCGGTCATTTTCCCCAGCTGGGGCAGGCTGGCCCCACCTCCTGGATTGGCCTCGCAGCCCCCCCGAGCCGGCACCAAGCTCACCGGGTCCGGCTGAGATACGCGGCGCTGGCCGCGTCGGAGCGGGCTATCTCAACCGGCTATCTCAACCCGGATTTAAACACAAAATATTGTAAATCAGCATATTGAGTCTGTAAAACGAGCGTTTACCGTCTGACTGGCCTGGCCGCTGGGCGGCTAGGAATTAACTCAAAAAACCCGTAAATAAACTTAACATTTTTATCATAATTACCTGATTTTAAAAGATTTATGTTGCAAGAAACTGGTTTTGGAATTGCGCCGCCGCCCCCCTGGTGTGCGGAGCAATCGTGAGGACGACCCAGTACCGATTTACCCTTGCGCTAGCGGCAAATCTTGCCCATCGGCGGAAACGGGGTGGATTTACCCTTTGCGCACTTTTTTCGCTAACTTATTGATAATCAATTTCTAAAAGCCTTTTTCTAAAAGCCTTTTTTTTTGAGAAACTCAAATTTTTTTTTTGAGGCTCATTCTTTTCATTCTTTTAGATTAATCTTATTAAACTATTAAGGGCGCTGTAACCACTTGAAAATCAATCTGTTCTGAGCGCGAGATTGTAGGGATTTACCCTTGAGATAGTAGGGATTTACCCTTGAGATAGTAGGGATTTACCCTTGAGATAGTAGGGATTTACCCTTGAGATAGTAGGGATTTACCCTTTAGATAGGAAAACTATCTCAGTGCGCTCCCTATCTCAGGGGTCAAAATGTGGATAACTATGTGGATAACTAACTTGCGCCCCCCTCACGCCACCCCCCAGTATGCCCGCTAACCCCTATCCCGGAACCACCTTCGAAAAGCCCCGTGGCCGCTGGAAAGCGCAGGCCCGGCTGCACGGCAAAACCAAAAGCCTCGGCTACTTCGAAACCCAGGCGCAGGCCTACGCCGCCGTGGTCCGGGCCAAGCAGGAAGCGGCGGAAGTGGTGCGGCCCGCGCCGCAGGCCCTGCTGGCCCTGGCCCCGGCGGCGGGGCAGCCGGTGGTGCTGGTGGCCCAGAGCAACGTGCTGCTGGAGCGGCCCTGGGCCATGACGCTGCTGGAGGCGCGCATCTTCGTACTGCTCTTGCGGGGCCTGACGCGGGCGGAAACTGATAGCCGCCGCATTCTGGTGCCCCTGGATGACCTGGTGAGCCCGGCCCAGCTCGGGGGCACTGGCTACAAGCAGCTGCACGCGGCCATGAAGGGCTTGGATGCCGTGCGTATCGAGCTGCCCATGCCCAACCGCAAGCAGGACTTGCACCTGGTGCCGCTGGTGCACTCGCTCAAGCTCGACAGCGGGCAGGGTACGCTCTCGGGCTACTTTTCCGACGATGTGCTGCCCTACCTCACCAACCTGGTGGATAATTTTACGCTGGGCCAGGTGGGCGACCTGCTGAGCATCCGCAGCACGCTCACCCACCGGTTTTACTGGCTGCTGAAGTCGTGGGAGTTTCGCTCGCCGGTGCTGGTGCCGGTGGACAAGCTGCGCGAGCTGACGACCGGCCTGCACAGCTACCAGCAATTTTCCGAGTACCGCCGCAACGTGCTCAAGCCGGCCCTGCACGAGCTTAGTGAGCTCAACTTCGACGTCAGCTACGTCGAGCACCGGCTGGGGCGCAGCGTCGACGCGGTCGAGTTTCACATCAAAACCCCCGTCCGGCCCAGCCTGCTGCCGCTGGCCGCGCCCGAAGCCCCGCCCGCCCGCAGCCCCCTGCAAGCCAAAGCCGCGGCGCGCCTCCACAAGCTCCGCCTCACCGAAGCGCAGATTCGCACGGTGCTGGCCGCCGTGGTGAGCGACCCCGACCTTACCCGCCTGCTCCAGGAAACCTACCCGCTGCTGCGCGATTTTGAAACCCGGGTGAAGCCCGGCGACAACGTGGCCGCCAGCACCGTGCAGCTGCTCAAAAACCTCTTTCCCGGGCTGTATAAAGCCAGCTAGCTGCTTGAATGCTGCCTAATGCCGAGTTGGACAAAACCAAGTAACGGGCGCTACTGGCCGCCAGTGGCCAACGGGCCAGGCCAGCCGGTGGCGCGGCCGGCCGGTCGGTGGCCAGGGCCCCGCAACCGGCCCTGCCAGGCCGCCAGCGGGCGGCAAGCCCACGGCGGCAACTTCATAATTCATGTTAATTTAATGTGCAACGGCTTGCTTTGTAGTACCCAGCAGGTCGCGGGTAGCCCCCCTGCCACGGCCTTTCCCACAGTTTAGCGCTCACAGATGTTGACAGAGACCAGCGTTTTTGCTGGCATTCAGTAGCTTGGCCTACCTGAATAAAGCTGATTGCGAAGCATGTAAGAATATTTATTTGGGTAGCTTCATTCACAAGATGAATTTTGGATTTTGGCGCCAACTGCGGGGCTCGCCAAGCAACCAATCTACCAGTCCGGGTTATCTTTAGAGCCGTCGGCTTGCCGCGCGTGGTGGCAGTGGGCCGGCCAGACGGAGCCGGCTTTTCAATCACCTAATTTTTCGGGACCCCCAATCGCTTACCATGGTTTTTACTGCTTTTATGAAAAGGATATTTCTGTTCATGAGCTTGGGTGCTTTTTCCTGCCTGGCCAGCTGCGCCAGCAAGCAAGAAGAAAAGGAAGAGCAAATTAAGCTACTGGTTACTAGTCCTTTACAGGAAGATACGACCATTACCAAGGAGTACGTAGCCCAGATTCACGCTTATCAGCACATCGAGCTGCGCGCCTTGGAAAAAGGCTATCTGCAAAAAATATTCGTCGACGAGGGCCAGGCCGTCACCAAGGGCCAGCCCATGTTCCAGATTACGCCCCTGGTGTACCAGGCCGACTTGCAGAAGTCGCAGGCCGAAGCCAACTACGTTGACATCGAGTACAAGAACACGAAGAGCCTGGCCGACAGCAACATCGTATCTAAGAATGAGTTGGCGCTGTCGAAAGCCAAGCTCAACAAGGCCCGCGCCGACGTGTCGCTGGCCCAGACCCACCTGCAATTCACGTCCATCAAGGCGCCGTTTAGCGGCATCATGGACCACTTTCAGGGCCGGCTGGGGAGCGTGGTGAACGAGGGCGACCTGCTGACCACCCTCTCGGACAACAGCAAGATGTGGGTGTATTTCAACGTGCCCGAAGCCGAGTACCTGGCTTACAAGGAGCAGGCCAAGGCCGACAACATCGTGAACGTGAGGCTCATGATGGCTAACAACGAGGTGTTTAAGTACCCCGGCGTGGTGAAGACCATCGAGGCCGACTTCAACAACGAGACGGGCAACATCGCCTTCCGGGCCACTTTCCCCAACCCCGATGGGCTGCTGCGCAACGGCGAAACCGGCAGCGTGCTCATGACCGTGCCGCTCAAGCACGCGCTGCTCATCCCGCAGAAGGCCACGTTCGAAATTTTGGAGAAGCGCTACGTGTACGTGGTCGATGCCAAGAGCGTGGTGCACCAGCGCGAAATCACGGTAACATCCGAGATGCCAGACCTCTACGTACTTAAAGACGGCTTGAGCGGCAGCGATAAAATCCTGCTCGAAGGCATCCGCAAGGTGAAGGACGGCGACAAAATCAGCTTCACCTACGAGGCGCCGAAGAAGGTGTTTGCCAGCTTGAAGGTTTACAGCGAGTAGGGTCTGCCCGCTACCATTACTATCCCTATCCTATGTTTAGTAAATTCATTCGCCGACCAGTATTTGCCATCGTGATATCGGTGGTTATCCTCTTCATGGGGATACTGGCTATCAAGACCTTACCTACCTCGCAGTTCCCCGAGATTTCGCCGCCCATGGTGATGGTGAGCTGCGCCTACCCCGGCGCCAGCGCCAAGGTGCTCACCGAGTCGGTGCTCATTCCGCTGGAGCAGGCCGTGAACGGCGTGCCGGGCATGAAGTACATGACCTCCGACGCCGTGAGCGCCGGCGAGGCCAACATCCAGATTGTATTCAACCTGGGCACCGACCCCGACCAGGC
>Ga0160428_1002413_pt1 | contig 11388 bp, 9 predicted proteins | sample SolpanmetagenomM_FD_108198 | JGI IMG/M metagenome (GOLD analysis project Ga0160428, IMG submission 108198) | Solar panel surface microbial communities from Lawrence Berkeley National Laboratory, California, USA - M | ecosystem: Engineered > Built environment > Solar panel > Unclassified ...
GAGAAGGCGCAAGCGCGGGCGAGGGCGACGCGCTGCTGCTGGCCGCCGGAGAGCTGGGAGGCATGGCGATTTGCGTAGGCGCCCATCTGCACTAGGTCGAGCGCGTGCATGACCTTGTCGCGCAGGGTTGCAGCGGGCTCGCGGCGAACGCGCAGGCCGTAGGCAACGTTCTCGAACACCGTCATGTGCGGCCAGATGGCGTAGGACTGGAACACCATCGAGAGCCCGCGCTGCTCGGCCGGCACGTTGACGCCGGCGCCATCGAACATGACGCGGCCGCCGATGCGGATAGTTCCGGAGGTCGGCCGTTCCAGCCCGGCGACCGCGCGCAGCGTGGTAGTCTTGCCGCAGCCGGACGGACCCAGCAGGGTTAGTTGCTCGCCCGGCATGACCCGGAAACTGATTGGCCCGACGGCGGCGAAGTTGCCGTAGCGGATGGTGAGATCCTCGACTTCGATGTAGGGCGTGTTCTGCAAATCAGCCTCCCCGCCGCACGGCGCGATTGGTCAAAATGGTGAACAGCAGCATCACCATGCCGACCACCAGCGTCTGGATCAGCGCCATGGCAGCAGTCAGTTCGCTGCTCGACGAGAACCAGGCCTCCACGATGGCGGGGGTCAGCACCTTGCTGTTCGGTCCCATCAGCAGGATGGAGGCGCCGAGCTCGCGCACGCTGGCGACGAAGATCAACAGCCAGGCGGCCAGGATGCCTGGGCGCAGCAGCGGCACGGTGATGGTGCGGATGCGGTACCACCAGCCGGCGCCGCAGATCTCGCCGCACTCCTCGAGGCTCTTGTCGAGTTGGACGATGACGCTCGAAAGCGTGCGCACCCCAAGCGGCAAGAACACGGTCAGATAGGCAATCAGCAGCAACCAGAACGTGCCGTAGATCGGGATCGGGAACACGAGCCAGGCCCACATCATGCCGAAGGCGAACACCAGCCGCGGCACCGCCTGCGGCAGCATGACGATCGTCTCGAGCAGCTGGCGGCCGGGCAGGCGGGAGCGCTGGATAATCCAGGCTAGCAGCCCGGTGATCGCCACGCCGATGGTGGCGGTCAGCAGGCCGAGCAGCAGGCTGTTGACCATGGCGGAACGCACAGCGTTGAGCGACAGCGCCGTGCGGAAATGATCCAGCGTAAAGTTCGAGGCGGCCGGGAACGTCACGGCAAGCTTCTGCAGCGCCACATAAATCAGCGTCGCCACCGGCAGGAACACGGCAAGCACGCTGTAGAGCGCGCAAACGCTGAACAGCAGCCAACGCCAACGGCCGACATCCATCAGGCGCGGCCGGAACGCCTTGCCGCCAACAGTGACGTAGCTGCGGCCCTTGGTGACCCGGCGATACAGGAACAGCATTAAGAACATAACCGCGAACAACGACACGCCCATGGCGGCAGCCAGCGGCAGACGCGGCGGATATTGCGACACGAGCTGATACATCGCCGTGGTAATGACGTAGAACCGGCTGGGTGTGCCGAGCACAAGGGCGGCGGAGAACGAGCCGAGCATCTCGGCAAACACGTAGATGGCCGCGCCGAGCACGCCGGGCGTGACCAGCGGCAGCGTCACGCGCATCATGGTGCGCCATTTGCTACCGCCCATAACTTGGCTGGCTTCCTCCAGCGCCGGATCCATCGACTTCATCACCGCACCAATCATGACAAAGGCGACGGAACCCTCGAACAACGCCATGACCCAGGCGATGCCCATCGGCCCGGTGATGTCGAACAGTACGCCGTCACCGCCGACCATGGCGCGCCAGAGCTGGTTGACGAAGCCGCTCTCGGGCGCGCCGAGCAGGCTCCAAGCCAGGGCGCCGAGTAGGGGCGTGACGTAGTACGGCACCGCCATGAGCTGTTCGAGCGTGCGCCGGGCTGGAACGTCCGTCCGGTTGAGGATCCAGGCGGTTAGGAAACCGAACACCAGCGCCAGGATCGTGGCCGCGAACGAAACGCCGAGCGTGTTCAGCATGATCTCGCCGTACTGCGGCAGGCGTTCGAAGTTATCGAGGCCGTAGGCGGTCGGGGGCCTGATGTCGGGGTCGCCGACGTCCAGCGAGGCTTGTACAAGGTAGAAGATCGGGTAGAGCACCAATACGGCCGCCAGCCCGGCAACCCCGAGGCCCATGACGGTCTGCGTCGGGAAGCGCCGCCGCAGCGACGCCCCCATCGTCAGCGACACGGCTACAGGCCGAGCATGCCGTTCCACTCCTTGACGAAGGTCGGATGCGCGGCCGCGTAGGCCTCCATGTCTTGCGGATAGAGGAGCTTGAAGTCGCTCAGCTTCATGCCGCCCGGCATCGGCTCGGCGTCTCGGCGTAGCGACGGATAATAAAAATAACTGTTGGTCTGGTAGAGGTTCTGGCCCCGGGGCGACATCATCCAGTCCAGGAACAGCTTGGCCGCCTCTGGGTGCGGCGAGTTGCTGACGATGCCGGCCGCGATCGGGGTGGCGGGCAGACCGTCCGGCGGGGTGACAAAGGCGATCGGGGCGCCGCGATCCTTGTAGAGCTGGTAGCCCGCCCATTCGGCCAGCGCGCAGATCTTATCGTCGCCCTTGGCGAGCCGATCGAATAGCTGGATTCGGGAGTCGAAGCCGCGCGGGCGCTGCTTGGCGAACTCCTTCCAGAAGCCGTCGCCGTAAAGCTTTTTCAGCTCGTACCATTCGACGAATTGCATGCCGCTGGTGGCCTGCTTGGTGTTGACGCCATTCTTCCAGAGGGGGTTGAGCAGATCCTTCCAGGTCTTGGGTGCGTCGGCGACGGAGACTTTGTCGGTGTTGTAGGCGATGCCGCCGAAGGTGACGCCAGAGTAGAAATAGTATCCGGCCGGGGAGCTCAGGGCATCGGCCGGGTAAGCGGAGGCTTCAGGTGAGTCGTAATGTGTGTAGCCGTCGCGTTTTTTGAAATCGAGCGCGGTGCTCACTTCGGAAAACTGGATGACGTCTACGCCGTAGCGTCCGGCGGAACGCTCGGCGAGCAGCTTGCTATACAGCGCGCCGTTTTGAGCCCGAAGGTAGGACGCCTTGATCTTGGGAAAGTCCTTGGTGAAGGCGTCAGCGATGGCCGCGCCGGCGGGGTCACTGTCGTGGGTATAGAAGACGACCGCGCCTTCCGCCTCCGCCTTGGCTATGTCGGCGTTCGTCTTCACCCCCGCCACGCTCGTTTCGGCGCGGCTGCGACCGGCCAGAAGTAACGCGGGGGCGGCCAGTAACGCGCTACGCCTTGTGATGCTCATCGTGCCATTCTTAAACATCGTTGCTTTCTCCCGTTGTAGTTATTTGTCGGCTAATCGGTCTACGCCGAGTTTGTTGGCTAAATCTTCGAATGAGCGCCGGGTCGTAAAAAAAGCATCACCCCGTCCGCCTGGGTGAACGCGGTGCTGAGAATGGCCTGTTAGCCCAACAACCGGACCGGGCAGTTCCGGTCGAGCGGCGGGTTCGCGCGGCACTGTTCCACGGAATGATCCATTTGCGCCACGAATTCGTCGCGCCGGACGAACGCGGCCGGGTCAATCAGCTGGCAGTAGACGTTGGCGACCCAATTGATCGGCGTACCGCGCCGTATTTGATAGCTCCTGGATCAGCGCCTCCACAATCAGCGCCAACCCGAACCTTTTGTACCCGGCCTTGTAGCCGCCGAGCAGCACCAGACTGCCACACTCGGTCGCACGTTCTATAACGATGGCGTCGTGGCTCGGCCGCTCTTCTCGATCCATCAGACACAAGCCTGGCCGAAAGCAGAACTGTGAAATCGAGCTACATGAAATAGGCAGAACAGCCAAGTAAATGGTCATTCGTCTTTGAGCTTCCTCATGTCTCATTGCTCTGATTAAATTGGTTTATATCTCTGGCTCTAGATGGTGATAGATAGGCTCTAGTTGCCTATTAGGTGATCAAAGAGGTCGACCGGCCCCATTTGCCCGCCCTTCAGCATGAGCTGGATTCCGTTGCGGCTCGGCATCCTGGCATGGGTCCTACAGAGTGCGACGCCAGGGGCGAGCGTCGCGCCGTGTGACAATCCCCAGAGTTCAAGCGCCTGGACCGCACGGCTCGATGTGTCGCCGCCAGCAATGCCTACCCGCTTCAACGGTAGACGATCCAAGACCGATGCGACCAGCTTGGCGGTGGAGGACGCAACATCCATGGCGCGAGTGGTGTCCATCGGCATGCCATCGGCTGCCGTATACCCCAGCACATGGCACCCAGATCGTAGTTGATCCGTAATCGCGGTCACGAGCTCGGCAGGGTAGGTTTCGTCATCGATCAAGCGTCGCGCATCGATGGCAATACGCTGGAACTTCGTCGCGGCGGCAACTTGGTGGCGGGTGACCGGGGACAGGCTCCCGGCGAGCACGAGCACCGGGCCATCCGCAGTGCGCACGGCCGATGACGCGGGAGCCGCGGCCTGCTTCCCCCAGGCTGCGATCAGAGCTCGTGCAACACTACTGGCGCCGACGGCCAAGAGCGGCTTCGTCGTAGCCTGTCGCCAAATCACCGGGCCGATGGCGGCGAGGTCTGCTTCTGACATCACGTCGAATAGCACGGCCGGCGGGGTTGGTTGGATGTCCAGCATTGCGTCCAGACAAGTAACATCGACGGGAGCATGAGCGGCCACGATCCTCGGCAGTCCTTGCAACGCCAGATGCTGGCGCAGGTCGGCCTCGCGCATCGGAGTCACCGGATGGTGGCTCATGGTCGGGTGCCGATCGATGCGGAACACCTCGCCGCCGGCGCCAGCCGCAGCGAACAGGGTGCTGAAGGCGCAGAACCGGCCGAGGTTCGGTTGCCCGCCCACGATTGGCACGAAGGCGTTCGGCATGTGCTGCCGCAGGATCTCGACAGCTGCGCCGATGCTGCCGATCTCCGGCGCACTGTCGAACGTGGAGCAGCATTTGTAGTGTAACACCGGTACGCCGAGCTCGGCGAAGAAGTGGCCGACTGGCTCCAGTTCTGTGCGCATTTCGGCCGGGCTCATGGCGCGCGCGGCACCCGCGATGCCAACCGCGTCGAGTGGCCCTGCCTGCTTGAGTTGCGCCGCGCTCGGGATGCCCATGAACAGGGTAGCGCGCAACCCGGCAGACGCCAGCGTGGCCAGCGTGTCGGTCGCGCCGGTGAAATCGTCGCCATACCAGCCATAGCGGGGCCGGGTCACGCGCGCCCGAACTTCTCGAGCGAGGCGGCCAATTCGGGGTGGGTCGCGGCATAGGCGGACAGCGTCTGCCCGGCGGCCACCGCATCCCACGCCTGCCGGATGCTCACGACCCCGGCGGCGGGGCCGTCCGGATGCGCCATGATGCCGCCACCGGACATGAACAGCAGGTCCGTGTTGCGGAGGGCAGAGAACGTGGCCGGCGCGGTCCCGGCCCACTGCCCCGACGAGAAGGCCGGCATTACCCGGTCGTCGATTGTATCGGACAGCCGCGCCTGACAATCATGAGCGGACGACACGACCTCCGCATCCTCCTGCGCGAACTTACCCTGCAGACCGTGCACGTGCATGTGGTCGACGCCTGCCAGGCGCCAGAGCACCTGATACGCCTGGAAGCCGATCCCGAGCAGCGGATCCCGCGAGAGGGCGCCGAAGCCGTTGCGGTGACCATGCAGCACCAGTCCGCTATGGCGACGAAGGGTCTGGATTGCCGAGAAGCCGCACCAGTTCAGACTCGCCATGATGCAGGAGCCGCCTTCGCGCTCGACCAGGTCGGCATGGCGCCGCATGGCGTCGGTCTCGTCGGTGATGTTGAATGCCATCATCACCGCCTTACCGGTGCGGTCTTGGTGCCGGCGGATGACCGCCATCACTGCGGGAATGCGTTGGGCGAGTGGGGCAGCGGCCGGGTCGGCGCAGATCTCATCGTCTTTGATGAAATCCAGCCCGGCGCCGCAGAGCTGTTCGACGATCGCCGCCGTGTCGTCCGAAGAGAGCCCGACATTCGGCTTGACGATGGAGCCCACCAACGGTCCATCCGCGACGCCTGTCGAGCGACGCGTGCCGGCCAGGCCGTGCACCGGTAGATCGAAACGGTCCCGGTAGGCCGGTGGTAGCGTCACCCGTTCGAGCCGCAACCCGGTGACCTCGCCAAGATCGAACAGGTTGCCGGCCACGATGGCCGCCAGGCTGGCGAGGTTGGGGCCGACATTGTCGACGGGGAAGCTGATGCGGATACGCGCCCGGCGAAACGGTCCGCCGATGCCTTTGCGGTCGAGCCAGGCATTCGGCAGGCTTGCCTTGGATGCCGGCGCCAGCTCCTCGACGGACTGCACGTTGGCCCGTGCCCGGGCGCGCAGCTCGTCGGTCTCGCCGGCGACCCTGGTGAAGGTGCCGCAGGATTGCTCCCCCGCCATGATCTCCGCGATGTCGGAGGGGTCAAGCGGCGTCTCAATCAGATACTCGGCCTCGAACCGGTCTGAAGCCAGCATCAGAGTTTGCTGAGGTCGGGGAAGGGGCGCACGGGGTCGCTGCCGTCCCAACCTTCAGCGGCCTCTCGGATCAGCCGGAACATGGTGCCTTTCGGGCCCATCACTTCCGACAGCTCGATCACGCTGCCCGGATGATGCTCGACGTCGAAATAGGCGAAGCGCCCGTCAACGCCGACCTCGCCACTCATCAATACGTTGAAGCCCTGCGCCTGTAGCCGGGCCAGGTCGGCATCGTAGTTCTGCGTCCAGTAGGCGACGTGCTGCAGCCCGGTGCGCCCACCGCGTTTGAAGTCGCGATACATGGACGGAACGTCGTTGCGGGTTTGGATCAGCTCGACTTGCACGCCGCCGGAGTTGGCAAGGGCGACCGAGTTATGTGGCTCAAACCCCTCGCCGCCATAGCGGTAGTTCACGATGGGCACGCGCGGATTGTAGAAGAACGGCCCGACGCCCAGCACGCGGCTCCAATGGTCCATCGCGCTCTCGATGTCGTCGACCACGTAGCCGAGTTGACGGATCTCACCTAGGAAACGGCTCATCTTCACTCTCGCTCAAGAAAACAGGTCATAGGAATCCGGTGGAGAACCAGGGCACCGCGGCGATGATGATCAAGCCGATCAGCAGGGCCGCCATGTAGGCCCAGATATCCTTCAGCCCCTCGTCGGGATGGATGCGACTGATAGCGCAGGCGCCATAGTAGCCGACCCCGAACGGGGGCGTGAACAGGCCGATGCCCATCGCGAAGATCACCACCATGGCGTAATGCACCTCGTTCACCCCCGCCGCGCGGGCGAGCGGAAACAGGAGCGGCCCTAGCAGGACGATGGCCGGAATGCCTTCCAGCACCGAACCGAGAATGATGAACGCCACGATCGAGACCGCAAGAAAGCCGTAGGCCCCACCGGGGATCGCCGCCATCCAGAGCGCCAGGTTGCGCGAGAAGCCGGACTGCGTGAGTCCCCACGCCATGGCTGTCGCGCAGCCGACGATCAGGATGATGGCGCCGGTAAGCACCGCGGTGTCGATCAGCATGGGCAGCAACCGCCGCCAGTCGAATTGCCGATAGACCAGCAACCCGGCGAGCGTGGCGTAGGCGATGCCGATGGTGGAGACCTCCGTCGCAGTCGCCACGCCCTCGACCACCGCGGCGCGGATCACGAACGGCAGCAGCACCGCGGGCAGGGCGATGACGGCTAGTCTGCCGACCTCGCGCTTCGCCGGCCGGTGGATATGGGTTAGGTCCTCATGGCTATACCGGCGCCAAACGACGGCGCATAAGCAGGCGCCGAGCACGATCGCCGGCAGCAACCCGCCGGTGAACAGTGCCGCGATGGAGATGCCGGTGACAGAACCAATGGTGATCAGCACGATCGAGGGCGGCACCGTTTCGGTCTGTGCCCCGGTTGCCGCCAGCAGCGCAAGGAGGTCACCCCGCCGGGCGCCGCGCTTCTCCATCTCGGGAAACAGCACCGGCGCGATCGCGGCCATGTCGGCGATCTTCGAGCCGGAGATGCCGGAAACCAGGTACATCGCCGCGATCAGCACGTAGGAAAGACCGCCGCGCACATGGCCGAGCAGGCTGGCCAGGAACGCGATCATGGCCCGGGCCATGCCCGTCATCTCGATCAGCGAACCGAGGAAGATGAACAGCGGCACCGCGAGCAGGATCAGGTGCCCCATTCCCTCGTCCAGCCGGCCGACCATCACCAGCAGCGGCGTGGACGTCGTGAGCGCAAGATAGCCGAAGGTGGCGAGGGCAAAGCCGAACGCGATCGGCACGCCGGCAAACACCAGGATGGCCACTAGGACGACGAAGAAGACGACCAAGTTGAGTTGTCCAAGCGGCTTCAGCGCCGGGCCGACGAACCACAGTCCAGCCATCGCCACCAGCGTCACGGCAATCGCCGCCAGGGCCATGCTGCGGTCGGTCTCGCGCAGCAGCCGGGCGAGCCGGAGCGCGGCTGCTGAGATCATCAGCACAATGCCGGCCGGTAGCGCCGACGCGCGCCAGCTATTGCTGATCTCCAGAGCGGCAGTGACGACGAAGCCTTCCTCTTCGGCGTAATGCCAAGCGTGCGGCAGGATCAGCACCAGAAACGCCAGCTGTGCAGTGACCGAGAGCGCCTCGAGGAACGCGCGCACCCGCGGCGACACCCGGCTGACTAGGCCGGTCATCCGCATGTGCTCACCGCGCCGAAGCGCACACACGGCACCCAGCATGGAGAGCCAGAGGAACAGGATCGACGCCACCTCGTCGGACCAGACGAGAGGGTTGTGGAACACGTAGCGTGCGACGACGCCGCCCAGCAGGATGGCGATCTCGCCCACCACCAGCGCGGCCGCGACCGTATCGACCGCGGCGCCGAACCAGCGGTTGACCCGGTCGAGCATCGAGCGCCCGGTCGAGGGTTGGACCGCCATCAGCATCAGGCGAGCTTTCCGACCACGTTCTCCAGCAGCGCCCAGGCATCGGCACCGAAGCGCTTCTGCCACTCGGCGTAAAACCCGGCTTCGCGCAGCTTCGTGCGGAAACTGTCAGGGACCGGGCTGTTGAAGGCGAGTCCCTTGGCTTGCAGGTCCGCTTGTACGATGGCGTTCAGCGCCTTGATGTCGGCGCGCTGCTGCTGGCCGGCGTCGTTGAAAGCGCCCTGCACGATGCCCTGCAGGTCTGACGGCAGGCTGCGCCAGGACGGGCCGTTGAAGATGAACCAGTAGCCGTCCCAGATATGATTGCTGAGGGCGCAATGCTTCTGCACTTCGTACAGCTTTGCGACCTGGATGATTGGCAGCGGGTTCTCCTGCGCGTCCACGATATGGGTCTGCAGCGCCGAGTAAACCTCGCTGAACTGCAGACCGGTGGGCGAGGCGCCAAGCCCTTTGAACATTGATACCGGCAGCGGGCTGACAGGGACGCGGATTTTGAGCCCATCCATGTCGGCGGCCGTGGTGATCGGCTTGGTGCCGGTTGTGATCTGGCGGAAGCCGTTGTCCCACATGCGCTCGAAGGTGAACAAACCAGTTTTGGCGATCGCGGCCCGGACAAAGGCGCCGAGTTTGCCGTCCATCGCGCCCCAGACCTGGTCGTAGTTGGCGAACGCGAACCCGGTCGCGTTGATCGCCGCGACCGGCACCAAGGTCGCGATCACCAGCGAGGAAGGAGTGAACAGCGTGATACCGCCGGAACGGACCTGCGACAGCATGTCGGTGTCGCCGCCCAACTGGTTATTCGGGAAGATCTGGATCTGCACCCGGCCGTTGCTCTCGCGGGCGACGCGTTCGACCGCCTCCTGGGCGCGCACATGCAGCGGATGAGTGATGGGCAGGTTATGGCCGTATTTGAACTCGAACTCCGCCGCACGGGCGATGCGGGGAGCGCCGCCGAGCACGGCGACGGCCGGAACGGCGCCTAAACCCCGCAATACAACTCGCCGATCAACGGTCATGACGACACTCCCTGATGTATTTTGATCGATGGATCGATCGCGTTCTTTCGAGATCTATTCGCGTGACGCCAAGACGGTCAAACGCTAAATCTGATGTGTTTTGATGGATTATGATCGATGAGTGATCGGTTTGCAGCCAGCGATCTCGGATCCGGCCAAGTGGCGCGCATGGCCGACATCGCACGCCGAGCCGGCGTGTCTTCCGCCACCGTCGACCGGGTCTTGCACCATCGCGCCGGCGTGCGCGCGGCGACCCGGGATCGTGTGCTCAAGACGGCAATTGAGCTGGGTTACCTGCCTGAGACCGCGCTGGAGACGATCTCGGCACCGCGTCCCGCACGGTTGATCTTGCTGTTGCCGACCGGCGGCAACCAGTATTTCGCACTTTTGGGTCGCACCGCCGCCGCACTCGCTGACGAATTGTCCAAGCGATTCAATGCGACCGTGCGCACGGTCTTCATCGACGGCTTCAAGCCTGACCTCCTGGCGCGTCAGCTCACACTGCTCGGCAAGGGCGCCGACGGGGTTGCGTTCATGGCGATCGAGCATCTGGCCGTGCGGGAAGCCATTAGCGAGTTGGCCGAACGTGGGGTGCCGGCGGTGACCGTCATCTCGGATTTGGCTGGCTCCCGCCGGGCTGGCTATTTGGGGTTGGAGAACCGCTCAGCCGGGCGCACAGCGGCTGCGCTGATAGCCCGCTTTGTGGGGCAACGCCCGGCCAAGGTGGCGATGATCGCGGGGTCACGTAGTTATCGGGCGCACGAGGAGCGGGAGATGGGTTTCCTGCATTTCTTCGAGGAGACGGCGCCAGAGATCACCGTCGTCGAGTTGCGGGAGGGCCTGGACGACGAGTCCCGCAACTACCGGCATGCACGCACCCTGCTGACCCAGCATCGCGATCTGGCCGCCATCTACAATATCGGGGGCGCGCCTGAAGGCGTGGCGCGCGGGCTCAAGGAGGCCGGGAGGGAGCGGAAAATCGTGTTCGTCGGGCACGGCCTGACGCCAGGAACACGCAATCTGTTGCTAGACGAGACGCTGGACGCCGTGCTCACGCAGGATCCCCGCGCAACGGTGCTGGGCTGTGCGGCCATTTTCGCCAATCTTCGGTCCGGCCGACCCGCGATGCAGGAAGTCGAGCGGCCGCGTACCGAGATCATCTTGCGCGAGAACCTACCTTAAGTGATCTGCCTCAACCCCGTCATAGATTGTTTTCCACAGAATTCGAGATAACGGGCAGACTGGTCGAAAGCGGACTGGCAGATATGGAGAGGTCGACCGAGGGGAGTGGACATTCATCGGCCCCGGTTCATGGTGCAAATACAGTAAAGCAACGCAACGCAGTTTGTCGCTTTAGTAGTGAGTTTCTGACGGTCGAACATATCGGCTTTTGCGACAGCGCAGGTGCTTAACTTCTAGCGGTGCGATCCGACTTGGTCGCGCCCCGCGTTCCTTGCGGCTTTTCCAAGCCGGTCGTGGTATCCCGTGCTGTCTGGTGCTCCATTTCAGCGTTAAGTTCGCC
>Ga0160428_1002414_pt1 | contig 11384 bp, 8 predicted proteins | sample SolpanmetagenomM_FD_108198 | JGI IMG/M metagenome (GOLD analysis project Ga0160428, IMG submission 108198) | Solar panel surface microbial communities from Lawrence Berkeley National Laboratory, California, USA - M | ecosystem: Engineered > Built environment > Solar panel > Unclassified ...
AAGGACGGCTCGATCGCAGCGCTGCTCGGCGCATCGCCAGGCGCATCGACCGCGCCGTCGATCATGCTGGACCTGTTGAAGAAGGTCTTCCCGGCCAAACTGGCGACCCCCGAGTGGCAGGCCAAGATCCGCGAGATCGTGCCGAGCTACGGCGTCGCGCTTAACGACGATACCCACCGGCTCGCGCAGACCTGGGCGTCGACCGCGATGACGCTGCAACTGGCGACCGCACCGCCCGCGATCACGGTGCCCACCACCCCCCCGGCCCGCCGCGACGCGGGTCAAGGTCGATCGCCACCCCGACTTGGCGTTGCAAGGTACGGTGTCGGCGCCCGCGCGAGCAGGCGCCGATACTCCGACTCCGCGCGGCCGTAGGTGTCCGACGCCATCGCGATCAGCTTGGCACGATCGCGCACCACCACGCGCCCGCGCACCGCGCGGATCGCCTGCTGTTCCTCGAGGCGATGCAGTGCATCGGTCACGCTACTGCGCCGCACCCCGAGCATCAGGCGGAATTCCTCGTGCGTCATGCAGATGTCGTCCTCAGCGACGCGGTCGTGATACAGCAGGATCCACCGTGCGAGCCGCCGCTCCACGGGATGCGCGAGCGACGACACGATCGTCCGCCCCATCTGGATCATGAACGTCTCGACGAACCGTAGCAGCGCGACGCTCAGGGTCGCGCTTTGTGCCAGCGCGGTCTGCAGATCGCTCGCGCATATCCGTAACGCCGCGCCATGCTCGGCCCGCATCACGATCTCATAGGGGGAGCGATCGTCCCCCAGCAGCAGCGGCCACCCGACGACCCCCTCCGCCCCGACCAGCCCAACCGCATAACCGCGCTCACCCTCCAGCGCGTCGAGCACGCCTGCGATCCCCGCCTCGAGAAAGCAGCAGCTTTCGATCCGCTCATCGGCGCGTAGCAGGACATCCCCGACCGCGAAGGGCACGCGTTCGAGACGCGGGGCCAGCAGCGCATAATCTGCATCGTTCAGGCTGCGCAGCAACAGGTTGCGAGTCGGGCGCTCGCGGTCGGTGTGCACCGGTGTCGCGGCGGTCAGCGGGGCAGTCGTTACAGGCATGGCATTCCCTAGGAAGTTTCGATCAGTCGCGCCAATTCGCCGTGTGTCCGGTTTCGTACCGAAACCAGCGTCGACGCGAACCGTTCAGATCCCGAATAAAGAGGAAGAAAACGGCGCACGCGTTCGCGCTGATCAATCGTCCGCGTTGAACGTTGTTGGCAGGAACGGCGTTCCGCCACTGGCCCCGCCGCCCTACCAACCATCAGGAGTTCGCCATGTCCCCCGTCCGCTACACCCCCGCCGTCGAAACCGTGAAAGCAGATGAAGGCGAGACGATCGCTAGTCTCAACACGGCGTTCGACACGATTCTCGAGCGGACTGCAGAGGATTACGGTCATGCGGTGCGGTCGGTCCACGCCAAGTCGCACGGCCTGCTCGAAGGTGAGCTGGAGATCGACGCCAACCTGCCCGCAGAGCTGGCGCAGGGGCTGTTCGCATCGCCGGGCAAGCACAAGGTGCTGATCCGTATGTCGACCAACGCGGGCGACATCTTGCCCGACGTGATCAGCCTGCCGCGTGGTATGGCGCTCAAGGTCTTCGACGTCGACGGCGAGCGCCTTCCGGGGTCCGAAGGCACCGCGCAGGACTTCATCATGGTCAACGGTCCCGTCTTTCAGGCCAAGGACGCCGACAAGTTCCTCGGCAACCTGAAGATGCTCGCGAAGACGACCGACCGGCTGGAAGGCACTAAAAAGGTCATTTCTGCAACGCTGCAGGGCGCACGTCAGGTGCTGGAAGCGGTCGGCGGCGCGTTGCCAGCCTCGCTCAACTCGCTTGGCGGCGCGCCCAATTCGGAGCCGCTCGGCGACACTTATTACAGCGTCACCGCGTTTCGCTTTGGGGATTACATCGCCAAGTTCAGCGTTGCCCCGGTCGCGCCCGCAATGACCGTGCTGACGGGCAAGGAAATCGATGTCGATGGCCGCGAGAACGCGATCCGCGAGGAAGTGCAGAAGGAAATGCGCGACCTGAACGCCGAGTGGGAATTCCGCGTCCAGCTCTGTCGCGATCTCGAGGCGCAGCCGGTCGAGGATCCGACGGTCGAGTGGAAGGAGAGCGAAGCCCCGTTCATCCGCGTCGGCACGATCCGTGCTGCTGCACAGGATAGCTGGAGCGACGCGCACGTGCAGAAGATCAACGAGGAAACGCGCTTCAGCGTGTGGACCGGGATCGCCGCGCACCAGCCGCTTGGCAACATCAACCGCGTTCGTCGCGACACGTACCGCCACTCCGCCGACTTCCGCGCGCGGACCAACGGCTGCCCGTATCACGAGCCGACCGGCGCGGACGCCTGAACCCGTCGCCGGGGCAACCCGGCGACACCCCTCCCCGCTGCGAGACCCGATCATGCCCTATCTTCGCTACCGTGATGACATCGAGACGCCCGAAGCAGATGAACAGGCGTCGATCGACGGCATCATCAAGGGAATGACCCAGTCGAGCGGGACTGTCGAGAAGCGGGACGGCCATGCGGTTCGCGCAAGCCACGCCAAGAGCACCGCCTGCGTCATTGGCGAGTTGATCATCGCGAATGACCTGCCGCCCGAACTGGCCCAGGGCCTGTTTGCAAAGGAAGGGCGTTTCCCCGTCGCGGTCCGCTTCGCGCAGGGGCCGGGCGAGAAACTCGGCGACCGGGTCTCGACCCATCGCGGCATGTCGATCAAGGTGTTCGATGTGGAGGGCGAGAAGCTCCCCGGGCACGACGCGCCGACGCAGGACTTCGTCCTGGCCACCGGGACGACCTTCCCCGCCGGGACCGCTGCCGGCTTCCTCAGCCAGGGCAAACGGATCGGCGCGACCACGTCGCTGCCTGAGGGGTTCAAGAGCGCGGCCGCGTCGGTCGCCCGCAACATCAACCGGTTGCTCGACAGCGTCGGTGCCGAACCGAGCCCCGCGCTGGATTTCTACGGGCATCCGTTCGGCCATCCGCTCGCGGAAAGCTATTTCTCGCAGTGCCCGATCCGCTTCGGCGACTATGTCGTCAAGCTGGGGGCCTTCCCGGTCGCTCCCGAGCAGCGCGCGCTCAAGGATTGGCGCCTCGACCCGCATCAGGACGAGGACGGTTTCCGGCATGCCGCGACTGCCTATTTCGAGGGGCATGACGCGGTGTTTGAACTTCGCGCGCAGCTGTGGGCGAACGCCGATACCCAACCGATCGAAGATACGTCGGTCGACTGGCCGACCACCGACAGCGCCTATTGCACGATCGCCACGCTCCGCCTGTCTGCGCAGCCAGCCTACGCACCGAAGCGGGTCCATTATTTCGACGAGGTAATGACCTTCCGCCCGGCGTACAGCCTTGCCGCACATCGCCCGCTCGGCGGCGTGATGCGCGCCCGGATACAGGTCTACCGAGCGCTCAGCGCGTTCCGCCACCGTGAAAGCGGTATCGCAGAGGTCAACACGTCCACGGTCGATCAGATTCCAGCCTGATCGCCTCCATCCTTCCCCCACCAGACACAGGAGATTCTCATGAAACTCGACGGCAAGAACATCGCAATCCTGATCGCACCTCGCGGGACTGAAGAACCCGAATTCGCCAAGCCCAAGGCTGCGGTCGAAGCGGCTGGCGGCAAGGTGACGGTCATCAGCCTCGCGACCGACGACGCCCAGTCGGTCAACAACGATCTCGACCCCGGCGCGACCTTCACGGTCGATAAGGCGATCGAGGACGTTTCGGCGGACTCGTTCGACGGCCTGATCATCCCCGGCGGCAGCGTCGGCGCGGACAAGCTGCGCGGGTCTAAGGCAGTCGTCGCGTTCGTCCACGCCTTTTTCCAGCAGGAGAAGCCGGTTGCGGCAATCTGCCACGCGCCGTGGACGCTGGTCGAGGCAGACGTTCTCAAGGGCCGGACGCTTACGTCCTTCGCGACGCTTCAGACCGATATCCGCAACGCGGGCGGCACCTGGGTCGATCAAGAAGTCGTCGTCGACAAGGGCCTCGTCACCAGCCGCACACCGGATGACCTTCCCGCCTTCTGCGAAAAGCTCGTCGAGGAATTCGCCGAGGGCAAGCACGCCGAGCAGGCGGCGAGTGCGTAACGTGGCGCGGTTCAGCGACAAGGTCGTCATCGTCACCGGCGCGGCTTCGGGAATTGGCGAAGGGGCTGCGCGCCGCTTCGCTGCCGAGGGCGCAACGCTGGTGCTGGGCGACAAGGATACGGCGGGGCTTGAAACCCTCGCCGCCGAACTTGGCGACCGGGTCGCAATTAAGGCAACCGACGTCTCGCAAAATGCCGAGTGCGTGGCGCTGGTGGCGTTCGCCATCGAACGGTTCGGAAAAGTCGATGTGCTCGTCAACAACGCCGGTGTCGATCATCTCGGCAAGCTCGATGAGGGCGACCTCTCCGAATTCACCAAGGTGATCGAGACCGACCTCTACGGCGTCGTCCAGATGAGCCGTGCGGCGATTGCGTATCTTCGCAGCGCGAAGGGATGCATCGTTAACGTCTCTTCGGTGTCGGGGCTGGGTGGCGACTGGAACCACAGCTTTTACTGCGCCGCCAAGGGCGCGGTCACCAACTTCACGCGAGCGCTTGCGATGGACGAGGCGAAGGCCGGGGTTCGTGTCAATGCCGTCAACCCGTCCTTCACGTATACCGCGCTGACCAAGGGCATGACCGAACAGCCCGAACTGGTCGCGAAGTTCGAGGAACGCATCCCGATGGCGCGTGGGGCGACCCCGGAGGATATTGCGGGCGTCATCGCCTTCCTTGCCAGCGACGACGCTGGATTCGTCACCGGGGTAAATCTGCCGGTCGACGGCGGATTGTCCGCGTCGAACGGGCAACCGGCGCTTTCCTGACGCTGCAGCGGGGGACAGCGGTTGCCGTCGTTCCCCGTCTCGCCAAGTCCTTTTGAGGGTGCTTTTTCGATCAGTCGCGACATACAACTGGCGTCGCGGATGGTGACCAACGAGCGTTTCGCGTCATGCGCTTCGCCCCCGTCATCCCGCGCGCGATGCCGGCACCTTGAGCCTTTCACCAAGCCTGCGCGATGTCCGGCTGTTCGATCGCCTGAAGGTGCGGCTGGCTAACCGCGCCCCTCACCTATTTCAGGTCACTGGTCGTAGCGTCTCTTCCGGACCGTACCCTCGCCGGTCAAATCAGTTGCACCTCGCCGATCTCGGCGATTGCGCGCTGGTAGCCTATGCCAGCGACCGCGGCGGCGGTGTCAACCGATGCGACGATAGCGTCAGGGCAAGTCCCGTCCGCTTGGCCTCCAAACCCTCCGCAAGACACGTGCGTGAATGAGAACGCTACCAGTCAAATTCCGGATCTGTGGCGAAATTACAACGAATCTTAACCAAGTTGCACACCTCGTCGCTCACCATTGCAATCGATTGTTATCTCTGAGATTTGCGCGCAATCATTGTCTTACCGGCCTCGCCAGAAGGCCTGCTGTTCGAGGGGATTCGCGTGCGTAACCGTGTAACCATCCGTAGCCTGCTGTTCGCCGGCAGCGCGACCATTGCCTTTCCAGCACTCGCGCAGACCGCCACCCCGCCGGAGCCAGCGGCAGTTCAGGACCCGGCAACCCCGGCCACGTCGGACACGACCGACAATCAGGACATCGTCGTCACCGGCCAGACCAGTCGCAACCGCGCGCTGATCACCTCGTCGGCCGATATCACGCTCGCCTCGCGCGCCGACATCGACCGCAAGGCACCGCGTTCGACCGCCGACATGCTCGAACTGGTCCCCGGCATCTTCGTCGAAAGCACCGCGGGTTCGGTGTCGAACAACTATTCGGTCCGCGGCCTGCAAGGCGGTGGCCAGCGTTTCGTCCAGCTGCAGGAAGACGGGCTGCCGATCCTCTATAACGGTGGCGGCGCGGACTTCTTCTTCGATCAGGATCTGACGATCGACCGGCTCGAAGCGGTCAAGGGCGGGTCGTCGGGCGTGCTCACCGTCAACGGCGCGGGTGCGACGATCAACTTCGTCTCGAAGCGCCCCAATTTCGACCATGCCGAGGGCATGGCGCGCGTGACCGCGTATAATTACGGACTCAAGCGCGGCGATTTCTATTATTCGCAGCCGATCAGCGACAAGCTGGCGTTCAACGTCGGCGGCTACGTCCAGTCGAGCCCGGGCGTGCGCGACAATCCGTTCGATTATCCGGGCTGGCGGATCAAGGGTGCGCTCGAATACAAGTTCGACGGCGGCGGGTATGTCAGCCTTTCGGCGAAGGGCGGCGAGGTCAAGAACGCCTTCTACGCCGACCAGCCGTATCGTTTTACCAACGGCGATCCCCGCGGCATCCCCGGCCTCGACACGCAGTTCGGCAATGTCGGTGGCGATGCGTTCACCAACATCGCGGTGCCGGTCTCGACCAACGCGCATGCCAGCGGTTTCCGTCCGTTCCGTTATGACCAGGGGATCGTTTCCAAGACCGCGCAGGTCCGCTTCGACATCGAGAAGCCGGCGAGCGATTCGATCAACCTGTTCCTGCACACGCGCTATCTGAAGTATTCGTATGACTTTAACGGCCTATTCCCCGGCTCGGGGACCGGAAACGCAGGGCTGACGAGCGCGGCCAATTACCTGACGCCGGGTGCGTCCTCGCCGATCAACGACCTGCTCACCGCAGGTCGCGCGGCGTTCCCGACCGCGACCCGTTTCGGAATCAAGAACCTGCGCACCGGCGTGGTACTCGGGGCGAACCAGACGGCGGATCTCAACGCGCTCAACGGCAACGGCTTCCTCCAGCGCACGACGCTCAACCACGATTATGTCGACGGGCGCGATTTCGGGCTCAACGTCGGCGGCCGCTGGGATGTCGATACCGGGCGGTTCAAGAACTCGCTGACGGTCGGCGTGATGTACTATAACGTCAAGCGCGCACAGGATCAGTCCGCGACCGCGAGCGTCGTCAACGACGTCAAGACCAACAGCGACATCTACGACATCGTCGCGCTCAACCAGAACAACGCCGTCGTCGGCACGCTCAGCGACAACGGGCTGGTCTCCTATGGCGACTGGGGTGCCGGCATTCGCGTCCGCAACGATTCGACCGTCTCGCTCTACGCCAATGACGAGCTGGTGTTCGGCGATCTCCACATCGACGGCGGCATCCGTTGGGAAAGTGACGACGCAACGTATCGCGAGGGCAATGCCGCACTGGTCAACCAGGCGGTCCCGGCGGGAGTGGTCGGCGTTGTCCGCACGGTCGGCTCGACCTTCGACGGGACCTACACGACGACGCAGCGGACCCAGTCCAAGGCGGCCTATACGGTGGGCGCAAACTATCTCATCACCCCGCGCTTCGCGCTCTACGCGCGGTACGCGAACGGCTTCCAGACCAACAACACCGATCCGATCACCACGATCGAACTGTACGAAGCTGGCGTCCGATACACGTACGGTCGCCTGTTCAGCGGATCCGCTACGATCTTCCGGACCAACTTCAACAACCAGAACTATAATTTCGCCGATCCGCTCAACCCTGCGGTGCAAAGCAACATCAATGCCGATCTCACCACCAAGGGAATCGAACTCGACGCGAGCATTCGTCCGATCGCGTGGTTCTCGCTCGACCTGCAGGGCGTCCTGCAGGAGCCAAAGCTGGTCAACCTGCAGATCAACGGCGCGGCGCAGGCGGGCTTCACCGGCAACCGCCCGGAGCGCACCCCAGCGAAGCTGTTCACGATCACCCCGACGTTCAAGCTCCCGCACGGGCTGGGGGAGGTGTACGGCCGATACAAATATATCGGCCGGATCTTCGCGGATGCGGGCAATGGCGTGGCACTGCCGAGCTACGGCGTGACGAGCGCGGGGATTACCTTCAACCTGACCGAGCGGCTCCAGGCGAGCTTCAACGCGGACAATATCTTCAACGTCATCGGCCTGACCGAGGGCAACCCGCGGCAGGGACAGACGCAGGCGGTGACCGATGGCTATTTCTACGCCCGCGGGATCGTCGGCACGACCTATGGCGGCACGATCACGATGAAGTTCTGATCAATACGGCGAGACGGACGGGGCGGGAGCGCGGCAATGCGTTCCCGCCCGTTTGCTGAAGGAATGGCATGATGAAGACGATGGTGAGGTGGTCGGCGGTGGCGCTGGTGGCCCTGGCGAGCGGCAGCGCGGCGCAACAGGCGGTCCGCCCGGAGCTTGCCTATCAGGTCACCGAGGGCAAGAACCTCAACGCCTTCGTCCGCGACAAGATGGTCGCAGCGCATCTCCTTCTCCGCAACGGTATCGATCCGCGTATCCTCGTCGCCTTCCCGGCCGGGAACAGCGGCTTCGGCCTGTGGTTCGAACCCACTGCCAGACCCGCGACGTGGCGGCTCGACACCGCGCCCGTTCCGCTCAACCGTGACGGGATGCACGGCGTGGTCGCGGTCGCCAGCATCGATGCGCCGCGTCTGGTGGCGAGGCAGGCGGTCCTGTCCAACATCCGTTTCCTCCGCGACTATCAGGCGGTCGGGCATTTCCCCGACGAACTCGCGACGACGCCGACCATCGCCGGCAACACCATCACCTATCGTCGCCAGCGGCTCGACGGCGCGCCCGGCTATGCGCTTGTGGTGCGCGTGCTTGGCGGGCGGATCGCCGGGGGCGGGATCGTCGCCGGGGCGGACGGGCGAATCCGGATCGAGATCACCGCGCTGACCGGCGAGGCCCCGCTGACGCCGATCCCGCTTGCGCAGCTGCTCAACACCGCCGCCGCCGCCGACCCCGCCGCGCGCAACGCGCTTGCGTTCCTCAGCTACCGCGAGAAATTCCTCGCCGGATCGTGGCGGTTCGACACCTATTTCGGGCGCGACACGCTGATGTCGGTACGCCTGCTGATGCCCGCCTTGCAAAACGGGTCGATCGAGGCCGGGCTCAACGCTGTGATCGCTCGGCTGTCGCCGGGCGGCGAGGTCGCGCATGAGGAAGGGATCGGCGAGTTCGCGGTGGTCGAGAACCGCAAGGCGGGCCGCAACCGTGCCGCCGCCGATCTCGATTACGGCATGGTCGACGACGATTACATGCTTGCCCCGATCACCGCCGAGTATCTCCTCGGCCCTGGTCAGCCGCGCGCGCGCGCCTATCTTGCGGCACCGCTGGCAAGCGAAAGCCAGCCGGGACGGACCGAGGCGGTCGGCGCGGCACTGGTCCGCAATCTGCGCTTCGTGCTCGCGCAAAGCCGCGCCTTCGCCGCGACGCCGACGTGGCGCAATCTGATCGCGATAAAGCCGGGCCGGATGACGGGCGAATGGCGCGACAGCAACGAAGGACTCGGTGGCGGCATCTACGCCTATGACGTCAACGCCGCGCTCGTCCCGGCCGCGCTCGAGGCGGCGGTTCGGTTGCAGCGGGCGGGGCTGCTCGATCCCTATATGACACCCGCGGACCGTGCCGCCTTCGCCGCCGCTGGCACGACCGCGCAGGTCTGGCGCGCGAAGGCGCCCGCGCTGTTCGGGGTCTCGATTCCAGCTGCAGCGGCCATGGCACAGGTCCGCCGCTATGCGACGGCGCTTGGCGTACCCGTGGCGGCGCCTGTCGCAGCGCTCGGCGAGCAACCGCTGGTCTTCCACGCGCTGTCGCTCAGGGCGGACGGCACCCCCGTCCCGATCGTCAATTCCGACGAGGGGTTCGTTCTGTTGTTCGGCCAGCCCTCCGCCGCCGATCTCGACACCTTCGTAGGCGGCATCATGCGGCCCTTCCCTGCCGGGCTGATGACCGATGTCGGGCTGGTGGTGGCAAACGCCGCCTTCGCCGACGCGGCGACGCAGGCGCGGTTCACTCCCGGGGCGTATCACGGCGCGGTGGTATGGTCGTGGCAACAGGCGTTGCTCGCAGCGGGGCTCGAACGGCAACTGGCGCGGACCGACCTCCCGGCGGCGACCCGCGCCCGGCTCGTCGCTGCGCAAACAACGCTATGGAAGGCGATCGGCGCGACACGCGCGGTGCAGAGTTCGGAGCTGTGGTCGTGGGCGTTCCGGGACGGGCGCTACGACGTGGTCGCGTTCGGCGCGGGCAAGGCCGACGTCGATGAATCGAACGCCGCGCAATTGTGGAGTACGGTGTATCTCGCAGTCCAGCCGCCCCGGCGGCCGGTGCGCTAGACGCCGGAGACCGCGAAGAAGCCGGTCACCGTCAACCGCCCCGTCGCGGGATCGGCCGACAGCGCCGCGTCGGGCGCAATCGCGCCCGAATGCAGCATCCGGCTGCGATACAGCAGGGCGCGGTTATAGATTCCGGGGAGCAACGCGGTCTGCTCGAACAGTGCCGTGTCCCCCGTGATATACGATTCGGGCACGGCACCCTTGGCGAGATCACGCTGGAGACTGGCGAAATAGGCGGCGCTGCGGGCTGCATCGACCGTCTCATACCCGGTCGCGCGGTGGCGATAGAAGGCCGTGCCGTCCGTTCCGCCGGGCACCAGATAATGCACCAGCGCCAGCCGCCCCGGTTCCAGCGCATCGACATGCGGCAGCCGCTGCTCGATCGAAAGACTTGCCGGCACGGCGGTGACGATCGAGAAGTCCGCCTCTAGGATCGAGACCTTTCCCGCGACGCCGAACACTTCGCGCAGGATCTTGCCGATCAGCGGGCCTTGCGTTTGCAGGTAGCCAACGGGAAGTGCTGCCTTGATCCCGGGATAATGCCGTCCTGCCGCGGCAAAATGCTGTTCTGCGGCAAAGCTTCGCAAGGCATCGGGATCCGGCGCAAAATCGTCGATGATCACGACCGGCTCGCGCTCGCGTCCGACCCGTCGTGCGACAACCGACGGCCCGCTCACGCCGCCGCGCCGGTCAACGCGCGGATCGCCGCATCGTGGAGCGGGAGGGTCGGGACCGCGCGCGCGATGACCGCTTCGATCTGCTCGAGCTGCGCCCGGTTGCTCGCGCCATCCAGCGTATCCGCGAGCGGCACATGCCCCTGCGCCTCCACCCCCTGGCCGTTCAACACCGCAAGCCAGCTTGCCTCGCGAAACAGCTCCTCGGGTTCGAGCATCAGCCGCCCGGTCCGCCGATAATGCGCCATCTTGTCGAGCAACGTCTTGGGTACCGCCATTGCGCGTGTATGCTGCCAAAACGGGGCGTCATGCCCCTGCGTGGCGTGGTAATGGAGGATCAGGAAATCACGGATTCCGTCCATGTCGCGCCCGAGCAACGCGTTGTACTGCCGCGCGAGCGCAGGATCGCAATCGGCATCGGGAAACAGCGTGATCAGCTTTGCGATCCCGCTCTGGATCAGATGGATGCTGGTCGATTCGAGCGGTTCGAGGAACCCCGAGGACAGACCGATCGCGACGACATTGCCGCGCCATGCCTCGCGCCGGAAGCCCGCCGTGAAGCGAAGCATC
>Ga0160428_1002415_pt1 | contig 11378 bp, 9 predicted proteins | sample SolpanmetagenomM_FD_108198 | JGI IMG/M metagenome (GOLD analysis project Ga0160428, IMG submission 108198) | Solar panel surface microbial communities from Lawrence Berkeley National Laboratory, California, USA - M | ecosystem: Engineered > Built environment > Solar panel > Unclassified ...
AGCCGGTAGGACGTCGCGGCGTCATTGATCGCGGAGCCGCTCGACGAGCGGCCGTATGGTGTCGGCTGTGCGGGAGTCCGCGAAATCCATCTCCATGCGCAGCCGCACCTTCGACGTGAGCCGGTCCACCGCTAGGCCCTTGGCCCGCGGATGCTCCATGACCTCGCCCAGTAGCCAGGCGACCACGTCGTCGAATGCGAGGGTGGCGGCCAGCATCTCGTCGACGTGGATCAGGCTGACGCGCAGGAGGTTTACGACCGCGATGGCGAGATCGAAGGTCAGCGGAACGGTGGCGATCGTCCGGAAGTCGAGACCGTGCAGCTGCGTGGGCGCCGTGATCCAGAAGCGGTTCAGCGCCGTCGCATGCGAGGCTATGTACGCCTTCAGCGCGGGATGGGGCTTGTCGTTCAGATGAGCGTAGTGGTTCCGCAGAAGTCGGAACAGGCCGATCGTCCGGAAGTAGGCTGCGGTCGGGCTTTTGCCGGACCAAGCCTCGATCTTGGCGCGCAGCTGTTCCTCTTCCGCGTCGTTCTTCAGGGCGTCCGCGCTCGTCGGCGCCAATACCGCTCGGAGGGCCTGCATCTCATTGAGACAGGCCAGAACGTGCTCCACGCTCGCGATGACGCCCATCCTCAGCGCGACCTGCTCGGCCTCTGCCGAGAACTGCGGTAGGTCCCCCATCTTGCGGTAGATGCGGTTCGAGAACGGGTTCGAAGCGAAAACGGCGGGCGTGAAGTCGTCAGGACGCTGTGCGGCGGCGCCGGCCAACGTGCGATCGAACTCCCACTGCCGGAGCGCTGAGAAGCAGATCTGGTCGCCGACCTCGATGAGGCGCTGCAGAAAGCGGGCGGTGACGGGAGTCTTTCGCGTCACGATGCGGCGACCTCCGTCTTGGAAAGCGGCGCATCCGGATCGTCCTCGATCAGCCTGCGGAAGCTGGTGGCGACGTAACGTTGGTAGCGGGGCTTCACGTGCTCTGTCTGCGCGCGGGTGTCCCGCCCGTTGAACCAGATCGCCCGCTTTCCGACGTTCTTCCCGGTCTTGTTCTGCGCCGCCTCGGCGATGAACTCGCGCGACGACATGATCCAGATCGTGTTGAGGCGCTCGGAGTAGAAGACGAACCAGTAGTTCTGCCTGAGTTCGTGGGTAAGCGCAGCGAACAGGGCTCCGTCTCCGAAGGCGACGGTCGCCGATCGCGCCTTGATTTGCACCTCGACGAACCTGCCATCGGGCCGCTTGACGACGGCGTCGATCGCGTCGTCGTCCACCAGCGGCATGTACACGTCGAGGCCTTCCTTCAGCATCAGGCCGACGACGTAATACTCGATCCGCTTTCCGAATGCGGCGGTGTGGCGGAACGGTGTGCTCATCGATTGCTGTCCATCGGTAGGCGTTGGCGTGCGGACCGACCTTATCAGTGGCCTTCGAAGCGCCATCAACCCCGGCGCTTTCGCGCCGGGGCGCGGCTTGTCGGGCGCTCGGGAATACGCCTCAGTTCAGGTCTTCCGGCAAACGAGGTTGATCGAGCCGTGGTCCGCCCATAGCCGACATCTCGAGCGTCGAAGTTGGGAAGCCACCGATTGGACGCCGCGTCGGGGGGACGAATGAAAGTAAGGATCAATCTTAGCCTTGCGGACTATGTCCGCATCGGAAACGCGAACACCGGAGGGCTGCTGGCCGGTCATCACGCACTGATGCCGCTCGTCAACGACTATTACTACTTCTTCGCGACGAAGCTGTGGAGCGACGGACAGCCGATACGGGAGGTGCCGATGTTCCTCTCGACCAACGCGTTCATGATCTGGACGAGCGGCGTGCGCATGGCGCTGAGTGGTCACGAGGCGGCCGTGTACCCGCTTTTTCGAACCGCTCTCGAATCCGCATGCTACGCGCTGCTTATCTCGCTCGATCCCGCGCTTGAGTCCATCTGGTCCGCCCGCGACAAGGGAGATGCGGAGCGCAAGGCGTCGAGGAAGGCGTTCGGCGGGGCGGTCGCGGATGTCGTGAAGCATCTTGAAGCCGAGCAGGCGGGTCTGGGCGACTTCATCAGCTCGCTCTACGAGACGAGCATCGACTACGGCGCGCATCCCAACACTCTTGCGATCCGCAACCATGTTCAGGTCGGGCCGAAAACGACCGAGCAGAAGAGGTTCGATCAGGGCAGCATCTACCCTGGTGACTCCTTCCAGGTGTTCCGCGCCCTGACATCGGCGGTGGAATATGGTTGCGGCATCGCGCTGGTGCTCATCCACTGCCTTCCGAGCATGACGCCTACGGTGGTCGAGCCTCTCCGCGCGCTTCAGCTCGAGTTCGCGCGGATCATGAAGATGGAGACGCCCGACGCCGAGAAGCGTGACTGATGAGACGCGCTCGTGGATAGCTATTCGATCCGGAATGGCTCTTCCATGACTTGAAAATCCGGCTGCCGGCCACCAAGAACATATAGGGAATGAATGCATCCTAAAGGGGTAGTTCGCGATGGCCACCGTAACCAGCACGTCTCGCCGCTACATCGAGGCTCTCGTCGACGAGCTCGACATCAGCGAGAGCAGATACGAACAGGCCAATGACAGCTACATGTCGCTTGGGCGCTGGCTTAACAGGCCGGCATCTTCGATCGCGGCGTATGCACCCGCAGTCTACGTGCAGGGCTCCTTCGGCCTCGGGACCGTGATCAAGCCGCTCAATCTCACGGAGGAATACGACGTCGACGCGGTCTGCGAGCTGAAGGACCTTGGGAAGTCCCAAGTCACCCAATTGGCGCTCAAGACCATGGTTGGTGCGGAAATTGAGGGATACCGCCGGTCGAAGGCGATGTCGAAGCCGCTGCGCGAATGTCGTCGCTGCTGGGCGCTCGACTATGCTGATGGCGCCCAGTTCCACATGGACGTCGTGCCGGCGCTTCCAAACGGCGGTTCGGTTCGCAAGCTGCTGGAGGCCCGCTCGCTCGATGCGCGATGGGCGTCGACTGCGATCGCCATCACCGACAAGGAGCGCTGGGACTACGCAATCAAGACCGACGACTGGCCTCGGTCGAACCCCAAGGGCTATCTGGAGTGGTTCCGGTCCCGCATGATCGTGGCGCTGAACGAGCGCAAGCGTGCGCTCGCGACGTCCATGAACGCAAGCGTCGAGAAAATCCCCGACTACAAGGTGCGGACGCCCTTGCAGGCGTCGATCATGATCCTGAAGCGTCACCGCGACATCATGTTTCAGGACGACCGGAGCAACTCCGCCCCGATCTCGATCATCATCACCACGCTGGCGGCTCATGCCTACAACGGCGAGGAGGACGTGGCCGACGCGCTGTTTTCGATCCTGTCGGGAATGGAACGGCACATCCTGCGTGACGGAAGGGGCGCCGCGGTCATCCCGAACCCTAGCGATCCCATGGAGAACTTTGCCGACAAGTGGGCGGAACGCCCGGAGCGCGAGTCGGCCTTCTTCCGTTGGCTAAGGCAGGCTCAGTCCGACTTCTCGCGCATTGCGCAGCTCAACACGCAGGCGGGCATCGCCGAGGCAATCTCGCCCCATGTCGGTGCCGAGCTCGCGAAGCGTGCCGAAAGCCGATCCGGCGGCTCCAGGTCCATGCTGCGCAGCGCCACGGGCTTCGTAGCGGCCACGTCGTCGCCTTCGTTCGGCTCCACGCCCCGCGTTCCCAGCAAACCCCAAGGCTTTGCATGATCTGGTGGGCGTCCCAGCCCAGCCGTGCCCGAAGCGAACGTCGTGCGATAGCGGATCTCCAGGAGCGGTCGGACTGGCTCCGCGACGTCACCTGGCGGCTGACGCCCGAGGCGCGCCTACGCGCCGACTTCGACCTGGTTCGGCTCGGTGAGGCAGTTCCACTGACCCTGACCTATCCCAGCTTCTTTCCCGACATGCCGCCCCAGATAACGCCGCGCGACGGAGTGAGACTGACCGGCCACCAGTGGGGCGCGGGCGGCGAGCTCTGCCTGGAGTACAGACCCGACAACTGGGATCCCTCGGTCACCGGGGCCGTGATGATGGAGAGCGCTCACCGGCTTCTGACCGGCGAGCGGCCAGCGCCAGGCGAATACGCCAGCGTTGCGAGCGCTCACCGGATGACCGTGGGCCAGAACACGCGCGGCTCGTCGAACAGGCTTCTGGTTCCGGCGGATCTTGCCGCGACGATCGCGCAGCTGGCCCTTCACCAGCCTGTCGAGTTCGAGGCAGCCGAACACCTGGCGACTGGTCACTGGCTCGCCTTTCCGCGGCGGCTCGGATCTGCCGGATCGCCGATCTGGACCGGGGCCGAAATCTTTCCCGGCCTCACCAAGAGGAGGGGCTTCGCCGTAAGGCTAGTCGCCGCTCTCGGCGGCAGGGTCCTTCCCACGTTCGAGTTCTTCGATGCGGTTGTCCGCAGCACGGAGCGCGAGGATCTGATCGCCAGGCTCGACTCGGCGACCGAGGAGTTCACGATGCTGGTCGAGTGTGACGGAGCGATATCCATGATGTCGCTCGCGCCCGGCACCGGCAAACGTCACGTGTTCGACTATGCCAGCGTCGCCCTGCCCGAGGACGCACCGAGACTGCCCGCCGAATACGGTCGGCTCGCAAGGGCGTCGGTCGCGATCGTCGGTTGCGGGTCGGTCGGCTCGAAGGTGGCGGCCTCGCTTGCGAGGGCCGGGGTCGGCCGCTTCGTTCTCGTGGACGGCGATCTCGTCTTCCCTGGCAACGTCGTGCGCAATGATCTCGACTGGCGCGCGGTTGGCCTGAACAAGCCCGATGCGGTCTCCAGACGCATCAAAAGCATCCTGCCATCGGCCAAGGTGAGCAGGCGTCGGCTGCTGCTCGGCGGCCAAGAGAGTTCGGCGTCGACGGAGTCGGCTCTCGAGGAGATCGGCGGGTGCGACGTCATCGTCGACGCGACCGCCGATCCGCAGGTCTACAACCTGTGCGCCGCGATCGCGCGCGATGAGCGCAGGCCCATCGTATGGGGCGAGGTCTTCGCAGGAGGGATCGGTGCGCTCGTCGGGCGGCTGCGGCCCGACATGGAGCCGGTCCCGCACAAGGCTCGCCGGCAGATTCTAGACTGGTGCGCGTCGCGCGGGGTCGAGGTGCCGCAGGGGCGCGCGAACCAGTATGGACTGGATCTCGGAGAGGACCTCCCGCCGCTGATCGCCGACGATGCCGAGGTGTCCCTTCTCGCCGACCACATGTCGAGGTTCGTCCTCGATACGCTCGCCAGAAGCGAGACCATCTTCCCGCACCCTGCCTACGCGATCGGCTTCCGCAAGGGGTGGATCTTCGAGGCACCTTTCGACACCTGGCCGATCTCGCTGTCGCTCGAGGAGGCGTGGGGGCCGCAGCAGGACGAGGGTCTGGAGGACAAGCTGCGGGCGTTCACGGCTGAGTTCTTCCCCGCATCCCCGGAAGGGCCTGCCGAGTGAACCTGCTGGTGCCCAGGGACGTGCGCGTCCGTCTAAATGACACCGTGAGGGCCGCGGGTCGGCTGGAGATCGGCGGGGTGCTCATGGCGGAACAGCTTGCGCCCGGCCGGTTTTCGCTCGTCGACTTCACGGTCGATGCCGAGAAGGGCGGCGCTGCGCATTTCGTGCGGTCCGTGGATCATCATCGGGAAGCCTTGGCCGCGTTCTTCGATCGGACCGGGTCGGATTTTGCGCGCTTCAACTATCTCGGGGAGTGGCACTCCCATCCCAACCACCCGCCGGTGCCGAGCACGGAGGACTTGCGATCCATGCAGGGGCTGGTCGACGGCGAACGGGACATACCATTCGCGCTGCTTCTCATCGTTCGGGCACGTTGGCGACGGCTTCTGCTGAGCGCCACCTTGTTCCAGCAGGGGGCGGCGCCGGCACCCGTCGTGGTCGAGATGGACAGCCGCGAAGAACAAGAGACCGCGCGCCTTGGGAGGAGCTAGGATGTCCAAGTCGAGCATACCGCAGAGGATCCAGTCTGCCGTCTGGGCTCGGGCGGGAGGACGCTGCGAATACCGCGGCTGCAACGTCGATCTCGTCGGCGACCTGATCGCCGGCAAGGACGGCGGCCTCTTTGGCTTCATCGCCCACATCGTAGCCGACAGCGTCAAGGGCCCGAGGGGGGACGAGTGGCGGTCGCCAGAGCTGGCCGCGGACCTTGGGAACTGGATGCTCCTGTGCCATCGGCACCACAAGCTGGTGGACGTCGACGAGGTCGCGAGCTATCCGGAGGAAGTGCTGCTCGCGATGAAGGAGGAGCACGAGACCCGGATCGCCACGAACACCGGCATCAGCGCGGAGTATGCCTCACACGTGCTCCGCTTCGGCGCCACGATCGGTCCCAACGAGGCGCTGCTGTCGACCCAGGCTATCTTCGCCGCGATGCCGCCGCAGCGTCATCCGGCGACGCGGCAGACGATCGACCTAGAGCTGCTGAACCAGGTCTTCCGGGATGACGAGCCCGAATATTGGGCGATCCAAAAGCGTAACCTCGACCAGCTCTTCCGCGAGAAGGTACAGGGCCGGATCGAGCGGCAGGAGATCAAGCACCTCAGCGTCTTCGCGCTGGCACCTCAGCCACTGCTGATCGAGCTCGGTCGCCTCATCTACGACATCGTGCCGACCACGGTCCACCAGCGTCATCGCGAGCCGGAGACCTGGAACTGGCAGCGTGATCGCCCGCCGCTCGATTTCGTAGTGTCTCGTCCTCCTGAGAATGCAAGCGGACCAATTGCTCTGAAGATCGCGGTCAGCGGCGTCGTGAACGACGATCGGATCGTCGCCATTCTTGGCGACGCCGCCGCGATCTGGTCCATCACGATCGCGGATCCCGGCAACGACGTGGTTCGCCGACCTGAGGACCTGTCGGCCTTTCGGCGCACGCTGCGTGCGGTGTATGGCGAACTGCAAGCCCGCTACGGCGAGAGCACGCTCCTCCATCTCTTTCCTGCCATGCCCGCTTCGTTGGCGGTCGAGACGGGGCGGGTCTGGATGCCGAAGGTGAACCTGGCGATGAAGATCTACGACCACGTTCGGAATGTCGGGTTCGTCCCCACGTTCACGATCGGCGCGCCGAAAGGGACCGACGCCTGAAGCTGCGGCTGCGTCGCTTGGTTCGCGACCCCCCGATGCAGCTGCTGCCCCGCGGCGCGCTGAGCGGGTCTGCTAATTCAGCAGCCGGTTCTCCCGCTAGGGTCGGACGCCTGTATCGACAGAACGACCGGCTAGGTGTCGCGACCTGAAGGAACGTCCGGATCCGGATCACAATAGCAATACCGTGAGCGACCACTTTTGGGTCGTCGCGGCGATGGGGCAGGGTCGCAGATCTCGACCAGAATGCGTCGCTCGCCGATAGAGCTTTGAATGGCAGCTTCCGTAAGAAGCAGGCATCTGCTCGGCGCGAAGCCTCCGAACGACAACTGCGATTATCCGAAACTTCGCACGTTATAGGTCATTTAACCAGTGATTGAGTCGACGACGCGAAGGGTTCAAAGTGGCCCGAATTGCCCCGATTTTGTGGCGATGGTCGTGGAGTCGAGTTACAGTCCTCGTTGGGAGAAAACTTGGGGAAAAAGTCGTGATTACCGCAATCGAGATCGCCGGCGAGGCAACCTATCCGGCCGCCGGCGAGAGGCTGACGGATCTGAAGAAGATCAACTATCTGTTCGGCCATAACGGTTGCGGGAAAACGACAATCTCACGGGCCGTGAATGATGCCGCGTCCCGCGCCGGTTTTCTGGTGACATGGGCGAATGGGCGCACGCTTGAGGCACTCGTCTACAACAGGGACTTCGCCGAGCAAAATTTCGGCGAGCAGATGCCTGGCATCTTCACGCTGGGCGAAGAATCTACGCGGGCTGCTGCCGACATCGCGCGCCTGTCGGAGGAGATCGAGGCCATCGACCGCCAGCTGGCCGGGCTTCGAGCACAGCTACAGGGCGACGACGGCAATAGCGGACGCCAGGGAGAACTCGCCGCCGCGCGAACTGCGCTGGAGCATGCCTGCTGGAAGTCACAGCAGGACCATAAGGACAAATTCGAGACCGCATTCACGGGCCACCGAGGTGGTCGAGCGGCCTTTTGCGACAAGGTGTTGCAGGAGGCGGCCGTCGAGGGTGTCGATCTCAAAACACTCGAAGAGCTTACCGCCCAGGCCGAGACGGTCTTCCGGTCGGCGGCACCGGTAGAGGCGTCGATCCCAGTGATCTCCCTTGATCGACTGGCGGAGTTCGGTGGGACGGCTATCCTTGCCCGCCAGGTGGTCGGTCGTGACGATGTTATTTTGGCCGAGTTGATCCGACGTCTCGGAAACAGCGACTGGGTCAAGCAGGGCGTGGGATATCTTCACGCAGCGGACGGGAAGTGTCCCTTCTGCCAGCAGCTGACGCCGCCCGAGCTGACCCGTGACCTAAACGAATTCTTCGACGAGCAGTATTTGAGGGACGTTGAGGCAATCGCGGGCCTGAAGCGCGACTACGCGGCGGCAGTCGACACGGTCTACGCGCAAATCGACGCCATGCTGTCTGCTCCAAGCAGGTTCATCGACGCTGCGATCCTCGAAGAACACTTCATCGCATTGAAGGCGGTGCTGGCGCTGAACCAGAGCCGTATCGATGCCAAGCAGCGCGAACCTAGCAATGTGATTGCCATAGAGTCGACGTCTGCACAGTCAGCTACGATCTCCGCGATGATCACGGCCGCCAACGAGGCGGTCGAGCGATACAACGAGACTATCCGCGATCTCGGCAACGCGAAGCGCACGCTGGCCGCAGAGGTATGGCGGTTTGTGGTAGAGGAGCGCCGGACTGACCTCGACACCTTCGCGACCGCCACCAGCAGCATTCAACGCACGATCACCGGCCTTCAAACGAGCATCACCGACAAGGCGGCGCGCAGGACTGAGAAGGACCGGGAACGCAGGCAGATCGAGGAATCGATCACCAGCGTCCGGCCCACGGTCGACACCATCAACCGCATCCTCGCCTCATTCGGGTTCTCGAACTTTAAGCTCGAGGTCGCGGTAGAACGCAACGACATGTACCGGATCGCGCGGCTCGACGGCACCGATGCCGCCCGCACGCTTAGCGAGGGTGAGCGCTCGTTCATCACCTTTCTGTATTTCTACCATCGCTTGGCCGGCAGCACTTCAAGCACCAACACCATGGCCGAGCGGATCGTCGTGTTCGACGATCCGGTGTCGAGCCTCGATGCCGATGTGCTGTTCATCGTCAGCGCGCTTATTCGGAAGGTGATTTCCGATACCTCCGATGGCCGCGGAAACATCAAGCAGGTGTTCGTGCTCACGCACAACATCTACTTCCACAAAGAGGTCAGCTACGATCGTCGTCGGCCATTAACAGGCGTGCGCACCTTCGAGACCTTCTGGATCGTTCGCAAGCGCGATAACGTCTCGTCGCTCCATCGCTACGAGCACAATCCAGTGAAGACCTCATACGAGCTGTTGTGGGAGGAGGTCCGAAATCCTAACCGAGCGAGCCTGACGATTCAGAACACAATGCGCAGAATAGTCGAGAATTACCTCATCGTGCTGGGCGGCCTCAAGCAGGATGAAATCGTCACGAAGTTCGAAGGACGCGATTCCCAGATCTGTGCGTCGCTGTTCTCGTGGATCAACGACGGTTCCCACAGCGCCCACGACGACATCTACGTCGCCACCGATGAGAATGCGGTTGAAGGGTATCTGCGTGTGTTCGAGCAGGTGTTTGAGAAGACCGGTCAGGGTGCGCACTACCGTATGATGATGCGCGAAGGTGACGGCAACGGTGACGAGGCTCCCGCCGAGAATGCGACCGCCGCCGCTCTGATGGAGCAACCCGCGGGATGAAACCGACATCGGCGGGCGCGGAAGCACAGATCACGATCGACAAGGTTTGGTGGGAGCATCTGACACCAACGCCGATGCACAAACTGCGCGGCGAGGTCGAGCGGCGGATGCGGGCTTGGTGCAAGACGGACTATGGCGCGCACTGGTTCAGTAGCGCGCGGGAGCCTGGTGGCGTGATCCGCGTGAAGGCTGGCCAGGCGATACCCGACTTTCACATGGTTTTCATGCGGAACGGACCCAGCTTCGTCGCCCCGCAGAAGAAGATGCGCCCCGGACATCGATACGTATCTGTCGGGGGCGAAGGCTATCGATCCGGTAAACCACCAGAGGCCGACGAACTAATCCTCTCACCTGTCATCCGGATCGACTGGGTCGCGGATTCGGCTTTCGTGGACGCGGCCCGACGGTTCGATATCAAGATGCCTTCGTCCGCTATCGGCGAGCCTAGCTTGCTGTTTTCGGCTCCTGCTCACCTGCTCCTATCGCCATCTGGCTGGCCAAAAAAGTCGTTCGTGCTCTACCAGCACATCTTCGGCGAAGGCGGATCATATCCGGTCGACGGTTACTTCTACGTCGGCATCACGACGCGCAGTTGGAAGACGCGTTGGGCAGAGCATCGGCGAGCAATGCGCAAGGGCAGCCACTTGCTGTTCCACCGTAAGCTAAGAGAGGAGCTGGCAGCGAAGCGGGTCACTTATATCCACCACAAGGTGATGGCGGTAACGACTGATGTAGACGCGCTATACGCGTCGGAAGAGGCGCTGGTGCGGGGGCATTGGAAAGATGCTAGGCGCCTCAACATGATCCCCGGAGGTCGAGCCGCATACCGTTATCTGCGGCGCGCTGGCTTGATGCACACCACAGCCAAGGAACTGCCAGACGATCGCGACGCTGCAGTGTCGGCTTGGCTGGATCAAAATCCAGACCATAACCTTCCAGAAATCTGAGCGCAGCAAGCAGGTCAATCGGAGCTCCGGTGTTCTTGACGAAGCTCAGCCTCAACTTCTCTGAGACTCCTACTTTGGCCAGGTCATGCCGCCCTGGTTGGGGCCGATGCCCCAAGCCGGCGATCATCAGCCCAGATGCGTAGTCCTGATCCTGTGAGCGGCCAATTGCCGGAGGACCGGTCGTCCGAGCGGCTCAGCGGGAATGGCCGCTTTGTCCCAAAAGGCGTCGCGTGGCAACCGAGGTGACGGGAAATTCCGTCGAATTCTCCGGTGCCAGACAAACGGGTGTTTGCGTTGCCCGAGCGGGCCTGTCGGCGCTTAGCGTATATCTGGGTTCGTTGTATGCACCGACCCCGTAAGGTCGCGCTCTACATGAAGCCTTTACCGGCGTGGTCACGGTAACGCTCTGTGTCCCGCACATACTCGGCTACCATATCGATCGACGCATGGCGGCTGTGCTGTCGCATCTTGAACAGGTTGGCATTCTGTCGACCCGCCTCTGTGAGGAAGCCAGCGCGCAACGAATGGCCGGAGAAAAGCTCGGGCGGGTAGCCGGCAGTAGCTGCGGCGGCCTTGACCACCAGCGCTACGCCTTTGGTGCTCATGGCCTTGTCGGTCAGCCGGCCT
>Ga0160428_1002416_pt1 | contig 11371 bp, 8 predicted proteins | sample SolpanmetagenomM_FD_108198 | JGI IMG/M metagenome (GOLD analysis project Ga0160428, IMG submission 108198) | Solar panel surface microbial communities from Lawrence Berkeley National Laboratory, California, USA - M | ecosystem: Engineered > Built environment > Solar panel > Unclassified ...
AAGTCCTCCTGATGGTGAACCTCGGCGAAAGATCCCCGCGCATGATGAACCCCCACCGATTACCAGGAAAAGAAATTCAAAACTAGTTCCGCTGCAGATGCCACAACTTATAAAGTTAAGAGAGGCTGGCTATAACAGTGAGGAAGTGTGGGAGACTTTGTCTAGTCAGAGAAAGGCACAAAGTCCGTATAAGCATACTCGCGAAGCTTCAGTAGCGAATGCCAATCAATTGAGAGCGCGTATTAGGCAGCTCGACACCAAAATTGCTGCAAGAACAAGACCTCGAAGAAACAGCATGCCCATGACACTGGAAGACGCGAGACCGACTCTGCCTCACTACAAAGTAACGCTTCCGGTTCCATTCTCCAAACTTTGCGCTGACTATCGAAATTCTAGTTTCTTCTTGAATCGAAAGTCCCGAACCCAAAACGTGCAAGCTGTGCTCTATAAACAATCTGCTCAGCGCAAGGCAAAGAGTGGTATGACAAGTTTAAATAGGCCTGATGTAAATTGATAAAGACATAATCACCCTGAATTAGGAAATGTCAATATTCTGAATTCAGAATGACGACATTTGCAAGTGAGCTCAACAGTTGCGTTTACTCAATGATCTTCTTTTTCTATTGATACCTGTGCAGACACCCTCTGTATTGCTTATCTCTCAATTCGCTTCTTGACTTCTCTTGCCCATTCAGGGTTACATCCTACAAGATAATGAGCTATTGGAGTGACAATCTCACCTTGAGCTCTGATATAATCTTGACCCGACGATACCACTCTGAAGTATTTTACATGCTTGTCTAGATCTCTTTTGATCTTGCTATTTATCGCCTTGTCCCGGTTTGTGTACATCAAAAGGACCGGCTCACTCAAGAAGGGTTGCGGATATGGCGCCCTTCCAGCAAGCAAGTCCGAGTAAATGTCACTGAGTAGTTTGAGCACGTCCATGTACCACCTAGGCTCTTCTTGCTTATCTGCTGGGATTGTCTGATCTATGTCAGCTCTGGCAAATATCTCAGCTAACTGCTTATATGTGAGTTGCCATTCAGTAGCTTCCTTCTTGGCAATTTGGAAGACCTTTTCCATGTACGATAAGATTGATTCGGACTTCGCAGATCCTTGAAAATGACGCTGCTGAATTCGGAGTTGTGCTAGTACGTTGTCTTCAGTCTCGATGCCATCATCTGTTGTAATCTCACTCTTTCGCCTGAGAACAGCTAGGTAATTCTGTCGAACGGCAGCAACATCACTTGTGCATAGTAAGATACCTCTTGCAAGTTTCTTCCACCTGTCGATCCGAATCGATGCAGTGGTACTAAGTCTCTCGCCGTTCGTCTTGTGGTCCTCAATCCATCGGTCCAATTTTGTGGAATACTGTGAAAGGCCCTCCTCCAATATAGAGATATTCGATGAGTCGAATAGCTTCTCAAAGGCCTCTTCTGCAAATTCGTGTGCTACTGATAAAGAGCTGGCTTCGGAGATTTCCGGATTACCATTTCTATTCTGGAGTCGTTTGTTGCCGCCTTTTGCAACGCGATAAGAGGCATAACCACCTACGCCTAGTATAGCTACGGCTGAAATACCAGCGATTGCTGCAAGTTTTAGCGGCCTAAGAGATGTGGCATTTTCCTGACTTTTCGTGATTGCATATGGTGAAGCGGAATGTTGTCTTTTTGGTTGTGCGGACGCTGTGATTGCGACGAATGGTAGTGTATATGAGATGAACTTGTATGTAAGCATTTTGTGTTTAGAAAGAAGTCTCAGTAGTAATAGTGTAAGGAGGAGTGTGATCACCTCGGTACGCTTAAGAGGGAAAATTGATCTTTTGTGTAGGACTTTCCGAGAATCTGTTCTTCTCGTTCTTCGTACCTCCGTGATCATAACACCTTGCCACTTTTTTATGAAGAATGCTCTACATTCTGATTCCTTCACTACCATCGCTACCATCTCTTCAATACACTCAATACAGCTAAGCTAAGATCTAACTTATTCACCACATTATGAACAATACTACTATTATTACGCCACCACCAAATTACATCGCAGAAGCTGGGGGCGTTTTCACCGGCTTTGCGGGAATTGCAGCATTAGCAGTCGCTGCCAGCAAATATTGGAACAGAAAAAGTCGTAGTAGAACCCAGAATAGACGAAATGTGGAAAAAGGAGCGGAATCTGAAAAGCCCATTGTCGAAGAGAATGTAGAACAGGTCACTAATTTGGACACAGCCATCATGCCAGACCATGTCGGTGTCGATGTCTCACAACCCTTGGACCAGAATGTTGAGAGCCCGCAGCCGCAGCTTTCGATACCAATCGTCAGTATCGAAGAGAAGAAGCCAACAGAGACTATGAAGCTTGTTAGCCGCCCACAATTATCACAAGCTGCTGTATCGCTCAAAACATCAAAAACCGGAAAAAAAGCCAAAAATTCAGCACTCAACCAGCCAGTAGTTCTCGCTATTGCTAAGTTGTCCACACGTAAAAATAAGAAGGCCGTCGAGAACATTCAAGTGATAGCAATGAAGCCTAAAGGGAAAGAGAATGTTCCCATTTTTGGCAAGAAACTGACAGTAATCAAAATCAAGGAGAAAGAGAATGTTCCAATCGTTGCCAAAAAATTAACTGCGACCAAATCACATGACAAGCCAGTTGTCATCGCTAAGGCTAAAAAGGCACAAGCTCATGAGAGAATTCAAAAGATGGCCGAAGAGAAAGCAGGGCAGCACCTCGAACCAGAAATAGAAGTGAAGGAAATAAAGGAAGAAGTGAAAGTGCCTTGTGAAGATGAACTCAAAGAGTCAGATGCGGAAACTGTGGAATCGTGTGAGGCAGAGACCAAAAATTCAGATGAGGAAGTCAACGAACCACGTGAAGAAGAAACCATGCAGATAGATGAGGAGGATATAGGGCAGATGGATGATCTCGAATACGACTCAATGAGCGATACATCTAGCTTGCAGGAGGATCCAATGCCTGAAAATACTTGTCGTGATATGGTGCACGGAAGTCTTACCGATTTGGAGGAGCGCCAATATGCCGCAAAGCAGATATCGTATTATGTAGAAGGACAGCTCCGAGAAATCGACGAGGTCACTGAAGATCAATCCTCGAAGAGTCTCGAGATCTTTTCTCAGCTGCACCACCTTGCTCTGAACTGGAAGGATCTCGTTGAGTTTGACGGGTACACTGAAGAAATCTATTACGAACAAGCTGCCAAAGCATGGGTTCAACCTCTTGCGCTTTGTAAGGAAGTTGCAAAGAAAGTTCTTGACCTGCGCTTCAGGATCCTCTCAAACTCACGTCCCCAGGATTTTGATCCGATTCGCACACCAAGATATTATCAATCATTGGAAACGAAGATTCTCGAGGGATTAGACACAGAGATTCGTGAAGTATGGATTCATAAAACGACTGACCCATTCGTCATCAAAATGATAGAGAAAATATTGGAGGCTGCTCGAGAAGAATCGCTCGTTTGGCAATCGACATATACTGCTTTAGAATCAGAGCTAAAGGCGATGGGAATATCACAAGGGATCGCGACTCCCGCAGAAGCGCTCCAATTACTCGGTTTCTACGCTCAGTGCACAGAAGATGGCAATGTCAACGGGGAACCGATATTCTACCCAGCAGCGGAGTTAATACGACACGATATTAAAAAACAGATCCATCTGAAAATCATAAAGGATATCAAAAGGGAATTCAAAAAAGGTGGAGTAGAGGCACTCCAGAAAGCACGTGCAAACAAAAACTCCCCTCTCGATTTCTTGTGGCCTAGTTTGCTCGCCGCAGTGACCAAATGTCGTGCTGACGGCGATGTTCAATGGGCAAGATTGATCCATGATGCTCTGGAGGAGGGTGAGTATGAAAATAAATTCGATACTCAGAAATGGACGACTTTACTCCAAATGCTCAGGGATCAAGAACCTGTTGAAGTGTGAGAAATATAGAAATAAATTTCTTTCTAAGCTCGAGTTTGCTGTGATGTAATGGTGTGATGAAATCAATGCAATATCATTATCCGATTACCTCGAATTGTATACCTTGTAAAAATTATTTTCGAGAACATTGGCGCAATACTTAGTCGATTTGCACGAGAGTGGGTTCAGTGATCGTACTTCCTTACATATTATGTTGAGCCTTATGCGCGGACTCCTAGAGAACCCGACGCGGCAAAATACCGATCATTTACGTCCGCGAATAAGTCTTGCTTTAGACAGGCCTGCTTGTTGATAAAACCAATCGCTATATTTAGTGTTGATGTTCTGCTGGTGGGCTGATTTGATCTTCAAATGTGATCACCTGTTCCTTTTGTAAAAAGTTTCACGTTGTTCCTCCAGTTTGTTCCCCTTTACCTACTGAAGCGCGAACGAGATTATAGTTGTGCCTTCCGTTGAACTATTGTGCACTCCACATACACAATTGCAGCATATACCAATTTACTCACCTATCTATATATACAGTAGTCTTCAATTATGAACAACACAATTATCATACCACCATCACACCATGTGGCCGAAATAGCTGGAGCAGCTGCAGGAGTTTTAGGAATCGCAGCACTTGCATTGGTCGCCAAAAAGGTTTTGCCAAAGAGTCGAAGTAGAGCACAAAGACGCAATCGCGTTCACTTTGCCGAGCCCATCACGGACTATGAGCCAGTTTCAGAATCAAATGATAGCCTGGTCGAAGCAACTGAGCCTTTAGGAGAGCACATTCTGGCTGAGCCGCTCATTGCAGTTGCTGGAGAAGACGACGTGAAGGTCGTAATACAGGAGCTTGCCGAGCCTGCTACTATTGTTGAGTCTCCTATCATCGTACCTGCAGCTAAAATCAAGGATGTTAGCCCAGCCAAAACAAATTTCAAGGAGAATGCTGCACCTCGTTTCAAGGAGGATGTTGCGAGAGCGAAGAAGGAGAATGATGATGAGGAGCATCTATCTTGGGCAGAAGCCAGAAACAAGTTTGAGAAGATGGCAAGACCTTCACCAAAGAACGAAAAACGCAGCCTGTCAGACAAATTTCTGTCGTCTGGAACGGAGGTGAAGCCTTTACTTACTATGAAGCATCAGGTAATACTATTTCTTACGTTGACTAGAGAGATTCCATTCACTGATTGTGATTGTAGCCACTAAAGCCTGAGCTGGCTCGCGTGTGGTCGAAGCCACCTACTGTCGCTATACCGTCTCAACCTGTTGAGCCTATCACCGCTGAGGATCTGAATTCACCCACCATTTCTGAGACTGAAGAAGCTGACGAATGGGTCCCACGTATGGCTAACGACTTTGAACCCATGGAAGCCTACAACCCTGTTGTCGCTGCCCTTATGTACCGCAACTAAAACCTTTTCTTTCCTTTTCACTTTCTTTTCTGTACTAGTTTCTAATAGAGTTTCAATTTACTAACCAAGCCTGATTGTCCATTGTCCACTGTTCATTGCTGGTGAAATTACCATTTTTGTGATTCCCTGTGATCCCTTCTTTTTGTAACTAGCCCCTGAGATTCTCTCGTTCCCTTGGAAACTAGTCGAGACACCATATGCATAACCTTGCGTTCTTCATAGACTTGTATATCACACAACAAAAATGCCAGCACACGAAATAGAGGAACATACACATATTCAGCCTTCAAGAATTGGAATTCCGGAAACGACAGCGACGATTGGTGTGTCGGGACTCGCGGCTATGATGATGATGTGGTTTGGGAGGAAGAAAATGAGAAGGGCGGGGAAGGCGGCGATGAAGAGGAATGTCAAGGTGGATGGAAGAGAGAGGGAGATGGAGAAGATGGAGGAGAAAGAGAAAGGGATGGGTAGTATACAAATGCAATTGGAATTGGATGAGCAATTTGGGGACGTGGATGGGGTTGATATGGTTGAGAGTGTGAAAGAATATATGGAAGACAATACCGAAGAGAAAAGTATACCGAAATCAATAGAGACTCTACAAGAGGACAAGGTACAGTATGTACAGGAGACAGAAACGCAAGCAGATGAAACCGCACAACCGGAAATGAGGGACGAACCGAACGAAACAACACGCGTGGAGAACGAGGAGCGAGATGGACATAACGATGCTGAATATTTATATGATGCCGATATCCCAAAAGATACGGAGACTCAAGAGCAGCCTGCAAAGGCAGAACATGATGTAAAAGAAATGCCAGTAGATGAAGTAGTTGAAAATGTGGCAGATTCAGCCCCGCTGGTGCATCTGGAAACCGAGGAGCAAAGGGTTATGCCCTATGAGTTTGACATAGGACCTCATGACTCTTCTACACAGGAAGCCTTTTCGCCGAATGAAATAGCGATTAGCGTCACTCCCCTACAAGATGCTGAAGGAACAGAACTGCAGGAGCCGGAATCGCCCGCGATGAGATTGATGGAAGTAGCAGCGGCTCCGTTCCACGACTTCATGAAAACCGAGGAGCAGAGAGACATGTCCGCTACACTCGAGATAGGGTATCCTAGTTCGGAAGATGGATTTGCCTCGCAGGCTAAGCTAGAATATAGCGACATCCCCGTGCAAATTTCTGAGGTAAAGGCTCCCCAGGTCAATAATCCAATTCCACTGACTCACTTTAGATGGAGGATATCATGTCTGTGCCTGCCTCCGAAAATGTTATGAGTGGCAGCCATGAAGTCGGTCCAGCTGTAGATAATGATAATGCTATTCCAGAAAGTACGAGGACTCAAAAGGAGCCTGCAAAGGTAGAACATGATGTAGCAGAAATGCCAGTAGATGAAGTAGTAGAGACAGTGGCAGATCCAGCCCCGCTGGTGCACCTGGAAACCGAGGAGCAAAGGGACGTGCCCTATGTATTTGATATAGGACCTCATGACTCTTCTTATCAACAAGATGGAATCTCTTCCCAGGCTCAGATGGAGAACAGCATCATTTCCGTACAAGATGCTGATGGAATAGAACTGCACGAGCCCGAAGTGCCAGCACATGAATTAGTGGAAAGTGCAGCTGCTCCATACCACGAGGCTATGGAAATCATTGCCCAAAGAAACATGCCCGTTGCACTTGAGATAGGATATCCCAATCAAGAAGATCGACACAGCAACGTCTCCGTACAAGCTTCTGAGGTAAAGGTTTACCAGCGCCAGGATTTGAATCTTACTAATGCTGAAGATGTACAGCAATATGTAGACAATCACGCTATTCCAGAAAGTACGGAGACTCAAAAGGAACCTGTAGAGGTAGAACATCATGTAGAAACGCCAGTAGATGAAGTAGTGGAAACAGTAGCAGATTCAATCCCGTGGGAGCATCCGGAAGCCGAGGAGCAAAGGGACATGCCCTACGAGTTTAATATAGGGATTCAGGACTCCCCTAATCAAGAAGCCTATTCGCAGAGTGAGATGGAGACCAGCGTTACTCCCTTACCAGATGCTAAAAGAACGGAACTGCAGGAGCCGGAATTGCCCGCAAAAAGATTGGTGGAGGTAGCAGCGGCTCCGTTCCTCGACTCCATGAAAACCGAGGAGCAGAGAGACATGTTCGCTGCACTCGACATAGTGTGTCCTAGTCCGGAAGACGGATTCGCCTCGCAGTCTAAGCTAAGACACAGCGACGTCCCTGTTCAAGTTACTGAGGTAAAGATTCTCCCACGTCAGTAATTCAAAACTGCTAACTCATTCTAGAAAGAGAGTTCGGTATCTATGCCTGCTTCCGAAGCTACCATCACTACACCTGACAGCATTGAAGACGGTCCAATCAACATTATAGATAATAATATTGTTATGAATAATGGGATTTCTGGGGAGAGGCCGAAAGGCATTGCGCTGTTATACCCTACACCGCCTGAATCTGAATATGAAAATGATACTGAATGTTCGGATCGCTCAGAGCGCATATCTAAAAGACGGTCTCGAACACATCAATCCGCACGAGGAGTTCCTACCAGTGCTCTGCATTCAGGAAAGAAGAAAGCTCGTGTCGATCGAAAGGAGAATGATCCGAGCAGTAAGAGGATTAGCAAGAATGGAGATAGCAGTAGGACATCCAAGAAGGGATCATCTGGCAAGAGCCTTGTGGCTCAAGCTAGAGAACTGGAAGCGCAACCTATTGCCGTAGTTTTGCAGCACTCAAGCGAGCAATCGCGTAGCAGAGCTCATTCTGCTTCGGACGGCAGTCAGAAAGCGAACTACAACAAGCTGCCAAAGACTTCCCAGCCAGATGTAAAATCCAGTCTGATTACTAAACCGCTGGATGAAGCCGTGAGTACAGCCTCTCAAGAACGACCATACTTAGAAGCGGAAATACGACGCAGTGATCAGTCGATGCAAGGCGTGAAAAAGTACCAAACTGTTTCATTACATCCCTTACGCCAACTTGAGCAACAAGATGTGAATATGCTTGATGTAATCCCAGAGGAGTATACTGTTGATCAGGAGATGGTAGATGTACAACCGATAGTGCTGGAGGAAACGACACAAGGTCGACAGTCCAGTGAGGGGCAGGATATCGATATGATCGATTCGGTTTTGGAAAGCCAGCCAAGTATCGACACAAATATGTCAGATGCAGAAGGAATTGATCAGTCCGTTGCTACAGCTTATGCAGATATTCAGATGAAGGATACTGTTATAATGCCTGATGATCCTGTGACTATCAAAATGGCGATACCTATTTCTCAGGAACAGGAGATGATAGATTGTCCTCCGATACCCAACGATGAGCCGCAGAGGGTGTCTAGACAGATTGTGGAATTATCTGCTGATGCTGAGGTAATCAAGCAGAGGACAAATCTTGAGCATCTCAAGGAAGAAGGACCGCAGCAGGCACCTGAACAAGCACTTGAACAAGCACCCGAACAAGCACCTGAACAAGCACCCGAACAAGCACCTGAACAAGCACCCGAACAAGCACCCGAACAAGCACAGGAAGAAGCACAGGAAGAAGCACAGGAACACGCATGGGAACAAACAGCTGAACCAGCACTGAAAGACGCACTGGAACAAGCGCCGGAAGTCATACAGAGTGAACTAAGTCCAGAACCCTCAATAAGAAAGGAGAGACTTGCTGACACTCCGAATAAACGCAGCAAAGACTCTGTAAGTTTGCCCATCCGGCTCGCAAGCGATATTGAGCAGAAGGTCAACACATCGACAGGACCTCAGTCGACAAAGTCCGAACAAGAGGTGCACCCGATCAGTCCGGATGAAAATCCAGTTGAGATCAAGACGCCTGTGATTCCAGCTCGACGCAGATATCGGATGGCACATCAGAGCAACTGCTCTATCAATGTTCCGGCTGTGAGAACGCAGATTAGCTCATCATATATCAGAAACGAGAAGAAGAATCATCCCATTCTTCAACATAAAAGGAAAGGAGACGAGGACTTGACATGTCCTAGACAAATCAAAAGACGACGAGTTACAATGTAACAACCTGTTATGATGGAGCCGCTTCAGTATCTATTTATATAATGTTATAAGAAGAGGCTCCATAGATGAGTATCTGTATAAGAATATACACAGTAAGTATCAGCATCAGAAGTATCTCTGTGCAAGCTTGATTATACGGTTCACTAGTGACACCGTTCCGAACTAATGAAACAATGCTAATTTAATATAATTGTTCTACTTGATAAGCCAGTCGTTCCTGCCGGGACGTCTAGACCTGTATTTTGCTAAGCTTTGTTCTCTATATGTTTGCCTCCATAGATCCCGTCCATGAATCGACGGGTCGTGTAAATACGCCAGACCTTTCCTTCGGGCTTGAGCCAAGTATCGAGAATTAATCTTGATGCCTATCGTCATCACGGCCACTAGTACGCTTACAAGTGCCCAGAAGAATCCGTCGGTAGTCTCGAGTCCACTCCTCAAATTCATCCCGAAAACACCAGTACAGAAACTGCCTCCGCCAATGAACAACAGCCAAGAATTTATCTTCGCATCAAACGATGCCAGATCTGTTCGCAATGACGCGAGCGTAATATGGAGTATCTGCTCGGTCGATTTAATCGTAGATGTATAACTATTACATAATGTCAGGAGCTCGTTCGCTTGCTGATGTGCACCTTCCAGAAGAAGCTCAAGCTAGTCAAAATGTTAGTCTCTCTCAGGCCACAATAATGATATGATGCTTACCTCTTCATGATCTTTGATTTCTCGAGGCTTTCCTGTAGTTTCCATATGCGATAGATACATTGCGGCCATATCAGAATCATTATTCAATAAGGCTTGCAATCCTTCCCGTAAACTGGTTAGAGTAGTCGTCATTTTGTTGAGAGACTTCGTCAAGCGTACTGGCAGAGTCAGATGAAATAGCAATTGATCTCAAATCAAAACGTACGTAATATTATCAGCGCATCCCTGTCGGTACTGCGCTCTAGTTCATCTAAGTGTTTTTCTATAGTTGGGACCAGCTCATCTATAAGCTCTATCCGCAAATTCCGTACGGTCATTCCTAGTAGTGTCTCTAACGCTATAAACTCTTTCGGTAGTTCCTTTGTTTTTGTGTCGTAGTCACCCGGTAGCAGAGCTGTCGTTACTTTTGACTAATATCAATCTTCTGCTTTTTTCAAGTGAGTCTAATTTACATACTCGGCTCATTCTGACATTTCGCCATAGATTTCTTGCTATGCTTTTCGAACTGTTCACTTATTTGCTGATGCACAAGTTCAGTCTCTGTTGGCGGGAACAAGTATAATTCATGTGATGTAATGATCGCTCGTATGATATGTGTATTCAATAAGATTCCGTTCTTTTCAGCTGATATGGCTGGAAGTGGTTGTTGTAATGGATCTAATTTTCGTAAGTCTCTGTAGGGTAAGTTATGTGCTGTGTATATTTGGTGTTTTGTGAGTGCGAGATGTCGTGCTGGGAGGGATGGGTTTGTGAGGGAGAGGGTCGTGCGGAGAAGGGTTGGAGGTGGCATTGAAGTGGTGATACTCGGGCGAAATAGAGAGACGAAGAGATGGTGAGCTGATCTGTAGTTGCGATAGGCTTTACGATCGATGTGAATTAGGCTGACCTATGAAAGCACAGGAAGAGATTGAACAGACAAGTTCGACAGCGGTGAAGTAGCAAAAAGGGTGACGTAGACGTAGACAATCGACCAACGGAACCGGCCATCACATGCGGGCTTCATATTCGAGACAAAAGGCAAATGTTTACGTCTGGAGTATATTGAACAGAGGCCTTGCGCCAGTACGCCTGAAAGGGTCACATACTTATGTGATCGATTCTGAAAAAGCATACACACCCGTGTCGGTAATCTGAGTTAATCAGCATCCAAATATCCTGAAATGACTGGCGTAAAAGATAGCTCTCCCCTCGAGAGTGGGTGAAGGTCATATACACCATACTGATCTAGGTTCTCATTAATCAATTACTATCTTGTGATAGTGCATGAGCGTTCTG
>Ga0160428_1002417_pt1 | contig 11365 bp, 17 predicted proteins | sample SolpanmetagenomM_FD_108198 | JGI IMG/M metagenome (GOLD analysis project Ga0160428, IMG submission 108198) | Solar panel surface microbial communities from Lawrence Berkeley National Laboratory, California, USA - M | ecosystem: Engineered > Built environment > Solar panel > Unclassified ...
CGACTGATGGAACCGATCCTCCATGAAGGGCATCAGTTCCGGGTTGGAGCGAGCATCGGGATCAGCACGTTCCCTGAGCTGGCCGACTCGTCCGAGAGTCTGCTGCGGCAGGCGGACCTGGCAATGTACCGGGTTAAGCGGTATGGTCGTGGCGAGACTACCGTCTTCAGGCCGGAGATCGAAGCAGAAGCCGTGCGGCAGGCAGTGGTTGAGCGACATCTGGGAGGAGCTATCGCCCAGGACGAGTTGAGTCTGGTCTTCCAGCCACTCTACTCGCTGAGCGAGGATCGGATCATGTCGTGCGAGGTTCTGCTTCGCTGGAACAGCGCGGCACTCGGGTCCGTTTCGCCCGCGGAGTTCATTCCCATCGCCGAGCAGTCGGGCCTGATCTATCAACTCGACGAGTGGGTCATCCGGCAGGCCTGCGAGCAGGCCGCACGCTGGGCCACCCAGGGTCACCGAATCGAGATGGCGGTGAACATCTCCGCGCTACACGTACAGCGCACGGAGTTGCTCCCGTTCGTTGAACGGGTGCTCGAAGAGACAGGGATGCCTCCTGAACAGCTGCGACTGGAACTGACCGAAGGGGCCCTGATGCTCGACATCGAGGTGGCGTTGCGGCAGCTGCACGCGCTCCGGGGCTTAGGCGTCCAACTGGCGCTCGACGACTTCGGGACTGGATATTCCAGTCTCAGCTGGCTGCAGAACCTGCCAATCGGGCAGCTGAAGCTCGACCGCTCGCTGCTGGAGAACGCGACCGAGGAGCCGAGACGGGAGATGGTCCTGGCGAGTTTCGTGACCCTCGCCCAGATGCTTGGCATGACGGTGGTTACGGAAGGCATCGAGACGCCTGAGCAACTGGCCCTTCTGCAGCGCCTCGGGTGTGATTTCGGGCAGGGCTACCTGCTGTCGAGGCCACTGCTTCCCGGTGCCCTGTACGCCCTGCTGGAAACGGCTGATTCCAGGGGCATGACGCCTGACGCACCACTGCTGACGGCCCCTGGAATCCATTCCAACTGAGAGGCTGCGTTGAGTTTCGTCCGGGAGTGAAGAGACCATGGCAAGGTACGGCAGGCACCTGAGATCCTAGCGTCACGGGTGTTGAGAGTGCCTGGAGAAACCGGCTCTGCCGATGTCGTCGCTGGTACCGAAAAGGCAGAGACAGCGCGGGTTTGAGCGCCGTGGATGCTCGAAAGCAGGCCACCTCCTGGGCGATGCAGGCTGTCCAGCGACTGGATACGGAAGATCAACGCGCCGGAAATCCCTGAAAGACGCCTGCCTATCTGAACTCAGTCGGGTAGAACTGCTCTGGTATTGGCTTTCAGTACCGCCATGGTCGCCAAGCGAACTCAGCACCGAGCAGGGGAAGCACCGTGAACCCGACCCCCATCGGCAGCCACCACAGCACCGGTCCCCAGAGGGTCCAGAAGGTCGCGGCACGCGCGGTTCCGACCGGGTCGCGTGCCGTGTATACCACCTTCACCTGCGCTCCCACCGGCCGATTGAGAAATCCATTCTGAACGAACTGGACAGGCGGCCCCGTGGCCGTGGAGAAACGGATGACGGGATGGGCTGATGCCCGGACGACCCGGCCCTGCGTCCAACTGGCGTGCGAGAGAAAGTGCATTGTCTGCCAGAGCTGGACACCGCTGGCAGTCAGGGCGCAGAGACCGGCGACCACCATCACCAGCACAGCGCTATACCGGCGCGACCACTGGAGGGCGGCCGCGATCCTCTGATTCTGGGCATTCATCACAGAGTGTTGTAGCAGGCCAGAAGGAAAGGAGGATCGTCAGAAGAGCTCCGGTCAAGATTTGTCTCTCCATCCCGGGCCGTGACAGCTGCCCATTGTTCCCGGTAAGCTCAAGCGTGAACAGGATTCTGGTACTTCTCCTCTCTCTGAGCTTCTGCGTGGCAGGTGCGAACCCTGAACCGCAGCGACCGATCTACATCCAGTACACCATCGCCAAACATGAGCGCACCGCGAGCTATTTCCGTCGGCTCTCGTTGCAGACCCGCGGCTGTTCGGGCCGGACATCCAGGAAGTCCAGCGGCAGGTGCGCCAGGTTATTCCTGTCGCGCGAGGCCTGAAGATCGACGGGTACTATGGACCGGCCACCTCTGACGCCGTCAGACGGTTCCAGCTGAGAAACAATCTGACGCCTAATAGGGTGGTGAACTTTGACACCTGGGTGGTCCTGTTCCAGCTCTCGGATTGAACGGTTTTTCAGAGATCTGGAGAGAAGGTCATCCCTCTCTGCCATGCTGTCCGCTCGTGCTGATACGAGCGATGAACTCACCGGCAGCTGAACGTTCACGGTTCTCGCATGTACCGGTGCGCAGCTGCTTACGTCCAGGCTTACACTTGCCGCTGGCGTGGTCATAGGCTGGTGAAGGCGATCAGCGTTGTCACCAACGTGATTGGCAGGCCGATCAGCCACAGGATCAGCACGTCCACGCTGTCCGCCGGGGGTACCCGTCCGTTGAATGCACGTCTGAGGAATAGGGTCGTGTCGTCGTCTCCTGGCATGCCGTGCGCTCGCAGCTCCTGAAGTTCATCCGGAAACAGCCCGTCCGGCTCGATCTCACCCTCGATGACCGGATTACGCGGATCGAAGGGATGCCGGGCTTCGTTCACGTCCCCTGGAAATGTCCCGACCAGCGAGAGGACCGCCACGCGGCGGCCCAGGGGATGGGCCGCGTCATAGCGCGGGGCGAGGGTATACACGCAGGGCGTGGGGTAGCACCCATGCCCTTGAACCACAGTCTGACTGAACCGGGGCACCGCACCTTGGAGGTGAACAGGCGTGACGAGGGTCGGCCGCGCGGCCAGCTGTGCGAGCGTCAAGACAGGCAGTGCTTCACCAGAGTGCTTCGACTCGCGCAGGTAAACCGACCGACTCCAGACCGTGGTAAGAAGCAGGGCCGTCAGACTGATCAGGAGGAAGACGCGGCGAAGAACGGTGCGCTGCTGCATACTTCAGAGCTTACGGTGGATTGGCGGACTTACTGCTCGTCTATCCTCTCGGCGCCTGAGAACTGAGCTGGAAGGGTGATAGACGGGCTGGTTTCCGAAGAGGTCATCCTAACGACGGATGAACAGGAGCAGGCCGTGTTCGCGGCCTGGGCAGCACGGGTAGGCATCGACATGGAAAAGTTGGCCGATAGTGGCTGTGGTTGCTGTGTGGACATCTATACAATATCAGCCAATGCTGAGCAGCTGGCGGAACTGAATGCTTTGCCCTATCCCACTCTGGTCTGAGATGTGCTCTGCCTTATGTTCATGGTTGGTTCTCGTGGGCCGTCACGGTCTCGTCTCGGCTACTCTTTCTGTGGATGAAGGTGAGGAAGAAATGTGCTCCGTTTCTCCCATCTCCTGGCATCAGCACACCTGAGATCCTAATTAAGGGACAAAGCCCGTCTCTCCCATTTTTCCTAGACTGTTCTCATGACGTCCCCCGACGATCAGACTCCTGGCCTGCCACCTCTCGATCCGTCGGAGACGAAGAGCCCACGCTCAGCAGCTTCCCGCCGCACCCGCAGCCTGCTGATCGGCGGCGTCACTGCAGCGCTGCTGGTGGCCGCCTGGGGAGGCGCGACCATGTACGCCGCAGGGCAAGCCCAGCAGATCGGCAACGATGCGGCCAAAACACTCGACACCACCCTCAGGGCCAATCACTTCGGCCGGGTCAAGCAGCACATCTTCACACGTGGGCTGACCGAGAGTACCGACGACCTTTACCTTGTCCTGGGCGAGCCAACCGACGGTGGAACTGACACCACCGACGCGTATGTCCTGCATTTGAGGAACCATATCCAGAACGGGCCACTCCCGGGCCTCCAGCAGGTCGGACAGGCGGTCGTCGATACAGAGATCATCTGGGATCCCAAGACCCAGGCCCTCCTCGATAAGGCGTTCGCGGGCAAGAAGCCGACCATCCACACCCTGGTTGGATTGAGCGGCACTACGACGACCACGGTGCAGGTGCCCGCCGGCACCTACACCGCAGACGGATCGACCGCGACCTGGGGAGCGCTCGCGGGACAGTTCAGTGTCAGTGATGCCGGGCGCGGTGTGAACGGTACTCTCTCCTGGCCGGGCGACTCGGTCGGGAGTCCCGAGGGGACAGTGACAGCAAAGGGGCTTCAGTACAGCGTTCAGCAGCGCCCGTACCTCAAGCACCTGTCGCAGGGCACATCGAGCATGACGCTCAACAGCGTGCAGTTTCCAGGAAAGCTGGGTCATCTAAACGGGTTAAAGCTCATGACCACCACGGCCCCCAGCGGCGCAAACCTGAACAGCCGCAGCGACCTGACGGTCGCTGCACTGAACGTGATGGACCAGACCTACAGCCGCTCCCAGCTGAGCCTGAGTGCCTCAGGCCTGAACAGTGCTGCGCTCGAGGGAATCAACGAGGTGATGAAGCGGCCGGAGTACCAGAACGCCTTTAAATCCGAAGATCCCGAAACTCTTGACGCGTCCCTGAAGAAGCTGGTGCAGGACATCAAGCCTGCACTGAGGAAACTGCTGGCCGGAAATCCCCGGCTGGCGGTCAACGAGGTCTCGGTGCAGACGCCTCAGGGTCCGTTGAAACTCTCGCTCGGTGCGCAGGTGGTCAATGGCGGCAGTATTCCGCTGGACGCCTTGCTGAACGAGGACACGCTCAACGATCCTGAGAGCGATCCAGCGGTGTTGGGCCTGCTCAGCAACATCAAGCTGACGGCTGATATTACAGGCAGCCAGAAAGCGATCGCTTCGCTGCTCGACGAGAGCGGTGACGATACGGCGGCGGGCATTGCGCAGTCGATCGACCCGATGGTGCAGGAGGGCATGATCACCCGCAAGGGGGATCAGCTCAGCACGCATCTGGAGTTCGGCAAGGAGGGCGCGAGCATCAACGGCAAGCCCGTTCCGCTGCAGTAAATATCCTCCAGGAAGCAGGACGGCTGATCAGAATTGGGAGGTGCTTCAGATCGCCAGTTGCGTAGTCAGCACAGGACCAGAAGAAGAGAGCGGATCAGAGACAGAATAAAAATCAGGGCGCTGGTGATCAGGTGATAGAACGCTCGCCCAGTACCGTTGGTCTCGCTGTTCATCGGCAGCTGTCAGAGAGCGGGAGCGTTCAGCATGGCCACACTCACCGGCCGCCGGTGAGGAGAGACTGAGGAATGAACACCCGTTGCCCAGACTCTTCGATCAACGTCATACCAGCGGAGTGCCACTCGGCACGTAACTGACCAGGAGCGATCTCCCCAGCGGTCGACTGAGGATGAAACGAGTAGTCGAGACGATACCCATACGCTTGGTCAGGATCAGGTGCCCTGCCGATGAATAGCTGATAACGCCTGGAAGGTGGAAGGGTATTCCAGTTAATGCCTGTCTCTCTGACGGTCATCAGATACGGGTCGTAACTGTGGTAGAGCACTGAAGAAGGCTGTATGGAGCGGTACACGGTCTGTTGCAAAGACCTTATCAGAATGACTACAATCACCAGCACCGCCATGATCAGACCAGCGAAAAATGCCGTGCCGATACTCTGTCTCACGTATCTCCCCACGACGTTCTCTGAGAGGCTCTCATGCTTGTCGGTTGAGCACGTGCTTTTCGGCACTGCGCTGGAACAGGGCGACGAGCAGCAGCACCCAACCCACACCTTCCAGTAGCACCCGGACGATCCCGACGACGGACAGGATGCCGCCGATCTCCGCTGTACTCATAAATCGCCGCTGTAGGCTGATCGGCAACACCAAGTTGATGACTGTGCTGGCAATGTTCAGCACCAGGAACAGGAGCAGCGCGATCAGTACCAGTCGGAAGCGGGGCTCCTGTAAGCGCAGCGCGGCCAGCACAGTACCTACCAGCCAGATCAGCGTGAGTGGCGAAGTGATGGCGAGTTGAAGCAGCACTGGTGCGATCAGATCCATGCTGGCATTGTTCCACCCCGGTCGGCTGCACCGAGGTTCAGCCTTCTGGAAATTCGATGGGCCTAAGCTCATTCCGCCGTCGTTTTGCTGTCCGTCGCCACTCCCAGAGCAGCACGCCGATCAGCAGGAAGTGCAGGTCGAGTGGTGCACCGAGGAGCATATCGCTGTCCGTCTGACCGGTACTGAATCCGATGCCCACTAGTCCGAGCACTGCCGAACCGGCGAGGGCCCCGGGTCGCCAACCGAGCACCCAACAGAGCGGAGGTAAAAGGCAGGGAATCAGCAAAATTAGGAAGACGATACCGCCAAAGATCAAGGTCCACACAAGCCCCCCGACAGCCTCCTGCGGACTGGCACTCTCGACGAACAGGTCCACCGCGTACACGATTGGTGGCAGGAAACACACCAGGACACCCAGGACGCGCAGCCAGACAGGTATCGGGGAAAGCGACACGGAAGTCAGAGGGCTGGTCATCAGGGTGTAGACAGGATAATAAACGGGCCCAGGTGCTCAGGGGATATGGTTCACCCTGACACCGTTGTTTTACTCGAGCTGGAAGTCGACCGTCAGCTGCACCGACAGGACCTGCGTCGAGCTGTAGTTCACTCCAGCATCCAGTACGCTGGCCCGGGGGCGTGTCGCTCGCGGCACCTCCTGCGCGGTCCAGTCCGGTTGCCAGTGGATTGTCTTCACCGGCATCTCCCAGGTGTCGGAGGCATTCAGTACGCCCACGACCCGGTGGCCGGCGGCCTCGGCGAGCACCTCCGCGCGCCGTCTGGCCTTGCGCATCGCCTGCGCGCCGAGGAGGAGGCTCGCCTCGAAGTCGTCGAAGATCCACTCCAGCCGCTGAAGGTCGGTCTGCTTCTGGTCAGCCAGGAGTCCCAGTACCTGTGGTAGGAGCGTCGCTTCCGTGTCCACGACCAGGAGGAACCGGGCCTTCTGGCTCTTGGTCAGGAGGCCCGTCCGGCTACTGATCTCGACGCCCCTCACCTGAATGTCGGCGGCCGGCACGCCGGTCGCCTGCAGCTGCTGGGTGACTTCCCGCACCTCCTTGACCCGCTCGGTCGCAGCATTGCCCATGACCAGGGTCTCACCGGCAACCTCGAGATGGAGCCTGGCGCGGGTCGCGGTGACATCGAGATGGTCTTTCAGCTGGATTCGGAGAACACCCATACCCCACAGTACTCCGAGCGTTCTGCTTCCCTGTTCAGAAATCTGTGCCAGGCCCCATGATCCGGTCAGCGACTGGAATCCCGGTAACCTGAGGCATGTTGACCCTGACGGCTCTTGCGCTCCTGCACCTCGACTGCGCGGCGCTCCAGCGCAGTGCGGCCTTCGAGGGTCGCCCTGGCCTACACGCCAGGGTCACCCAGACCGCCGACGACCGCGTCCAGCTCCATGTCGGCTCCCACACCCTGCGAGTCGGTGGCTCCTGCACTTCATAGTTCGCGATGGAGGCGCTGGTGGCCGACTTTAACTTCGACGGCTGGCGTGACGTGGCCGTCCCGACCGACAGCGGATACGGAGGCGTCAACACCTTCTACACCCTGTATTTCTACCGGCCCGGTGACGGAACATTTCAAAAGTCACGTTTCTCCGCTGCGCCCGGCGACCTGAGCATCCGGGCCAACCTCCTTCCCGATCCCGTGACTCGGACGGTCATCGCCGACTACAAGTCAGGGCCGGGCGAGGCGAAGGCGACCCTGTGCCTGACCGTAGACGGCCTTGATCTCTACACCTGTCGGGTGGGCGAAGGGAGCACGGCTGCACTGGCCGCGCTTCCGGACGACGATGACTGGACCTGGTATGACCCAATGGGTCATACCGTTGCACACCGACCTCTACAGCGCAGCGGGGACCAGCGGTTGTTCTGGACGGTCTCGGCCGCTCCCCTGCCGCTGCTGTCCTTACCGGATCGGCACAGCCGTGCACAGAGGTCGCTGCGCCGCGGCGAACGGGTGGAGGTGCTGGAATTGCGTGGAACCTGGGCACATGTGGTCTGGGCTGACCGGAACAGGCGACGTTTCAGCGGCTGGGTCCTGCGACGCACCCTGAAGTGACAGGAACAGCGGGCAGTCCCAGCGGCGGTTGACGAACGACGGCGCTCAGCGGGTGAACTTGAAGCTCTTGACGAACTGGCTCATGGGCGCGTCGAGTGTGGCCTTACGAGACAGCAGCGTGGTGCCGGTCAGTACGTAGGCGCGGTCTGACTTGAGCGTGATGGTCTGCGAGAGATACAGGCTGAACGCGCCCTGCTTGCCGCTGAAGGTCTGCTCCTGGGCGGGCTGGCCACCGAGCATGGTGCTGCGGGTGCTTAGCGGCTTGAAGTCAGTGATGACCCGTTTGAGTGTGGCCTGTCCGGCGGCGACGTACTGTTTCAGGGTGATGCCGGCGGGCAGCGACTCGACGGTCATGTTGACGTTGGTGGCGAAACCTTCGGTGGCGACGGGTGCGGCGAAGGCGACGACCACGCCCGGGTAGCTGACCTGCTTCCAGACATTCGGTGCGGTGACCGACACGCCATACGTGCTGCTGACGAACGCTGCCTGAGCACTGGCGGAAAGAGCGGACAGAGCGAGCACCGACAACAGGAGACGCATGAGCCGAGTTTAGGGCATTGGGTAGCACCAGGAAGAAGCAGATGTCGGGACGGTTCGGGAATATCGGCCGGTCTCGTCATTCACCTGTACGTCGCTCCGATGACAAGGGCTCCGAAAGTGTCTACAGCCCGCCCGCCGTACACCCCGGTTCGACGTGTACTGCTATGACATGGCACAGGACGCCGACGATCCTCCGAAAGGTTAGTGACTGTCGCTGGACGGGTACGCGACTTCGACCACGACACCGGGATCACGCTCAGCAGTTGCGTGGTCCTGAGTGGCGCGCAGGCCGCCCAGCTCAAGCCCTCCACTTTGGCCGTGACTGACGCGGCCTGGCGCTTCAAGGCCCAGCCGGCCGAGAAGTTTATGGTGGCTGCCGGACAGGGACTGAAGGACAGTGAGATTCTGGGCGCCTGCATGGAGCAGTCCACGGGCATCGGGGTCGGAGGTGCGGTTCTCGTCACCTATCCCGTCTCGCTCTTCCCGAAAGATGGTACGGTCTACAACGATCCCACCTGGGCGCCGGAAAGCTTTAACTACAAGCTCTCCCGCCAGCTCGAACTGCAGAAGTGGGGCAAGTGGACCCGGCAGGGAGCGAACTTCGTGATCCGCTGGGGAGACGGCGATACCGACACGTTCGAGGCCCAAGCCCCTGCCCGTCGGCACCCAGCTCACGGGCGCCTTCCAGACCATCTCCGGGGGCGGCAATACGGCTCTAGGCGGCGATGTGATAGTGGCGGCCGGAGCCAACTACGTATTTCAGCCCGACGGTAAGTTCAGCGGGGGTAGGTTCGGCGGGGGCAGCACTTCGAATGTCACGGTGGGAAGTCAGCGCTCAACGGGTGGCATCTACAGTGTGAACGGCTATGGCCTGACCCTGCGCAGCGCAGCTGGGCAGGAACAGCGGCTCTTCTTCGCCCGCTACGATCAACGCCTGATCTACATTGGCGGTTCGGCCTACACACCAGATCGCTGAGATCCACCTCTTGAAGAGCTGAAGAAATGGGGTCACTATCTCAACCTCTATACGTTAGGCTCGCTAACTTATGCGGCAGTGGTGTTCGGGTGCGTCGTGGTGGGAGGATTTTAGTGTACAGCACTGCGTTCGGAGTCTATTCTCCCGTACCTGTTACAGTTATGTCATGTCCAGAACAGGCCAGGTCCGTTTCGTTCCACCCAAAGACATCACAGTGAAGGTCAACCAGGGGATCACCCGGACCCGGACCTGGTTGCAGCCTTCCTGCAGGCTGGGCTGGAGCCGATGCTGTCAACGATGATTGATGACCTGGAACTTCAGGTGGTGGTCGCCAAGGCGTCGGACATCCGCTTCAACTGGAAGCCTGAGAACCTCGGGGCATTGAGGGAGCAGATCGGGGAATTGATCGCCACTGTGATGGAAGACATTGAGGTCGACGACTTTCTCAGCGAATAGGAGAGTTTAACAACCTCTTCAGGGTTATCCGCAGCCCATGAAGTCCTGTGAATGATTACTGAGCACGAGCTGTAGCGAGCATGCTGGTGAGTTCAAGGTGCGGCTCACCGATCGGGTAGAGGCGAGTCAAGAACTTTCTCTCCTGTGGACCATCCCAGAAGACATAGATGACCTCTCCAATTTCGTCTTGCTCGCGCACTTCATCTCGCCATACACACTTAAAAATCGTGCCCATGGCACCGAGCCACTCGCGGTATGCTTGTGCGCTTTCAAAATGCCCGCCACCGAGCGGCACGCCGAAGAACCGCTGTTCGCAGGTCTGTTTTTCATGATCTGAAGACCTGTTGCGCGGTAAGTGAAGAGGCAGCGGGGCGACGTGAACTGTCGCCCCGCTGCCATGTCCTGGGTTCAGATCGCGGGCACGAAGTGGTGGCGTCGCCACCGGAGGTTGACCAGTCCAGCAACACAACCCCAGATCACGCCATGCCGTTCAGGACGGTTTCTAAAAAACTCCTTGCAGGCGCGAAATTTCTTGATTCGGTTGATGACATTCTCGACGGTGATCCGAACCGTTGAGATCGACCGATTCAGTTCGCGCTGCTCCTCGCTCAACTTGCCTTTCTTGGCGCGCTTGGTCGGCACGATCGTTTCCCGATCAGGGTAAACCTTCTCCAGCCCGGTGTACCCTCTGTCTCCCCAGACCCGGACGTGTCTGGGGAGCCGAATCATCAGTCGGGAACACCGCAGCACCTTCATGTCGTGTGTGCGACCGCGAGCGGCCGCACTGAGGTGGACGATCTGCCCCTCTGGCGTCACGGCCACCTGCGTTTTGAGGGTGTGGGTGCCCTGCTTGACGCTATAGAACCGTTTCTTGTCTTTGGGTCGTCCGACCGCTTTCTTGCCGGGTGTCTGGCCTTTCTTGACCTTCGGCTGCCCCCGGGGCTGTTCGGTGCCATCGACGATCACGTCCGTCAGTTCCGGGAACACCTCCAGAAGTTCGTCCAGCGAGCGGATCTTTCTCGGCTTCCGCCTACCTTGACCGGGCGCATCGTCCGGTTTGGCCTGGAGTGTCCGGGAACGCAGAGGAGCGGGCAACGCCTGCTCCAACACCGGCAGCAAGGCGTGGATGTTCCGGCAGACGTTGGCGGCGTCCAGATCGAACAGGACGCCCAGAACATGCATGGTGCAGTACTGACGCAAATAGAGCAGGGTGACCAGTAATCGCTGACTCAGGTCCAGCTTGAAGGTATTGCCCGCACCGATGCGCCGGACGCGTCCGGCGCGAAGGAGAGAGCGGTGATGAGACTGCTCCCACAACGGCTCCAGTTCACTCAAGAGCTGATCGAACTCGACGGGGCTCAACCCCACCAGCCGTTCGAAAGAACATGCTCGGGACTTTAATTTCTC
>Ga0160428_1002418_pt1 | contig 11359 bp, 6 predicted proteins | sample SolpanmetagenomM_FD_108198 | JGI IMG/M metagenome (GOLD analysis project Ga0160428, IMG submission 108198) | Solar panel surface microbial communities from Lawrence Berkeley National Laboratory, California, USA - M | ecosystem: Engineered > Built environment > Solar panel > Unclassified ...
ATGCGAACCAGGCATTTGCCCTCCGCCACCATGTCCTGGATTTCGACGTTGCGGAGGGCTTCGGGCGGGATAGAATTAGCGAGTTTGGTGGCTTTGCTGGGCATAACTTCTGTGCGATAGGGGCACAAAGGTAAGCGAGTTGGCCAGCGGCTGGCCGCTGGGTACCGTGCTACTTACCCGACCTGGTATATATCAAAAACAACTTCCTGGCTAAGCGCCGTGCGTGGGTGTGCTTGTTTGATAAAGTAAGTAAAGCCTTGTTTTTCAAAGCTCTGCAGGATGCTCGTGAGTTGTGGGCTGGCGGTCGTGCCGATAGGGTAGTGATACTCCACGATGCAGCGGCGGAAGCGGCCTAGTAGGCCCGCCTGGCTAAGGTCGGTTAGGATGGCAGCCTCGGCGCCCTCTACATCCAGCTTGAGCAGGTCGACCGGGACCGTCGCGGGCAGGTAGTCGGCCAGGTGCCGCGCCGGCACCTGCACCGTGTGTACGCCCGCAGCGTGAGCCTGAAGCGAGCCGGTGAGGCTGGCTCCATCGGCCCCGTAGTAAAAGGGCAAGTTACCGGTCGCGGCCGCCAGGGCCACCTGGTGCAGGTGCACGTCGCGCAGGTGGTTGACAGCCACGTTGCGTGCAAGCAGGCGAAACGCCTCGGGATTAGGCTCAAACGCCACGATGTGCGCCGCTGGAAACAGCTTTTTGAAGTAGAGCACGGCCAGGCCGATATTGGCGCCACCGTCGAAAATAAGCGGGGTCGCAGAGGGAGTAGTAAACGCGTACGGCTCGGCCAAAAACAACTCCTTAAATAGTTTCAGCAGTAGGGCATAGCTGCTGCCTTCCACCGTGAAGCCAAACAGCCGCAGCCGGCACGCGCCTGCGGGACCGGCCCAAAAAGTGGTACGGAACCACAACACCACCAGCACACGAAAAACCTCCCACTGCTCGGCGCCGCGGTAGCGGCTGCGGTGCGCCACAAAAGCCAGCCGCAGCACGGAAAAAGGCGCCTTAAGCACACGACCTAGCATAAAACCATTTAAAAAGCAACCGGTGAAAGCAGCAAAGCTAGCCGTTAAGCCGCCCCGCGCCGGGCCGCTCCGCCAAACCACCCCTGTGTACGCTGGCTTTGCTTACGCGCTACTTAATCACCTCCACCCAGCCTTTGGTGCTGGTGCCGTCGGCCAGCTTGAAGAGGTAGTAGTACACGCCGGCCGCCAGGCTGGGGTCGGCGCCCCAGGCGTTATTGGTGTTGTTGTAGTTGGCAGTGGCAAAAACCTCGCGGCCCCAGCGGTTGAAAACCGTTAGCCGATTGCCGGGGTAGAGCTGCACGTTGTCGATGATGAGCACGTCGTTCTGGCCATCGCCGTTGGGCGTAATGATGTTGTAGAACGCCGTCTTATTGGCAAAATCAACGCAGGACGTGTTGGAATTCGATTCGCGCGGCACGGCGCCCCCCAGCGAGAAGGCTACTACCCGGAAGCACTGGTTGAAGCCCTGGCCAGTGTTGGGTAAGCTGTACTGCAATGTGCTGCTGCCGAGCGTGGCGATGAGGTTGTAGCCGCCGTTGTCGCTCTGCTGGTAGAGGCGATAGCCCTCCACCGCAAAGCCCTGGTAAGCCGACCAGCTTAGGCTGACCGAGCCCTGGTTGCGGCCGCCGGGGCCGGGTACGGCCACCGCCTTCAGCAGCACCGTGGTAGCCGACGCGGGCGCTGCAAACACGTCGCCGCAGCCGTTGGTAAGCGCCAGGTTGTACTCATAGGCCGTTTGGGTGGCGTTGGCAGTGGCATCGACGTAGGTGGTGGCCGTGGCGGCCACCGTGCCCACCTGCGCAAAGGCTGCGGTGCTGCCCGCGTCGCGGCGCAGCACGCGCACGGGGTTGGGCGTAGCGCTGGCGTTGGCCACGCTAAAGGTGAGCGTCACCTTGGTGTTGTCGGTCGGTACCACCGACGCCAGCGTGAGATGCGGCGCCTGGGCATTGTCGGGCACTACGGTGAGGACCACCGGCGCGCCGGCGCAGCCATACTGCGAGGTTTCAATTACGCTCACCGTGGCGCTGGTGGTGCCCGCCGCAAAGCTCACCGTGATGCCGGTAGTGCCCTGGCCGGCCGCGAGGGTGGCGCCCGTCACGGTCCATTGGTAGGTCGAAGAAGGGGTAGGGTTAGCCACGGCGTACGTCAGGCTGCGGGCCGCCGGGCACACAAAGCGGGGCCCGCTAATGGTGAGGGCGTCCGGCCGCGGGTCCACGATGAACGTGCGGGTGTAGAGTGGGCCCACGCAGCCGCCGGCGTTGGTTTCGCGGGCGGTAAGGCTGTAGGTGCCCACCGCCGTGCTGGCCGCCAGGCTCACCGTGCCGTTGGTGTTGGCGACGTTCGTACCGTTGAGCTGAAACACATAGGTCGAGCCCGCCGCGCCGGGTAGGGAATACGTTTGGGCGCCGCTGTTCACGCAGAAGCGGGCCGGCCCCTGAATGGCCAGCGTTGTCAGGGGCGAAGGCTTCACGGTGATGTAGAGCGTGTCGCTCACCCCGCGGCAGATGCCGCCAGCCGGGTTGCTGGTTTCCGTCACCACCAGCTTGGCCAGGCCCGCCTGGGTGAAGCTGATGCTGGTCGTGTTTAAGGTATTAACCAGCGTGCCGCGCGCCGTGCCAAACAGCTGCCACGCATACGACGAGCCATTTGTTTGGGTCGTTTGGTAGGGGTAGGGGCCATTGGCCTGGCACACGCTGGTGGGGCCGGTAGGCCGCGCCGTTTGCAGCACCTGGTTGATAACGACGGGCAGCGTAAAGGCGTCCGACGCGCAGCCCTGGGCGTTGGTGGCGGTGGCGCGCACGGCGCCGGTACCGGCCGCCCCCCAGTTCACGGTGATGGCCGCCGTGCCCTGGCCGCTGGCCACGGTGCCGCCCGTCACGGCCCACTGGTAGGCTGTGCCGTGCGGGTTTTTGATAGCATACGCAATGCCCGTGACCGTGGGGCACACCGACTGCGCCCCCGCCACCGAGTCGGCCACCGGCTGCGGGTTGATGGTAATCAGCACCGAATCCTGGGCCACGCAGCCCTGAGCCGAGGTGGCTAGCACCACGTATTTCTGCACCAGGAGTGCGCTGGTCGCGTTCGCGCCCGTGAGCACGGGCTGGGCCGCGGTGGGGTTATTAAGGTTGGCCGCCGGCGTCCACTGGTAGGTGTAGCCCGCCAGTGCCGCCGCCCCCAGGGTGATGGTAGCCTGCGCGCACACCGCCTGAGCCGGGCCCGCGGCGGCCGTGGCGGCCGGGTTCACGGTCACGACCACCGTATTAGTGGCCACGCAGCCATCGGGCGCGCTGGTTTCGGTGAGGGTATAGGTCTGGGTAATCGGGGCGCCCGTGGTGTTCGTTAGCGTTAGGGTTGGGTTAGCTACCGTGCTGCTGCTAAGGCCTGTGGTCGGGCTCCAGCGATAGGTGCTGCCCGCCACGGCCGCCGCGCCTAGCGTGATGGGCACGCCCGAGCAGGTAGCCCGAGCCGCCACGCCTACGCTGGCGGTGGGCGGGGGCACTACCACCACCGTAGCCTGGCCCACGCCCGTGCAGCCACCAGTGGAGGTGGTGCTGGTGATGGTGTACGTTGTGGTTTGGGTCGGCGTCACGGTAAAAGGCCCGGCGCCGGTTTGGGTGGTGCCGCCGCCCGTGAGCACGAAAGGCCCGGGGCCGCCCGCCACGCTCAAGGTGGTGCTACCCCCCTGGCACAGGCGAAGAGTGCCTGTCACCGCCAGCGCGCCCGCCGGCGCTACCGACACCGTTTGCGACGCTGAGTCGGTGAGGCAGCCGTAGCTCGACACGCCGCGCGCCACCAGGAGGCCGGTGCCGGCCGTGGTCCAGCGCACTTGCACGGGGTTGCTGGTGCGGCCGTTCACGAAGGTGCCGCCCACCACGCGCCAGCTGATGCTGGGGGCCGTACCGCCGCTGGCCGTATAGGTGCTGATGGTGTTCAGGCTGCATACTAGCGCATCGCCGCCTACTGCGGTGGGCCCGGCAGGCTTGGTTACGGTCACTCGAATGACGTCGGCCACAGTTTTGCCGCCGCAGCCAGTATCCTTCACCGTAAGGGCAATATCATAGGGGGTAGGGCGGGCATCGCCGCAGGCCGAGTTGTACACAAACGTGCCCGTGACGGTGCCCGTGCCCGTGGCAGTAGCCGTGCCCGTGAGGGCGCCCCCGGCCACCGTGCCGGGGTTATTGTTGAAGGTGGCGCCAAAGCGGCCCGCGCCGTCGAGCAGGGCGCTGTTAAGGGTCATCACCAGCGGGTGCCCGTCGGCCTGGGTAGCCGTGAGGGGGATGCTCAGCGCCTGGCCCGCCTCGATGGTGTAGCTGCGCGGCGTGACGAGGGCCGTGGGCAGCACCGGCGCCTTGGTCGAAGGGCACTGCGCCACGATGAGCTGCAAATCGCGCCGGGTGGTGCCAATGAGCACTTCGCGCCCGTTGATGGTGCGGTACTCGCTCACATCCACCGCCACCACGTACTTGCCCTGGGTGGCGCCGCCGTACCGGGCAATGCCCGTCGAGGCATTGAGGAGAGCAAAATTGCCGGTGCCCGTGCCAAACGGCGTGGCCGGCGCGTAGCCATTGTAGTAGGTAATGGCGTTGGGCAGCGGCGGAAACGTGCTCGGCAGGTTGCCGCCCGACGACGGAAACAGGCCGTAGGGCGAGCCAAAGGCGTACACCAGCCGGTCGCCGTCGGCGTCCACCGCATTGTTGAGCGAGATGGTCGTATCGCCTTGGCACACAATGGCCACGGCCGTATCCGAAAACACCGGCGAGCGGTTGGGCCGCAGGGCTGGGGCCAGCGTCGTGTACAGCGTCAGGGGCTGGTTGTTGCCCGAGGTGTCGAGGTTGGTCACGTCCACGTTGCGGGCGCTGCGCGTAAACACGGCGTAGTAGCCATCGAAAGTCACGGGTAGGTTCACAATCGCAGTAAACTTCTGGAGCCGAAACGGTTGCGCAGGCCCGCTCACCGTGCACCCCGCCGGAATAGCCGGCTGCAGCACCGGCGAAATAGTATAAGTGGTAATGTTGAGCGAGCCCCCTGTCACCGACGCCCCGAGCCCACCAGCACGTTGGTGCCCTGCACCAGCTGGATTTTGGCGCCCGTGGTGGGGTTATAAATGCCGACCACCGCAGCAGTATTGGGCGCGGCCGCGCCGGGGTTGGAGTTGTTGTAAATCGTGACCGTAAGCTCGTAGCGCACCGGGGCCGCCGCCGGGCCGTTGGCATCGAGGTAGCGGTAGGTCATTTCCCCGCCCAGCAGGTGGGTAGCCCGGGCCGGACCGGCCGCCAGCCCCAGCAAAAACAACAGCAGCGGCCAACGACGGAGTACACGTGCAAGCATAAAATTCAAGCGTAAAAAGCAGAAAAGAGGGGGGTAGGGCGCAGCCTTCAGGGCCAGGGTTTTGAAGGAATGATGAATTAAGAGTTTGACTACCAAATTTTTAATTCATCATTCCTAATTATCCTCAGTGGCGCACCACGCGCCGCAGCGCCGTTTGGCCTTGGGCATTGGTGAGGCGCAGCAGGTACAGGCCGGGGGGTAGGGCGCTCAGGTCGATGGTGGCGGGGGCGGCCGTGCCCAGGTGCAGCGACTGGGCCAGCAGGCGGGCACCCAGTGGGCTCAGCACCTCTAGGTCGTAGGAGCCGCTGGCGGTGGCCTCGCTCACCTGAAGTTGCAGGCGGCCGTCGGGGGTAGGGTTGGGGCTCACGGTGAGGGCCGCCAGGGCCTGGGTTTCGCGGGCGGCCAGCGGCTGGGTCACGTTCACGGGGTAGTCTTCCACCTCGGCCTCGCCCTGAAAAGTGGCACAGGCATTGGCCGCGTTGCCGCTGATATTGACCACGATGCGCATGCGGGTGCCGCCGGCGGCCGCGGGCACCGCCACAGCTACCGAGTTGGTAGCCCCGGCCGCCAGAGAATTAAGCACCAGCTCGCCGCCCGCGCCGGTGGTGTTCGCGAATACCCCGTCGTGGTTGTAGTCAATCCACACGAGGGTGCGGTGGATGTACGTCTGGTTAGTGGTTACCGCGATAGTCTGGGTGGCACCCGCCACCAGGCTCACGCTTTGGTTGGGGTAAAAAGTATAGCCACCCATCGCGTTCACCGAAGCATTGCTGAACGCCGCCGTGCCGGTGGCCGCGGTCACAGCCACGTTGGTAATCCAGAGCGAGCTACTGGCCGCCGCGTAGCCGCCGCTCGACGCGCAGTACGTGAGGCAGGGCGTTTGTATCAGCAGCGGGGCGCTGGTAGTGGCCGCGGTGCTGCCGTTGGCGTTGCTGGCGCGCAGCGTCACGGTGTAGTAGCCGGCCGTGGCAAAGGCCAGCTGTGGGTTTTGGGAGGTAGCCGTGGTACCGTTCACAAACGACACGCCCGTGCTCGGGCTCACCGACCAGGCCCAGGCCGTGGGCGAGTCGGTACTCTGGTCCGTGAACGTGAATGTGTTGGCCGGCGTGGTGCACACGCCCGCCACGTAGGTCGAGGTGAAGGCGGCCGTGGGCGGGCTGGTATTCGCAATTGCCGTCACGGTGTAGTCTTCTACCTGGCCGGCGTTGGGCGCCGTGCAGGGCTGGGGGTTGTTGCCCACGGCATCGGCCACCAAGCGCAGGCGCAGCGGCTGGTTGAGCACGGCCGTAGCGGGCATCCTCAGCGTCAGGCTGGGGCTGGTCGTGTTCAGAGCCTCGGCTACCTTCTCGCTGGCGCTAAACACGCCGTCGTTGTTGAGGTCGAGCCAGGCGCGTACGTCGTGGGCCAGGGTACCGCCCGTAGTAAGCAGGAGTGGGTAGTTCTTGCTCACCATCAGGCTAGTGCGCTGCGGGCAAGTAAAATCCTGGTAGCCCGCGCTGCCATCGGCCGAGGTATTATCAAGTGTATTGAGCCGCACCCGCACGATGCCGTAGTTGCAGCAGGTGTTGGTGGCGCCCAGCCCGGCGCAGCTGGCCGCTACGGGCAGGCTGCCGTTGTAAGTGATGGCGGTGGCCACGCTGGTGCTGCTGCCCTGGGCGTTGGTGGCCGTCAGGGTCACGGGGTAGGTGCCCACGGCGGCGTAGGTGTGCGCCGGGTTTTGCAGGGTGCTGGTGGTGCCGTCGCCAAAGTGCCAGAGCCAGCTGGTAGGCGCGCCGGCGCTCTGGTCCGTAAACTGCACCGCCCCCTCACACACGGTGGTGGCGCTGGCCCCAAAGGCCGCCGTGGGCGGGCTCGTGTTGGCCACCAGCGTCACGGCGTAGTCCTCATCCTGCGAGTATTGGGGCGTCGAGCAGGGGGTAGGCACGGCCGCATCGGCAAAGTCGGCGGCCACGCGCAGGCGCAGGGGCCGGCCCGTCACGGCTGAAGCCGGCGGCGTAATGGTGCCCGTGTGCAGCTTTTTGTTGTCCGAGCTAAAGGCCAGCTCGTCGGCCGCCAGCACGCCGTCGTTGTTGTAGTCAATCCACACCCGCACGTTCTCGTTGGCCAGCGTACCGTTCTTGATGCTGATGACTGTGGGCGTGCTCAGCATCAGGCTGGTGCTGGTGGCCCCGGTGGTGGCGCAGCTAACGTCCTGGTAGCCTTCGGTATAATTGCCACTCGTGTTGTTGAGGCTACCCAGCGTCACGTTATAAATGCCCATGCCATAAGACGCAGCCAGCGGGCTAGTCGCCTTGGCAGGCGTGCACGACGTAGCAATCGGGCACTGCGCCTGGGCCAGAGCCGGCAGCAGCAGCATACAGCCAGCTAGCTGGCTTACCCACGAACGTAAAAGTAGAAACATGCAAGCAGGAAAAGAGTGGTGGGTGAGAAAGTAGAACTTGGTAAAATGCAGCGCAGTCTTGGGAAAGGCCCTAAAGATAGAGACAAAGGCGGCGCTTTAATCGCTGTTTTTCAGGTGAAAATCGACCAACGGGAAGCTCTACTAGAAATTCGCAAGGTTAACATCGCCGGGCCGCCCCCCGGCCGTAGGTTTGCGGCCCGGTAGGGGGGTAGGGCACCCCGCGGCCGCTCATCTTTTCTTCTTCGGTTATCATGCAGCACAGCGTAGTTCTCAACACCGGCGGCACCTCGGGCATTGGCCGCGCCTGCGCCCTAGAGTTTGGCCGGGCCGGCGCCCGCGTCGTCATTACGGGCCGCGACGCGGCCAAGCTGGCTGCCACCGCCGCCGAGCTGGCCGCCGCCGGCATCGAGCACCGTACCGTGCAGGGCGACGTGGGCGTGCTGGCCGATGCCAACCGCGCCGTAGCCGACACCATTGCCGCCTTTGGCCGCCTCGACGTGCTCCTCAACAACGCCGGCCTCAGCATGCGCGCCAAGTTTGCCGACGTAGACGTGCAGGTGCTCGAGCAGCTCATGCAAACCAACTTCTTCGGCACCGTGTACGTCACCAAGGCAGCCCTACCCCACCTGCTGGCCAGCAAGGGCACCATTGTAGGCATCAGCAGTATCGCGGGCTACCGCGGGCTGCCGGGCCGCACCGGCTACTCGGCCTCCAAGGCTGCCATGAATGGCTTTCTCGAAGCCCTGCGCACCGAGCTGCTGCCCCAGGGCGTGAACGTGCTCACGGCCGCGCCCGGCTTCACGGCGTCCAATATTCGCCACACCGCCCTGCTCGCCAACGGCCAAACGCAGAACGAAACACCGCGCGACGAGGGCAAAATGATGACCAGCGAGGAAGTGGCCCAGCACCTGCGCCGTGCCGTAGCGCAGCGCCAGCGCACGATGGTGCTCACCGGAGAAGGAAAATTAGTGGTTTTTTTGAATAAGTGGCTACCGGGTCTGATGGACAAGATGGTACTCAATAAATTCCGCAAGGAAGAGGGCGAATTGTAGGGGGTAAGGGACCGCGCCCTCACCCGGCGTTCATGAGGTAGGCGAGTGCTTTGCCGGTTCAGTACGTCCATTTTGGGCGCGCTGAACCGGTTTTTGCGTTTTTTTTTAGTTAGATGAAGCGACTTTTAGCTCCCGCCGTGCTTGGCGTGGCCCTCACCCTGCCAGGGGTAGCCACGGCCCAGGCCCCCACCACTACCCCCGGCCAGCAGCCTCCCCAAACCCAGGCCGAGCAGGCCACCGACCAGCCCCGGCCCGCGCCTCCCGTGCCCAATTTTTTCCTCAAGGATGGCAAGCTGCCGCTGAACGCCGACGCCAGTCACTACGTCAAGTTCACGCTGCTCAACCAGGTGTGGATGCGCTATAATGAGAGCAACCCCGGCTCCACCGTGGGCGGCTACAACGTACCCAATACCTTCGACATCGGCATTTGGCGCTTCCGCATCCAGTTCTACGGCCAGCTCACCGACCGGGTATTTATTTACTCACAAATTGGGCTCAACAACTTGAGCTACAACGCCGACCGCAAGAGCGGCGGCACGCCTGGCGCCAACCAAAGCGGCACGGGCGGCTTCTTCTTGCACGACGCCGTGGCCGAATACGCCATCGTCAAAAACAAGCTCTCCTTCGGCGCCGGCCTCGGCGCCTGGAACGGGCTGGCCCGCTACGCTTCTTCCTCGGCCGGTACCATCATGGGCCTCGACCTGCCTACCCTCGAAGAAACCACCAACGACGTCACCGACCAGTTTGGCCGCAAGCTCAGCATCTACCTCAAGGGCAAGCTCGGCAAGCTCGACTACCGCGTAGCCCTTTCCGACCCGCTGCTGTACCAAAAGGCCCCTGGCTACGTCGCCACGCCCGGCCCCAACGCCTCCTTTGCTCTCACGCCGCCCAAGCCGCAGTACCAGGGTTATTTCTCGTACCAGTTTAAGGACCAGGAGAGTAACCTCACGCCCTACACCGCCGGCACGTACCTGGGCAAAAAGGCCGTGTTCAACATCGGCGCGGGCTTTATTGTACAGCCCGATGCCATGTGGTACACCCAGGGCAACCCCACCAACGTGCAAAGCAAAACCATGCAGCAGTACGCGGTCGATGTGTTCTACGACGCCCCGCTGACCACTGCACCTGATGCGGCCAGCGTGAGCTTCTACGCTGCGGCCCTGCACTACGACTACGGCCCAGGCTACATCCGCAACGGCGCGCCCATGAACCCAGCCACCGGCACTTCTAACCCCAGCACCAACACCATCGGCGGCTTCGGTAACTCGTACCCCGAGTACGGCACCGGCAACTCGGTGTATTCGCAGCTAGGCTACAAGTTCAAGGATAACCTGGTTGGCACTAGCACGTTCATGCCCTACGTGGCGTACCAGCACTCGCGCTATGCTCGCCTCGCCAACGACGTGAACTTCTACGATATCGGCGTCAACTGGCTCATAACGGGCCACACCTCCAAGTTCAGCCTGGCTTACCAAAACCGCCCCTATTACATCACCCGCGCCAGCGATGGCCTCAATGTGGTAGACTCGCGCCGCGGGGCCGTCATCTTGCAGTACCAGGTGTATTTCAACTAACGGGCAGCCAGTAAGAAAACTTGCTGGCAAACGGAGGGGTAGGCCCGCGGCGTTGCGCGGGCCTACCCCTCCGTTTTTTTTAAGGGTTATTCTATCACCAGTGCGTCGGTAGCGCGCAGGTAGGCCACGCGCTCTTGCCAGCGCACGCGCAGCCAAATGTCGGTGTGGCCCAGCACGGGCAGGCGGTCGCCGGGCGCGGCGGTGCTCAGCCAAGCGGCGCCCGCACCGGGGCCCGCCATCAGGGCAGCGCCGGCGTGCGCCACCACGCCCACGGGTTCGGGCCGCAGCAGCACTAGGTAAGCCCCGGTGCCCACCAGGTAGCCCACATAGGCCAGCCAGGTGCCTCGGCGGCTACGCCCGCGCCGAAGCAGCAGCAGCCCGGCTAGCAGCACGGCCCCGCTCAGTAGCCCCTGCAGGCCGGGGTAGTAGTAACGCTGGGCCTGCACCCGCAACTCTTGCTGCCAGGTGCTGGGGTAGCCCACCAGCCGCTGCCGCTGAGCCACAGCCACCAGTTGCCGCCAGGTGCTCAGGCGCGGCTGCCGCGCCTGAGCCAGGTTGAGATAGAGCAGCTCGGCGGCGTAATGGCCCAGCTGGTGCTGGGTGTAGGCCATGCGCAGCAGCAGGCGCGGCGAAATCTGCTGCTGCCGCCAAATTTGGGCCCGGTAGCGCGGGGCCGCCGCCGCGTAGCTGCCCTTGGCAAACAACAAGTCGGCCTGCTGCAGCGCCGGCGAGGCCTCGGAAGTGGGGCTACCCGAAAAATTTAAAGGGCCGCAGGCAGTGGCCAACAGCCAGAAAGGCAGCTGAATAAATAAGCTCAGCCGGCTCAGCCAAGGCGAAGCCGAAGTTTCTTTTTGTGCCAGAGTTGTCAGATTCAAAATAACGCCGTACTTTTGCACCCACAAAAACGGTAACACACCGCGATTGTAGCACAAAGTTATTGGTTCTGTAGCTCAGCTGGTAGAGCAGTACACTTTTAATGTACGG
>Ga0160428_1002419_pt1 | contig 11357 bp, 12 predicted proteins | sample SolpanmetagenomM_FD_108198 | JGI IMG/M metagenome (GOLD analysis project Ga0160428, IMG submission 108198) | Solar panel surface microbial communities from Lawrence Berkeley National Laboratory, California, USA - M | ecosystem: Engineered > Built environment > Solar panel > Unclassified ...
GGCGGCATCATCGCTCTCACACTAGTCAAATGCGGCTGGGAGCTGGAACGATGCATCTCGACTTTCATCGCTACTGCTAAGCAGACTTTTGGGGCTGAAAAACACCGTTCAGCGACTGTAACTCGCCGCTTGTGGCGTTCGCTGCGATGTTGGCTGACTGACGGCAAGTACGATGCATCTGCGTTTGAAACTGCACTCCAGAGCAGCTTCGGGGCGAGAAACCGTCTGTTCCAGTGGGCACCCAACAGTCTTGCTGCGAAGGTCGCTGTGACTGCTACATCGATCTCAAAGCCATCCGCTTTTATCTTCTCCAACTACAACGCATCGAAATCAAGGAGTAAGGAATAGCTACCGTGTTACATGCCCTAGCTGATACTGTTCGCAAGGTTACAAGCACCTCCGACCCGTCGATATTGGAGACGAACCGTTTGTTTGGGAGGCGTAAGTCGGATGGTGATCAATGAAAGGACTTGACACTCACAGATCTTGCAGAGCGCGTGCGACTTCAGCGGCGCCGAGGTTGGTTACCTATCATCCGCAAACTGACCAGTAGATCATGCGCTCATCCTCGGCAGCCTGTTTCCGCCCATCACTCTCTCCGCGTTGGGGGGCGCCCTCCAGGACGGTGGCCTCATCAACAACAACCCCATCAAAGTAGCGTACTCGGAAGCCACCAGAGTATGGCCAAAAGATACAGCCACCGATATCGTCTTGTCTCTGGGCACCGGGACGAGCCAGGACCGTTCCCCTCAAGTCTCGCATTTTCGTCACAATCCAGAGAAGACCTCGTTCGCCAGACTCCGTTACCTCCTCTGTCATGGCTTCGTAACTCGGCTGGCCGAGTCTTTCTGGTACTCGCTCGATGGCGAAGCCACTTGGCAAGAGTTCATTGATAGTGTCGATGAAGTGGTCAAGAAGGTCTCGTTTCGTTTCAACACAGAACTTCGAGACGCTCCCGACCTCGACGATGTCTCCCAGATGGAAGAACTCACGAAGATGGTCCGAAGAAAGCCCGAAGGCGCTTACAACCGCCGGCAAGTGCTTCTGACTCTTCTATCCTCATGTTTCTTCTTTATGCTTGACTGTGAACCTGAGCCCGAGTCCGGACAGTATCGTTGCCGGGGAACGATACGGTGCCGCGGGGACTACGAGAGCGTGATCAATACCTTGAGGAAATACTATAGTGGCCCGTTCGAAGTACTGAACGATGATAAGATGATTGGAACAATTCGTGGAGTGGACGACATTTGCCAACATTGTCGTTTGCTTCGTAAGCCAGTCAACTTCCTGATCCCGAGCCTGGAAGAAACCGTAATCATCTCGTTGAGGCTTAATGCTCAGAACACAAAGACCATCAGCGGATTTCCTCAAACTATGCGGTGGTTCATCAAGCAGCAGATGCTGGATACTACCTTTGGCACACCGAATCAAGGTCGCTTGGGCGCGATAAAGTGTCCCACCTGTAACTCTTCGACGAAACGGAAGGTAGGGGAGCAGCGAGCAGGCGGGAAGAAGCGTGCCCGCCTTGGATACCAATGATGCCTGGTATTCTCGGCGTACGATTAGAGCGTGGCTGTTGTTGCCCGGTAAAGCCACGTAGATAGTAGAACGACGGGAGTTCGGTCGTCTGCAAAGTTGTTCTGCATGATCTCCTTTCTTTGAGATTAGCTCCACCGCAACGATCTGTTGATATGAGTGGAATCAATACAGTAACGTTAATGAATTACTCAAGATTCTTATGGCTGGCTCTCAAGCTCTGTGGTTTCGACGTTGCGTGCACTTCAGAAACTACATAACGGTCTGAATGTGACAGCCGTTGGAAGGCGACTCCTTGATATTTCTAGAACTCTGTCACGGGCACGCTAGCCCACTCGATGATCATAGATAACTAAATCGATGGGGGAACTTTTGCTTGTGTCCCAACGGGCCTTGCACACGCACGAGCGCGGTTTCCACTCTAAGCATGCAAGGACGGTTCGCGAAGCACTTGCAAGGTCGAGCCATGGCCCTGGAATTATTGACTGTGCGCTCACGCGACTAACGCAGGCACCGAGAGATGGTCATGACCAGACTTTCCGAGTTGTGGTCGCGCGCGGTGTTCAAGGTGACGTCAGCATCGCATTATCTTCCCACATGAATAGAATTGAGACTGCAGGGCTGCAATCCTCGGGTCAAAGTGCAGGCCGGGCGTCGTCCAATCGTAACTATTTACTAACGGATGGAGCCGGATTGTTCGTAACGTAAGAAACCACGTCTGGTGCTGGCGCAGCTTAGAAGTGACAGTCAAAGAGATCCTCTGGTATTGCCGGAGTGTCCAAATATACTGTCAAAAACTGTTGGCACAGATACAACTATAAATATACGAGTATCTAGATATATATCCATATATAGCCAGTTGCCAGTCACTCAATCTAGGCCGTTAGCATTCCACAAGCGGTTGTGGTATCTAGCAATCAAGACCTTCAGAGATCTAATCATCATTGTCATGCTTATGCCTGGAGGTACGATTTGCCAGTGTCAGTCAACCTCCCTCGGCTGATCTGTATCCTCCATCGCACACATACGGGTCGGCTGCAATGATCTGGCCGAGCGAATGCATTCCTTCGGCCGGTCTTTCATGCAATACGACGCAGTGCAATCAATGGTGGCCATCTGGGCTGCCAAAAAACGGTGACGTCTCGGCTAGGCCGGAGGCCTCGCGATACGAGCCAGCCACGCCGTTGCCTATAGGTTAGCAGCCAGAGAGCTTGCATTCTTGTATTTGGACTCAACCTGAGCAAGAGGCCATAATTCGCCCTAACTACCAAGCAATTGCTCCAAAACCGCTTCCACATTCAGCGAAGAACCAAGATAGAAATCTCACTCAACGACAACGCATACGAACAAGAAGAGAACGGATGAAAGAGGAGTTATCCAAGAACTTCGGAAGCGAAAGAAGAGACCTTGAAAGGCCATTGCTACAGCATTCAAGATTCATTTCGGTAAGAGACTCGAGGTGCCCGCTCTCCAAATGCGTCTCAAGAGACTTCATCGACAGCATTCTTCTGCCTCCAAACCCACCTCTAGAGACGGCGGGTTCCAGATATACAAGGAGGAGGCTGCACCGAATATTGAACGGACCGGCAGACTTGTTTTTAAGAAATCCTGATCCAGGCAGGATTCGATTGGCCATGCATATGTCATTAGTCAGTATCTACCACACGTAGGGCTTGCACCCCACAGAATGAAGACTCTTGCTCAATTCCCGATGCCGTGTTTAGGAGATCTCCACGTCGTCCCCTTACTCCTGCGCTAAGAACGTATCGAAGAACGTTACCCAGTCAAGCGTAGCGCTCTATTGTTCGACAAGAAGTACTACGTCCGTAGCCGAAGCCCGACGAAATGCATCAACAGGCACTGAACAACATCTTCGCAAACTGTTTACACATGAGGAAGGAAGGAAAGGGCCGATCACGGCATAGGAAGAAGTTGCTCTGATCCCGTAGATTACTGCATCTTTTCTTCCGCATGGTTGCCCGACGTAGCGTTATGAGGTAACCACCGCTGGGAAGGCTGTCAAAAGCTCGACCCTTTCCGTGTAATTAATGTTCTTGTACATCAAATGGCCATACTCCTTCCCAGAGTCTGTCTGCTCTGCACGTCAGATGAGGATGCGCAGGCTTCAGTCCAGATGAGATGGGAACCTTCCACGGAGCCTCGAGGTCATCATGTAGCAGAGAAGCACCTCGCCCTTCGAGGCTAGCCTGTCATCTGTTCACATTTCTGCGTCGCAGGGACGTCGCCGGCGCGACACCTTTCTGGGATCACATGCCAATGTCCACGCGTTCTCGTCACAGACTGGTGCCAGACCAAGCACCGAGCGGAGACGAAGAGGACACGCAATCTAGCCCCTCGTCCTCCGTACCGGCCGCGAACTGCTTTTGCAAGTCTGGTTCAGCGCCACAGAGCAGTGTTACGAATCACGCGGCCGCAGAACCGGGGCACGGTACAGTATGGTTGAAGGCATTGCCAGACTGGCAAAGCCTTATTGGAAAAAGCACTTCGGCGTCGCCAACCGCGCAATGAAGCTGCAAGTTATGAGCCATCAAGGCAAACTATCAAGGTCGTGTGATGAACGAGAGATCCAACAATGTGATAAAGAATGCCGTGTGCGACGAGGCCATGCTCAGGAAGGGCGAGAGGGAGCAACACGGGCGCTTTCACCTCTACTTCATTCAAGAACCGGATGAGGTTGTGATGCTTGAAAGCTGCAGTTCTGCACCCAAGATAGAGGATGGTAGCCTTGTCTGACAATGTCATCGAGCCGGAAGGGTGTAGATGTGTACTTTACGACATGCTCGAACAAATGAGATATGGAGTCAAAGTTCAATGTATGAATCGAAAAGGGATCACGCCTTTCGTTCTTCTTTTTTTTCCTACGTGTCTCTCGGTGCATGTTGTGATCACATAAGTTGATCGGGGATGAGCGCAAGAGCAGTCGGCAATGACAAGTGCATCCTGGTGGACATAACCCCAGCAGACGGTAAGATCGAGCTCGACGAACATCAAGGGGATGCTCTCGGTCCGATCAGACACTCGGACCCCGTCTTACCGCTGAGTCCGCGATGCGTTACGGGCGAGCAGATCGATATGAGTTTCGTAGAGGGTTGCTTGTCGCGTTGCACAAGCCTACATCCACATACTTGTGCCTTAGGCGTGGTTCTGTTCTTCGCAACATCAAGCTCATCGACGTAAGAACTGGCCAGCTGTTGCCATATCCCAGCGACTCGTGTGAGTACATAACACTGAGTTATGTCTGGGGGACGAGCATTCCAGGCCGCTTCACGTTGGAGCAAACCCTACCGCAGTTGCCACAAACCATCGAAGACGCCATGTTATTTTGTCGCATGCTTCAAAAGCGGTATCTGTAGGTGGACTCTGTCTGCATCGACCAGCTTGATGAACCCCAGAAAATGCACCAGATCCGCATCATGGACAAGACCTACCGAGGAGCCTACGCAAGCATCGTGTCCTTGTGCGGATCTTCGATGCAAGACGGTCTCGCAAGAGTAGGAAAGTCTCAAAGGCCAATGCAGCCTCAGCTCTCATGCCATATCGACGGCCAGCAAGTCGTCGGCTTGATGCCTACGCTCGCCCGGCAGATGCACAACAGCGTATGGGGCACCCGATCTTGGACACTGCAAGAGGCTCTTCTTTCCCCACGATGTATCTACATCACTGAGCATCAAGCATACTTTGAATGCAACGCCATGCAATGTAGCGAATCGCTCGACGTTAGCACGTCATGGATCCATCAATCTCCTCGATGACTACAGGACATCAAACAGGATTACGAAGGCCTCGTCTACGGACATGGCACTCTAAGGAAGACTGCTCCGCAGATGGAAAAACCAAAAGACTACCTCATGATATACGGGACGCTTGTAGGGCTGTATTCATGGCGGAGCATGAAATACAGCTCTGATACTCTCAACGCCTTCTCTGGGATCCTCGCGCATCTGACGGAGATTGCACACCCGGATAGCTTCTTCTGGGGATTGCCTATTGCGGAACTTAATTGGTCTCTGATTTGGTGCAGCCAGCATTCCGAGCTGATCCACAGGTCCGGCTTCCCGAGCTGGAGCTGGGCTGGGTGGCAAGGCGCCATTCACCCCGGGTGGCCGGCGGAGATTACTACTCCGCATAAGTATTCCACGCACTTCGTAGCTTGGAAAGCGAGCAAAGGGCGCCTTGAACTTGTACGTTCATGCGACTCTGCACAGCCCAATGGCGATGGGGATGCTAGACTCTTCCGTAAGCAGACTGTTTTCGATCGAATATCTAAACAGCCTCTGATCGATAACGTCCTTCTTGACGACGCAGCCTCGCTCGCGCACGCGGAGAAGGCTGGATACCCCATCGCAGACTACGCGATTTGTGATCTAAGTTTGATACTTACCGTGCCTGCAAGCGATTACGACTATGGCCCTTACCAGTATTTCTGTGCCGAGATCAACGACGTCCCATGCTTAGTATATTCCCCGTACGGCGCAGCAGCTGAAGCAGGCTATCACTACGATTGTCTGGAGCAGTTGCCGAACCTCGCTTCGCTAGGAAGGGAAAGGTTGGGTCGTTCCGTTTACCATCACTTTTTGCAGTTGAGATACGACGCAGATGGACTAGCATCAAGAGGAGAAGTCTGGATAGTGATGATCCCAACGAGCAGGCCAGATGCGCTTGACGGCTTAGAAATACGAAGACAGAGATTCGTCTTGACATAGGTAGTTGTTGCATTACTGGCTGCAAGCATGGGGAGGTCGCGCGAAGGTTGGCTCGAACCCGAGCACGTGACGGCCATTTTTTCTTCATTTGCATAAGCCTGTCCTGTTTCTACACTTGTCTCCATCGCAACCAAAGAATACTGTCATCAGCAGGTGTGATGGGTTGAGGATCCGAGATTGAAACGTTGTCTGGTAGGGAGAATCTCGTCTTGTTGCATTGACTGCCGTTCGTAGTATTTCGCACCAAGAATACATCGCATGATCGCCCTCCCTTCCTGGTCTTGAGCTTAACCCGGCGGGCCTTGCTATCGGCATCGACTACGGACTTTTTGTACCTCACACTGAAAGACTGCGCCACTGATAATGCCGTCAGAAGGCGCTTTGTCCGCTTCAAGCCTTCTTCAGGACGTGAATAGAGGAAAAAGGCCGGCGCCGTCCTCACATTCGGAGCCTGGTGGTGCCGCCGACTGTATCACACGGCCTCTTTCGACTCTGTCCACTAAAACCCAGCCCTCTCGTACTCGCAACTCTTCGTCGGAATCGGTTCAAGCATGCACCGTGTGAGACTGAAACGAACGCGCTGCCGGAGATAGATTGCTTGCATGGGCCTTGGCGATCCCAGCATTAGAGGAGATGGCATAAACGCTCGAACGACAAGTATTGCGATTCAATTCTTGGACGAAGGCTTATCAAAGAGAGCACAGCAAGAGTCTCGATCTGTTCGGCTGTTTTGACTCTGAGGCCCAAGCCCATAAGCCTCGAAGCCAATTTCAAGGCTCAAGCGCGGATGCCGTGGGGTGTGGAGAAGCCCAGATCTATAACGCGACGATATAACGGCGAACAGGCATGGGAGCGGATCTTCTTCCAATCATTGATGGCTGCCAATCAACTCTCTTCCCCGATGCAGCGCTGGAAGCCAACCCAAAGTACGCATCGTCTGATTTCAAATTGCTTTAAACAACGTACCCCCAGCTAAAATGCAAGGAAGATATCTAGCCCTGGCAGATGTATGTGCGAGCCCAGGGTTTCTCCACAAGTAGAAAGTGGGCGCTCGACTTCACATTGCTAAGAATGCTTATTCTTCCTACCAAGTCATCGCTAAGCCAACACAAATTGGCAGGGCGAATCTAGGTGGTGCAACGACCCATCTCTTAGTACAGCGACATCTTCTGGAAGACAGCCTTCCCCACGCCGAAGAGGGAACGGATGACGGCATCCCACTGAACCCTTCATCTTACCGTCAGTGCTTTTCATCTTCAACCCTGCATTTGTTGTGCGTCTTGTCCTCTGACCTCTAGGACAAGACAATTTCTCCGCCGAACCCGTATACAGCTCGCTGGGCGAAATTTATGTGAGAGTCGAGTACATGATCTTGCCGCGGATGATTATCTGCCTCAACACGTATAAGGTATGGAACGTTCCCGGTCTAAGACACGATCAGACAGCATTAGCACTCGCTCTCGCACGCAGTACTCCAGTCACTCATTCTTTCGTTTCGCTTTCTCTATCTCAACGCTCCTTCCGGTGCCGTGACGATCCATTCTCAGCTCTAAGCAACCAGTACCACCACTCCAATCCATCACAATGAAGTACGCTTTCGCCACCGCGGCTTTGGCTGGCCTTGCCGCCGCTGCTCCCACCGACCTCGAGTCCCGCCAAATCAACGCGAACGACATCAACCGTGGCGCCTGCAGTGCTCGCATTGCCTTCGTGTACGCTCGTGGCTCTACTGAGCCTGGCAACATGGTACGCAATATCTCTGCAGGATTAATATTCTAGTCACTGACAAACTGCAGGGCACTCTCGGACCCGGTGTCTGCTCCGGCTTGAAGCGTCTGCAACATCGATGATGGTGTTTGCGGTCTTGCAGGCCCCGTCGTGACTCCTGGTCACTTGACCTACACCGTCAACGGGGACATTGGAAGGGCGACAAACTTCTTGGTCCAGAGGATCAACGCGGCAGGTGGCGGCGCTGCCGGTGGTGCCGCCGGTGGCCTTGGTGCTGGCCGTTTCGGATTCGGTCAGTGAGCGGAGTGTAAGCTAGCAAAACCATTAGCATTTCTGCCCTGAGAAAGATTTGTACATGGCATGAAGAGGTTGCGTTCGCATCGATATACCTTTAGAGTGGTCGGATTTGTGGAGGGAGAATTGAGTGTCACAACTGTTAATATTGTGTGCGATTTCCATTCTCGTCTTGAATCACCGCTCCACTTGATACTGCATTGCAAAAGAAACTATAGACAAGGGCGCGTTGTCCTGCGTCCGACCGACAAAAGGGGATCCTAGAACGCACGGCAACAACAAACCGCGCGAACTTGGGTATACATACACCTGGCACCACAAGGCAAGTCCCAGCTATGTCAGGGCACCACCTCACACAAAGGTTGCTCATAGCCAGAGTCGGCAAACGGCGCGTTCCATGAAGACGTCACGTCCGGAATCACTTAGCATAGCCCAGATCAATGCGGAAAAACGAAATGACAGTCGCACATATGATGATCTACATCTAGCAAGATTTCGGAATCAATCTCCCCAAGACCATAAGTTGACAGGCTCGACGGAAAATCTCACAGCTTGCGAGAAGTAATGTAGATACTGTGATTGATGCTCTGCATTAGCTTTACCTGACTCTTGACTCCCAGTAGTGCCATCTTTTTACGTGCAAAAGTTCGATATTCTAGGGTCGCCTGAGACGTAAGCCGCTCTATCGGTCTCTTTCTACTCTTCTGTTGTCATGTAGGGCCGCAAAGTGACTTCATCAACATCTCAGGGTGGACCAAGTGCCCCCTCCTCTGGCGAACGTACAGAGCATAGGCAGAACTTGCGGTCGTAACGGCAACCACCGAGAGCAAAACTGGCCACCTAAATTGCTCAGGGCGGAAGAAGATAATAGTCGAGGCAAACGACACGAGTTCGAAAGCGTTCTGACATGCCGCCTCGATGGTGGAGAACGCGCCGCGAAAGCCGGCTTCGACATCCTATCACACATTGCATTAGCATAATTTGGCCCACGTCGGGCCAAGAGTGCGCCATCTTACTTCTTGGACAATGAATTGCGTGCAAAGATCGAAGCCGAAGAGTCCTACACGACTTAGGATCGTACCGCCTACAAGCCCGCCGGCAGATACGAGCGGCGATTTGTCGTAGAAGATGAAGAAAACGACAGTCCCAGCAACCAGCATCAAGATCTGTGAGCTGCCGAGCCATAGCCCCGCTCGAATTGGTCCAACCAAGCCCATCAACCACGGCGCCACCCAAGTCGCCACTACTTCGAACGCGACACTCACTGTTCTAGTAATACCAATCTGTGCGGCCGTATATCCGGCAGAGAGCAGGTAGGTGACCATCTGCCCGGAGAAGCTAAGAACAGTGAGGTAGAGTAAGGCGCCCGCTATTGAGGGAAGGAAAGCACGGTGCTGGAGATACATGCTGAAGTCGTTGCGAGACTTTGTCGCAATCTGCTTCACATGATTCCAATTGTGCACCCATCGACTTTCGAGATCCCCTGAACGACCAATATCCGGCCGCCGCGATTGAGACCTCTGCTTAGGCTCCTGCAATTCGGCGACGTCGTAGTACACCCGAGCAATCGCAAAGTACTCTACGACCACGGATGCAACGTTCATGGCGAGATTCGCAAGGACTGCGATCTTTGTGGAGATACCGACGAGGAGGGCGATGAGCATTGGACCAAGTAGCTTGCAAAGCAAGTCGATGCGGCGCATCTGCGCATTCAACATCCGCAATGCATCTTCGTCGTCATGACATACAACGACAACCTATCATGTCTTGTCAGTCGCGTAAAGCGGATGGGAGAGCCGGCTTACCCAGTCTTTCTCTACCGACACCAGATTCATGATAGAGCAAAGCTTTTCGACGCAAGCGAGGACTGTGAGGAGTACGAACATGCCTATTCTGACGCTGTGATCCAAGGCCACAGGGATGATGAGGAGGTAGAACATGACGCAGGACGCCGCCACGACGAGGCGCTGAAGCACTAAAAGGATGGTGTCAGAGGAGACATCAAGGAGTGGGAGGCCATACCAATCGATAATCTTACAACCTGCAAGCGGTTGCCGACGTCAATGTATTGTCCGATGACGGGCGCGAAGATGATAGCTGACAAGCCTCGTGCGAGGGCATAGACGGACATGGGGAGAAGAGTCGCAGGATAGATCGCTGCCAGATATAGTACGGCGCCGAATTCGAAGATCCGCGAGTTCCATGTCGACAGGAAGTGTGATACATAGAGTCTTCGCGATATGTTTGTGGGAACCACGAATCCAAGATCATGGGATCGCTCATCGTCCTCACGGAGCGACTCGTCAAGCAGTGGGCCAAGCTCAATCGTATCGGAATGATCTTCATCGGTCAACATCTCGTGAGTCGTTACGCATGATGGTAGTAAGATGCGGGAATCTGCGACCGATGCCCTATTCGTCGTGGTGGCGACCGCGGGATACCCATGGCTTACGTATGCATCAAATCATCAAAATACTATACCAAAATACTATACAAAGTACCGATTTCTTGGCGCCGAGCCTGCTAGCTCCCGCGAGAGAACTTCAAAATCGCGTAAGAATCCTTATACTAAAAAGGCGCTTCTCCACGACGCGCGAAGATATAAAAAATCTATTCCATGGAAAGTTGCGCATTCTTATGGGTATTAAAACGCCGTCAAAATCAGCAAAAACGATAAAGTTTCGAAGGAGGAGTTCCATTTTAAAGTTGCGCAACCTCGTGGTTTCGTGTGGGTGCCTTGCATTAGATTACTACCTAAGGCAGCAACCCCACCACGGCCACGGCCACGGCCACGGCCATAGCCATATACGCACGCACGCACGCACGCACGCACAACTCCACTACTATAGCCTACAAACTGTACACAAGCGCTGTATCTAATAGAGCTAGCCGTGCGCATTCAAACGCTATCAAAATCATCAAAATCCGTCCAGAATTAAGAGATCTATGAGCGTGCACGTATGTGCAGATGAGAGAGATCACGTGATAGAGTCACGTGCGTGCTTGCCGGCTTACGTGCGTGCATGCGTGCGTGCGTGGAAGCAAGCTAAAACCACGTGATATCATTCGTAAATA
>Ga0160428_1002420_pt1 | contig 11355 bp, 8 predicted proteins | sample SolpanmetagenomM_FD_108198 | JGI IMG/M metagenome (GOLD analysis project Ga0160428, IMG submission 108198) | Solar panel surface microbial communities from Lawrence Berkeley National Laboratory, California, USA - M | ecosystem: Engineered > Built environment > Solar panel > Unclassified ...
TCAAGTCCTTCGCCAATAAGAAAGAACATGTAACTGGAATGTTTAACATTTTATGAGGATTGAAGGCTATACTATCGGCGAGCTCGCTGCCCTGCAGCTTGTGCTTGTGCTTTTTCGAGAAAGCCACGCCTCCTCCCCAGGAGGCATCGACGTGAAACCAAAGACTTTCCCTCTTACAGACTGATGCTATTTCAGTCATAGGATCGTACGACCCTAGTACAGTAGTACCAGCAGTGGCGTTTACGAAGAATGGCGTGCATCCTTCCTCTCTAGCCTTCGCAATGGCTATGTTGAGCTCACGAACAATCATTCGTCCCGATTGATCCACAGGCACAGATCGTGCTGCAGCACTACCTAGACCGCAGATCTGTGCAGCCTTCTCGAATGAATAGTGACCGTGAGCGCCGGTGAAAATGACAAGCCTTTTCGAGCCGCATCCATTAACCTTTGTGTCTGGGAATAGAGTGTTTCGTGCAATAACCAGTGCTGTAAGATTGGACGCGGATCCACCAGGCTGTGACATGCCTCCCGCGCGTGGCCCGTTAAGACCAAACATTGAGGCTAGAGCCTTACCTGTAGCCTTTTCAAGGAGGGTAAGTGCTGGCGAGACCTTGAAGACGTGGACATTGGAATTGAGTACACCAAGCAGAAGCTCCGAGATAGCTCCTACCGACGTGGGACCTGCATAGAGCTTGCTCAAGAAGCCTTGGCCCCATGTATTGACACTGACGTCCAGAATACGTTCCACAATGCTAGTAACACCTGCTAGTCCTTGTCCAGCATCCGGCAGATCTAGTTGGAGTTTTGCCTGCGCTTCATGAGGATCGTAATTGCTTCTACGAGCAGGTAGCGACAAGTTTAATGATTTCGCTTCCGCTGCAGCAGACCAAGCGGCCGATTCTTCGTCGGCCTCATTGACAAATTTGAGCAGTAGAGGAGTTACGGCGCCCAGCAACTAGCGCGCCATATTCAGTATGACGTTTCTTGTGATGGCAAGGGACTGACTGAGCTCACATCACGAAGTTCATTGGACTGGGAGTCAGGGAGAATATTGGGTTGAGGCTGAGCATTTTCCATGACTGACAAAGGGTTGTGTTGCACGGGTTCAATTTTGATCTCCAAAATCACTTGACACTTCGGACTTCGCTGTTGAATACTCTATCAATGCCAAAGCAAGCGCTAATAGACTGCACCTGACTATGATATGTATTAGGATGTTAGAAAGTAGTCGTAAACTAAGAAGAGTGGCAAAGTTGGCATTTGACATTGAGCATAACGGGCATACTCCGTTTGCCGTCACGTGATCCGCATGACTGTTGTCCCAAATAGAGAAATAATTGCAAGATCATCACCAGAAGAGACAAGACGAGATGAATTTTGCAACACGCCTGCCTTTTGATACTAGCTTTCAACGGCATGACAAATTAATAGAGTACGTGATGGTCTTCTGGTCTCCTGTGGCTTCTCAGGCAAGTGGTGATGGCCCTTGCCCACTCCAAAAAAGCGTCTGATTGTATCCGATGTCTTCTTATATATTTCGATCTTCACGAAGTATGGTGGCATAGTTCCAGCAGCAGTGAGTTCCGAATAAGGCCCTAGTGAAGACCACCAATAATTTGCGCAACAAATATAGCTTTGTGTTTCAGAACTTGAAACCGTCTTTAGTCATAGAAATAGGTTGAAGTATGGACCGTATGACGATGGTGTAAACAAGCACGTGGATGTGACAAAGACGGCCCGTCAACAAAACTTTAGCAATTGATAGTCTTACCTTGAATAGGCAGGTCGGAGGAGAAGGACAGGAGATGCGGTTTCTTCTCTGGTTGGCCACTAAGCTTTTCTTCCACTTATGGTATGCTATGCTATGCGATGCGAAAGCGATACAAGCATCAGTAATCAGTAGCACAGCAACAGGCCATGTTGTTTGGTAGCAGGAAGAGGCTCAGATGTCACGCTCGAATCGGCAACAGCAGCAGGGGAAAGAGCGTGGTTGGCTGCATTTGGGAGTTCGTGCCGGTTCTTGTACTAGTGCGAAGATGCTAAAGAAAGCATTTACTGATCTGCCTCGTGCAGACTCCTCATTGCCTGTTATTCGGTTTACAGTCACAAGGAAACGTTGATACTTGCCTTGTCGTGCCACGGGAACCCTGCATCAGTCGCCAATCTGGTCCAAACCTACCATGCTTGCCATTATCGCCGACGGCACACGAGCCTCTTTGCAACGTCAAACCTCCACTAACACCTTGTTCTGCAAGTGGAATATTGGCAAAAAGTTTTCAGATTGCTGCTTTCTAGACCTCTGGTCTGCTGCTTTATCCTATACTGGCCCCCAATCTTCACTGCTAGGCTAGAAAGGTGCGGCAGCAATCTCGGAGGCCGACCCAGCAAGCCTCCACTGCTTCACCCTAACCTGGTCATACAGCGATGCTCTGACTCTTCCCTACCAATGCCTCCATGGCCATCATGATCATAAACCTATTTTGGTTTTGCCTTACAGTGCCTCCCCCCATCATCACTTGCATGTCCAACCGAATCCTGCCGTTTACTCGTTCGTGTATTGATAAACATCAGCACCTTAAGTTTGCTCAGTCACCCCCACATCTCTTCTTTCCACCGTACCTTGCTTGGGATTAACATAACGTCCAAGCCACCCGCCGCAAGGCAGACGCCACTGTTGGATGCTGGATCACAGAAACACCTCAACTAAGCCTCTGTTTCAGGTCCTTCATACTTAAGAAGTGTTGCTTCACTGCAAGTCATTCTCAAGCCACGCATTGCCAGAAAGTTCTCATCCTACAAAGGTAATCACTCGTAAATAAAGTCACCAAGAGTACAAAGTAATCAACAACCAATGAGAAGCATTTCATCTTCCTATTGTCACTTGGTCTACCATCAGCATTGATTGAACTTTACGACTCCCCTCAATCATACATACACTGCAAAACAAACACGATTCTTCAATTGATTAGCCATTGTTGGCATAACCACAACCTCTTTACAACAAGCAATCACTTACCCCTGATCGAGCATCAAAATTGTCAAATTGTTTGATATCGTCATCGCAACAAGCTCACCCCACCAATATGTTTCGCTCGCCAGAGCCAGAATACATCGAGCTGCTTGTCGACATGGACTACTCATCTCCCAGCTCTTTCTATACACTCGGAGACAGCACTCGTCCCTCCAGCACCAACACTGGACCAGTGCCTAGAACAGGTGGGAGACCCTCAATCAGGCTTTATAATGCTCGCTCTAATGTGTATCCAGCGTCACGACATTCTCTCGATAGTGGCTACGAAGAGCCCAACAATTTTCAGCAAGACTTCAGCACCATCGACGACAGCGTTACCACACTCAGTCACGTCAATTCAATGGCGTCAGCCTTCACATCAACTGATGCGGGCTCGCCAGACTTACAATATGATAGCGCCAACACAGCGCATCTTTTCAGACCACCACCAATGTCAAACATTTTCTGGCCATCAGCTACTATCAATCCGCTTTCCGAGATCTACGGGTCATCCGCGACAATGACCAGCAGCGAATTTCAATTCCTTAATTTTGGAGCACAAATGATGCCGCTTCTAAGCCACCAAGGCTATGAACAAGGCTGGCCACAAGATACCACCTCTTCCTATACATTGGATCCGAACATGAATGCAACCTCGTTGGATCTATTCTTACCACCGCCGGCCTTGTCGACAAGGCCAGCGAATGCGCACCACCCTCGAGCCTACAGCGAGTCAACCTTACCTACAGCTACAGCTTCATCGATGCAACGCAACCCAACATCACATTCGGAAGGCAGCATCAGCAATAGCGAGGACCATCCAAGCATAACCACAACCACACCACACGGACATACGAGACATCGAGTCAGGACGAACAGACGACTGACCATGTCGTCCATCAACACCGCAACCCCTCCTAGAGCTTCAGTCCGACGTCGAGCAAGCACTCGCGGACCTTCCCGTCCCTCTACAACACCTTCCAGACACAACTCGAGTGCAGGTGATCGTTCACGAACAACGAGTGGTCCCGAATCGCCAGAAATCACACGCAGCAGTCGAGGACAGCACACCCACGGCGCCTTCACTTGTCCTCTTTCTCCGTACGGCTGCGAGTCCAACTTTACATCCAAGAACGAGTGGAAGCGGCATGTCATTACCAAGCACCTCAAGCTGGGCTATTATGAATGCAGCCTTTGCCCTGCCGATGGTATGCGTGCTCGATACCAGAACTCACGTAAAGATCTCTTCTCACAGCACATTTGGAGGATGCACCTGCAGACCAACGAGCCTCCCCGTCCTCAACAATCAACACATCGATCGGCAGCAAGCATAACTTCGCCGAACAGCCACGATCATACACGCCAGACTTCTACCTCTTCCAGTGGACAAGTCACTGAAGCTGTGATTGACAGATATGGCGATATCTACCCTGATTGCTACAAGTCGATTCGAGAAGCACCTCAAGAAGCTTACTGTGTATTCTGTGGCGAGCCCTTCCGAGGAGACAGCAGCACGGAGAATTGGCTTGAGCATGTCGGACGTCAGCATTTTGCGACACTCCAGCCTGGTCGTCGAGGTGAGCGCAACACTGGACATAACACTATCAGCGCCGCCATGCCAGGATTTACTCATATGGAGTGGCTCGACGATGTAGCGCTGCAGCGGTGGCTGGTCCAGTACGGTGAGATTGTTTTCGATGATTCAACAGGTTCCTATGTCCTCGCCGGCGACTCCAACACTGGTACCACAGAGGTTATTGCCGAAGACGGCGAAGAAGGTCCAGACGCCGAAGGTGAGCCTGACGTGGACTTTTACTACGTCAACTGAGGTGTTCGACGAGAGGGTGTGGTCTACGTCCACTGAGGTATTCGATGAAAGCGTCAAGTTATATGTGCATGGCTGGATGTCTGCATGGATGCATAATGGGTATAGACCGAGCATGGCTGCACACTGGAATGGTTGTTCTGAGGGTCTTTGACGACTGGAATCTATTGGCGCACATTTGCATCTTTGGCTGGAAAAGGTACGAGCATACGACGATTTGTACATATATAAATAAATGCTTTGGTTCTCCTTCTCATTCACACCTTTTGCCAAGACCCCGCCGATTAGTGATTATATTGAGCTTCCTCCACCTTCATCTTCCTTAACATCTTGTCATCGCTTCATCTTACCACCTCTTTCGCGCTTTTGAAGCGCCACAACAGACTCGACAGATCCACCATGTATGACCGCTCAGCATTCACCACATAATTACACCTACTTAACACATCCCAGGCCCATCCACGCAATCCTCATCATCAACAAAGCAGGCGGTCTAATCTACAACCGCACCTTCGGTCCCCCGCACCTCCTCCCCCTCTCCGGCAACGACTACCTCGTCCTCGCCGGCACCTTCCACGGCATCCACGCCATCTCCCGCCAACTCTCCCCCGTCACCATCCCGCGCAACTCCACCGGCATCGAAAGCCTGCAAACCTCGCGCTTCCTCATGAGCTGCTACCAGACGCCCACTGGCGTCAAGTTCTTGGTCTTTGGGGAACCGAATATGCAGCAGGAGGTGGTCGATGCGAAGTGTAAGAGGTTGTATGAGGTGTATGCGGAGTTTGTGATGAGGAATCCGTTTCAGCCATTGGAGATGCCGGTGAGGAGCGAGAAGTTTGAGAGGGCGGTGCAGGGGCAGGTTGTTGCTGGGAGGTGAGGCGAGAGAATTGTCATAAGGATTTCCAAAGAAGACTGTGGAAGAGACATCAACTGCGGAAAAGACATCGATTGAGAATGAGCCCAGACGTCCTGAGGATGTGGAAAAGGTCCTGAATAATAATGGGAAAGAGACGCTATGGCGAGCATGACACACTGTCTGATCAGATTATGCTGCAGTACCTACTCGAACTTCATGAAAAGGACGCTATCGAAGCTGATGCCGAGCTCTAGCTGAAGAAGTCTCATCTGCACATCAAGAGACTGGACCTAGCCCATAAAGTCTGGCATGGAAACCATATTTTAAGGCTCGAATAACCCTTTAGGAAAGAGGCACAACAACGACAAAAGGAAGTTGCAGGAACATTTGAAAACAAAATCTAAGAACCGAAAAGAAACAGGACCTTTGATAAAGACGGAAGTCATATACTCATTCCAAGCACTCGGCAAGGATGACCACTTCTACCATATCATACGCAATGTCCGACAAATGCCAACATACCTACCAACCCAAACCAAACCTAGGCATCAAGTCATCATCAACATCATCACTCTCGCCCTAATTGCTCACAAACGACCAACACACCACGCACTACACCCAGCTCCGCCTTTTCGCTCCAGACCCATCACGCCTTCTTCCTCTCCTCCCTTTGCAACTTCATAGCCTTCGCCTGCACCTTGGCCAACTTCTTCGCCTCCTTCGCCGTCAGCGTAATAGGCGTATGATGTCTCAGAATCTGTTTATACTCAAACTCCTCATCCGCCACCGCCTGATCAACTGTCGTTTGTGGCAAGGATCCTATCGTAGACACGGAAGACGTGCGGGATGCGTTGGTGTTGTCAGTGGTAGTAGTCGTGGTAGTCGTCGAGTTGGTTGTTGAGATGCCGACAGGTCGCGACGCCCCTGGGGTTTTTGCTTGAGTCTGTTTTGTGCTGGGGATTGTGGTGCTGGTGTTGCTGCTGGTGCTGGGAGAGGAGATGCGGCGGAAGAAAGAGGTGAGTTTGGGGAGTGAGCATGAGGATTTGCGCAGGGCGAGCTGGGTCGAGTTCTCGTATCCTCTGTCTTGGGATGAACTTGAGGTCGAGGGTCTTGTTGGCATTGATAGTGTTGGAGGTGATCGGTCCTTGGGGAAAAGAGGACGGTCCGGCTGTGCTTTGTTGTGAGGCCGCGATGGTTATCAACGATTGCTAGCGGGGCTGCTGGTGAGATGTGGTGGTGACGACGTGGATAATGAGGTAAGGCAGGTAGTTAATACTTATACTCAACTAGCTACTATCAACTCCGGAGAAAAATGCCAAGAACGACATTGGCAACTGTCTAAATTGAGGCAGTGTCAAAACGTGGTGGGAAATCCCTCATTTGGATTTCTGACTGTAAAGGCATCATTGACCGATAGTTGTGTGCATTGGGGTGTGAATCACAATAGTGTCGTGTGTGTGATCATTTGGGCTGTCAATTGTGTTTCTCACTAATGAAGGCGGTTTGTCTACCTAGTCTCAAGTAATAGATGCAGACACCGGTATATGTGACAGCGCGTGTTCTGCTGAAGCGTGCTCGACGTGTATCCAGTAATCATACAATCGATCTTACTGCATATCATGATCACCCAACGATCCATACAAAGAGAACAGCTATTCATCTCTTCGTTTCCATATCTGTTCCCGACTCATTTTCCTTCTCCTAGATTTGGTAATCTCATCAACAAAAAACAACCACTACTATTGCACCTTTTTACTCAACCTCTCAACCTCCAAGCACTGAGCGGCAATCCCTGCAAATACAGCGCCTTGGGTCTAATCCACCCAAAAAAAGTAACCACACCCACCACAATACACAAAATATTCACTATATAATACCCATCCATTTCAACCCTACACGTCCCGCCGCCCTCCAGACACCGATGCTTATCTGCTTCGAGGGCGCAACTGAAGGAAGTGGTGATTGGTGAGATGCCCTTTGATTTTAGAGAGGAGATGGTGATTGGAGAGGTTGGAGGCAGACAAGTTGCGCGGGTGAAGAAGTCGACGAGTTTGAGGATGAAGAAGCGGGGGAAGGTGCCGCCGAGATTGCTTACGCTGTCAAGGGAAAAAAAGCGAGTTAGTCTTGTTTTTTGTATGTGTTGTGCTCGATGTGAAAAGCAGATGATGATGATGATGATTGATGAGAATGAAACTTACGTCGCAAGAAGTGTCATATACGTCCCTCCAATAACCGGATCCGCAATCTTCGCATGAAACGCAGACACCGCCACAAACATGGTCGTATTCATCGACGTACTGAACACATGTTCCAAAATAACCGTCAACAGATACCAGCTCGTCACGCCCTGAGCTGGAAAAATCATAACCACAAACTGCGCAAACCCCGCCGCCACAAGCCGGCCAACAAACGCCCAACACCACAGCTGCAGCGGCGGATACTCTGACGACCACTTGCCTACATAATACCCCAGCCCGAGCTCAAACGGAAAGTCAATCAGCACGGTTAGTGCCATATCTTCCTGACTGAACCCCTTATCGAGCAGTTTCAAACTGGTAGCGGCGTCGTTGGCTTGAAAGCCGAGTTTGGCGATCAAATGCACGATTATGATGATTTGCACATTTCGTAACTGCAGGATGCCCCACATGACTTTGTACACGTCCATGATGCCTTCGCGCTCTTTTGTCTTGTCTTCTTTTTTCAGAACGGCGAGCCCGAGAGTTACGAGGATGTAGATCCAGCCCCAGAAGGTCAGGTAGCCGCCTAGTGTCATGACGCCTTCGGAGGAGGGAATGCTGCGGAACCATTTGTTGGCAAAGTCGGGCGAGTTGAAGGCCAGGAAGACGGTGTAGGAGAGGAAGTGGCCGCCTGTTAGACCGACTGTTTGGGCGGTCGAGGCGTAGGCGATGTGTTTGTGGGAGAGGATTGTTAGTGCCCAACCTGTGAGAAGTTTGAACCATCTGTTAGCCAAGTTCTGATATCTTGTGGCACAATCTTTTTGTCGGCTTTGTTCATTTTGACGAGAGATAAGCCATACCATCAACAGCAATATCTTGAGTAGCGCATGTAAACACCAGGAAGAACCACCAATACGTAAACGTCCAGATCCCTGCGCCGCCCACCGCTCCCGCTGCTGCCATCATCCCTTCGGCATGCGACCCTAGATATATCATGCCTAGCCCGGATATCAACTGCACAGGCAAGATCCAACTCTTTCTCCGCCCGAGTCGACGACTCCATACGGCATCTACTATTGGACTCCATAACAGTTTCATCGAATATGGATACGATGCTAGCGAGAAGACTCCTATTTGGCCGTACGATAAATGTTGTTTTAGGAGGAAAGGAACGGAGCCTGTTGCTAGACCCATTGGTATGCCCTAGATGTTGCCGTACTCGTTGTCAGCTTTTTGTTTCGTTCTTTTGCGCGATGTTTGGCGTTTGTTTCTCTTCTTCTGGGGGCGATGTATATTACCTGCAAGAAATACAACATAACCAATAGCACAAACGCTCTCTGATCCTTCTTCGGCAGTTCCAGAAACCCTACTGCGCCCTCATCTTTACTGTGCATCGAATCCAGCGGATCGTTGTCTAGTGAGAACTCTTCCCTGTTCATCAGCCGCGTCGCCTGTGTCGCCGAGTCTTCATCATCTGCACCTAGTGGATATTTCCGTCGGTGCTCTACTTCGTTCATGCCAGCGCTGTTGCCGTTTTCGTGCTTTTCTTGCGAGTGCCCGTTGACTTGGGCTTGTGATCGAGTACGGCGGTTCATGTGAGGGGACGAGGGTGAGGAGGAAGAGGAGAAGGAAGAGGAAGAGGAAGAGGAAGAGGAAGGAGTGAAGGGGAGGTGGTGGTGGTGGTGGTGTTCCTCGTCAGACTGAGGTGGAATGTGCTGGTCTTTGTAATCTTCTTGGCTATTTGGTTGGAGTGGTGTTTGAGAGATTGTAGGGGGCGAAGATGAGGGAAGGGGTTGTGTAGATACAGAGATGAATTGAGCGGACATAGTAATATTATCACATCCTGCATGTTAACACGTAAAGGCCCCTCATCAACCCCACATATACACAAAACATTTAAGTCTCAGCGCACCCCTGCTTGGCGGTGAGTGATGTACTTTTACAAAAGTAGATATTTAAGATTGAAGATTATATACTAAATCTAAGTAATATATGTACAGATAAAAGGCCGTGTCACATAACATATCGAGCAGAAGCTCCATACCAACTCATCCTGCACGCCTTGTCCAATATCAGAAACCAATACACGTTCAAAGATACTCTACCTCCTTACGGCTTGAAAAGCTGTTCTTTCCTGAAGAACAAGAAGAAGCCAACACAAATCACCAACTGAAAGGCCAACGCTCCCCAGAACCACCCTTCCTGTGCAGCATTGAAAGGATGTAGTCCAAAGTTAGGGAACTGCCCACCAGGCCCCAATTTATCCGGCGCCGAAGCTCTGGCAGCAATAGTCGCAATACTCCCAATAACTTGAGCAGCAAGCAGAGCAAAGACGACATAGAATCTCGTCAACGTCTGGAGCAAAATCATGCCAAAGCCGACACCTTGTACTGCATCGAGGACGCCTAGCCAGAGCCAAAGTGAACGTCCGAGCAAGGCACCACAGACAGGTCCGCCCCATGGAACATACGTGCCGACTCCACCAATACCCCAGAGCATTTGAGCCCAGCGAGGTGCGCCCAGGCCAATAGCGAAGATGGGGAGAAGCCATGAGTGATGTTGTGAGTACCTGTAGAAACCAAACATCATAAGTGACCACACACCGACAAAGAAGACGAGGATGAGCACGAAAATCGCCCATGCAGGTGCATAAGCGCTACTCCAGAGGTAAGCCCAGTTGCGACCGTAGGTGGCAGATAAGAAGTAGTTCTGAATGATGACTGTGATGAAGAACCAGAGAATAATCTTGCGACGCCAGATACTGCGGTAGAAGCTTGGTGTTGAGCCGGGAACTTGACGGTAGTAGTTTGGTAGACCGTAATAGGAGACGACACCAATCGCCCACAATAATACAGCAAGAGGTGTCGTGATTGCTGCAAGCGTGGCGCGAGATGTGAGAAGCCCGCTAGTACCGACACCGTTAGCGTTCAAGGCTGTAAGCGAATCACCCCAGTACCAAAGAGCGGCGATGTAGACTTGCTGTATGCCCTGAATGACACATGCCCGAGACACCCAAGTCTTGACAGGAGCGCCGCCATCCGTACCAAAGTTGACGCCAAAGTACAGCGAGCCACTTGAAGCTGCTATGGCGTAGAAACCTGTGGCAACGTTATCGATCCAAGCCCATGAGCCAGCATTGTGTGATGCAGGCCCCATGCCAACCAGGAAGAATGCAAGACCGTAGAACAACCAGGGCAGTGACAGCACAAAGACCGACTTGAGTGTCCGATATAGCACCCACCAGGCAACAGATGCGGCCAAGTAGACGCAAGCAATGACATACAACTTGTTCGAGCTCTGACCAACCGATCCCGTCAAGAGTGTGACTTGATAAGAATTGACAGCGAGGATCTGGCCAAAAGCGAGGATCATCGTGTACAAAGGCCAATCCCCAAGTTTGTGCTGCATAATCTTGGCCAACCTGTTAGGCACAACGTGGTCGTCGTCAATCTCAAACTGCTTGATATCATAGTCCTGTTCTTCGTGA
>Ga0160428_1002421_pt1 | contig 11353 bp, 8 predicted proteins | sample SolpanmetagenomM_FD_108198 | JGI IMG/M metagenome (GOLD analysis project Ga0160428, IMG submission 108198) | Solar panel surface microbial communities from Lawrence Berkeley National Laboratory, California, USA - M | ecosystem: Engineered > Built environment > Solar panel > Unclassified ...
CGCAGGCCTGGCGCGGACCGGACGGCGACCCCCGCGGGTGCGGCGTCCGCTCCTCCACCACGTGGCACCTGGACATCCCGCTCGACGACCTCGTCCCGGTCGCCGGCGCCCTGATGGCCTGACGTCCGGCCCGCGGGACCCCGGCCGGCAGCGGGCCGGGGTCCGCCGGGCGGACCGCTAGACCTCGATCTCCGCGAGCACCCTCGGCACCTCGGGGGGCAGCTCGCGGGCGAGGAAGCCCAGCCGGCCGACCGCGCTCGCGAGCCGGTCGCCCGCCCGCCCGTGCAGGTGGCACGCCCAGACGGCGGCCTGCACCGGGTCCGCCCCGCGGGCGCAGAGACCCGTGACGATCCCCGACAGCACGTCGCCCGAGCCGGACACGCCGAGGCCGCTGCCGCCGGAGGTGTCCAGGAACACCCGCCCGTCGGGCGCCGCGATCCAGGACTCACCGCCGCCCGCCGCGACCGCCGTGCGCGTGCGCCGCGCCAGCTCCCGCGCCGCCCCGGCCACGTCCTTCCCGACCTCCTCGGGGTCGGCGTCCAGGGTGATCGCCAGCTCGGCGAGGTTCGGCGTGAGGACCGCGCGGCCCTCGAAGCCGTGCAGGAAGCTCGCGTCGCGCGTCACGGGCGCCAGTCCCAGCGCGTCGAGGACCACCGTGCGCTCCAGCCGCGGCACCAGCTGCTCCAGCAGGGCCACGACGTCCGGCTCCCCGACCATGCCGACGCCCAGCAGCACGGCGTGCGCGCCGGTCGCGACACCGGACAGCTCGCGGTCCTCCGCGCCCTCGCCCGGGTCGATCCCGCCACCCTCGGCCGTCTGGCGCAGGGGCAGCACCATCGCCTCCGGCAGCGCCACGGCCACCGCGGTGGCCGTGGAGGAGGTCGTGGCGACCTGGAGCTTCCCGGCGCCGCAGCGCAGCGCGGCCTCCGCCGCGAGCAGCACCGCACCCGGGGTGCGGTCGCTGCCACCGATGACGAGCGTGCGCCCGCGCGACTCCTTGCCCGTGCCCGGGGCCGGCAGCGGCCACTGCCGCAGGACCGCCGACGTGACGGTGACGGCCTCGTCGGCCGCGCGGGTCACGAGCGCACCGCCACGGCCGGCTCCTCGTCGAGCGGGTCGTCGTCGACCTCGTCGTCGGTGACGGCGAGGTCCGCCACGGCGGCGGTGTCGCCCGCGACGCTCAGCTCCAGCCCGTCGCGGGAGCTGCCCGCGGACGCGTAGGCGGTGACGGAGCAGTTCGCGAGGGGCTCGCTGCCGTCCAGGCGCAGGACGTCGGCCTCCTCCAGGCCCTCCAGCACGAGGCGCATGTTCATGATCACGGCCTGGTGGGTGACGAGCAGCACCCGCTGCCCCGCGTGCTCCTCGCGCAGCGAGGACAGCATCGAGCGCAGACGCAGGGCCACGTCGCACCAGCTCTCCCCGCCCGGCGGGCGGTAGTAGAACTTGCCGAGGCGGTCCCGGCGCTGCGACTCCTCGGGGTAGCGCGCGCGCACCCCGGCCCCCGTCAGGCCGTCCCACCAGCCGAGGTCCCGCTCGCGCAGGCGCTCGTCGGTGCGCAGCGGCGGCAGCTGCCGGCCGGTCTCCTCCATCGCCGCCACGATCGCCTCGGCGGTCGCCCGGGCCCGCAGGTAGGGGGAGCACACCACGACCTGCGGCGGCTGCGGCGCCCCCTGCGCCGCGGCCAACCAGCGGCCCACGGACGCCGCCTGCCGCCGCCCCAACGGCGACAGGGGGATGTCGGCGTCGCGGGCCTCGAGGTCGACGACCTCGGCCCGCTCGGCGTGGGCCCGTGCGTCGGCCACGTTGCCCGTGCTCTCCCCGTGACGGACCAGGACGAGCTCGGCGGGCCAGCCGAGGGTCGAGGTCACCGGGCACGCTCCTGGCTGCTGCGTCTGCTCACGCCCCACTCCTACCGGAGCCGGACCCGCGGCGCGCGGTGGCTCCCGCCCGTGACCTCACCGCCACGATCAGGGATGATCGTGCGGAGCGGTCGACGGCGACCGCAGCCAGGCTCGGCGTCGGGAGGTGGGACCGTGGGCGGCGCGACGCGCTGGTGGCACCACCTCATGCTCCGCACGACGCTGCAGCGGCGCGTGTCCGCGCTGGTCGTCGGCTTCCTCGCCGTGGTCCTCGTGCTGATCGGGATCCTGCTGTCGGTGCAGGTGGGTCACGACGACACCGCACCGGCGGAGGAGTGGACGCCCGTCATCAAGGCGAACAACGCCTTCCGCTCGACCCTCGTGGAGTACGGCGTCCGGCAGCAGCTGTACCTGCGCGACGGCGGGGCGCAGGACCTGGCCAACCTGACGACCCAGGAGGAGGCGCTGCAGGCGCGGGGCGCGGAGCTGGAGCGGCTGGCCCGCGCGGTCGGTGACCGGGGGGTGAGCAGCCGGGTCGCCGTCGTCCTGCGCGACGTGCAGGACTGGCGCGACGCGTCGGCCCCGCTCGTGGCCGCTCGCCGGCAGCCGGACCGCGCGACCGGCGACGCGCTGCCCCCGGCCGCAGGAGCGACCTTCCTCCCCGCCTACGGCGCCGACGACGAGCTCACGACGTACCTGGAGTCGGGGCGCGTCGCAGCCCTCGCGGTCGCGCAGGAGGACACCCAGCGGTTGCTGCGCGCCCAGGCCGTCGTCGCTGCGGTCGCCCTGCTGCTGGTGCCGACGATCCTCCACCTCGTGCGCCGCTGGGTCCTGCGTCCCCTCGACGAGCTGTCGGACCAGCTGCTGCGCGTCGGCGGCGGGGACCTGCAGACCCCCGTCGGCCTCGCCGGCCCCCCGGAGCTGGCCGCCGTCGCCGCGGCCGCGGAGACGATGCGGCGGCGGATCCTCGACGAGCTGGCCGACGCCGTGTCCGCGCGCGAGGCGCTGCAGCAGGGCCAGCCCCTGGTCGCGGAGGTCCGCGACCAGCTCGCCGCCCACGACCTGCCGATCGTGCCGGGCTGGTCCTCGGCCGCCGCGCTGCGCCCGGCGGAGGGGCTGCTGGCCGGCGACTGGTACGACGTCCTGCCGCTGCAGGACGGGCGCTTCGCCGTCGTCGTCGCCGACGTCTCCGGTCACGGGGCGCGCGCGGGGATCGTGGCCATCCAGCTCAAGCGGCTGCTGGAGGCCGCGCTGCACCTGGCCCCCGAGCCGGACCTGGCCATGGCCATGGCCGCGCGCGTCTTCTCCGACGAGGCCGAGCGCTTCGCGAGCTGCGTCGTCGTCGTCGTGGACCCCGGGTCCGGGACGATCACCTACGCCAACGCCGGCCACCCCGCCCCGCTCGTGCTGCGCAGCGACGACGGGGTCGTGCGCGTCGTCGGCGAGCTGGAGGCGACCGGTCCGCTGCTGTCGTGGCTGCACCTGGACGTGCCCGGCGCCTGGCGGACCCGCACGGCGTCGCTGGCCCCCGGGTCGATGCTCGTCGTCTACACCGACGGCCTCGTCGAGGCGCGCCCCACCGGGACCACCGACGAGCTCGGCGTGGAAGGTGTGCTCGCCGCCCTGCAGGCGCTCGACGAGCTCACGCCCCAGACGCTGGTGGACGAGGCGCTCGACGTCGCCCGCCGCTGGAGCGGGGGCCGGGCGCGCGACGACGTGACCCTCGTGGCGTTCGAGCGCGGCGGCGGCGTGACCGGGGCCGTGCCCGCGGCGCGGGCGGCGAGGGAGGGCTCCGCCCCCGAATAAGGTGGAGCGGTGACTGCTCCCGGCTCCGCCGCACCCGACGGCACCGCACCGGACGCAGGCACCGCCGCGCAGGAGCCCGGCCTCGGCGAGACGCCGGACGCGCCCGTCACGGCCACCGCGGGGGACCCCGACGTCCCGCAGACCCACGACGCCGCCCGGCCCGCGGACGCCCCGCCGACGGGGACCGGCGAGGCCGCCCGGCGCCGCTGGTGGGCCGAGGCCGCGGCCACCGGGGGGACGTCGGCGCTGCTGGACTGCCCCGACGCCTCCCGCGGGGCCCTCGACCTCACGACGGCCCACCCGTCCGGCCTGGCCCAGCTGCTGGCCGGCGGCCCGGCGGCCCTGTCGAGCCTGGTGCGCGAGGCCGGGGCCTTCGCCGACGCGCGCCAGCGCGCCCGGGCCACGCACGAGCGCGCGGAGCTCCTCCGCGAGCAGCACGGCCTCGCCACGCTCGCGGTGGCCGTGGGACTCGTCGGCTGGGCCGGCCCGGACGGCGGCGGCGTGCGCCGCACCCCGCTGCTGCTGCGGCGCTGCTCGCTCGCGCCGACCGGTTCCGCCCACGACGACTTCGTCGTCCAGCTCGACCCCGCCGTCGTCGTCAACCCCGTGCTGCTGTCCACCGTCGCCACCGAGCTCGGGGTGCAGCTCGACGGGCAGGCCCTCGCCGCCGCCGTGGTCAGCGGCCGCGGCTTCGACCCCGCGCCCGCGCTGCGGCAGCTGCGCGAGGCCCTGCGCGGGGTCCCCGGGCTGAAGGTCGAGGCGCGCCTCGTGCTCGGGACCTTCGCCGACCCGGCCGCCGACCTGCTCACCGACCTGCGCCGGCGCGGGGGCGCCGTCCGCGACCACCGGGTGGTGCGCGCGCTCGCCGAGCAGGTCCCCGTGGCCCCCGCGCCCGAGGCGGCCTCCGTGCCCGCGGCGACGGCCGCCGAGGTCCCCCTGCCCCTGGACCCCGCGCAGCGCCGGGTGCTCGCGCGGGTGCTGGCGGGGGAGGACCTGCGCGTCGAGGCCCCGACGGGCACAGGGGCGACCCAGGTCGCCGCGTCCGTCGTCGCGGGGCTGGCCGCCGCGGGCCGCACGACCCTGCTCGTCGCCGACGCGGCCGCGGAGCTGCGGGCCGTGCGGGAGCGGCTGGCCGACGCGGGCCTCGGCACCCTGGTCCTGCACGTGGTCGCGGACCTGGCGCAGGCCCCCGTGACGCGGTCCGTCCTCGCCCAGCGCGACGCGGCCCTGGCGGCCGTCGACGCGCGCCGCGCCGCGCCCGGGGAGGTGCCGCAGCCCCCGGACGTGCAGCGCCTGCTCGACGTCCTGGACGCCCACGCCACCGCGCTGCACCGCCGCCGCGAGCCCTGGGGGGTCAGCGCGCACGAGGCGCTCCTCGCCCTCGCGGAGCTCGCGGGGCGTCCCGCGGCCCCCTCGACCACCCGCCGCCTGCGCGGCGCCCCGCTGCAGGCGTGCGCCCGCGCGGACCTGCCCGCCTGGGCGGCCCGGCTGGAGGAGGCCGTGCACCTCGGCGCCTTCGACGTCACGCCCGCCACGAGCCCGTGGACGGGTTCGCGCATCACCACCGACGAGGGGGCCGCGGCGGCCCAGCGGGCGCTGACCCGGATCGTGGACGACGAGCTGCCGCGGGCGCGGGCCCTCATGGCCACGCTCACCGACGCGGCGGGCCTGCGCGGGGCGGCCTCGGTCGCCGACGCGAGCGACCGGGTGGCCCTGCTGGAGGGCGTGCGCCTCACCGTGGCGCGCTTCGGCCCCGACATCTGGGCCGAGTCCCTGGGCGACGTCTCGGCCGCCACCGCGAGCGCCCAGTCGCGCCGCGACCAGGGCGTGCGCATGGGGGCGCTCACCCGGTGGCGCCTGCGCCGGCAGGCCCGGGCCCTGCTGCGCCCCGGCACCACGGCCGACTCCGTCGAGCAGCTGAACACCTGGCTGCTGGACGCCCGGGCGCAGCGCCTGGCGTGGCAGCGGGTCTCGCACGGCAAGGGCGCCCCGCACGTCCCCGACGGGCTGCCGGAGGCGCAGATCGCCGTCGGCTCCCTGCGCGCCGACCTCGAGGCCCTGCAAGCCGTGCTGCCGTCCTCCCTGCTGCCCGACGGCCCGCTGCGCTCGCTGCAGCTGCCCGAGCTCTCGACGCTGCTGCGCGCCCTGCACGCCGACACGGCCGCGCTGGGGCCGCTGCCCCGCCGCACCCAGCTGCTGGACGAGCTGGCCGACGGCGGCTGGCAGCCGCTGCTGGAGGACCTCGCCGCGCGCTGGGCGGGGCCCGGCAGCCTCGACCTCGCCGCCGAGGTCGAGGCGGCCTGGTGGTCCGGCGTCCTCGAGGTGCTGTCGCTGGAGGACCCGCTCGTCGGTGCGGTCGACGCCGCCGGGCTGCGGCAGGCGCGGGCCGAGCTCGTGCTCGCCGACGCCACCCGGCGCGTGCTCGCCGGCCGACGGCTGCGCGAGGCCCTCGACGCCCGCGCCGGGGCGGGAGGCGCGGCCGGGGCGGGCGACCCCCTGACGGGTGCGGGCGCCGCGGCGACCGCCGCCGTCCTGCCGTGCTGGGCGCTCTCGCCCGCCGCCGCCGCCGTGGCCCTGGGGACGGCGGAGGGTCCGGTCGCCGACGTCGTCCTCGTCCTGGGGGCGCAGGCCAGCACGACGGCCGGACTGCTGCCCGCCCTCTCGCGCGGACGGCAGGTCGTCGTGGTCGGCGACCCGGCGCTGCCCGGGCCCCGGGCGCTCGCGACGGCCGACGCCACCGCGGTGGACGGTGGGCCCGGGCCCGGTCGCGACCTGCTCGCGGAGTCCGCCGCCGTGCTGGCGACCGAGCGCCTCGACCGCCAGCACGCCGGCCTCGACGAGGACCTGGTGCCCGCGCGGCTGCGGGCCGGGCAGAGCACGGTGCCCGGGGCCCGGCGGGGCACCCGCCGGCTGGCCCGCACCTCCTCGCGGCCCGTCGGCGCCCGCCGCGGCCCCGAGGCGCTGGCCGACCTCGTGCACGCGGTCGTGCAGGAGCACCTCGACGCCCTCCCGGAGGAGTCGCTGGGCGTGGTGCTGCCCGACGCGGCCACCGCGGTGGCCGTCCTCGACGTCCTGCGGCGCCGCGCCCCGCGCCCCGCCGCCGGCACCGGGGTCGAGGACGTCCTCGTCGCCGCCCTGGAGCGCTGGCCGGGCCGGCGCCGCGACCACGTCGTCGTCGTCGCCGACTCGGTGCGGGGTCCCGGCGTCGGCCTGGGGTCCGGCCCCGCCGGCGCGGCGGACGTCGCCCTCGCCCTCACCCGGTCGCGGCGGCGCAGCACCGTCGTGCTCGACGACTCGGCCCTGGACGAGGACGGGTCGGGGTTCGGCGGCGCCGCGGTGCCCGCCGGCGGGGGGCGCGGCGAGCTGCTGCGCACCGCGCTGGCCTGGGACGCCGAGGACCAGCGCGGGCGAGCGGGCGAGCACGGTGCGGCGGGCGAGCACGGGGCGGCGGACGACGCCGCCCGCGGGGTGGACGCGCTCGTGCGCCGCCTCGCGGCCGCCTGCGCGGCCGTGGGCCTGCCCGCCGTCCCCGGGACCGGGCGCTCCCTCGCCGTGCCGCTCGCGGTGCGGGGCGCCGGCAGCGGCCCCGCGCTCGCGGTCGAGCTCGACGGCCGGGAGTGGGCCGCGGCCGACGTCCTGGACCGGGAGGTCGCGCTGCCCGCCCGCTGGGAGCGCGCGGGCTGGCACTACCTGCGCTCGCTGTCGGTCGACGTCCTGCGCGACCCGGTGGCGGAGGCCGCCCGCCTCGCGGCGATCTGGCAGGACGCGGTGCTGGCGGTGCGTCCGCCCGAGCGGTCCATCGACCTGCGCCGCCCGGCGCCGGGCCCCGCTCAGGACCTGCGCGACGCCGAGGCCGGCGACGACCGGCAGGCTCCCCGGTGAGCGCGCCGGGGCCGCAGCGCGACGAGGACCGCGAGGTCCCGCTGGAGGACGAGCGCTCCGCGGACGACCGCGACGAGGGCTGGGGCGACACCCCGGCGCGTGACGACGACGACCGCTACCTGCGCGAGCGCCCTCCGCACTGGGGGTGACGGGGCCCATCCGCGGGGGCACCGGCCCCTGACTGGTCGTCGACCGGGGCTGACGCGCTGTCGAGGAGGGGACGATCACTCGCTCAAGCACTTCCGCGGCGTGGTGGCGAGACCCCATCATGGCTGCGGGACACCGCGTGGCGTCCCCCCGTCGGGGGCCACCCGACCGGTCACCGGTCCGAGCGCCGACACCGCGGAGGGTGGACATGCCCAGGATCCAGCCCCGGGTCCTCCCGACGGCCGCGACCGCGTGCCGGTAGACCTCTCCGCCGGCCGGGTCGGCGCGCCCGAGCGGGCGTCCGTCCGGCCCGCCGCCGACGCCCGCGCCCCCGGCGAGGTCGCGGTCCTCCTCGCCCTGGTCGTCGCGCTGGTCGTCGTCCTCCTCCTGGTGCTCGGCGCCCGGCAGCACGTCGGGTCGGTCGCGGTCGTGCTGGCCGCGGTCGTCGTCCTGACCGAGCTGCGGCCTCCCGACCTGCGCCGCCACCGCCAGTCCGTCGGGGTCGACGCCCGGCGCCCCGTGCCCGTCGGCCTCGGGTTCCTCGTGACGCTGGTCGCGACGGCGCCGCTGTCGCTCGCGCTGCTGAGCTGCGGCGTGCCGCTGCTCCTGCGCGCCGCCCGCCGCGGGACCTCCCCGGTGCGGGTGGTGCTGGGCGCCGGCCGGGCCGTGGCCGTGGTGCTGGCCGCACACCTGGTCCTCGCCCTCCTCCTGCCGCCTCGCCCCGGCGGGGGCGCCCTCGTCACGGACGAGGCGCAGTGGCCCGCGGTCGTCGCGGCGGGCCTCGTCGCCGTCGCCGTCGACCTCGCGCTGCGCGGCGCGGCCGCCGCCGGGAGCACCGCGGTGGAGCGGCCGGACGGCCGCGCCGAGCGGCTGCGCCCGGCCGTCGTCGGCCTGGTGCTGGTCCTCACCGCACCGGCGCTGACCCTCGCCGCGGACGGGGGCGTGCTGCTCCTGCTGGCCGTCAGCCTGCCGTTCCTGCTGGTCCGCCTGGGCACGGTCGTCCCGCGGCGGGCGGGGCGACGGGTGCTCAGCGACTCGCTGACGGGGCTGCCCAACCGCGAGTGGCTGCAGGCGCACCTCGAGGACGTCCTGGCCCGAGCGGTGCCGGGCGGGCCCGGACCGGGACTGCTGGTGCTCGACCTCGACCACTTCAAGGACGTCAACGACGCGCTCGGGCACCCCGTCGGAGACGTGGCGCTGCGGGAGGTGGCCCACCGGCTGCGCGCCCTGCCCGGCCCCCGCGCGACCGTGGCGCGGCTGGGCGGTGACGAGTTCGGCCTCCTGGTGCCCGACGGCACGCGGGCCGAGGAGCTCGCGCACGTGGTCGTGGAGGCGATGTCCCGGCCGCTGCGCCTGGGCGGACGGCAGGTCCTGCTGCCGGCCAGCGTCGGGGTGGCCGTGGCCCCCGGGCACGGCCGCAGCGCGACCGCCCTGCTGCGCGCCGCGGACATCGCCCTGTACCAGGCGAAGGAGGTGCGCGGCCGGGCGTGCGTCTACGCCGGGCCGCGCGGTGACGAGGGCCTGGAGCGGATCCGGCTGCTCGGCGACCTCGTGCGCGCCGTCGACGCCGGTCAGCTGCGCGTCGTGTACCAGCCCCAGGCCGACCCGGCCACGGGCGCGCTGCTCGGCGTCGAGGCCCTCGTGCGCTGGGAGCACCCCGAGCTCGGCCCCGTCGCGCCCGACCGGTTCATCCCGCTCGCCGAGCAGTCCGGCCTCATCCGCCGCGTCACCGAGGTCGTGCTCGAGGCGGCGCTGGTCGACGTCGCCGCCTGGCGGGCGGCGGGCCACCGCGCCGTGACCGTGGCCGTGAACGTCTCGGCGCGCCTGCTGGGGGAGGAGGACCTGCCCCGCCTGGTGACCGAGGCCCTCGACCGGCACGGCCTGGACGCCGGGGCTCTCGTCCTGGAGATCACCGAGACGTTCGTCGTGGGCGATCCCGAGCGGGCGCGGGCGGTCGTGCGCGACCTGCGGGCGCTGGGCTGCGCGGTGGCGGTGGACGACTACGGCACGGGCCAGTCCTCGCTCGCCTACCTGACCGGGCTGCAGGTCGACGAGCTGAAGATCGACCGCTGCTTCGTGACGGGCATGACGGAGGACCGCTCGCTGGAGGTCATCGTCCGCTCCACGGTGGCCATGTCGCGCGACCTCGGGCTGCGCGTCGTGGCCGAGGGCGTGGAGGACCCGGCGACCCAGCGGGCCCTCGCCGACCTCGGCTGCCACGCGGTCCAGGGCCGCCACGTCGGCGAGCCGACGACGGCCGCGGGCGTGCTGGCCCGGCTCCGCGCGCCCCGGCCCGCGGGCGTCGCGGTGGCGGGCGCCCCGTCCACCCCCGCGCCGCGCGGCGCCCTGCCCGCCGAGCGCTGAGCCCGTCACCGGGGCGCTCGCAGCACGACGACGGTCCGGCCCGCCGCGGCGGCCAGCTCCGCCGCGGTGTCGGCGTCCACCGCGACCAGGACGCTCGTCGGGGCCGCGGTGCCGGCGCCGCCCAGCAGCCCAGTGGCGCCCTCGGCGGCGGGCAGGGCCAGGACCACGACGTCCGCGGCGAGGCGGGCGGCGCCCGTGGCCGCCCCCGTCACCGGGTCGTCCGTGCGGGCGAGGACGTCGACGTGGGCGCCGGGCGCCAGTCCCGTGAGGCCGGCCGCGGCGCCGACGTCGACCAGGGCGGCGACCGTGCCGGCGGGCTGCCCCGCGAGCACGCCCGGACCGGCCGTGCGGGCGTCGGTCAGCGGCTCTCCGCGGCGCAGGGGGGACCCGAGCACGGCCCCGGCCGGCACGTCGCGCAGCGCACCGTCGGGCCGCAGCGCGGCCGGCCACCGCACGGCCCGCAGGTCACCGGGCCCCACGGGCGCTCCGGCCGGCAGGTCGCGGCCCGCGACCAGGAGCGGGACGGTGCGGGCGGCGGGTGGGGCCAGCGCGGCCACGGCGACGCCGCCGGCGGCCGCGGTCAGCCCGGCGGCGAGCCAGCGGCGCAGCAGGCGGCGTCGCCGACGCCCGGCGGGACCCAGCGGACGGCCCGGTGGCGCGGGGGCGGCGGGTGGGGGCTGGACGCGGGACGGGAGGGGCACGTCCCGACGCTAGGAGCCGCCCGCGGGCGGCGGGCCTCGGTGAGGAGGCCCTGGGGACGACAGCGACGCGGGGCCCCCTGGGGACCCCGCGTCGCGGGAGGAGAGCAGCGCCGCTCAGGCGGCCGAGGTGCCCGACGACCCGCTGCCGGAGGAGCCGCTGCTCGACGACCCGCTGCCGGAGGAGCTGCTGCCCGACGACCCGCTGCCGGACGACCCACTGCCGGAGCCCGTGCTGGGCGCGGGCTTGGCCGAGCTCTTGTCGCCGGAGCCGGACGAGGAGTCCTTCGACGAGCTCGAGGAGGAGTCCGACGAGCCCGACGACGAGGACCCGCCGCCGTTCGAGGCGCGGGAGTCGTTGCGGTAGAAGCCGGACCCCTTGAAGACGACCCCGACGTTGTTGAACAGCTTGCGCAGCTGGCCCTGGCACTCGGGGCACACCGTGAGCGCGTCGTCCGTGAAGGACTGACGGACCTCGAACTGGTGACCGCACTGCTGGCACGCGTAGGCGTAGGTCGGCACGTCGACTCCTGGACTCGTAGCTCGCGGGCGGACCGCGCAGGCCGCACGATCGAGCCCCGCACTGGCACTCGGGGA
>Ga0160428_1002422_pt1 | contig 11352 bp, 7 predicted proteins | sample SolpanmetagenomM_FD_108198 | JGI IMG/M metagenome (GOLD analysis project Ga0160428, IMG submission 108198) | Solar panel surface microbial communities from Lawrence Berkeley National Laboratory, California, USA - M | ecosystem: Engineered > Built environment > Solar panel > Unclassified ...
ATAAATAATTTTTGTAGATTATGTTCATTTATAAAAGACTTACCCCTTCCAAAAACCAAAGACTGCTCCTCCAAGTGTATATAATAAACCATAGCCTACCAAAGGTGGAAAACTAACCACAACAACTAATACAAATAGCAATATCCATCCACCTTTTGATTCTCTCCATTTAATCGCAATTGGTAATAACCATGTTAAAATCTTTCTATGATATATAAGAAATAATATGCCTAATACAAGACATATGACTCCTAATAGAAAGGCTAATATCCGTTGAATGAAAGATAATGAGTAGAATATTTGTATAGTTTTGGCGTATAATTCAATTATATGATTGAATATTGTGGAGATTGAAATGGGGGAAGATTTTTGTTGAGGTGCGGATGAATGTCGTGAATGAGGTCGAGATGGATCAGGTGAAGATGAAAGAGAGTAGGAAGATTCAGGTCGGGAGTTGGAAAGATTGGTGCTAGATGAGTCTCGAGATGGAGGTTGAGATGATATTTGTTTCGTTCGGACGGGAGGTTGTTTGAATATAGATGGATCAGATGACTGGGAAAGAGAAGATGTTGATAGACGTGGATTAGGGAATAGTTGTGGATTTGAATGACCTCGTTGATCTGACGATGATCTGCGGTCTGCCATTATATGACGGCGACTCGTAATGTGATTGAATTTTTCTTTTTATCGTCTTGTCCAATTTGATTCATCAATATGGGATGATTTGACTATTGTATTTGCATCGAGATGATTATGTCGTTTACGGATGGAACAAAAGTGTAGCTGCAATAAAAACAAATTGATTTCTATAGATCTTGTGACAATTAATGAGGTGGAATAGTCGATGACTGCATTGCTGCGGATTTAAACGTGGGGAAAAAACCTTGACTTGAACGGATCATATTACAATGGGATTGTCAAAGCAACGTTATCGTCATAAGAAAGATTAGAAGAAGTGGAGGTATCTACTCGTAGCTAATCATTATATACATTGACATATCATTACAAATCATTCTCATCTTTTCAACATAGATTATACACAAACACGTATTATATTATCATTTCAAGTTGCAGCTTTTTTACGACCAAATATAGATCGAGCACGAGTCCGCCCAGTTGATTTCATGCTTATATTTCCTTCTTTATTATCGGGTGTTTTTGTATTATCATCCATGTACTTGGATTTATATATCCTATCATTATAATCAACATCAATTTTTTTTTATTATAGAAGAAAGAGGTATTGAAAACTCACCAGCTATTACCAGCCATATTCATACCACCTTCTGCAGCACGTCTATATAATGCTGCAGCATGTTTTAGATCCTTTTTACAACCAATACCAACAGCATAACATGATCCTGCTTCAGCTAATGCATCAAGATCACCCCAATTTCCTGCAACTTCAAAACAACGTAAACCGAGTGTTTTATCTTTTGGTGTACCCCAGCCGTTCATATGTGACATGCCAAGTTCATACACAGCAAGAGCGAATTGAGCTTTTCTCGCTTTAACATTAGGATCAACCGACTGTTGTATACTTGGTATATTACGAACTTCAAGCATATCAACACTAGAATTATCAACTGCTTTTTTAAGCCATGCAACACCTTCTGCTTGATTTGCTCGCATACCCCAACCATGTCTACAAGCAAGAGCATATAATAACATACCTGTAGGATGACCTGCTTTTGCTGATAGACGTAAATGATATGTAGATTTACTAAGCGAACCATTACTATGACTTTCGATTCCTTTTTCTAAATGTTCTTCTGCTGACATGCTTGCAATATCTTCGGAAGCTGTATTTCTCGTATGACCACGAATTGTTTTATCTGTAGAGGTTGACTGTACTGAAGGAGTTGATGGACTTGCTTTGTGCATTATCACTCTTGGTATTGACATGCTAATCCCGTCAGTAGACTGACTTCTCGATTTTTGAGCAGCTAACAAAGATTCAATAGGTGTCCGCGAATCATCAACCGCTAAACATTGTTCCGTGATAGATGGTATAGAGGATGACGGTGTGATATGGGTAGATTTGTCTTCCCATTTGAATTGATTTTGTAATCTCGAAGGATGTTCACCAATTGATGCACGATCTACTACACGACCTCTTGGTAATGAATACTTTGCGTATATATAAGTAGCTGCATTACTTTGATCACCTGAAGTAGGATTATCCCCATCTGTGTCAACGCTAGTACGAGGTTCTGACTCTGTTTCATTTTCTATAGAAATCTCCAATTCATTTATAACAAGTTCAGGATCGATAGTTGATACGCCGGACGTTTTTCTGAGCGGACTTTGATCTCTAAGAGGTTCCATAGATTGTCGTATTTCAAAAGATCGGGTTGGAGAAGAGAAAGAAGGTCTATATTCCTTATTACTAGATATAGACATTGGTCGAGAAAAGTTTGGTGAGGGACGTTGCCATTCATCATGATATATGGAAGTATCTGATATAATTGATGGTGATCGTGATGTAATTTGAGGGTCTGGTGTGAATGGTGATCTTGCTCGTGATATTTGGATAGTTTCGGAAAGTTTTCGTGGTGGTTCATCAACTCCATCCATAACAGATCTTATACTAACAAGACTTTTCTTTCCTCTTACTTTTTGTGGTGGTGATATAGGTGGTATTAGACCGCGCTCACCGTTTATTCGAGAACTGACAGAATCATCTGTGATTATTCGAGTTTGAAGAGATGGAATCGAGTCTAGGCTTTCTGTCAAACTCGGTACTGTCGAGGCTGCATCACCAGATCTATCAAAATGTCTACCATTATCAGGCGTTCGGGTTCTTTGAAAATCAAACCCAAAATAATTATTGTTGACCTCTCTCTGTTGTTGTTGTTGTTCCCCAACTTGATTTATTACTGCAAATGGATCTGTATAAATTGTATTTCTTGCGCTAGAATTTGCTGCTGAACCGAAGAGAGGATATTGTGATATTGGCCTGTCGGAGACTCCAGCATGTGTGACTGCTAGATTTGGTAGGGGTATAATTTCATCTGTACTTGGAGTATTTTGTGTACTTTCAATATGCCCTGATATGCCCGATATACTTCGTAAAAAGGTTGGACGCTGTTGGAATTCGCTAGCAACTAGGGAGTGTTCAAGTCTACTAATCCGTCGACCTTGTTGTTGCGACTCGTCAAAGATCTTTGCAAGTTGACGCGATTGTTGTGCAAATGCATCTAATGGCGATAGTGCTGGCGGAATTTCCCCAACACGCGGAGATGGGAGATCGAGTGCGAACTTTCTACGTGGTGATGAGGAATCGACCGAAACTTGGACAGACCTCGACATGTCATTATTTTGAGGTCGTGACATTACTTATGACAGTATATTACTTTATTATGTGAAACTATCTTGAATATCGGTCCAATAATTCGTGCATAAGACTTAGTTATTGTCAAATAGGGACATATCCGGTTAATATCACGCTTTGTAGTGAGGTAAGTGTTGTACACAAAAATTCCATTAGCTCGATCCTTCTCGAAAATATTATCCCATGTTTGCTGATGTTTGCTGTTCGTTTTTAAAATATAAATCCGCGACGGGTCCTACAAAAAAGAACGTTTTGCTTATCATAATGTCCTTGACACAAAAGTGTGGGGATACGAGGGCGAGAGAGAGGAACACTTACAAAACAAATTGTGGGGGCACGTTTTTTTGGAATGGTAGAGTTTCTCCACCAAATCTCAAACTCTACTGATAATGAAACGTTCAGCATATTCTATTTTTATTATTTGATTTAACAGTGTTATAATCAGAACAGTAGTCCCCATAAAAGAAACACAGAGAGGAATCTTTACAACAAATAAACAAAGGGAGGTTGAAGTTATGATAAATCAGGAGAGTTCCTCAAAGTTTACCAATAGTGAAACGTTCAATACAATAATAACACACAAATGACACAAATATGAAAGACGACATGCTATTAATAGTAATCATCTTACGAGTCTATAGAATTGAAAGTATTAGTATGACAATATTTACATGAAGATCTTCAGCTTGATATGAGAGGTAACGTTATTATTGGCTGTCAATATGTTCCCACTGAGTAGATGACGTTTCACTTTCGCCAACTTTTGAATCATTCACTATATTTGATATATCATTCTTCGGTCGATTAAAAGATAATAACCAGTGTATAATATTAGTTGGAATAATTTTACCAATAATATCATAACTTAAACTTCCAGTACCAACATACCAAGTCCTTATAAGTGTCTTGCTTTGTAAAGCTTTACATACAGACTCGTAAAGTACTCGTGGATGAGTTGGAGGAAAAAGTATACTTTGAACTCTTCGAGATGTTAACTTTTGTTCAAAATCAATATGTCCGAGTTTAAAATGACAGAATGAGATATTTTGTAATAATAAATCTGATGCAAGAGATGATGTAAAGCCTTTGAGAGCGCCATATATAGTACTTTGTAAAGCATGACCGGAAAGATTAAGAGATGGTACAATACTAGGCGTTAATAATAAGACTTTTGCTTGACTTTCATGTAATAATGGTAATAAATATTGTGTATATAGTACGAGCTTGAGTATTCTCGAATTTATTAATGTCGACCACTCTTCTGGTAAAATTGCTGTGACATTTCCTGGTTGAAATCTAGTATCTGGAACCATTATAATACCCACAAGATTAAGTCTGCCTACTCGATCACCATTAATAGAATGATGATGCCTGTTTATAAAGTCATTCAAACGATTTACTTGTGTCCGAGCTGTATCTGGCTAATTTAATTCGTTATTAACAATCATTCATTTATTTTTGGAAAGAACAAAAAAACTTACTGACGTAACATCAATCAAAAGAGGTTGTATATCAGCCCTTGACAAATTATTTATATCTTTCAATTCTTCGTTTGAATTTACTACCATATACACAATATAACCTCTTCTTTCAAGATCCAAAGCTAATCCTGTAGATAAAGGTGACATTGGACAGCCACCTGCTAATATAACAACCTCTGTTCTAGCTCCATTAGCTGTTCGTTTTGCTTTACGTCTCCTTCGTTGAGGTTTGAATTTTAGATATGTATAAATAGCCCCACTTCCTACAACAACGACACCAAATAATACCACAGTCTTATTATTTATAATCCATCGGTGAAGACCTGTCCAGATTGATGGTGGTGGTAATCGCTTGGGTGGAGGAGATATATTATGAATCAAAGAGCTTTGAGGTAACCAATCCCGTATTTGATCAGTGACTTGTTCAAAATGTTTTTCAATAATGTTGGCTGTTTCATGGTATTGTCGTGCAGCCTATTATGTATGTTTATTAGTCGGGAATACATATTAATAAAATGTAAGATCCTTACTAAATCAAATAGATACTGTGTATCAGACATGGTGATGTTATTATAATTATGTCATGGTTATGAGTTGAAACATGTTTGATAAGCGATGACGAAATTATTCTTTTTGGCGGGGTAAAAAAAACACGCTGACTTCACTTCAACCACTACTGCGCGCTCAGAGTGGCGATGGTAAACTTGTTTGAGATAAAAATGAATTACGAGGACTTTAAGAGTTGAGGCACGTCTATATAAATGATAAAAACGTTGTTCCTGTTTAATGACACAACATTATCGATTAAAGCATGATATACCACACTCAGCGTATACTGTCGATATTCTCGTTTACAATTCTATATCCAATTCATAGAAATAATATGTGTTGTAAGGATTGATTTAAATTGTCAAAAATGTCGTACAGTAACGAAACTTGGCGTGGTGGACCTTCTGATCACCAAAGAACCTCTTCACTTAAATTATCAGAAACAGAAGCATTAATATCAAGTTATGAACATTTATCAAGTCAATCTAATTCGGCAGAAGCACTTTTGATACTACGAAAAATAGGATCATTAGTAAAACCTATCATGCGTAAAAGAGGATGGCGAGTAGGTGTATTATCCGAATTCTTACCAACAGACAAGAATCTTTTAGGTTTAAATTGTAATCGAGGACAAAGAATATGTTTACGTTTACGATATCCAAATGATCCAACATTATTCATGCCATTTGAAGATTGTGTAGATACAATGTTACATGAATTATCTCATATCATACATGGTCCTCATGATGCAAAATTTAATGCTTTATGGGATGAATTACGTGACGAACATGAAACTTTGATGATTAAAGGATTTACAGGTCAAGGTTTTTTATCAAAAGGTATAAGATTAGGTGGAGGAAGAATTCCACCACCATCAGAATTACATCGTCTTGCAAGAAGAAATGTTGAAGAAGCTAGAAAAAGAGATGATGGTCAAGTTTTGGGTAATAGATTAGGTGGTAAAAGGTTAATGGTCGGACAAGATCCAAGAGAAACTATTGTAGCTGCTATTGAAAGAAGAAATACCATTAATAAAGGTTGTGCTTCTGGAACAAAAGAAGCTAATGAATTAGCAAAACAATCACAAGATCAAGGTATACAAACAATACCTATAAATTATGAAGATGATGATAGAGCTATTGCAGAAGCATTATTAGAATTATGGGAAGAAGAAGAAAGATTGAAACTTGAACCTTTACCAAAAAATGTTACAACCACCTCACATGTTAAACAAGACCTATTCAATATCCAAAATGAAGAAGATCAATTAAGATGGGCAATGAAAGAAAGTATAAAAGAATCGTCACCTTTACAAGATCAGACGGCAAAAGAAAGTTTAAAGAGACCTCGACCTGAAGATTCCCCAACTGATGATATGATACAACCTAATAGATCTATACCACCTTCTAATAAATGGACTTGCACTATTTGTACTCTTGAAAATCTTTCTAATCATCTCGCCTGTTCAGCTTGTAATACTGAACGTTCACCAACTAATTTACAAGAGTTTTCCGAATCCGAAAATCAATCTATATCAAAGTCTAGATTGTCTATTTTAGATAAAAAGAACGCAGCAGCTAATCTAGCCAAGATTCGTGATCAGAGTTCTGGTTTAAAAAGACCATCATCAATAGGATGGATTTGTAAGAAATGTGGAACCTTTATGGAACATAAATACTGGACATGTTCGAATTGTGAACAATTAAAAGAAGATAGTAGTGTCAGTGAGCATTATTTGAATTAATATCATTATATTTTTTTGTATGACATAAAATGTAGCATAGCGTGTTATGTATTAAAAGCTTCTCCATATCCTTACTATACTCAACTTTTCCCATCCTGCCTTTTTCCCACTTTCACCTACAATCTTTGCATTCCATTTGTTATCATTCCAACTCTTTATACGTGATATAACCTCCTGAGGTCGATTTTGTTTACAGAATAAAATATAAGCTACACCTGTTTGTGATAATATTCGTGGTAAATCTTCTATCAACCGATTCGTAACTTCCATTCCATCTTCACCTCCAGCATATGAAAGTTCTAACAAATAAGAATCTTGCTCAAAAGATGGCTTTTGTCCAGTATTATCAAAAGAAGTAAAACGTGGTAACGGAGCTGGAACATATGGTGGATTAAAGATTAAAATATCAACTTGATTAGATCTGAAAGGAGTGGCTAAATCAGCATTAAATATTGTTCCCATATTATTAAATGTATTATCAGCGTTCTTAATAATAGTTTGTATGGCGGAATTACATGCAAAAGGGTTCAAATCGGTCCCAAAAGGTAGAATGTCGGTTCGTCCAATAATTATTCCTGCATTTGCAACCATAAATGCTAAAACAACACCTGATCCCACACCTACTTCAAGAATTAATGGTGAATTGCCTTTTGAAAATTGTTCATGTAGAAATTGTGTTTCTTCTGGACTTGAAAGTGTGTCAAGAAGGAGAAAAGAATCTTCAGCAGGTTCATATACTCTATCGTATGAAACATGAGAAGTTGATGGAGTTGGTAATTGTGAAGTAATTATTGGACCATATGTACGATCTAAATATTTACATATCTCATCTGTCTTTTGTATTGTGCTGTGTAGTTGATCAACATCTCTAAAAGTAACACATTGATCTTCAGACTTGATGATTGAAATGATTTGTCCGACTGAATTCTTTACAAGTCCAAGATTTAATAAATCAGGTCTATTAATAATCTTTGTAACAAGATTGTATTCTTTTAATTTTGACAATACCCTTTCGTCTTGTTCTTTTAAACCTGACATGAATAACATTCGAATATCACATAACCCATTGGTCTGACTTGGAAATTGGTTCAGATGTAGAACGTCAAATCCATTTCCATAAATACTTTGCCGAGCAAAGTTTGTAGACTGATTTTCTATTCCAAAAGCATGTAACATTTCATCAGAAGTTTCTTTTGCACAATTAATTGTTGGATGTGCTGTTGACAGGTCTTTACTAGTAGCGCCTATGCCCCATATGAGTTTAGAATCATAAGATAAATATGTACCAATATATCGAAATGTTAAGGAAATACGAAAACCTCCATATGCGGTTTCCACGTCGTTCAAATCTTGATGAGATCTTTTATCTGGTTGTATACCATGTAAGAATTGTTCATTTGTTTTTAAACCCATGACAAAGATTGAATTATGAGGTAAATGTATTCTTTCCGTAATTCTTGTATTAATATCATCCATACTTTCAACAACCCTTGTCCTTTTCGAACGTAAACGCATTGTCCTTTGTGCTCCAAATGATACATTAACTATTTTACTACCAGGAACAACATCAAGAGTTTTATCACTATGTTCAGAAATAAAATCTGTTCCTCCTCGATATAATTGTATCAAAACGTGATTCAATGGATGACCAATAATTTCTGTCGCAGCCTTTTTGACCTTTATAACCGAATTATCCCATTTTAAAAGCGGCAAAGAGAAATCGGAAGGATGTCGATAAACAGGCATACTCCCATCTCGTAAATCTATATCACCTTGACAACAAACAAGTCGAGGTACTTCTCCAGTTGCATGGCTCATGGTCTGCCATTTAACCTCATTCAAAATATCAACAAATATTTCATGGGAATCTTCTAAAAACTCATAACTTATAAAAGAATCACCTGCTCCTATTTGATCACCTGGTAATTTACTCGGAAATGTAGAAAGATCTTGCCATGCTCTTGACTTTTTCTTCAACCTGTGATCATTCTGAGTAGTAGAAGCATCAAGACCTACGTTTTGAGAATCATTCACGTTTAGTGTATGAACATTAGTGCTTAAAGCTTCCATTTGATTGACTATAGCATGTATCCTATCATAAAGTCGGTTAATTATAAAATACTTTTACATTTCAACATAACGACACAATACAGTATAATATATACATTGACTGCAATAATAATATAACAAACGTAAAGAACGTTGATAGTTCGCTAACAAATTTGAAGATATTGAGGGCACGTGGGGAAAAAAAAAAATAGTTCTCGATATAATAATTTCATGCCCATTGCGGTAGTCAGTCACTTGTCAGCAAGAAATAAAGGCTAGACTATTCTATTCTGCCTTTGAGATGCCTCGTGCTACACCTGGTAAATAAACATCACTTTTATCGCATTGAAAGCCAAACTGAATAGATCATTTTAGGTATACTAGTCCAGTGTGATGCTTCAATCAAGGCTATAATTGTCAACATTGATGGCGAACAAAATAATGCTTTCATTCTTGAAGACATAGATGATGAAACAATCTTAATAAAGACAAACAAACACGAAGAACTCAAAGTTAGACTCAAAGACGTATGTTTTATCTAATCAATATCAGGATGTATTTAGCTAACACAAAAGTTTCAGAGATTACGCAATACTATCAAAGAAGCGGAAGAGTCTGCCTCGGAATGAAAGAGAGTAATAATATATCGTTGATGGAAAATATAATATAAACCCTTTTCAATTTGAAACTCCAAGACAAAAAGAGTCATTTCAAGGCATACCCGGCTTTTGCTCAGCAAATGAAAGTTGTTGAATCCATGAAATACGTTGTGGTGCAAACAATTCTACTCCTGGTTTGGCATCAACAAATGCTGTAGGTCCATCAAGAATTCCGACCTGAACCACTTTATCCTCACCAAACGTTTTACCATCACGCCACATTTTACATCCACATTCACCACAGAAGTGATGAACAACATCGTTACCACTATCTGCTTTTACTGAAAATGTTTTTGGCGAACCTTTATCCAATTTGAAGTTGTTACCAGGGATGATAATATTTGTTGTGAATGCAGATCCGGAGGATTTCTTGCAGGCATTGCAATGGCATACCGCCTATTCCAAAAAAGTCATTTTAAGATAATATATATGAAGAGATTACACAACGAACCTTTGCAATTGGTTCACCAGTGAAAGAGATGACAATAGCTCCACAAGAACAACTTCCTGACGACATGATGTGATAGATGTATTAATACCGGGATTTGAGATAGATATATATATATACGAAATGACAGTTTCTATCAAAAGTCTTTAACCAAAAAATGTGCGTATTATGACACCGACTCTTCGTTCTAGCCCTACCCAAACTTTTGAACTTTCATACGATATACTGACGTTTCCATCGTAATCTACCTCGGCTCAAAGAGTAAAAGATACCGAGTCATTTTGAACCAATTGCAGGATTTTATCGAGTCACGACATTTGTGCAGAAAAAAAAGGTCTTGGCGCACTCCAGGTTGGGCATCACAAATTCAAACTGCTTTTATAGATTGAAAGAAAGTGACGACAGTTTTTAATTCATCAACTTTGAATCGCAATCATGGCTGAACAACTCGTACTCAGAGGAACTTTAGAAGGTCACAATGGCTGGGTTACTTCTCTCGCAACATCTATGGAAAAGTACGATCTTTGAAATATTGAAAAGAAATTAGATGGGAAATACTGACATGATAATAACAGCCCAAATATGCTCCTCTCTGGATCTCGCGACAAGACTTTAATTGTATGGAATTTAACCCGCGATGAAGGTTCATACGGATACGCAAAGAGAAGTCTTCACGGTCACTCGCACATTGTTTCCGACTGTGTATGTTTTTTATCAAATATCAATATAACTGGAAATAGTTACTAATATATTTACAATAGGTAATCTCATCCGACGGTGCATATGCTCTCTCATCTTCATGGGACAAGACCCTCCGATTGTGGGAACTTTCAACTGGTCAAACTACCCGCCGATTCGTTGGACACACCAATGATGTTCTTTCCGTTTCTTTCTCTGCTGACAACCGACAAATCGTTTCTGGATCTCGTGACAGAACAATCAAATTATGGAACACGTTAGGAGACTGTAAATACACCATTACCGATAAAGGTCACACCGATTGGGTTTCATGCGTCCGTTTCTCACCAAACCCTCAAAATCCTGTCATTGTTTCTGCTGGTTGGGATAAAATGGTCAAGGTAAGATAT
>Ga0160428_1002423_pt1 | contig 11351 bp, 3 predicted proteins | sample SolpanmetagenomM_FD_108198 | JGI IMG/M metagenome (GOLD analysis project Ga0160428, IMG submission 108198) | Solar panel surface microbial communities from Lawrence Berkeley National Laboratory, California, USA - M | ecosystem: Engineered > Built environment > Solar panel > Unclassified ...
ACAAATACTTATTAACTGCGTATAGTCTAAGTTGGACTTTGGCCATTGACAGGGGAGTACCATGGTACTCCCCTGTCAATGGCCAAAGTCCAACTTAGACTATACGCAGTTAATAAGTATTTGTATGACAATATATTAAGGAATTTGTCTGATCAATACTCGGTAGATATAGTCTTAATAAGCTCACTCGTGGAACTTAAAATCAACTCATTATCTCCATTGCAATAAATACCAATCAATATACTGTCAGAAACTCCATTTAAAACATTTTTGGTGCAATTAAAACCATTGATATCAAAGTAAAAAAAGTTATTTTTACGGGTATCATAATATTCTCCAATTTGGTGTCTATAAAATTCAGATTCATCATCACTTGCCTTATATACAAACATATGTCCATCGTCGCCACAATTAATAGTAAGACTGTCAATGTCTAATGAAATCTCCAATCCCTGGATATGAGTGAGGATGTTTGCTAAGTCCACTAGATTGACTAGTGGCATTAGTAACACTAAGCTGCCGCTCATGGCTTCACCATTTGTTCGAGCGTCTTTAGGTCCCTTACAACGGTTACACCAGCATTTCTAAGATTTTTTTCAACCGTCCCTTGGATTTTAGGCGCATATACTATGTATTTGCCAGGGAATCCCGAAGCCTTAAGTAAAGCATCCTGTTTAAGGATTTGAGCTGCTTGAACTGAGCCGGATTTGACCTCGATCACCGCATTCCTCGTAATAACATCCCAATCCGTAGCCAGGGTTCCGTCTGACCTGTACTGCTTCAATCCCGTAAATTGGACATGCCCAGGATAGAGGTCTTCAAGGTGATTGGCTAGCAAATCCTCGTACTTATCTCCACCTTTAAAGATAGTGCTTACCGGATTGCAGGGCCAACTCGCATTATGAACCAACCACCCGTTTTCCCCAACATAGAACGTATGAGCTTCATCAACGGTGAGATTGAACATCTCCTGGGTCTCTTGAACGGTGAACACATTGTCAACGGTGCCCGTTGAGCCGTCAGCTTCCCGAAGCTTATCCCCAATCTTGAGATGGCCAGCACCCACCCAGTGCGCATTGAGGTCCTCATGGCCGATAGGCTTCGGTCTGCCCTGTATATCCACCTGAGCCTGGACGTAGAACGGATGCTCTGGCGTCGTGGTGATTGCTTCAGCTTGGCCGGTCTTCCCGTCCTTGACCGTCAAGTAGGTTAGAGATGGGTCGACATGCTTATGAACAGCTGTGATGGGATAGTAGTCATTCCGTTGCGTAGATTCGTTGAAAGCCAGCACGGGTGTACCAACAGTCAGGGTTCCAATGGCCATCAGCCCAGCAATCGTACGTACAGGTGTGGACGCTGGAAAGGAATTAGGAGTCAGGCAGGTTGTTTTCCCTCCTTTAAATACGGTCTTTAGCGCTGATTTTGCAGCACCGAAAGCTTCACTAATTATCATAGGATTCTTAGCGACTGTCACCCCGACAGCTACTACCCCTTTCGCTAGTCCTATTCCGCCAACCACATTGGCAACTGCGTCACCGAGTTTATATGCCGCGTCATTTTTATTGATGGTCCAATCGGTTCCTAACCATTCCCTGACTTTCGCCGATCCTCCTAAAGTGAGATTATCTCCGAGACCAACAATCAATTCTCCTATAGCATTGATTGGATCTTTTTGAACATCGCCAATAAATCCTGTTAGGTTTCCGGCGTTCTTTACATATACTTCAAGAAATTTCTTGTTGATGTCGAGTGGCACTCCAATTCTACTGAGCGTATCATAGATAATACCACCCACACTTCCAACAACTGAGTTATCATAATTGTTTCCCAAGATTTGACGCTTCACTTCTTCCTGCGGATTCTTCTTGCCTGTTGCTTCGCCCTGAGCAGTTTCATTGGATTTTTTAGCGCTCGTCGCACTAGCAGGAGATACGTATCCCTGGGTTGTAACTGGTTGTGTAGCAAGTGTCCTGACATCCTGAGCATACACAGCATATTTGAAGCCCGTGCCGTCGTCGAAGTCCTCTATCACCTCCGCTGCGATCACCTGCCCATTGGCTGACTTCGCCGATTGAATGGCGCTCTGTGCTGGTGGATTCGCACCGACCGAACCGCTCTTGGTGCCGCTCTGCACCACCGCGGCATTACTTGGCACACCAATCGCCGGTGCCTGCACTTTGCTTGGATCCGGCAGACTGCTGGTCTGAATTGCCGCTGGGCTGTTTGCGGTGACCGTCTGGGTATTCAACGCTTGGACACCGGTCACGGTGGTCGAAGATTCCGTCGAACTTACGCCCAGTACCGGACTGCTCCCGGCCTGAATCGAAGTCACCGGACTGGGCTGTGCGGGCTGAGATGTCTCAGCTTTGGCGCCGCCCGTCCCTGGTGAGATTGTTGCAACCTCTGCGCCACCCTGCGTGACCTTGGCAGGGTCGGCCACGCGGGGGAGGGGCGGTCCTTGTTTAACGTCGAGGGGATTGACTCGCAGCCGTGTGCTCAGGGCCGTAACGGGCGCCTGCAGAGCCTTGGTATGACTTTTGGGCAGGGCAAAAGGCACCACTCCGTCATAACTGATGGGATCGTTGTAGCCGATCACCAGCGAATAGGTATTGTCCTTGAGTTTGTATCCATTCTGAGTGTAGCTAGCGACCCGTGAACATCTTCCCTCACCGTTACAGAAGTTTCCAGTCCCACCCGCGCGCCGGAAGACCACCTGAACTTGGCCGTTGACAAGAATGGTGCTGTTCTCATCTCGGTAGACGACCGAGCCGCCATCATCGCCGTTGATCTGACCGCCATGTGAGTACATCACCTGTTGACCGGAGGGGTCGTAGCGGTAGTGATACATCGTCCCAGTGGCTGCGTGTGGATCGGTCCCCTGACCTTGCGTCCCGTAGCTGATTTGCGCAGCTTGCCCCTCAGCGTTGTACCTCTTGACGCCACCAGAAAAGTTGCCACTGCCAGCTGTGGATAGGCGATCTCCTCTGGAGTCGAGCGCGAACGTATTCGTTGTCGGGGTAGCCGGTCTGACGCCGTTGGTCTCGGAGAGCATGTTCCCGGCCACATCCGTGTAGGTGGCCGCATAGCTGGTGTAGTTTCCATAAGCGTTCGAAGACTGGGTGATTCCTGAGGTTCGCTGACCGTAGCTGTTGTAACCGTAGGTGGTGGTATCGGTCACGTTGTTGTCTGTACTTTTTGAGACGTTCTGACTGAGCAGCCCAGAGCTGTTGTAGGTGTTCGTCTGGGTCGTCCCTGTGCCGTACTGCGAACCTTGCGGCGCAGTGGTGGCCAAGCTCGCTACCAATCCGGCGACGGTCGGTTTGCTGATGGAGGTGTACAGCACCACATCGGCATTTGGGGAATTGGCTGTGCGGCCCTTAACCGTATCGGACTGCGTTCCGTCCGGGCCATAAGTGGTCACAGTGGTGCCTCCCGGTGCTACGTAGGCCCCGGTACCAGCGGCTCCCGGACCAACCACGGAAGTCTCGCGGCCACGGGAGTCATAGCTGTTCGTCCGCGTACCAGTGTTTCCTGAGATGGTCGCTACCGCGCCGTTGGTGTTATACGTATAAGTCAGCGCACTTGTACTTTTCCCATCGTAATTCGGATCGGCCACTGGCAAGGTTTCGGTACCATTGACTGTCCTGATGAGATCGCGTGGATTGTAAGTGGTCGTCACACTGGCATTCGAGACCGCGATGTTCCCGAGCACAGCGATGCTCCGGCTCTGCGACAGTTCCTTGTTCGTCTCGCTGTACGTGTAATTAAAATCGTTCTGCTTGCCTGCAGATGAGCGCGCCGTCCAGCTGCTGCCGCTGATCACAGCCGCGATGTCCCACTTTTCGCTGAGGTTGCCGCTGGCGTCCCGCTTCCAGTACGTGAGGTAACTGGCATCGGTCTGACCGGTATCCGGCTGGGTATAGATACTCGTGTCACCTGAGAAAACCCGTCGATAGCGTTGCCCTAGTCCATCGACGGCCAAGTCCATGCCGTACTCCTGAAAGCGGTTGGAATTGTTGGGCTTGGGTTTCGCGAATGAGCCTTCTCCCGTCTGGTCACCACGGATGTTGTATTCCATGACCGTGACATTCCCATCCGTTACCGTGACGCGTGAATCACCTTCAGACGTCACATCAGCAACTTTTGCGAGGTCACCCACATAGTCGTAGGTAGTCTGGGCCGTTTTAAGGCCGTCCAAACGGTAAGTGCTCAGCTTCCAGTATGTACTACCAGCGCTGGTGTGTGGCCTCGACTCTGCGATCGCCTTGCCCATGCTGTTGTACTGGTAATCGGTGATCAGCCCGTGCTCGGTCTTCTGGGTCAGGTTTCCTGACGGGTCATAGAGGTAACCGCTCTGAAGATCTCCGCCGGGTAAGGCTGCAGAATCAATGGCGTTGCCACGCACCTTCTCGACCTTGGTTTTTATATGCCCGGTCCAGTCGAAGGTGTAGTCGGTCTTGAAGCCGTTGGCATCCGTCTCACTGACGACGTTGCCCTGACTGTCGTAACGCTTCGACAGCGTGCTGGTGTTGTTGTCCGTGTTGGCGGCCGGCAGGACGATGCTGGTGGGGCGGCCTGCATAGTCGTAGGTGTAGGTGGTGCTGTTCGGACTGGCGTCCGCCGCTTTGTCTGCCAGTGCTCGCTTGACGATATGAGGGTAGCTCCGCCCGACATCGTAGGTGTTCTGTTCGGTGATGACGAACTTCGTGAGTGTTCCATCGGTCGGAGCTGAGTCACTGGGTCCCAGCTTCGGTTCCGACACACTGTCAAGCAGCCCATCTGCCAGATACTGGTTGACCTTAACGACTACTCCCCGCGCGTCTTTCTGCTGCGTCATGTGCCCAAGAATGTCGTAGGTGACGTAACTGTTGCCGTTGCGGGCGTCCACCTGCTGCACCGGCTGTCCGGCCAGGTTATAGGCGCTATGGGTGACAATGGTTTCCGAGCTGCCGGACGCACCGACCGTGCTGCTGTCGAGCTCGTCGCCCTTCCACCTCTGGCGAATGCGGGTGACCACGTTTCCGCTGTCGTCATAGTTGATTTCGGTGGTGTAACCGAGCGGATCCGTGACTTTCGTGGGTTCGTCGAAGACGTCGTAGTCCGTTGTGGTCGTCGCGGTGGTCGCGTCGGCAGGGAAGTCGATACTGCCGGTGCTAACAGCACTTCCGTAGAGAAGGGTTTTAACTCCTGTCTGGCGCCCGTAGTTATCGAAGGTATAGGCACTGTACGGGCGCCGAGGGTCATCGTATTTCTTTCCGTTCTTAACCATCACCGGACTGAGTTTCTGAATCAGCTGTCCAAGATCGTCATACACCAGATAGGTACTGCGTTCTTCATCAGTGCCTAGCATGTCCAGACGTCCATCGATGATTTGAATCGGTTGGTTCAAGGCATCGAAGGTGGTGTTGACGCTTGCTTTGTTTGGGAGGGTTGTGGTGGTCTCCCTACCCGCTGCGTCATGAATGTGCTTGGTAGTAAAGACTTGGGACCCGGCGGCAACGGTGTCGGTTTTGTTCTCCTCGTCAACCTGACCGGTCGTGTCATAAGTCATCGTGATCGTCGAGCCATCGGGTTTGCTGACTGAGACCGCGCGATCAAGGGTGTCATAGCTGGTGGTGGTGGTGAGGCTGCTGTCACCGTCCATCGTCAACTCTTTGGCCCGTCCGTAGTCGTCATAGGTGTAACTTTGACTGCCATGTACGGTGGTCACGGTGGCACTTGGTGTGGCACTGGTTGCGCTACCAATTCCGTGTTGCGCCTTGGTGAGGAATCCGTAATCTGATTCCGTGCTCGTATCGCCATAGGTATAGGTCGTGACGTTACTGGACGTGCCATCGAGCTGATACTTGGCCTCTCCAGTGTCTAAGAAGTAGGTGTACTGCATGCTTTCGGGGGTGTCATCCTGCTTGGTTCCCTCGCTTGAAACGACTTGTTTCATTACCAGATTGCCGAAGCCGTCATAGGAGAACAGGGTCTCGCGGCGACGCTGGGTTGAACCTTTGCTGTCCCAGGCACTGACGATGGCATTTTCTTGCTGAAGGTGAGAAATATTGCCGAACATGTCATAGGCGTAGGAGGTGATACGCCCTGCGTCATTCTTGCTGGACATCTGGTCACTGTATGTTCGCTCAGAGGAGATGACAGTTTTTTGCCCACCAATGCCGCTGGTCAGATCGGAGCGGGGACTCTGACTGTAGGCGTAGCTGGTCGTTCTATACGCAGTGCCGAGGCTGGCGTTTGTGACGGCGGTAGGGTTGTACACTGACTCGCTCTTCAAAAGACCATGGTCATCGAAGACCTGCTGGGAAGCACGGCGCACGGTACTGCCAGTGCTGACCAGGGTCGTCAGTGTATCGACGATCTTATAGATCCCGCCAGTCGCCGGATCGGTGTAGGAGGAGTACTTGGGCGTCGTTTTGATACTGAGCGAGGAGTAACTGTACGTGGGATTGCTGCCTGAGACGGCGTACCGGAGCGCTTCGGTGACCTGATGATCGGTGTCGTAGGTGTAGGCGGTATGGGTCAACAGGCTGCTGGGCGTGCTGGAATCCCAGCTTTCGCTGGCACTCTGAGTGCCGCTGCCCAGGTAATGCCATTCGTCGCTGAGATTGCCACGCGAGTCATAGCGATACCGATCCTGAGCCCCGGAGGGTTTCTGGACGGCCACCACATGGCCGTTGGCATCGTATCCGTAAGAAGTGTTCTCGCCAGACCAGACCGAGACGCCGCTGGGAGATTTGTTCTGGCCCCCACCGATCACCGCCACACTGCTGTGCCGCAGCCAGCCCTGCGAGGTGAACTCGTACACCCTGACCTTCTGACTTTGATTGGTGCTGAGTTGGGTTTGTGTAACCCGGGTGCCCCCAGAGGCATTCTGGGATGAGCTGTAGGTCAGCGAGACGTCGGACTTGCCGGTGGTATGAATGGTGGTGACCCGGTTCTGGGCATCGTAATCATAACTGGTAGTCCGGAAGTAGTTGCCCATGATCGGGGTGATGACGCTGGCCAGCATCACCGCGTTGTTCGTCCCCGACTTGTAAGTCAGGCCGAAGTTCCGCTGTTCCGGCTTGCGGCCAGTGGTATCTCCCTCTGCGCGGTAAGTCCGGAAGACGACGTTGGTCACAACCCGCTGATTGGCGAAACTGCCGTAGGAGTACTCGATCCGCTTGGCATAGGAGGTGTTATCGCCGTCCTTCTGGAGAAGCAGGTTGACCGCATTCACGGTGCCGATGCTTTCGTTCCACTCGTAGGTGTTCGTGCGTCCGTACTCGTCTCTGACCTGACTGAGGTGTCCACTGGTCGGGGAGGTGTAGCTGAACTGGGTTTTTAAAGACGACGCAGCAGCACCCTCAGGATCGCCGTTTTTAGCCGAGCGGTACTGCTGGTCGGGCGTCTGCATATAGTCGGCGTACTCGCCGTCTGCGTAGAAGGTGGTGCGGTTGCCCTGCTGGTCGTAGTGATGGGCAATCCTGTTCCCGCCCGCCACTGTCTTAACTGCGAGCCAGTCGTCCTCGGTGGTGGTGCCAGGAGTGGCCCGCACCTTGTAGAGGGCGACGCTGGTGTCGCCCTGATAGCGGCTGATCCAGGACGGCGTCTGACTGAAGTCCGGCTGGATGCGTTGGTAGGTCTGGGCCGCGCCGTCTCCAGTTTGCAGGGCTAAGGTATCGATGACCGGTTCGACACTGACGTTCTGCAGTTCCCATGCTGGGTTGTTCTGTGTATTCTCAAGAATCTGGAAGCTGCGCTGAATGTTGTAATCCTGGATGTCATTCGGCGTGACTACGAAGCTGGTCCGCAACGTTTGCCACTGATCCGTCAGGGTTGCATTGGCCATGAAGTGATCATCCAGACCATAACTGATGGGCAGGGAACCGTTCCGGGTCCGTGCGACAGCAGTCACGATGTAGGTGCCAGGCAGACGCTTCTCGGCCTGATAGATCAGGCCGCTGTAGTTGTTGCTGCCGTCTGTGGGATTCAGACGGTAGAAGGTGGTGGCCAGCAATTGAGTGCAATAGCCGTACCAGTCGCCGAGACCGTTGTTCTGAATCAGGTTGGCGCTCCAGGCATTGTTGACCCACTGCTGGATCTGGAAGCCGCTGAGTTCCCAGTCTGGGTTGCCGGCTGCACTCTCGACCACCTGGAAAGCGCGCTGGTTGCGTGCACCACCCTGCTGGCTGCCGGACAAGGTGATGTCGGCGCTGTAACTCTGCCAGGCATTGTTCAGCTGGATGTTGTTCATATGGTCATCGTCGGTGCCGAAGGCGGCGTTGAACGAAGCCCCGGTCGAACGACCGTCGAACGTCAGCCGGTAACGACCGTTCGAATTTGGGAGTGCTTGGTCGTGCAACAAGCCACTGGTCACCCCATTGCAGCCTTGATCCTGGGCTTTGAAGTGATATACCGGCTGAATACCCGGTTTGGCGATGTACGCGCCCCAGGTGCTGTCGGTGAAATCCTGGTTGCCGATCTGATTAGGCAGCGCTCGGTTCGACTTTACCGAAACGTCTTTGAGTTCCCACTCAACATTGTTGGACGTGTTTTCTAGGATCTCGAACAGTCGGTCACGGTCGTAAATCCCATTTTGATCATTACCGACATTGAAGGTCCGGGTAATGGTCTGCCAGGTGGGAGTGAGGGTAAAGCCGAAATCGCTGTTGTGATCATCGACGCCGGCAGAGACCGCTAGAGTGCCGAGCCGGGTACGGGCACTGAACTGCACAGTGTACGTTCCCGGAACTTTATTGACCCCATGGTAGATCAGGCCACTCATCCCGTCACTGCTGGAGAAATCTTTGGAGCCCATACGGTAAAAAGGGTTGAGTGTCTGGTCGGCGCAGTAGCCGACCCAGTCCCCTGAACCTGCATTGGTGAGGAGATTCCCTGTCCAGGTGCCGTCTGCATTCTTCCGCTGGACCGTGAACCTTAAGACTTCCCAGTCAGAGTTTCCAGCCGTGTTCTCAATCACTTGGAACATCCGGTTATCAGTCTGCTGAGTGAGGTTGATATCCTGCGTGAAGGTCTGCCAAGTGCTGGTCAGTGTGACACCCGACATGTGGGTGTCATCCATGCCGTAGGAGACGTTGAAGGTGTTTCCAGTGGAGTGACCGTCGAAGGACACACGGTACGTCCCGGGACTGACAGTCTGCTTCCGGAGGATACCGTTGACTCCGTATCCACAACCGTTTCCATCCTGTGCCTTGATGGTATAGCCGATGAACACGTCAGGTTTGATGGCGTAACCGGTCCACTGCCCGCCAGTCAGGTCGTCGTTTTGAATCTCTTCGCTGCCACCTGCTCCTTGAAAGCCGATGAGCCGCTGGGTTGCAGTGGTCGTGATTTTGGGAGCACGTGTGCCACTGGTGGAACCATCCGGGTTGTTGAGTGATTGCCCGCCCAGGTCCGCGTAGACGTTGCCCGTGGCCAAGTTGACGGCATCTGAGAGTTCACCGAAAGAACCGCCACTAAAATCGAACGGCAATGGAACATTGGCGATCCCTGCAGTAGGGCTGGCGAAATAGCCAGTGGCCACTGCGGCGTAAGGGAAGAGGAGCTGGGCGCTGACGAGGAGGGAGACCAGGGCAAGGGCGGTCTTGCGGATCCGGGGCGGATGCTGATAAAGATGGGCGGCAGATGAAGGCATTCTCTCGTAGCTATCATGAATTTGAGTCGAGCATCTTCACACTTTATGGCCATCCAAATTAATAAAGGCTTTATGAAGATATCAATCCATACGCTCAGCGCTGAGGTTGGAAAGTCAGTGACTCGGCGGGTCACGTTCAGCGCTCTAGTGAACGCTCCATAGTGCGGAAAGGCCCAGTCACCGAAGTTGCTAAGAGTTTCCAGCCAACCGGACTGGGTAGGTCGATCTTCTAGCGACCCGCAATCTGGGTGGCCCATGCTCATGCCGTGGGCACGCTACTCACGAACAGGTGGCAGCAGGTGTTCCGCGACAGTCCGCGGAACGTGCGCCCTCTCATCCGGCAGCGGCTGGCTCTGATGAACAGAGGAAAGACCTGCCGAATGCCGAGGACATGTCCGGAGTGAAGCCTTCCTGCGGGTGTTGCAGCGCTTCTGCCCGGTATAGGACGCTTTCTATACCCTGCCGGATCTCGGTACCTTCCTGACACTGACGGACAAGGGAGAGGAGGTACGCGGCTTCGTGTACGACCAGCGCCTGCGGCCGAAACGGACTTTCGTTCTTCAGCGGCTTGAGCCAGGTCGCGTTGCCGATCTCGCCCTGTGCCATCCGAGCGCCGTGAGTCTGCTCGTCATGTCTGCCTCTGGGTAGTGAACTGCAGGGGGAGAGATCTTCAAGACAGGTTTCTCTAAGACTTTCCTGCCCTCACACCGCGACAGTCCTGTAAAAGAGAACCACCCGAAAGCGCTGCAAGCGGGCAGATATTCCTAGGCGCAACGTGGGGTCGCTTCTTCGTCCTGTCAATCACCGGTACCAGTGCTGATCTGGGACCTCTCACCGACGCGAGCCGTCATCTCGCTCGCTGTGAGAGGCGATCGCAATCTGATTCTCGTAGCCAGTAGAGATACACTTGATCGACTCCAACCCTGAGATGCAAAGGAAGAAAACGATGAATACGCTGGAGATCCGGCATTCGATTCGGTGCGTTGGCTGGGAGCTTCCTTGACTCAAGATTCTGATTCTTCTCTCCCGGACGAGTTGGCCCGCCTTTTTGAGCGGCTCGCTCAGGACCCTCGACTGCTGAACGTCATCACACGCCAGCTGGTCTCGAATCCCTCTTTTCGCAGGAGCCTGAATCGGCAACTGAGCAGACGTCCGGCAAAAGACGTCACGCCAGGATCACCTGCACCTCCCGCCAAGTCGGAGATGCCGGTCGTCATGCCCTCGCCACGCCAGCCTCAGGATGTTCTCGACCGCTCCGTACTCTCGACCGCCCTGCTTGATTTCATGGCCAAGAAGCCGTACCTGCCAGTGAGAGGGGCGGCGCCGACCTTCAAGGTTGTCATCGACCTGAACCTGCTCCACTCGGGTTCTCGGTTGGAAGTGAACAGGCAACTCCAACAGTTGATTCGGGACCAGATTCCAGAAGCTACCATCAGCACCGCGAAGTCGGAGGCACTTCCTCAATATCTGTTCGCCACCCTGACGGAGGAGCAGATCAATGCTCTGGTGAAGGCGGATCTGGAACAGGCGAAGGCGGTCTCGCCCGATGACGCCTTGAAGGTCAATGCTGAGCGCCTGATCTACAGGATCTGGCCGGACTTCAAACTCAGTGCTTCTCTGAACCATACCGGCGCGACCATCAAAGCGGAGGCGGCCAGAGTTTCATTCGCGGCCAGCGGGCAGGGCGTCACCTGGGCCGTGCTCGATTCTG
>Ga0160428_1002424_pt1 | contig 11351 bp, 10 predicted proteins | sample SolpanmetagenomM_FD_108198 | JGI IMG/M metagenome (GOLD analysis project Ga0160428, IMG submission 108198) | Solar panel surface microbial communities from Lawrence Berkeley National Laboratory, California, USA - M | ecosystem: Engineered > Built environment > Solar panel > Unclassified ...
ATTTTCGTTCCAAATTCACTTTCATTCATATGGCCTCCATGCCTTTGAGTGATGTCAGTTGCCTTGGCGGGCGAAGGCTTCGCCCGATGCTCAGATCGGCCTGACGACGCGTCATTGTATTACGGTCATACTTTTAAAACAAGCAGCGTAAAATGCCGGCTGAATGGCTGCTTTGGGTTGCAAGCGGCTTGTCGACGTGCGAGGGATTTCATTGGTTGTGTGGCTTTACGAAGTAGGGGACAGTTTGGCAGCGCAAGCTAGAAAGTCGCGGACGAATGCCGTCTCAGACGGACTTCACAGCACATTTATGCCAGGGACAACGACAGCTTTATCGTGCATTTCGGTGTTCACGGGGGAAAGAACATCCTGGTTCTCGCCCAGCCGAGGTGAGACGGAAAGCGGAACACCGCCTGAACACGAAGCACCCCGGTGGCAGGTTCGCTGTCGCCGGGGTGCTTCATTGGGACGGGCGTCCGTTCAACCCTCGGGAACGGGCCATGCCATGGGCGATGAGTTCAGCAGAAGGCTTCACTTGCCGCTTCCGGCCATGCTCAGCGCGAACCGGCTGCAGACGCCCTGATGCTCGGCGGTGGCCGACGTCTGGATTCCGGAAAAAGGATGGACACCGCCAGATCAGCTCTGACGGTGTCCAGTTCAGGTTCCTGGGAGGCTCAGGGCTTCGGTTCGGAAATCTCGTTGATGCCGACCAGGTTCAGATCGACCGAGGCGCTGCCGCTCGGGGAGGAGCGGAAGGTGTGGGTGTAGACGGTGCCGTCGACGCTCTCCGTCCGCGTGCCGAAGTTCCACCCCTTGACCAGATCGAAGTCGAGGGTGGTCACGTCGGTCCTGCCGGTGCCTGCGCAGCTGCCGCTGTTCTGGACTTTCACGTCCCGGTCGACGTACAGCACGAACGAGGCGGGACCGTTGAGGTCGGCGTCCTGCAGCACCCGGAATCCGGTGGTCGAGGAGGTGGTCTTCGCCGCGATGGAGAGGGTGGCGGTCTTGAAGCTCGGGACGCTGTAGCCGGTCCCGCTGCTCGGGCGGGTGATGGTGCAGCCGGGATTGGCCGCGGTGGTGTCCACGGTGTAGAGCGCCGCGCCCAGGGCCGCTTCGCCCGGCAACGTCAGCGTCGCCTTTCCGGCGGCCAAGGTGCCCTGGCCGACGAGGTGCGGCACGCCGCTGCCGTAGGCCGACAGGAGAATCGTCTCGGTCGTGGGCGTCCAGCCGGTCACGGGCGAGACGGTGAGGTTCACGCTGGTGATCGGCACGCGGGCAGGCTGCGGCAGCACCGACGTTCCGCACGACGCCAGCAGGGTCAGGGTCAGGAGGCTCAGGGCGGGGAGAACAGCAGTTATTTTCGGCACGCCTCGCATCCTACCTGAACTTCCGCGCCCACCGACCGACATCTGACCGTCCGGGCCGCTTCCGCATTCCGCGTTCCGCACCATGCGCCCTTGCTATGCTCACCGCATGCAGAATCCTTTCCTGTCCCTGCACCTGTCGCCCACCGGCGGGACGCTCGCCTGCATGGTTCCCGAAGAGGGACTGATCTGCGACTACTTCCCAGCGCCGGAACCCCGGAACCCTGTCCCAACGCCGGACGGCGGGCCGTCCGGCGAAGCCCTCACTGCGGAATCCCCGGCGCAGGCCGCCGCCCGGTCGGCCGCTGAAGCCCGCAAGGAGACGGAGGCCGCGCTGCTCCAGCAGATGCTCAGCGACGCCGCGTCACGGTTCCCCGGCGTGATCCACCTCGACCGGCGGGGCCACCGCCAGGGCGTGGACGCCACCATCACCGAACTCGGCCTGCAGGACCGCTTCGCCCTCAAGAACCCGGAAGGCGCCCTGGAACTGAGCGTACACTCGGCCGCGCTGGCCCAGGGCAAGGCCGCGCGGCGCGGCATGACCGGGCCGCTGAACAGCGACTCGCTCCGGCTGCTGCTGTGGCTCGCACCGGACGACCAGACCTTCTCGGAGGCCTCGGCCGTCCTGTCTGACGACACCGTCGTCCAGTGTCTGCACGTCCACATTACCGGGCAGACCGACGCCGCCCGCTGGCTGGCCCTGCTCTACACCGCGCTCTCCTCCGGGGCCCTCACGGACCGCCTGGAACGACGGTTGATCGAAGTGCTCGGAGACGACGGGCTGCTCCAGGCGTTCTACTCGCAGGTCCAGACGCCCGAAGAGGCCCAGCTGCTCCGGGCGGTCCGGGCGCTGCTGAAGCCGCACGACACGCCGATGCTGCTGCGGGCGGCCGACTTCGACGAGGAGCAGGCGGTGAAGGCGAGCCTGCTGGGCGTGGAGGTGCAGACCGTGGCGCAACCGGCCGCTCCGGAACCCCGGCAGAACCCCCCGAGACCTGAACGCCCGGCCGACCCGGAGCGTGCGGCGCCCGGCACGGCGAGAACTGGGGACGCCGCGGTCGCTCCGGCCGACCCGGACCTCTCCAGCGGCGCGGACCTGTCCCTGCCGGAACCGGCGACGCCCGCCGTTCCTGAACCCGAGCCGATTCCTTCCGAACCCACCGTCGGCTGGAGTTTCCGCCGCGTGCCGTACATGGTCGGCGATCACCTGACCGTGGTGGTCGGCCCGCAGGCGCAGCTGACCGGCACGGTGCTGATGAGCGCGCACAACGTGCTGTCGCTGCGCGTGAACGACCTGACCGAACACGCCGGGCGGCACCCGGAAGTCAAGCTCGAGGCCGGCACCGCGCGAATCCGCACCCGGGCCGTGCGGCGCGTCCATCCGAACGGCGACATCAAGCTCAAAGAGGCCCTCGACCTGCTCGACAGGCACCCGCTGCTGGCGGCGGAACTGACGACCGCGCTCGACACCGACCCGGACAGCGCCGAGACCGGCGCGCTGCTGCGGCACACGCTGCTGATGACCACCTGGGGACACTCGGAAGCGCTGGCCGACGCCGTCCGCAGGAGCGTCAGCGAGATGCACCTGTCGGCCGTCACGTTGCAGCTCGGCCACGCGTACCGCTCACCGGACGGGCACCTGCTGGCCGTCCTGCGTGCCCCGGCCGGCGAGGTGATGCTGACGCGGCTCGACGACCCCACGGCGATCCTCGAGGACGGCAGCATGCCCTACCCGGACATCGCCTACGACGGCGTGGAACTGCGCTTCCAGCTGCCCGAGGCCGCGCCCGGCACCTGGACGCACCTCGGCCGCCTCGCGGACCTGCTGGCATGACCACCCCGGACCACCCGGGCAGCGAGGCCCGGACGGTGGAAGCCGCGCTCAGGCGCCCGCTCTCACGGACGGCCGTTCGCCTGGTGGCGCTCGCGCTGCTGGCCGGGAGCCTGCTCGCCGCGCACCTCTCGCCTCCGCACAGCGCGCAGGGCACGGAACTGCTGCGACTGATGCAGACCATGACGCTGCTGGCGCTGATCCTGATCGCCGTGGACGCCCGCCGCCGTGGACGCCCGGCGCAGGCGGCGGTGCTGGCCATCCCGGTCCTCGGCACGCTGATCGCCGGCACCATCGGCGCGGACACCCTGATGAACGGCGTGGTCACGGTCCTGATCCTGAAACCGAGCACCTGCGCGGCCGTGCTGGTCACGGCTGGCCTGATGGTCCTCGCCGCGCTGCTGGCCGAAACGATCAGCGACGACTGAACGCCCCACCCGCAGACGTTCCGCACGCCCAGGCCCGGTACCCGCCGAAGCCTGGGCGTGCGCTGCATCTTCCCAGGACCGTGCGGAATGCGGGTTATACTCCGCGCAATATGCGGAACGCTCTCCCTCTGCTCGTCCTGCTGTGCGGCGCGGCCCTCGCCGCCCCGGGCACCGTCGCCGCCGACGTCCTCGGCAGCCCGTCATGCGGCGTCCTCAACGTCACCCTCAGCGGCAAACCCGAGCGCATCGAGGTTCTCGGCGTCCGGCCGCTCGACAACACCTCAGGCGCCGAACGCTGCCGCGCGCTGACCGCGCAGCTGGCCGGGAAGAAGGTGCTGCTGATCTTCCCGGACGGCATCCGGCAGTACGCGGACCGCAAGCGCGCGAACGTCTTCAACGCCAGCCACCAGCTGGTGGCGGCCGAACTGCTCAAACTCGGGTACGCCCAGGCGGTCACCGTGACAGGAAACCCGTACAGCAGCGCCCTGGCGATCCTGTCGCAGGCCGCCCACGCCCGGAGGATCGGCGCGTGGCGGTAACGTATCGCCGCGCCCAGCCAGGAGGCCCCGCCCTGAACAGGCTGACCACCCGCCGCCGCGCGAAGCCGCTCAAGGCGGCCGTCCGGACCAACCGACGGCCCGCCGCCCACGCCCCCCGCCCGGCACACCCCGACCCGCGTCAGGCCCGCTGTGACGTGCTGTCGCGCCGGATCGTGATGCTGGGCGCGCTGTCGATGCTGATGTTCATCGCGGGGTTCTTCATGACCATTCCGCACGCCATCCTGTGCCTGTCCCTGCCACTGGCCCTGGCCTTCAGCGCCAAACACCGACTCGACACACTGCAGGACGAACTCCAGTTCGAGGCCGAAGAAGCGAAAGAAACGCGGCGCTCCGGCGGCACCTGAACCGGCCCGACCCTGAGCGGCCCGGCCCCTGGCGGTCACGGTCCGCCGTCAACGCTTCGCATTCGAAACGGGCGCGACCGAGCGGCACGGCAGCACCGCCGTGTCACGCTCGACGGTCCTGCCGTCCGGACCGGAGAACTCCATGAACTTGAACCCCACCAGCCTCACGGGCAGGCCCGCGGTGCGCGCGTCCCGGCACAGCGCGTCCCGCACGGCGGCGCGGAGGGCCCACCCTTCGGAGCGGCTGACGCTCGCCTCGAAGAACTTGCGGTTGATCTCCGAGCGAAATCCCAGGAACCCCGCGCCGAGCGCGTCGCCCATCACGACCTTGCCGGGCACCAGGTCCGGGCGGTGCAGCACGAGCCGGCGGTACAGGTCGTACTTCCGCCCCTTGTCGCCGTACCCGAAGATCACGAAATACCCGTCGCGGTAGCGCGGACTCGGCGCGAACAACGCCCAGCGCTGTCCGATCCCGACCGAGAAGGCCAGCGACGAGGTGCGCGTCGGAATCAGCCCCCAGTAATCCCCGAGGTTGAAGGCCGGCACGCCCAGCGTCATCACGAGCGCGAGCACCCACTTGCGGCGCCCCGGCAGCAGACGCGCCCGCCCCTGCACCTGAATGAGCCGCTGCGCGCGCCTGAACAGCGTGAGCCTCGCCCACCGAAGCCGCGCCGAGCGCCGCGCGGACCTGAACGCGGCGCCACAGACCACGCTGATCCCCTGCAGCGCCACGGCCGGGAGGAGCAGCGGCCACAGGAACGGGCCGCGCTTCAGCGCCGACCACCACGCGGCACGTCCCGTCCGGTCCCCTGGGCGGACGGGCGCGGGGTCGTCACCGGCGAGGCCGCGCCTGACCCGTGCGAGCAGGTACGACGACCTCGACCCGGCCACATAGTGGTACGGTCCTCCGGTGCGGCCGGACCACAGGCCGGACGGCAGCAGCGCGACGAGCAGCGCGATGCAGACGAACGGAAACAGGCCGATGCTCAGCAGCGCCGCGAACCCCAGGTGCATGCCGATCAACGCCAGCACCACCAGCAGCCGCACGAGCTGGCTCGGCACGAGGAGCAGGAACATCGCACCGAACTCCAGCCACCACACCGACCGGGCCAGCAGATCGAGCAGCGGCGCGGGCACCGAGACCGCGAGCGCCGCGACCGTATCGCGCGAGTACAGCTGACGCGACAGCACCTGCTTGACCGACTGACCGTTCAGCCAGACCGGGTCGGTCTTGTAGAAGTGATTGAACAGGTAGGTCAGGCCCACCTGGAAGGTCAACCCCAGGGAGGCCGGGCCGGCGTACCGGCCGGACAGCAGCGCCCGCCCGCCCGCGGCGCGCCATCCGGCCCGGTCGAGCGACCAGCAGGCCGAGACCGGCAGCAGCGCGAACCACGTCAACCCCAGGCTCAGCAGCACGTCCCCGGCGTTGTTGACGTACGGGTTGCGCAGATGCACGCCGGTGGTGAGCACGGCGAGCAGCAGCGAGCAGAACCGCCCGCGCCACCCGGCGAGCAGGCCGAGCGCCAGCACGCCGATCAGCAGGAACAACGCCCACGCCCACAGCACCGATCCGGAAACGAAGAACGGACTCCACGTCGCCGCGTTTCCGATCACCACCTGACGCGGCACCAGCCCGAGATCACTGTAGAACTCCTGCGCGAGTGGCGCCCGGAGCGACACGTCGCCGAGCACGCACAGCGCCAGCAGCATCCGGCTGGCCGCGAGGGAACGAAGATCAAGCCACCAGGGCCTCCAGCCGGACGTCAGCAGGTTCATCGCCCTGAAGTGTAATCCGCGCCTCCGGCCCGAGTGCGGAATGCGGGGCCCGGCAGACCGTCACCATTCATTCCGCATGGCTCTCCCGGCCGGTACACTGGACGCGTGAACAATCAACCTCTCCGGGAACTCTCCCTGCCCGTCCGTTCCGCACGTCTCGCCCGCACGGCACTGATTCCGGCGCTGCTGCTCGCCGGGCACGCTTCCGCGCTGACCCTCCCCGGCACCGACTGCACCAAGGCCGACTCGGCCCGCTGCCATTTCAGCGCCTCCGCGAGTCGCTCCGGCACGACCGGCACCGGCCTGCCGTTCATGCTGGGCGGCTTCGTCACGCTCGGCTCCGGCTTCGTGGACGCTGCCGAGAACGCGCTGTACCTGCCGGTCGAGTTCGGCGGGCAGCAGGACAACCAGGGCGTGGTGATGAAGGTCGACCTGGCATCGGGCAACCGAACGGTGATAAGCGGGTACGACGGCGAGCAGAACCACGGGCGCGGCGTGGCGTACACCTCGGACCGCGGCTACGCGTCTGAGGCCTACGACCTCGGCCGGGTGATGGTGGTGCGCCCAGGCCCGGGCGGCAGCCTGCTCGCGCTCGTCGACAAAGGACTGCAGAGCAGAACCGAACTGATCCGCATCGACAAGCGCACCGGCGACCGCACGCTGGTGTGGGCCAGCAAGGTCTTCGCGGACGCCGCCCCGAGCGGACCCGCCGCGATCAGGGACATCGAGAAGAACCGATTCAACATGGGGTCGAACGCCCTGTGCAGCGGCGGCGACCGGACCGCGCTGAAACCCGCGAGCGTCTTCGAGGCCGACGCCCAGAACATGTACCTGTTCATGGTCGGCAACCCCAGCGGCAGCGGCACCGGCCTGGTGAAGGTGCCGCTCAGCGGCGGCAGCTGCACGTGGGTCTCGCAATTCTTCGTTGATGGCAGCAGCCCAATCGGCAGCGGCCCCACCATCAACACGCTCTCACCGCTGGTGTTCGGCAGCGCCCTGATCGGCAACGACTTCGTCGCGGCGACCGGGCCGAACCCGAACGGGAACACGGTGTTTGCCGTCGACGTCCGCAGCGGCGCCCGGCGCACCGTCAGCGCCAACAACGTCCAGACGCCCGCCAGGAATGTCGGCCAGGGTGACCCCGCAGGCTACCTCGGCACGCTCGCCGCCGGTCCGGCCGGGATCGCCACGGCCCGCCCGGCGGCCGACAGCGGATACTTCCAGCCGGTGCTGGTCAACCCCCAGGGCGGCGCCCGCACCACCCTGAACGCCCGCGCGGGCAGCCTGAAAGACGGACGTGACAGCAACTGGAACGTCGTCGCGGCCATCCCCGGCAGCAGCCTGTTCATCGTCGCGTTCGGCACGGCCCTGCACATCTGGGATTCGAAGACCGGCAACAGCTACCTCCTCAGCCAGTAACGACCCTTCCCGCGTGGCGCCCAGGCACTAGGGGTGTGTCTGGGCGCCACATCTGCTTCTCCAGTCAACTGGTGTGGCCCGTAGACTTCGGGCGTGCCTTTTCCCGACCCTAAAAAGATCCAGCAGGAAGTCAGACCGGACGTGATCCTGACCCCCGAGGTCATTGAGGGGGCCAGGTCGATGATCCGAACGGAGATCCGCCAGTCGCGTAAAGAGAAAAAGGATTACTTCGTGCTCTGGTACGCACGCTTCAGGGACGATCCGAGAGTAATCAACATGATGATCAACGAGCTCAGACGCGACGGGTATTACGTCGACAATGAGCACGGCGGAAATTCATGCCGGGTGTATTTCCAGAAGCCCGACATCGTCGTGCGTCTGGAAGGGTACAAGAAGATTGAGCAGGCAGACCGGGAGCGTTACGCCGCCAAGGTCGAGGCCACGAAAAAGCAGAACGACGCGCAGATAAACGGCTGCTTCACGAACATCGGCATCGGCGTGGTGGTCCTGTTCCTCCTGGCGGGCCTGATCAACCTGCTCTCCAAATGACCGGCCCTTCCCGGACCCGGAGGCCCACACCTTCCGGACTGAACCACCCGGACGCACCCCACTCCAACGCCCGGTTTCGCTGCGCCGCGCTGACGCGCGGACGCCGCGGGAACACCAGGGTTACGGCCCGACAGACGGAACACGGCACCTTCGCTTGACGTCCGCGTCAGCGTTGCTACGCTCGAAGTAAGACCCCCCCTCAGACCTGCACAGGTCACGCTTTCTAAGGAGCCCCATGCGCCACATCATCCTGATCGCCCCCGTCCTCAGCCTCGGCCTGCTCCTCTCGTCCTGCGGCGGTTCCGTCTCCACCCCTGTCACCACCGGCCAGCCAGGCGGCCAGACCGGCGGCCTGACGGGTGGCCCGCCGGTCATCACCGCCGACTTCTCGCTGAGCCTGAGCGCCAGCAGCGTCACCCTCGCCGCCGGTGAGAGCAAGACCGTCACCGTGACCGTCAGCCGCCTCAGCGGCTTCGCGGGCGACGTGGCCCTGAGCACCGACACGGTCGCCGGCCTGAGCGTGCAGGTGAACGGCGCCGCCCTGACCGTGACGAACACCGGCATGACCGTCCAGAGCGCCACCCTGAACGTCAAGGGCGTGAGCGGCGGCCTGAGCCACACCGCGGCCCTGAACGTCCTCCAGGCCAGCGCCCAGACGCCCACCCCCACGCCGACGCCCGCTCCGGCCGACGGCGCGCCCGCGCTCGACGTGAGCAGCGCCACCCTCGAGGAGAACGGGACGGTCAGCGTCCGCGTGCTGAACCTCAAGCCCGGCGACACCCTGAAGTATGGCGGCACCGTGCCCGGCATCACCCAGACCTTCAACGGCAACAACACCAGCGTCTGGACCCTGCAGGGCGCCGCCTCGATGATCCCGGCCGACGTCGACCAGACGTTCCTGGTCACCCGGAGCGGGCAGGAGATAGCGCTGCACCTGAAGTTGCACGTGAACGGGCACAAGGTCCTGGCACCCAGCTATTCGACCCGCACGGCGAACGCCGATGAGCATCACCTGCTCGACCTGGTGAACGGCGTGCGCGCGACCGGCGCGACCTGCGGCGGCGTGGCCTTCCCGGCCGTTCCGGCCCTGACCTGGAACGACGCGCTGTTCAACGCCGCGTACAACCACAGCCAGGACCAGCTGGCGCGTAACTACTACGAGCACCTGACCCCGGAAGGCGTGACGCCCAGCGAACGGGCCTTCCTGGCCGGGTACCGCCCGCTGATCGGTGCAGCCGAGAACCTCTTCAAGATGGCCTTCGGCAACGGGAACCCCGCGAGCGCGAGCGCGGACGAGGCCTTCAAAGGCTGGATGAACAGCGACGGGCACTGCCGCAACATCATGGACGGAACGCTGAAGGACTTCGGCGCGGCGTCCTCGGACGGGCAGCCGATCCCGAACGGAACGGGCACGGCCGACACCATGACCTTCCGGATGTGGTCGATGGAGCTCGGCAAGCGCAGCTGAGCGTCACCTGAACTCACAGCAACACGGAACGGGGGGGCGGCCAGATCTGGTCGCCCCCCCGTTCCGTGTGAACTTCCCGGCGTTCTTCTTCCGGCGTTCGGCCTTTCCGCATCTGGCGTTCCGCACCCGGTGAGGGCGGTAGAGTGCGGAGCGTGAAACGACTGACCCTGCTCAGCCTGCTGCTGTGTGCCTGCGCCAGCACCCCCACCGCCCCGGCCCCCGCCGCTTACGTGTCCACGCCGACCAGCGGCGAGTGCACCATCCGCACGCCGCTCACGGCCGTCCCCCTCGCCGTGCCGGTCCGTTCCGCACCGGTCGCGGGCAACTCCGCTCTGGGCACGCTGACCCTGCCGGCGCCGGGCACCGACGCGTCGACCGCCGCGAAGCTGCGTGAAGTGCTGGCCACCATGCGCTTCTCGGCCGTGCAGCCGGGCCTCCTGGGCTGTCCGGAAGTGCCGCTCGCCATCATCGGCCTGGGGTACGCGCCGCTCGCGGAGCACGCGCCGCATCTCGCCGCGCCGAGCTACAACCCGGCGACGGAAGTCTCCGGCGCCGACGCCGCCCGCACGCCGTATGTCGACGCCCTGATGACGGCCGCCGTGGACGCGGTGGCGCACGTGCAGGACGCCAGCGATCCCGGCGGCAGCGGCCTGGGGAACGTGCGGGTCACCACGCTCGGTGTGGGCGGCGCGACCGGCCAGGCGAGCGAAGGCGCGCTGCTGCGGGCGCTGAGCTACGCCAGCAACGTGCCGCTGCCGGACACCACCGTCACCGTTCCGCAGAACCCCGCTCCGGCGAGCGTGATCGTGATCGACCTGCAGCTGCCGGGCCTGTCGCAGGCGGTCACGGCGTTCATCAGGACGCTGCTCGAATCGGGCGTGCGGATCGTCGCCCCGGCGTCGGACGTGGCGAGTTTCCCGGCGCAGATCAGCGGCGTGATCGCCGTGACGGACCTGACCCGGGCGGGCGCGGCCCTTCCGGCCAGCGGCAGCGCGGACGTGGCGATGGTCGGCGAGAACCCGAGGCTGAACGTGACTTCGCCGCTGGTGGCGGCCGCGCACCTCGGCGCGCTGCTGGCCCTGCGTGACAGCCTGCCGCCGAAACTCGGCAACGCGGCGGTGTACGCGTGCCTGCGCGCGAGCGGCAGCGAGGCCGAGCGCACCGAGCAGACCGGCTATGGCCTGATCGACGCGGGCAAGGTGCTGAGCGAGACGTTCGCGCCGTGCGTCACGCCGTGACCACGCCTGCCCGGCACCGTCCGGCCGTTCCGCTGGCGGCCGTGCTGTCGCTGGCCCTGCTGAGCGCCTGCGCGACCCCGGCGTCCACGCCCGCGCCCACCTCCTCCCCGGCGCCCGCCCCCGCCCCGGCGGCGTGGTGCAGCACCCTGAACGCCCAGGCGTTGAACCTCCGGAGCTTCGGTGCTCCGGTGCGGAACACACGTGCCGTTCCTGGCGTGCCGGGCGACCACCCGCTGACGCTGGCGGGGCTGTCCGTGCCGCCCGCGAACGCCCTGTACAGGTCGGTGCAGGCCGGCTGGGCCCTCAGCCACTGGGAGCAGGCGGTGTCGCGGCTGCTGCCCGGCTGCCCGGCCCCGGTGATCGCGGTGATCGAGGGC
>Ga0160428_1002425_pt1 | contig 11350 bp, 9 predicted proteins | sample SolpanmetagenomM_FD_108198 | JGI IMG/M metagenome (GOLD analysis project Ga0160428, IMG submission 108198) | Solar panel surface microbial communities from Lawrence Berkeley National Laboratory, California, USA - M | ecosystem: Engineered > Built environment > Solar panel > Unclassified ...
GAACGCGGCGATCTGCTTCTTGAGGATCTCCGAGATCTCGGCGGGACGGATTTCCATCTAGGCGGCACCCTTCATGGCATACTGCAGTCGCTGCAGACGGGATTTCAGACTGGTATCGTAAAGACGCGCGCCGATCCGAACAACGAGACCGCCCAGCAGGCTGGGGTCCACGCTGTCCTGGATGTTGACGCTGCCGTAGCCGGCTTCGATCAGCCGGGCACGGAGCTGTTCCCGCTGCACAGTGGTCAGCGGATGCGCGCTCATCACCTGCGCCACCACGACGCCGCGCTTCTGCGCCACCAGGGCGGCGAAGGCGGACACGATCGAGCGCAGCGCGTTGAGGCGGCGGTTATTGGTGATCACGCCCACGAAGTTCCGCACCAGCTGGCCGAACCCCTGGCCAGACAGCACCGCGTCCCCTGCCGCATGCGCCTGCGTCACATCGATGAGCGGGCTGTTGAGCAGGCGCCGGAACTCCGGGCTGCTGTCGATAAGCTGGCCCAGCTTGTCCATCTCGGACACGGTCTGGTCCAACACACGTGTGTCTTCCGCCTGCGCATACAGCGCGGCAGCGTAACGGTCGGCGAGCCCGCCGCCAGATGTCGTGGTGCCAGAAGCCACGCTTCAGTCCCATCCAATGGTTTTGGCCGGCGAAATGCCGGCGGATGGGCGTCTAGCATGGGGTGTTGCCTGCCGCAACGGGTTGCGTCGCGTGATCAGCGGCTAATCCGTGACCCCAAAGCAGGATCGGCACGGTCACCAAAGCAGAACCGATTGAGTGCGGTCAGTGTTGACCGGCTCCTGAGATTGCCATTCCTGCACGGCCATGTAGCGCTGTGCGGTAAACCGGTACATTCGATCGATCAGCTTCCAGACCCGCTCGCTGTTCTCGTTCGGACCGATCTTGTCCCATTCATCCATCTCGACCGCCCAGGCGAGTTGCGTGCAATAGAGCCAGTCGCGGTTCGGCCGTAGAAAATGGCGCTGCTGCTCGAGGTTACGGAGTGCTGGCAGGATTTCACCGGTTTGCGCGTCAACCTGTTCAAACCTGCCATTGATCTCGCTGAGGCCAACGGCCATCATGCGTGTCACCTGGAACAATGTTTCCCGTCGTGCCGCAGAAATCTGCGTGCCACCTTGCCCGACCTTCGAGATGCGCCGCAACGTCGCCTGTCCCCGGGCGAGCAGCCGTTCCCGCAAGGCTTCGATGTAGGCGATCTCGAGTGCCAGTTCTTCAATCAGACCGGCCACGGCGGGCCCGCCCTCAACGCCAAGCTCTGCAGAGGCCCGTCGCAGCGCGTCCTGCACCTGGCGCCTTACGCCGGGATCATCGGCCGACGCGACCAACATCTCGGACGTGATCAGCCCAGCATCGCCATCCTGCCCGCCGCCGAGCCAATGGACCAATTGAAGCTGCAGCCGGGCCGAGGCGATCTGCCGGTGAAAAGGCGACACCTCCCAACTCGCCTCGCCGCTGAGAACCTCAGTCGGGAGCTTGTCACCCAAGCGGATGCAAACGACGAACCGAAGCGCTTCCGCCACCAGCGCCAGTAGACGTCCGTCCGGGCTCTCGGCCGTGATGCCGAATAGTTTTGAAACTGCAGCAAGCGGCACCATCGCGCGGCTGCCATCGAGTTCGATCGCCAAGGCGGGCACGCGGTCTCCCTCCGTTAGCCGGAACATCGGCGTTTGGAGAGCCGCAAAGCCAGGATGCTCGAAGATGCAGCACGTTGGATGATCGGTCATCGCCACACACACTGACGCACGCAGATGAATGGAACACTAAAGCGGACCCCAACACTTTCTTAATCCGTTCCCAGCATTCTCAGTCAGGGGTGCAATATGGCCGATGACGCAAGCGAGGAACCGGCATTCGCAGATGCCGCCGCAGGAGCCGTGGCGGGCAAGCCGGCACGTGTCCTCAGCCAGGCGGAAATCGACAGTCTTCTCGGCGATCTTGACGAACCATCCAGCCGGAATGAGCAATCTGGCATCGAGCGGATTGTCGAGTCTGGGCTCATCTCGTACGAGCGTCTGCCGATGCTCGAGATCGTGTTCGATCGTCTCGTCCGCAGCCTTTCCAGCAGTCTTCGAAACTTCACCAGCGATAACGTCGAAGTGGAGATCGACAATATCCAGTCTCTCCGCTTCGGGAATTATCTGAACAGCCTGCCGCTGCCGGCCATGCTGGCGGTGTTCAAGGCCGAAGAATGGGACAATTACGGGCTGGTTGTCATTGATAGCGCCCTCATTTACAGCATCGTCGACGTGCTGCTTGGCGGCCGGCACGGGGCGGCGATCATGCGGATTGAAGGCAGGCCATACACCACAATCGAGCGCACCTTGATCGAACGACTGATCGAAGTGGTACTCACAGAGCTGGGAGCCAGCTTCGAGCCACTGACCCCGATCAATTTTCGCTTCGAACGCCTGGAGGTGAACCCTCGCTTCGCAACCATCTCCCGTCTGTCCAACGCGGCCGTCCTGGTGCGGCTGCGGGTCGACATGGAGGATCGTGGCGGGCGGCTCGAACTCCTGCTGCCCTACGCCACATTGGAACCCGTGCGTGAGTTACTGCTGCAGCAATTCATGGGCGAACGCTTCGGACGTGACCGGATCTGGGAAACCCATCTGGCCGAGGAGCTATGGGAGACAGAGGTCAAGCTTGAAGCGGTGCTGGACGAGCAGGTGCTGCCACTCTCACGCGTGATGAACCTTGCGGTCGGCGACAACATCATTTTGAGCACTAGACCAGGCTCAACCGTGCTGATCCGTTGCGGAGCTGTCCCCTTGTTCGAGGCGGCAGTCGGTCGTCGGCAGAACCAAGTCGCGGTGCGCATTGAGGCTGAAACCCGGCGGATGGCCACTGAGACAATGACAGCACTGCCCGAAGCCCCACGCTAACTCTTCCTTCAGATCCCATCCCGTAAACTCCACGACATAGTTCAACGGGAACCCAGCCATGGATGATCTGCTTGCAGAGTTTCTGACGGAGGCGAATGAAAGCTTGGCCGGGCTCGATGAAGCTTTGCTCACCCTTGAACGGGCACCTGACGATGTTGCGACCGTCGGTCTCATCTTCCGCCTGATCCATACCATCAAGGGCACGTGCGGGTTCCTTGGACTGCCACGACTCGAGAGGGTCGCGCACTCAGGCGAGAACGTGCTGGGATTGTTACGAGAAAGCACCATCAGCGCGACACCCGAGCTGGTCACAGCTGTGTTTAGCGCGGTCGATATAATGAAGGAAATTGTCACGGGTCTGTCGATGACGGGCCTGGAGCCAGAAGGAGATGATACTCAGGTCATCAATCGTCTAGATGCAATCTTCGCGGGCGAGTTCACCTCGTTGACCGAAACTGTGACTGTGGCCGAAAGCAGCGACCTTCTGCCGGACCCACTTACAGGCCAGGTTCGTCTGCCGATTGCCCCATTGGAACTACCAGTTAGCAATAAGCCTGGCTCAAGCACAGCCGAGAATTCCCCTCTCGATGCTCCGGGTTCGGACGTGAGCTTGGTGGCGCAGACAATCCGCGTAAGCGTCAATGTGCTCGAGAACCTGATGACTCTTGTCAGCGAGCTGGTGCTGACAAGAAACCAATTGCTGCAGATTAGCCGGACGAGCCGGGAATCCCGTTACGCAACGCCGGTTCAGCGGCTGTCCCAAATCACCTCCGATCTGCAGGAGGGTGTGATGAAGACGCGAATGCAGCCGATTGGCTCAGCGTGGAGCAAACTGCCGCGGCTCGTACGTGACCTGGTGCAGGATCTCGGAAAGCCAATAGAGTTGCAGATGATCGGTGCGGAAACCGAGATCGACCGCCAGGTGCTCGAACTGATCCGTGATCCGCTGACGCACATGGTTCGCAACAGCGCCGATCATGGCCTTGAATGTCCAGAGGAGCGCCGGGCCGCCGGCAAGCCGGCTGTCGGTATCATCACGCTGAACGCGTTCCACGAAGGCGGCCACATCACCATCCAGATTTCCGATGATGGCCGCGGACTGGCCGTCGATCGCATCCGCGAGAAGATTTTGACGAAGGGCTTGGCGACTGAAGTCCAGTTGGCAAGCATGAGCACCGTCGCGATCGAACGTTTCATTCTGCATCCTGGCTTCTCGACCGCCGCACAGGTCACTTCGGTCTCAGGACGTGGTGTCGGAATGGACGTCGTGAAGACGAATATTGAACAGATAGGCGGCACGATCGAACTGGAGAACCGTCCTGGTCGTGGCACCACTTTCACCATCAAAATCCCGCTCACCCTCGCCATCGTCTCAGCACTGATCGTTGAGTCTGCAGGCGAACGGTTTGCCATAGCGCAGAGTAGCGTCGCCGAACTGGTGCATGCCGAACTGGCACGTCCAGGTATCGAGGCGCGGCTCGGACAGACATTGGTCGAGGAGATCGATGGCACCCGCATTCTACGGCTGCGAGACCAGTTGCTTCCGCTGGTGACACTGTCCGACCTGCTCCGGCTCCCATCGACAGTCGAAGCACAACAGGGAATGTACGTGGTCGTCGTGGCAGTCGGATCAGGCTCGTTCGGCATTGTCGTGGATCGGGTATTTGACACGGAGGAAATCGTGGTGAAGCCCGTTGCACCGATCTTGCGTGACATTACGATGTTCAGCGGAAATACCGTCCTTGGCGACGGCACTGTCATCATGATTCTTGATCCCAACGGTATTGCCCGCGCTGTAAACATCGTCTCAACAGGGGCAGCGCGCACAACATCGGTCGTCACGACCGGCGGTGTCAAAAGTGAAGACGAGACAGCCATCTTGTTGTTCCGCGCAGGGTCGAAAGCTCCAAAGGCTGTGCCGCTTGGCTTGGTCGCACGCTTGGAACGCATACCTACTCAAAAAAAAAATCGAGATGGTTGGTGGCCGATACGTCACTCAGTATTGCGGCGCTTTAATGCCATTAGTGTCTTTCATCACTGATTTCAGCCCTGAGACCAGGACCGAGCATCCTGTGCTTGTGTTCACAGAGGGTGATCATAGCGTCGGCCTGCTCGTGGATGAAATTGTGGATGTGGTGCATGATCGTCTGCTCGTCGAGATTGGCAGCGCATCTCAAGGGCTACTTGGACGAGCGGTCATTGCTGGCGCCGCAACGGAGGTCGTCGACACCGTTCAGTGGTTGTCCCAGGCCGGACGGGACTGGTTCCAGCCCAAGTCCGCGAGAAGTACCGCAATTTCTCGTTTGCTGGTGGTAGAGGATAGTGCCTTTTTCCGGAACATGCTCATTCCCGCCCTCTCGTCAGGCGGCTATCATGTCACTGCGGTGAATGGAGGCGCTGAGGCGCTGGCTCTTCGAAGCGCCGGCGCAAGCTTCGACGCGATCATCTCGGACATTGAGATGCCGGAGATGGATGGCCTCGCCTTTGCCCGTACGGTGCGCGCTGAAGGTCATTGGACAAACGTGCCGATGATCGCACTGAGCGGCAGAGTGACGCCAGCAGACATCGAGGCCGGTCTGGCCGCAGGATTCACCTTCTACATGCCTAAGTTTGATCGCGAGGCTCTGCTCGATCGGCTTCAGCGGTGCTTGAAGCTCGAAGTGAGGCAAGCAGCATGAGCGCCGATCTTAAGTCACGAGACAGCGGTGAACACGTGTCGCTGGTCGTAAGCCTGCACGTGGGGGGGGCAACTCTGCGGTCTGCCGGTCGGAGCAGTGCGCGATGTTCTCGGGCCCCAGAGGATCACACGAGTGCCACTGGCATCGGCGGAGATTGCCGGAAACCTCAATCTTCGTGGTCGCATCGTCACCACGATCGATCTACGGAAGCGTCTTGGCCTGCAAGTCCTGGAACCAGACGCTCCCTGCATGTCTTTGGTGACCGAGCACGGTCAGGAACTCTACGCTCTTTTGGTCGACAAAGTTCTAGAGGTGGTAAGCGTTCCCACTGCTGGCCTGGCTGCGTTACCGCCCAACCTGACATCAAGCTGGTCTCGTTTTGGAACCGGAGTTCACCGGTTTAGTGACGGCTTGATGATCATGCTGGATATCACGAAGGTGCTGGCCTTCATGCCCAAAGCGGCCTGACAATGCCAAACCCCACCCTCAGCCTAGCCAATGGCTATCCCGGCGGTCATCGCCCTATCCTCGCGCCTCCACTTCGGGTTATGATTTGTGACGATAGCGCAGTGATGCGCTCGGTGTTAGCCCGTGTTCTGGGCAGTGATCCTGGGATCGAGGTGGTCGCTCGCGCGACGAATGGGCAGGAGATAGTTGATTTAATCCGGCGACAGTCGGGCTTAGCTGACGTCCTTGTGCTAGACATCGAAATGCCGGTCATGGATGGACTCAGCGCCTTGCCTTTATTACTTGATGCGGCACCAAAACTTCGCATAATTATTGCATCAACACTGACGACGCGGGGTGCCAGCACGACGCTGGAGGCATTGAGGCTCGGTGCACATGACTACGTCCCCAAGCCAAGCGCAATCTGCGTTGCCGGAGATACAAGCTTCCAGCGTGAGTTACTGGAAAAGGTGCGGGCGTTGGGCCGACGAAGCGCAAGTGCGGCGTCCAAGCCGATGACCTTGCGGCCAGCGATGCGCTATCGTCCCCATCTCTTGGCAATTGGCAGTTCAACGGGCGGTCCGCACGCCCTTGGCCTGCTGCTTCAAGGCTTGAATCATCAGCTGGGACCTGGCGGCCTGACCATTCCAGCCGTACTTACGCAGCATATGCCACCAGCCTTCACGTCGCTGCTGGCGGAGCAGCTTGGCCGCCTCGGCATTCCTTGCGCAGAAGCCCAAGACGGGGCGCCGTTATGCGCCGGCCGCGTCCATGTCGCTCCAGGGGGAAGACATCTGCTGATTCAGCGCTCTCCGACCGGTGAACTCATCACCCGTCTCGATGACGGACCTGCGGAGAACTTCTGCCGGCCTTCGGTTGACCCAATGCTACGCAGCGCGGTCCAAGCCTGTGATGGAAGGGTGCTGATGCTGATGCTCACCGGGATGGGTAGCGATGGGCTTTCCGGGACCAAAGCGCTGATTGAGGCTGGCGGCGCTGCCCTGGCGCAAGACGAAGCCACTAGTGTCGTTTGGGGGATGCCGGGTGCAATCGCACGAGCCGGGCTCTGTCAAGCTGTACTGCCTATCTCCGACATGGCAAAACAGGCCATTCGCCTGATGCAAGGCGCCTGATGACCACTCCGTTCGAGGTTATTGCCTCACACCTGCACGCTCGTTCAGGCCTCGCCCTTGGATCGGACAAGCTGTATCTTCTCGAATCTCGACTGGCACCCATCATGCGGGCAGAACGCCTTGCCGATCTTGGTGCCCTTGCAACCAAGCTGCAGACCAACGCGACCGAAACGTTGTCGCGCGCAGTGGTGGACGCAATGACGACCAACGAGTCACTGTTCTTCCGGGATGGCACCCCATTCGATCATCTCCGAACCCTGGCTTTGCCCCAGTTGCACCAACGTCGGCCACCTGGCCAACCCCTGCGGCTATGGTCGGCAGCATCGTCAACCGGCCAAGAAGCGTATTCCATGGCGATGACCGTGTCCGAGATCGCTGGAGTGCTTGCGGATCGACGAGTTGAGATCATTGGCACTGATATCGCCTCGGCTCCCGTGGAACGGGCCAAGGCCGGCTTGTATACCCCATTCGAGGTACAGCGAGGCCTGACCGGGCAACAACTCGCGCACTACTTTAAGAAAGAACCATTAGGCTGGCGTATCACGCCAAAGCTGCGGGCAATGGTGACATTCAGAGAATGGAACTTACTTTCTCCACTAATGCCCCTAGGCGTATTTGATATTGTATTTTGCCGCAACGTTTTAATATATTTCGATTCTGCTACAAAAATGCGGGTGCTCGAAGGGATCCGGCGTCAGATGGCCCCGGATGGCCTACTGTATCTCGGAGCATCGGAGACAACGTTGGGTTTAGCACCTGACCTACTTCGGGTTGCACAGGGGTGCGGTGTGTACGCACATGCCGGCGTCGCCACGGCCTAGCTACTCCCAGCCATGTTCACCATTGTTGATTACTGAATTCAGGCCAGTCAGCGGCGAGCGTCATCCTTTCATACCGAGGCTATGCCCTTGCTCCCGGCAGCGCGCGCTCTTATAGCCGCCGGGCCAAGCGGAGGCGGAATGGACGGCATACGCGCGCCAAGGACGGCTGCGATTTCCGGAACACCGGCAGGCGGGTCCAGCATCTTAAATGAAGGGGCAAGCTGCAGTTCAGCTGTCGCATCAGCAATGCACGACACGGCATTCTACGCGCGCGAGCATGCTGCAGGAAATCGCCGGATGGCTGATGTCTTGCGGACTCTGGCGCTTGATGCCGTCGACGCCGCGGGTTCTGGGCAGGCAGCGGTACCGATGGCCATGGCGGACGTGGCGACGTCGCTTTGGTGCCGCACGTTGCGATTCGACGCCACCGACCCGCGCTGGCCGGACCGGGATCGCTTTCTGGTTTCGGCTGAAGGCGGGGAGTTGCTGCACTATGGATTGCTGCACCTGACTGGTCATGCCGGCATGACGCTGGATGATCTCCGCCGCTACAGGCAAGTTGACAGCCCAGCTGCCGGGCATGCGGAGTATGGCGATCACCCGGGCATCGAGGCGACCACCGGTCCCGCGGGACAGGGCCTAGCAACCGCCGTCGGCCTCGCCTTGGCCGAGCGCATGATGGCTGCTCGTTTCGGCCGCAGCCTCGTTGATCATCGCACCTGGGTCATGGTCTCCGGCGGCGACTTAATGCAGGGCGTGAGCCACGAGGCCATCGAACTGGCCGGCTGTCTCCGGTTAGAGAAGCTCACGGTGCTATGGAACGATCACGACACTGGGTCGAATGGCGATGGCGGGCCGAACGGCGTCGATGTCCTGAAGCGCTTCGCTGCCTCCGGATGGGTAACCAAGCGGATTAACGGGCATGATTCGAGTGAGATCAGCACCGCGCTGGCGCTGGCAGCCCGCTCGAAAAAACCGACCCTGATCGCATGTCGCACCGGCCCGGCCCTGCCGCTGGCCGAGGCGAGAGGGTTGCTCGGCTGGCGGCATCCGCCATTTGACCTTCCCTCCGATCTTGTCTCGTCCTGGCAGGGCGCCGGTGCCCGCGGCACTGGCGCGCGCCGGGCTTGGCTGAAGCGGCTGGCCAATCACCCCCTGCGCGCTGAGTTCGAGCGCATGATCGCAGGCCGGCTCCCAGAGGCCTGGCACAAGATCATCGCGACGCTGAAGACCGAATTTATGGAGACAAGGACTGTCGCCGCGACGCGGCACAGCAGTCGGCAGGTGTTTGAACTTCTGATGACGGCTCTACCCGAACTAACGGGAGGAACCGCTGACCAGCTGCACGCAACTGGCGGCGTTCCAGATGGGGTGACAGCAGTGGGCCCTGCAGCCTATGCCGGCCGCTACGTCCATTACGGTGTTCGCGACCATGCGATGGCGGCCTGCATGAACGGGCTCGCGCTGCATGGGGGATTGCTGCCCTTCGCGAGCACACGCCTGGTTTGCACGGACGCGTTGCGGCCGGCGTTGCGCCTGACCGCACAGATGCGGCAACGCGTCATCTACCTGCTCACGCATGATAGCATCGGATTGGGCCAAGACGGCGCCGCGTATCAGCCGGTCGAACAGCTCGCCTCCTTGCGGGCCACACCCGGCTTGTTCGTACTGCGGCCGGCGGACTCCATCGAGACGGTCGAATGCTGGGAACTCGCCATTCGCCGGAGCGATGGACCTACTCTGCTTGTATTGTCCCACCAGGACGTCCCACTGCTCAGGACCGATGCTGCCGAGAATAGGTGTGCTCGCGGGGGGTATGTCTTGGCGGAGGCGGACGGCCCTCGGGCAGCAACATTGATCGCCTCGGGATCGGAGGTGTCGATCGCGCTGGAAGCCCGGCAGATCTTGGCACGCGAGGGAATTCCGGCTGCCGTCGTCTCGCTACCCAGCTGGGAGCTATTCGCGGCACAGGACGAGGATTTACAGGCACAAGTGCTCGGTGCGGCCTTGCGGGTCGGGGTCGAAGCGGCCTGCGGGTTCGGCTGGGAACGCTGGCTCGGACCAGACGGAATCTTCATCGGCATGTCGGGTTACGGGGCCAGTGCCCCTTGTGACACGCTCTATCGGCATTTCGGCATTACGCCGGAAGCCATTGCCATGGCGGTCCGCAAACGGCTACCGCAGGCCCCATCAACGGAAGGGAGTTAGATCATGGCCGTGAAGGTCTCCATTAACGGGTTCGGGCGCATCGGTCGCCTGGTGCTACGCGCCATCGTCGAAAGTGGCCGTAGCGACGTCGAGGTTGTCGCCATCAACGATCTCGGCAGCGTCGAAGCCAACGCTCATCTGTTCCGCTTCGACAGTGCGCATGGCCGGTTCCCCGGCGAGGTCGAGGTGAACGGCGATGCCATCACCATCAAGCACAACGGCCGGACCTATGGGCCGATCAAGGTTACGGCGGAGCGTGAACCGGGCAAGGTGCCCTATCAGGGCGTTGACGTCGCCCTGGAATGCACCGGCCGCTTCACCACCAAGGACGCCGCGATGGCCCTGATCCAGGGTGCGGGCGCCAAGAAGGTGCTGATCTCGGCCCCGGCCGATGGCGTGGACGCGACCATCGTGTACGGCGTGAACCATAAAGTGATCACCAAGGACATGACGGTGATCTCGAACGCCTCATGCACCACCAACTGCCTCGCGCCGATGGTCAAGGTTCTGCACGAGAAGTTCGGCATCCTGCGCGGCTACATGGTCACGATCCATGCCTATACCGGGGACCAGAACACCGTCGACACGCTGCACAAGGATCTGCATCGCGCCCGTGCGGCCGCGGTCAGCAGCATCCCGACCAGCACCGGTGCCGCGAAGGCGGTGGGTCTTGTCTTCCCGGACCTGCAGGGCAAGCTGGACGGCACCTCGATCCGCATCCCGACCCCCAACGTGTCGCTGGTGAGCTTCGACGTGAACCTGCGCGACCAGGCCACGGTGCAGCAGATCAACGACGCCATGAAGGCCGCTGCCGAGGGCGAATTGAAGGGCGTGCTCGACTACAACACGCACAAGCTGGTCAGCATCGACTTCAACCATCAGCCCGCCTCCTGCACCTTCGACGCGACCCAGACCGCCGTCGTTGACGGCGCCATGGCGCGGGTGATGGGCTGGTACGACAATGAGTGGGGCTTCTCGAACCGTATGGCCGATACCGCGGCCCTGTTCGGGAGCCTGTAGGCATGACGGTCCGCCTGCTGGACGGCGTCGACGTTCGTGGCAAGCGCGTGCTGCTGCGGGCGGACCTGAATGTGCCGGTGCGGGAGGGGCGCATCTCTGACCTGACCCGCATCGAGCGCCTCAGCCCGACCATCAAGGA
>Ga0160428_1002427_pt1 | contig 11343 bp, 6 predicted proteins | sample SolpanmetagenomM_FD_108198 | JGI IMG/M metagenome (GOLD analysis project Ga0160428, IMG submission 108198) | Solar panel surface microbial communities from Lawrence Berkeley National Laboratory, California, USA - M | ecosystem: Engineered > Built environment > Solar panel > Unclassified ...
ACCCGGCAGGAACGGCACTTCGATCGTCTTGCCGGCCGCCTTCGCCGCCGCCTCGACCCCGACCGAACCGCCGAGCACGATCAGATCCGCGATCGAGACCTTCTTGGCACCCTGACCGTCGAAGTCGGCCTTGATGCCCTCATAGACGCCAAGCACCTTGGCGAGCTGCTCGGGCTGGTTGACCTCCCAGTCCTTCTGCGGGGCGAGCCGGATGCGCGCGCCGTTCGCACCGCCATGGTGGTCCGACTGACGATAGGTCGAGGCCGATGCCCAGGCGGTCGTCACCAGTTCGGCGACCGAAAGCCCCGAATTGGCGATCGCCTGCTTGAGGCCACCGACATCACCCGCGTCGATCTGCGGATAGTCGGCCTTGGGGATCGGGTCCTGCCAGATCAGGTCCTCGGCCGGAACGTCGGGCCCGAGATAGCGGACCTTCGGCCCCATGTCGCGGTGCGTCAGCTTGAACCAGGCACGCGCGAAGGCGTCAGCGAACGCCGCCGGATCCTTCTGGAAACGCTTGCTGATCTCGAGGTAGGCCGGGTCCTTCTTGAGCGCCATGTCGGCGGTCGTCATCATCGTCGGGACCTTAACGCCCGGCGTGTGGGCCTTGGGGGCGAGCGTTTCCTCGGGGTTGCCGACCGGCTGCCACTGGTTGGCACCTGCCGGGCTCTTGACGAGTTCATACTCGTGGTCGAGCAGCATGTCCCAATAGGTCTGGTCCCAGGTAATCGGCGTCGGAGTCCACGCGCCTTCGATCCCCGAAGTGATCGTATCGTCGCCCATCCCGGTGCCGTGCGTCGACACCCAGCCCATGCCCTGCGTCGCGATGTCGGCGCCTTCCGGCTCGACGCCGACGAGCGATGCGTCACCCGCGCCATGCGCCTTACCGAAAGTGTGGCCACCCGCGGTCAGCGCGACGGTTTCCTCGTCGTTCATGCCCATGCGCGCGAACGTCTCGCGCATGTCGCGTGCCGAGCCCAGCGGGTTCGGGCAGCCGCCGGGGCCTTCCGGGTTGACGTAGATCAGCCCCATCTGGATCGCGGCGAGCGGATTCTCGAACGCCTTGCCCGATTCCTCGTCGATGCGAGTCTCGCCGAGCCACTCTTCCTCGGTGCCCCAGTAAATGTCCTTCATCGGCTCGAACACGTCCTCGCGCCCGCCACCGAAGCCGAACACCGGTCCGCCCATCGATTCGATCGCAACGTTGCCGGCCATGATGAACAGATCGGCCCAGCTGAGCTGCTTGCCGTATTTCGACTTGATCGGCCACAACAGGCGGCGCGCCTTGTCGAGGTTGCCGTTGTCCGGCCAGCTGTTGAGCGGCGCAAACCGCTGCGAACCCGACGACGAGCCACCGCGCCCGTCGCCGGTGCGATAGGTGCCTGCCGAATGCCATGCCATGCGGATGAAGAACGGGCCGTAATGCCCGTAATCGGCCGGCCACCACGGCTGGCTGTCGGTCATCAGTGCGGTCAGGTCGCGCTTCACCGCGGCATAATCGAGCGTTTTGAACGCTTCGGCATAGTCGAAGTCGTCGCCCATCGGGTTTGCCGACAGGCCGTTCTGCTGAAGGATTTCGAGGCTGAGCTGGTTCGGCCACCAATCGCGGTTGGTACGACCGAGCAAAGAGCGCATTGCGGCGGGCTCCTTGCTCGGATCGCTCAGCGGGCTACCTGTGGTAATTGCGTCCATGGGTCTCTCCAATCGACTCTTCTAAATCTCGGACGTCATAATGCCACGACCCACCCAATCGATGAAATGCATTAAACCGAAGAGAGTGATCGGCTGGCTGATTTTTGCGACGGGGGGCTAGAAGCGGATCGGCACGCCCAGCATCAGCTGGCTGGCCTGATTGTCGACATGCTTGAAATCGATTCGCACGGAATTGCGGTCCCGGAACCGATATTCCATGCCACCGCCGACGATGAAGCTGCTGCCCCATTGATGCACGTCGGAAATCCCGGGGTCGAAGTCGATCCGATAGCGATTGCCGCCATATCCGCCGGTTGCGTAAAGCAACAGGCGCGGTGTCGCGAGATATCCGGCGCGCAGGCTCAGGCGATAGCCGTAGCGAGGGTGTTCCTCGAAGAAGCGCCTGCCGTCGGGCAAGCGCGCGACCGGTCGCCCGCCACCGATGTTGACCCCGACGTCGCCACCGACGCGGACGTTCTGCGCAACCGCGACGTCATATCCGGCGAACGCGCCACCGCTCGGGCCGACCGCGCGATAGTAACGGCTCAATGTCTCGCCCGTGTCGAGGTTGGCTACATCGAAAAAGACATGATCTTCCCGCGCCCCGGCCTCTATCCCGGCGAACGGTCCGGTAAAGGGCCGCACCTCCGCAGCGGCGGCCGGTGCGGACAGCATGGCGACGATACCGACGAACGTGACCGCGACGGTTTGGCAGGTCATGGCAATTCCCCTTTTTCGCTACGATTGCGAAACGAGATTTGCCGTTTTTAGCTGAACATCAGCTGATTGCCATCGATATCTCGGGTCAACCGTGGTCGGGCTCGGGCTTGGGGGGATGTAGCCGCAAGCTCAACATGCGTCGCGTATCCGCCGCCACCCGGGGAAGCAGAACTGGGTCCATTTCGCAGCAATCTCGAAATCTTGAGACGGCAGCGCAATGGACCCCGGAGGCTTACGCCGGCAGCAGCCCCTCGCGCGCAATCTTGTCCTTCCACACCAATGGCGCGAGCTGGTGGACGTTCGCCCCCGACGAATCGACCGCGACCGTCACCGGGAAATCGACCACCTCGAATTCGTAGATCGCCTCCATCCCGAGATCCTCGAACCCGACGACCTTCGAGCCCTTGATCGCGCGCGCGACGAGATACGCCGCGCCGCCGACCGCCATCAGATAGGCCGACTTGCCCTCGGCGATTGCCTTGGTCGCATCGGGCCCGCGCTCGGCCTTGCCGACCATCGCGAGCAGCCCCTGCCCCAGCATCATCCGCGTGAACGAATCCATCCGCGTCGCAGTCGTCGGCCCCGCCGGACCGACCACCTCATCCCCCACCGGATCGACCGGCCCGACATAATAGATCACGCGGCCAGCAAACTCGACCGGCAGCGGCTCGCCCTTGTCGAGCATGTCCTTGATCCGCTTGTGCGCGGCATCGCGGCCGGTCAGCATCTTGCCGTTGAGCAGCAGCCGGTCGCCCTGCTTCCAGCCCTGCACGTCGGCGGGGGTCAGCGTGTCGAGATCGACCCGGATCGCGGCCTGATCGGGCACCCAGTGGACGTCGGGCCACTCGTCGAGCTTGGGCGTCTCGAGATACGCCGGCCCGCTGCCGTCGAGCGTGAAATGCGCGTGGCGGGTCGCGGCGCAATTGGGGATCATCGCGACCGGCTTGCCCGCGGCGTGGCACGGCGCATCCAGGATCTTGACGTCGAGGATGGTCGACAGCCCGCCCAGCCCCTGCGCGCCGATGCCGAGCGCGTTGACCTTGTCGAAGATCTCGATCCGCAGCGCCTCGATGTCGGTCTTCGGGCCACGGGCCTTCAATGGCCCCATGTCGATCGGCTCCATCAGCGCCTGTTTCGCGAGCAGCATGCAATGTTCCGCGGTGCCGCCGATGCCGATCCCGAGCATCCCCGGCGGGCACCAGCCCGCGCCCATCTGCGGGAGCATCTCGAGCACCCAGTCGACGATCGAGTCGCTCGGGTTCATCATCTTGAACTTGGACTTGTTCTCGCTGCCGCCGCCCTTCGCCGCGACGTCGACCGAGACCCGCGATCCCGGCACCAGCTCGACGTGGAGCACCGACGGCGTGTTGTCCCTGGTGTTGCGGCGCGTGAAGGCGGGGTCCGCGAGGATCGAGGCACGCAGCTTGTTCTCGGGGTTGAGATAGGCCAGCCGGACGCCCTCGTCGACGACTTGCTGGAGCGAGCGGCTGGTGTCGTCGAGCCGGCAGTCCATCCCCCATTTGATGAAGACGTTGACGATCCCGGTGTCCTGGCAGATCGGGCGATGCCCTTCGGCGCACATCCGCGAGTTGGTCAGGATCTGCGCGATCGCGTCCTTGGCGGCGGGACCCTGTTCGGCGTCATACGCCGTACCCAAGGCTCGAATATAATCCATCGGGTGGTAAAAACTGATGAACTGCAAGGCGTCGGCGACGCTTTCGATCAGATCGGCTTCGCGGATAATCGTCGTCATAAGCGCTTCCCGTACTGGCGTTTGCCCTGCCTTATGCGCCCGGGGCGGCTGCGCCAACCCACCCGCCCTGCTGGAACAGACTCGTTAACCACCTCCCGCAAGGCAATATGCAAGGATCGTGCGGTAGGATCGCGACGATGCGTATCCGTGTAACCCCTTTTCGTGCGCTCCGCGTGGCGTTCGCCGCGCTGTGGATCGACCTGTCCCCAAGCGCGACCGAGTCCGAAGGGCATCGCAACACGCTGCGCCGACAGTTGCGGCAGCTTGCGGCGACGTGGCCGTTCGCGCTGTTCGTCGCGATCGCCGCGCCGCTGCAGGTCGCGTGGACCGGCTGGCAGGAATCGCTGACCGGGGTGATGATCGCGGCGCTGGCGTGCGCGGCGGTGCTCGCGGTGTCGGGCACGCTGCTGTTGCATACGCTGCGCCACGGCCGGACGCGCGGATGGCCGCTCCACGCCAAGGTCCGCATGGCCACGCTGCTCGGGGCGGTCGGCGCCGCGGGGCTGCTCGGCTTGCTGTTTGCGGCGGGCCAGCTCGCACCGGGTCCGGCGCGGCTGGCGAGTTTCGTCACCGCGTTCGGCGCGATGATCATGATGGTCATCGCGCTCTATCCGGTCCGCGCGGCGACGCTCGGGTTCGGCCTCGGGCTGCTCGTCACGCTTGGCGTGCAGGGTGGGATCGGGATCGGCCTCGGGATCGGGCTGGTGCTGCTGCTCGCGCTGACGAGCTCGACTTATAGGCTCGCGCTGTTCGAGCGCAGTGCGGTCGCGCAGCGGGACCTCGACCATGCGCAGGGACGGATGGCGACCCGGCTCGTCGCCGAATTCGAGACGCATTCGAGCGGCTGGTTCTGGCAGACCAACAGCGAGGGCGCCGTCACCTACCTGACCGACAAGGTCGCGCGCGAGCTCGATGCGCCCGATGCCCCCGCGATCGGTGCGCCACTGTCCCGGCTGTTCCGGATGGACAGCGCACTCCCCGAGACCGAGCGCACGATCGCCTTCCACCTCTCGTCGCGCACCGCCTTTTCCAATTATTCGGTCCGCCCCGCGAGCCGCGCCAAGCTCGAACGCTGGTGGTTGATGTCGGGGCGTCCGATCTTCGACGAGGACGGTATCTTCATCGGCTTCGTCGGCAGCGGGAGCGACCTGACCGAACGCCGCCGCGCGGATGCCGAGATCACACGGCTCGCGCTTTTCGACGGGCTGACCGGGCTCGCCAACCGCCAGCGACTGCGCCTCGCGCTCGACCAGATGCTCGCGCAGCCGGCGTCGGCGCAACGCATGACCAGCCTGTTCCTGCTCGACCTCGACCGGTTCAAGGCGGTCAACGATACGCTCGGGCATCAGATGGGCGACGCGCTGCTCAAGCAGGTCGCGCAGCGGCTGCAACGCGGGATCGGCGAGGCGGGCCTCGTCGGGCGGCTCGGCGGCGACGAATTCCAGGTGATCATGCCCGGCCAGGCCGACCGCGACAAACTCGCCGAGCTCGCGCGCCGCGTCATCTTCGACCTGTCGCAACCCTATTCGATCGAAGGCTCGGCGATCAGCATCGGCTGTTCGATCGGAATCGCGATCGCGCCGCAGGATGGCGGGGATTCGGAGACGCTGATCCGCAACGCCGATCTCGCGCTCTACGCGGCAAAAGGGGACGGGCGTGGTATCCACCGCTTCTTCCGCGACGAGCTTCTGGTGGGCGCGCAAAGCCGCAAGCAGCTCGAGGACGATCTGCGCCAGGCGCTGGTCGGCGACCAATTCTATCTCGCCTATCAGCCGGTGGTCGACACCCGCTCCGAACGGATCGTCGGCTATGAGGCGCTGTTGCGCTGGGCGCATCCGACGCGCGGGCTGGTCAGCCCCGCCGAGTTCGTCCCCGTCGCGGAGGATTGCGGGCTGATCGAGACGATCGGCGAGTGGGTGCTGCGCACCGCCTGCACCGAGGCGGCTGGGTGGCCGGGTAATGTCCGCGTCGCGGTCAACGTCTCGCCGATCCAGTTCGCCAATCCGGTGCTGCCGTCGCTCGTCACGTCCGCGCTGGCGAAGTCGGGGATCGCGCCGCACCGGCTCGAACTCGAGATCACCGAAGGCGTGTTCCTCAATGAATCGGCCGCGTCGGAACAGATGTTCAAGACATTGAAGGGCTGCGGCGTCCGGCTTGCGCTCGACGATTTCGGGACGGGTTATTCGTCGCTCGGCTATCTCAAGAAAGCGCCGTTCGACAAGATCAAGATCGACCAGAGTTTCGTCAAGGGTGCGACGATCGCGGGCAATCGCAACGCCGCGATCATCCGCGCGATCGTGTCGCTCGCGGACGCGCTCGGAATGGAGACGACCGCGGAGGGAGTCGAGAATCGCGACGAGATCACGTTGATCCGCGCGCTCGGGTGCAGCCACATCCAGGGGTTCGTCTACGGCAAGCCCGCGCGCGCGGCGGATGTGCTGCAGCAACTGACGGTCGGCGAGGGGATGGCGACCGCGACCGGTTACCAGATCACACGCAACCCGCGCACCGCGATGCTGCGCAGCGCGCGGATCGAGGCGGGCGCGGTGTCGGGCGAGGTGCGGATTCGCAACATCTCGTCGACCGGCGCGATGATCGAGGGGATCGAGGTCGATGACGGCACGACCGGTCTCGACGTGCTGATCGAGCTGCTCGAGGACCAGATGTTCCCCGCCAAGCTACGTTGGGCGACGGATGGCCGCGCGGGGCTCGAGTTCGCCGAGACGTTCAACCTCGAACGCCTCGCCGCGCCGGCCGTCCCGCAGGCGACGCGTAAGGCCGGGTGAGGCTATGCCGGACCGAGCGGGATGACGGAGGGGTTTGCGGAGGCCTGACAAAGGGGGCCGCGCGAAATCGCGCGGCCCGGTCGTTTACTTGCTTGCGCGCGTCGGCGCAGCGGCGGGTGCCGCGGGGGCCACGGCGGGCGTCGTCCCCGTGGCTGCGCCGGCTGCAGCGACCGGCGGGGGCGGCGGGGCGGCATCCTGCGCGCCGGGGCCATCGGGACCGTCGGGTCCACCCGGGCCAGCGGGGCCGTCCGGACCACCGCGGCCGTGCGGGCCACGCGGGCCGCCCGGACCACCGGGGCCACCGGGTCCACCGCGCGGCGGCATCGGGCGCAGCGCGGTCACCTTGCCGTCCGCGCCGACGAGGAACGAGGCGTGCAGCATCCCGCGCCCGAAACGCCCCTGGACGCTGACGGTCTGCCCGGCGCTGACGAGGCCGGTGCCATCGACCTGTCGCCCGCCCTCGACCAGCGTCCGCCCGCTGCCATCGGCGAGGATGAACATCGGGCCGTACGTCTCGGCGACCCTGCCGCGCACCGTGACGACACTGCCGGTATCGCTGAGGCTGCGGATCGCGACCGGCTTGATCGGCGCCATCTCGACCGACGGTGCGGCCATCTGCGCGACGGTTGCGCCGCCCCCGACGCCGACCGCGACCAGAGCGGCGGCGATCAGCGCGCCGCGGGTCGAGATCTTGCGGCGCTGCGGGGTGTTGGTGTCTTCGGTCATTGGTATGCTCCTTCGGTTGGTATGCAGCCTTCTACCGAGTCGTGCCCCCGGCCCGCTGAACCTTGTCGTTCAGATTGGGTTTAGCGGCGGGAGATAGCCGCAATGTTGCTGCGGCGATCCGTCCTGCCTGCTCGAACGAAAGATCTGCCCCCATGCGCATCCTGCTGGTCGAGGACGACACCGCACTCGCCGAGGCGACCGCCAAGGCGCTCCGCGCGGAGCATTTCGCGGTCGACGTCGCGGCCAATGGCGAGGATGGCGCGCATCTGGGCGATACCGAAAGCTATGACGCGGCGGTGCTCGACCTCGGGCTGCCGCGCAAATCGGGGATCACGGTGCTCGAGGAATGGCGCGCGGCGGGGCGCGCGCTTCCGGTGCTGATCCTCACCGCGCGCGATGGCTGGTCGGAGAAGGTCGCAGGGTTCCGCGCAGGCGCGGACGATTATCTGGTCAAGCCGTTCCGGATCGAGGAACTCGTGATGCGGCTGCGCGCGCTGGTGCGACGCTCGGCGGGGCATGCCTCGGCGCGAATCGTGTGCGGGCCGATCGCGTTCGACGCGCAGACCGGGCAAGTCGAGCGCGACGGGCTGCCCTTGCGGCTGACCGCGCTCGAATGGCGCGTGCTGTCGACGCTGATGCTGCGCAAGGGCGTGGTGGTCGAGCGGCTCGACCTGATGGAGCATGTGTACGAAGGCGATGCCGACCCCGATTCGAACTCGCTCGAGGTGATCGTCGGTCGGCTGCGCAAGAAGATCGGCGCGGATCTGATCGAGACGGTGCGCGGGCGCGGCTATCGGATCGTCGCGGCGTGATCGCTTGCACTCCCCCGCCCACACCCCGCCGTCATGCTGAACGTGTTCCAGCATCCACCGCGCAACACCTCCGGACAGCCATCGCCGCGCGGTGGACCCTGAAACGGGTTCAGGGTGACGGCAGCAGGCGCGCCGCATGACCCTCCTTCCCCGCTCGCTCTACGGCCGCCTCCTCGTCACCGCGCTCGTCGCGACGCTCGCCGCGCTCGCGTTCGCGGCGCTGACGATCGGCGCGGTGCTCGACCGGTTCGTGATGCACGGGCTCGACGAGCGGCTCGACGCGCAGATCGCGATCCTCGCGCAGGCGGTCCGCCCCGATGGCAAGGTCGATCGCACTCGGCTGATCCTCGCCGCACCCTATGACGATCCCGCGAACGGCTGGGGCTGGCGGATCGACGCCGCCGGCCGGACGATCGCCTCCCCCGCGCCGCCCGCGCTCGACGCGATGCGCCCGCCGCGCGGTGGCCCCCCGCCGCCATTTGCCGACCGCGATCGCGTTCAACCGAGCGCGCTCGACTGGAGCGACCGCGACGGCGCGCGCCACGCCCGCAGCCTGACGCTCGAGACTCCCGCGGGGCCGGTCCGCATCACCGCGTCCGCCCCCCGCGCGATCGTCGACCGCCCGCTTCGCGCCGCGATGGCGCCGTTGCTCGGCTCGCTCCTGTTGCTTGGCCTCGCGCTTGGCGCGGCGACGCTGGTGCAGCTCCGCGTCGGGCTCGCCCCGCTCAAGCGGATGCGCGAGTCGCTCGCGGCGGTGCGCGGCGGGCAGGCGACCGCGATCCCCGCCGACCAGCCGGCCGAGCTCGCCCCGCTCGCAACCGAGATCAACGCGTTGCTCGGCGAGAATGCCGCCGCGCTCGCCAATGCGCGCGGGCACGTCGCCAATCTCGCGCACGGGCTCAAGACCCCGCTCGCGACGCTCGCGCTGTCGGTGCGCCCGCTCGATCCGGACGGCATGCTCGGCGAACAGATCGCGCGGATCGATCAGGCAGTGCGCCACCACCTCGGCCGCGCGCGCGCCGCGACGCCGGGGGCCGCATCCCGCGTCGCGACTCCGCTCGCGGCGACCGTCACCGGGCTGGTCGACGCGCTGTCGCGAATCCATGCCGAGCGTCACGTCACTGCCTCCGTCGTGATCGACCCGGCGCTCGCGGTGGCGGTCGACCCGCAGGATCTCGATGAACTGATCGGCAATCTGCTCGACAACGCATGGCGCTGGGCAAACGGCCGAATCGCGGTCGAGGCGCGCGCGACCGACGACCGTTTCGTCGTGCTGACGATCGCGGACGATGGCCCCGGCATCCCCGAGGCGACTCGCGCCGCCGCGCTTGCCGCGGGGCAGCGGCTCGACGAACGCGGTGACGGCCACGGCTTCGGCCTGTCGATCGCAACCGAGCTCGCGACGCTTTACGGCGGTGCGTTGATGCTCGATACGGCCGCGCTCGGTGGTCTCGCGGTCCAGGTCACGCTCCCGATGGGCTCGCGCGGGTCCGCATGAAATAAAAGTCATGTTCCCGGTTCGGCCCCTTGCCTTTCCGCGACGCCAGCTTTGACCACGCGTCGCTGCCGATGCGCCTTTTCGCAGCACTGCGAGCGGGCGGAAATTAGCGACGAACCGAGTCCCCGAACTGTCATTTATCGTATTGCCTGTTGGACGGGATGGGCACAATCTGTAGGGGTCAGGTTCGGGGGCGAACCCAAGAACTGGTAGAACGAAGCGGGCGACCCCATATCGGGAGAACAGCCGGACCGGATGCGCAAGCGCGACGATGGTCACTTTTCGTTCTCGCCGGAAGCCCTTGAAATGCTAGCATGGGGGCTCGTCCCCCGAGTCGAACGAAGATCGAACGGATCGGGAACGAATGTCGTGTCCGATCCTGTAGCTTCGAGACGGAAACAGGGGCGGGACAATGGATTTTCGGGATACCGAGGAAGTGAAGGCGGATATGGCAAGCGATATGATCGAGGCGCTCGCGGCGAGCGTCCAGGCTCCCCAGGCCCCCGAACCCAATACCGGGGAACGCAACGGCGCGGATCGCAAGCTCGCGGCGCGCGGGGATTCGAAGGAAGTCCACGTCCAGCTGTACCCGGTCGAGGTCGACCATTCGCGCGACGCGCTGCTGACCGATTTCGGCAAGGAGACGCTGCGCGACCGCTACCTGCTCCCGGGCGAGACGTTCCAGGACCTGTTCGTCCGCGTCGCCTCGGCTTATGCCGATAACGAAGCGCATGCGCAGCGGCTTTACGGCTATATTTCGCGGCTGTGGTTCATGCCCGCGACGCCGGTGCTGTCGAACGGCGGGACCGGGCGCGGCCTGCCGATCTCGTGCTTCCTCAATTCGGTCCCCGACAGCCTCGGCGGGATCGTCGACACGTGGAACGAGAACGTCTGGCTCGCCTCGCGCGGCGGCGGGATCGGCACCTATTGGGGCAACGTCCGCGGGATCGGCGAGCCGGTCGGCCTCAACGGCAAGACCTCGGGCATCATCCCGTTCGTCCGCGTGATGGATTCGCTCACGCTCGCGATCAGCCAGGGCTCGCTGCGCCGTGGTTCGGCCGCCTGTTATCTCGACGTGTCGCACCCCGAGATCGAGGAATTCCTCGAGATCCGCAAACCCTCGGGCGATTTCAACCGCAAGGCGCTCAACCTCCACCACGGCGTGCTGATCACCGACGCGTTCATGGAAGCGGTCCGCGAGGGCAGCGAATGGACGCTGGTCAGCCCCAAGGATGGCTCGGCCCGCGCCACGGTCGACGCGCGCTCGCTGTTCCAGAAGCTGGTCGAGACGCGGCTTGCCACCGGCGAGCCGTACATCGTCTTCGCGGATCACGTGAACAAGGGCATGCCGCGCCA
>Ga0160428_1002428_pt1 | contig 11342 bp, 8 predicted proteins | sample SolpanmetagenomM_FD_108198 | JGI IMG/M metagenome (GOLD analysis project Ga0160428, IMG submission 108198) | Solar panel surface microbial communities from Lawrence Berkeley National Laboratory, California, USA - M | ecosystem: Engineered > Built environment > Solar panel > Unclassified ...
AGGCCGTCGACTCGCAGGGCAAGGATCCGGAGGGCCGGAAGGTCGCCGACATACCCGATCCCGACACCACCCTGCCGGCCCTGTTCCGCGCCGAGATCGGCGGCGACAACGAGCCCCTGCGCACGAAGGCCGGCGGCTACGTCTGGTACGACGTCACCAACATCGACCCGGCGCACGACAAGCCGCTCGATGTGGTGAAGGACGGGGTGAAGGCTGGCTGGACCGCCGCCGAGATCGCCAAGCGCCTGCAGGCCAAGGGCCGCGAATTGGCCGAGAAGCTCAACAAGGGCGAGACCATCGAGGCCGTGGCCCAGGAGGTCGGCGTCAACCCGCAGGAGGCGCAGGATCTCGCGCGCAACCAGGCCCGGGACATGCTCACCGCCGACGACGTGAACCTGATCTTTGCGACCCCGGTGGGCAAGGCCGGCTCGGCGGCGGCGGGCGATTCCCGGGCGGTGTTCAAGGTCACGGCGGCGACGATGCCGGCCTTCGTGGCCGACAGCCCGAGCGACCGGCAGATCACGCAGAGCTTCCAGGCGGCGCTCGCTGACGACGTGCTGTCGGAGTACATCGGCGAGGTCCAGAAGAACGCGGGCGTGAAGGTCGACGCGGCGGCCCTGCGCCGGGCGCTGGGCGGCGAGTACTGAGGCATGGCCGAGGCGCCCGATTACGCGGCCTTCGCGGCGCGCTACGAGGCCGGGCAGCCGGGCCTCGTGGCGCTGACCCTGGTGGCGGATCTGGAAACGCCGGTCGCGGCGTTCCTGAAGCTGCGCGCCCGGCACGCGGGTTCGGCGTTCCTGCTCGAATCGGTCGAGGGCGGCGCCGTGCGCGGCCGCTACTCGATGATCGGGCTCGATCCGGACCTCGTGTGGCGATGCCGGGACGGGGCGCCCGCCATCGCCCGCGGTACCGACCTGACGCATTTCGAACCGGATGACCGCGCGCCCCTGGCGAGCCTGCGGGCGCTGATCGCCGAGAGCGCCATCGGCGACCCTGCGGATGCGGACCTGCCGCCCATGGCCGCCGGCCTGTTCGGCTATCTCGGCTACGACATGGTCCGCGCCATGGAGCGGCTCCCGGAGCCGAACCCGGATCCCCTCGGCGTGCCGGACGCGATCCTGATCCGGCCGCGGGTGATGGTGGTGTTCGATTCCATCCGCGACGTGATCACCGTGGTCTCGCCGGTGCGGCCCGATCCGGGCGTCGCCGCGCGGGCGGCCCACGAGCATGCCCTCCAGCGCCTCGACCGGGTCGCGGCGGCCCTCGAAAGTCCCCTGCCTATCGAGGCGCGGATCGACCTCTCGGCGGTGGCGCATCCCGAGCCGGTTTCCAACACGCCACCGGACGACTTCTTCGCCATGGTGGCGCGGGCCAAGGAGTACATCGTTGCGGGCGACGTGTTCCAGGTGGTGCTGTCCCAGCGGTTCTCGGCGCCGTTCACCCTGCCCGCCTTCAGCCTGTACCGCTCGCTCCGGCGCACCAACCCGGCGCCGTTCCTGTGCTACCTCGACTTCGAGGCCTTCCAGATCGTCTGCTCCTCGCCGGAGATCCTGGTGCGGGTGCGCGAGGGCACCGTCACGGTCCGGCCCATCGCGGGCACCCGTCGCCGCGGCGCGACCCCGGCCGAGGATGCGGCGCTCGCGGCGGAACTCCTCGCCGATCCGAAGGAGCGGGCGGAGCACCTGATGCTGCTCGATCTCGGCCGCAACGATGCCGGCCGCGTCTCCCGCATCGGCAGCGTGCGGGTGACCGACTCGTTCTTCATCGAGCGCTACAGCCAGGTGATGCACATCGTGTCGAACGTCGAGGGCGACCTCGACCCGCGTCACGACCCCCTCGACGCCCTGGCGGCGGGTTTCCCGGCCGGCACGGTCTCCGGCGCCCCGAAGGTGCGGGCCATGGAGATCATCGACGAGCTGGAGCGCGAGAAGCGCGGGCCCTACGCGGGCTGCATCGGCTATTTCGGCGCGCGCGGCGAGATGGACACCTGCATCGTCCTCCGCACCGCCCTGGTGAAGGACGGGCGGATGCACGTCCAGGCCGGGGCCGGGATCGTGTACGATTCCGATCCGGCCTCCGAGCAGCAGGAATGCGTCAACAAGGCCAAGGCGCTGTTCCGGGCGGCCGAGGAGGCGGTGCGGTTCGCCGCGCAGGCGAAACGGGGGCAGTAGTCCGGGGCAGGCTCCCGGATCTGTCGCGGACGCAAGCGCCGGGGGGGGCCGGGAGCCCGGGTCGTGCCGCGCGCAGTTGACCGCTTCTTCCCGACCGGTCACATCGCCCCCATGCCCGAGCGTGCCGCCGCGATGTCCAACATCCTCGTCATCGACAACTACGATTCCTTCACGTGGAATCTGGTCCATCTCATCGGCCCGCTCTGCGGCGCGATCGATGTCGTGCGCAACGACGCGCTCACCGTCCCCGAGATCCGCGCCAAGGCGCCGGACGCGATCGTGCTCTCCCCGGGGCCGTGCACACCCAACGAGGCCGGCGTGTGCCTGGATGTGGTGCGCGAACTCTCGCAAGACATCCCGATCTTCGGCGTCTGCCTCGGGCTCCAGGCGATCGGGCAGGCCTTCGGGGGCGACGTGGTGCGGGCGCCGCTGCCGCTGCACGGCAAGGTCTCGACCATACGCCACGGTGCCAGCGGCCTGTTCCGCGGCCTGAACGACAGCTTCGAGGCGACGCGTTACCATTCCCTGGTGGTCGACCGGGCGAGCTGCCCGGAGACGCTCCGGGTCACCGCCGAGGCGGACGGGCTGATCATGGGTCTGGAGCACGCCGAGCGGCCGCTTCACGGCGTCCAGTTCCACCCGGAGAGCATCCGCTCGCAGCACGGCCCGGAGATCGTGAAGAACTTCCTCGATCTCGCCGCCGCCTGGAACGCGGCGCGTGACAGGAGCCGCGCCGGCGTGCATTGACGCCCGGCGGCCGACGAGGCCTTCCGGCAGAGCGCATGGACAGTTTCAGATCCCATCTCGCGAAGGTCGCCGGGGGCTTCGCCCTCGACCGCGCCGAGGCGCGCGCGGCCTTCGACGACCTGCTGTCGGGCGAGGTGACGCCCGTTCAGGCCGGCGCGTTCCTGACCGCCCTCAAGGTGCGCGGCGAGTCCGTCGAGGAGATCGTCGGCGCCGCCGAAGCCATGCGGGCCCGCATGAGCCGGATCCGGGCGCCGGAGAACGCGGTCGACGTGGTCGGCACCGGCGGCGACCATTCCGGCAGCGTCAACGTCTCGACCCTCGCGGCGATCCTGGTGGCCGCCTGCGGCGTGCCGGTGGCCAAGCACGGCAACCGCGCCGCGACCTCGCGCTCCGGCGCCGCCGACGTGCTGGCCGCCCTGGGCGTGCGGCTCGGACTCGACGCCGCGGGACAGGCGCGCTGCCTCGACGAGGCCGGCCTCTGCTTCCTGTTCGCGCAGGCCCACCATCCGGCGATGCGCCACGTGGCGGCGGTGCGCTCCGAACTGCCCGTGCGGACCATCTTCAACCTGCTGGGTCCCCTCAGCAATCCGGCCGGCGTGGCCTATCAGCTCTTCGGCGTGGCCCAGGAGGCGCTCGCCGAACCGCTGACGCGGGTGCTCGGGGAACTCGGCAGCCGCCGGGTCTGGACCGTCCACGGCTCGGACGGCCTCGACGAGATCACCGTCACGGGCCCGACGCGGGTCGTCGCCCTGGAGGAGGGGCGGATCTCCCGGTTCACCATCGATCCGAAGGAGTTCGGGCTCGCCCTGCGCAGGCCCGAGGAGCTGCGCGGCGGCGACCCGCCCGACAACGCCCGGGCGCTGGAGGCCGTCCTGGCGGGTGCGCGCAACGCCTACCGGGACATCGCGGTTCTCAACGCAGGGGCCGCACTCGTCGTCGCGGGGGCCGCCGCAACGCTGGCGGACGGGCTCGCGCGGGCGCAGGATGCCGTCGATTCCGGGGCGGCCCGGGCGACGCTGACCCGATTGGTCCGGGCTTCGAACGACCACTCCAACGGGCAGGAGGGCCGATGAGCGCGATCACGCAAGGGGCGTCGCAGGAAGCGACGCAGGGCACCGCCACCGGGACGCGGACCGAGGCGCCGACCGAGCGGCCGAACGTGCTGGCTCGGATTGAGGCCTACAAGCGCCGCGAGATCGCCGAGGCGAAGTTGCGGGTGCCCCTCGCCAAGCTCGAACGCAAGGTGGCGGACGCCAAGCCGGTGCGGGGCTTCGCGGCGGCGATCCGGTCCCATCTCGGGGAGGGGCGGCCGGCGCTCATCGCCGAGGTGAAGAAGGCCTCCCCGTCCAAGGGCCTGATCCGCGCCGACTTCGACCCCGCTGCTCTGGCCGCCGCCTACGAGGCGGGGGGGGCCACCTGCCTGTCGGTGCTCACCGACGAGCCCTCGTTCCAGGGACGGCCGGAATACCTGACCCAGGCGCGCGCCGCCTGCGGGCTACCGGTGCTGCGCAAGGACTTCCTGTTCGAGCCCTACCAAGTCTACGAGGCCCGGGCCTGGGGCGCCGATTGCATCCTCGTGATCATGGCCTGCCTGGACGACGACGAGGCCGTCGACCTCGTCGCCACCGCCCATCTCCTCGGGATGGACGTCCTCGTCGAGGTGCACGACGAGGCCGAGCTCGCGCGGGCGATCCCGCTCGGGACCGCCCTGATCGGGATCAACAACCGCAACCTCAAGACGTTCGAGGTGTCGTTCGACACCGCGATCCGCCTCGGCGCCGGGATCCCGCAGGATCGGATCGCCGTCGCGGAGAGCGGCATCGGCGGCCACGCGGACGTGACGCGGCTCCGCGAGAACGGCCTCGGCGTGGTGCTGGTCGGCGAGAGCCTGATGCGACAGGCGGACGTCACCCGGGCGACCCGCGCGCTGCTCTTCGGCGACGCCGAGGGCGGGGGTGCGGACGTCAAGGGCGGCAAGGCCAAGATGAAGGGCTGAGCGATGCAGCCGGGCGCGACGCTCACCCACCTCGATACCAGCGGCGCGGCCAACATGGTCGACGTCACTGAAAAGCCCGCCACCGACCGGGCCGCCCGGGCGGAGGGCTGCATCGTGATGCAGCCCGAGACGCTGGCGCTGATCCGCGAGGGCGACGCCAAGAAGGGCGACGTGATCGGCACGGCCCGCCTCGCCGGCATCATGGCGGCCAAGCGCACGCACGAATTGATTCCCCTCTGCCACCCGCTGCTGCTCTCGAAGGTGCGCGTCGCGATCGAGCTGGACGATGCGCTGCCCGGCCTGCGCATCGCCGCCGAGGTGCGGGTCCAGGGGCCGACCGGCGTCGAGATGGAGGCGCTGACGGCGGTCTCGGTGGCGTGCCTGACGGTCTACGACATGGTGAAGGCGGTGGATCGCGGCATGCGGATCGAGGGCATCCGCCTCACCGCCAAGGATGGCGGCCGCTCCGGCGCCTACCGGGCTCCGGCCGCATGAGCGGCCTGATCCCGGTCGCCGAGGCGTTGAACCGGGTCCTGGCGAGCGTCGCCGCCCCGCTGGGATCGGAGACGGTGCCGCTGCCGCAGGCCGCCGGGCGGACGCTCGCGGTCGACGTCGTCGCCACGCGCACGCAGCCACCGTTTCCCGCCTCCGCCATGGACGGCTACGCGGTCCGCAGCGCCGATGCAGGCGTGGAAGGCGCGCGCCTGCGGCTCATCGGCACCAGCGCGGCCGGTCACGGCTTCGGCGGATCGCTCGGGGCCGGCGAGGCGGTGCGGATCTTCACTGGCGCCCCCGTGCCTCGGGGCGCGGACGCGATCCTCATCCAGGAAGACGCGCGGGCCGACGGCGGCGCCGTCCATGTCGTGGAGCCGGTGGAGCCGAACCGCTTCATCCGGCGCGCCGGACTGGATTTCTCCGCGGGCGAGACCCTGCTGGCGGCGGGGATGAGCCTTGATGCCCGGCGCCTCGCCCTCGCCGCCGCGGCAGGCCATCCGCGCCTGTCCGTGCGGCGCAAACCGCGCGTGGCGATCCTCGCCACCGGGGACGAACTGGTTGAGCCGGGCGCCGAGCCGGCCTGGGACCAGATCGTCGCCTCGAACGGCCTCGCGCTGGCCGCGCTCGCCGCCGAGGCGGGGGCCGAGATCCTCGATCTCGGCATCGCGGCCGACGATCACGGCGCACTGGAGGACGCGTTCCGGCGCGCGCGGGCGGCACGGGCCGACCTGCTGGTGACGCTGGGCGGGGCGTCGGTCGGTGATCACGACCTCGTCCAGGCGGCGCTTGCCCGCGAGGGGCTGGAACTCGGTTTCTGGCGCGTGGCGCTCCGGCCCGGCAAGCCGCTGATGCACGGCCGCCTCGGCGACATGCTGGTGATCGGACTGCCGGGCAACCCGGTCTCGTCCATCGTCTGCGGGCTGCTCTTCGTGGTGCCGGCGATCCGCGCGCTCCAGGGGGATCCCCAGGCCGGCGCCGACCGCAGCGAGCCGGCGACGCTCGGCCGCGACCTCCCGGCCAATGACGGACGGGCCGACTACATGCGGGCGAGCCTCACGAACGCGCCGGGCCGGCTCCCGGTGGCGGATCCGGAGCAGCGGCAGGATTCCTCAATGCTGGCTGTCCTCGGCCGCGCCGAGGCGCTGCTGATCCGCGCGCCCCACGAGCCCGCCGCGCGGGCTGGCGATCCCTGCCGCATCATCCGCCTGGACCGCCGCCTGCTCTGACCGGTCGCACCGTTCTGGAGGCGTGAGGGCGGATCGGCGGCCCTCCCGCGACGGCCACGGCACCGCGGTCCGGATCTGCTTCCCCGATGACGATGTCGCGCCGCACAGCCTCGCTTGGCTGCGCCCGGGACGCCGGAGAGTTCTCGTGATCGGCGATATTCTCCGCCGTTCTGCGAGGCGTTCGCCGCGCTCCGGCTCCTGCGGGGAGGCACAAACGTCCGTCGTCACGGTGGTGCGGCGGCCCCCCGTGGCCGTCACGGGCTCGATCGGGGCACCACCCGCCAAACCTTCAGCGGGCCGGGCAGGTCCAGCGCCTGCAGCCGGTCCGACTGTGCGGTCCCGCGGGCGAGCCGCGTCGCGAAGGCGGGCTCGGCCTGGAGGTCGTCGGCCGGGCGATCCGGGCAGGCGACGAGGTAGCCGACCCCGAAGTCGCGCAGCACCCGGTCGAGGTCCGCCTCGGTGCCGCCGAGGCCCTCGATGGCGGCGGTGAGGCCCGGGATGGCCCGGTGATAGGGGGCGGCGACGATCCGGTGGGGCGTGCGCAACAGGATGGTCGGCCCCATGAGAATCGGCGCCAAGACGGTCCCCGGCGGAAGCGCCGCCAGGGGGCGCAGCGCCGCCTCGCTCTGGCAGGCGATCGCCCCCCCGGGATCGGTGGCCGTGCGCGAGGCGGGAGCCAGGATTTCGGCGAGGGCCGCCGGCACCATCCAGAGGGTGCTGACGAGGCCGCAGCTCAGCGCGAGGCTCCCCCAGCGCCGCGCCCCCGCGGCCGGCTCACCCGCGCCCGTGAGGGCCCGGTCGATCACCGCGCCGGCCACGAGCGGCACGAAGCCGGAGGCGATGTAGAGGCCGCGGAACTGGAAGACGCCGAGGATCAGGCCCGGCCACAGGAACAGGGCGATGATCGACCACGCCCGCCGGGCCGGGCCGCGCCACGCCTTCCCGGTGGCGGTCAGGCACGCCAGCAGGGCCGCCGGGTAGAAGACCAGGACCTCCCATTGCCCCCGCGCCACAAATTTGGGCACGGAGGACATCTCGTTGACCGTGAGCAGCCAGTGGGTCCGCACAAGCTCCGGCATGTCGGGGAAGGGGCCGCCGAGGCAGAGCGGGAAGGCGCTCGCGAATCCGGCGAGCAGGATGGCGCCGCTGAGGCCCGCGAGGGCGATCCGCCCCTGGACCGTGGCGAGGCGGGGCGCCAGGATCAGGGCCGCGACCGCGAGGGCGAATCCGCCGGAGGTCAGCCACAGCCAGGGCGCCGAGAGGGCGTCGCAACGCGGCGCCGTCCAGAGGTTGGGGGCGGTCTGAAGCGCGAACAGGAGGGGAGCGGCGATCCCCAGGGCAAGCCCGAAGCCCCCCAGGGCCGACAGGGCCGGGCGCCCGCGCAGGCACCAGTCGCCGGTCAGGTACAGGGCTCCGAGGGCCACGGCGGGCAGGCCCTCCAGCCCCACCGCCAGCGACAGCGCCGCGAGGACTCCGCCGACGAGGCCGGCGCGCAGGCCGCCGCGGATCATGCAGAAGGCCAGACCCAGCATGGCCAGGATCTGCACGTTGTGATGATCGACGCGGCCGGGCTGGAACTGGATGCTCACCCCGAAGGTCTGGGTGGCCACGAGGATCGACAGGAGCGCCGCGCGGCTGCCGAAGCTGGCGGCCGTGCCGCGGTAGAGGACGACGCAGTACAGCCCGAACAGGAGGAACGGCCAGAGCGCGGCCGTCGCGCCCAGGGCGAGAAACCCGCCGAGGAACGGCGTCAGCGCGGCGATCAGCCCGGCAATCGGGGCGTCCACGAGGCGTGACCAGTGGCTCGGCACGCCGGCGGGCGCGAGGAAGCGCGATTGGACGTTGTCGTACCAGCCTTGGCCGGCGAGGAGGTCGCGCACCTCCACGAGGCGCATGGCGTCGTCGGTGTCGGGCACGCGCAGGTGGCGGATCGTCTCCCAGACGACCTCGGGCGGGTGCATGGTCGCGAGGCAGAGCGCGAACAGCACCCACAGGATCATGCGGAGATCGATCCGGTGCGGCATGACGGCGACCGCGGACGGCATCGGCTGCGTCTCCTGCGCGGCGCGGACGGGCGCCGAGGGATGTGTCGGCGATTACGCTTAAGGACCGGTCAATCCCCGGGGACGCGGTTCATTAACCACCCCTTGCGATAACCGGCGCGCCGCGGCGCGTTCCGGCCGCGCAGCCAGCCGGAGCCGGGGATGAGCCACCACACCGAGACGCTGGTGATCGGCGCGGGGCCGGCGGGCCTCACCGCCGCCTACCTGCTGTCGAAGCAGGGGCGCTCGGTCATCGTCCTCGAGCGGGATCCGGACCAGGTCGGGGGCATCTCGCGCACGGTCTCCCACAACGGCTACCTGTTCGACATCGGCGGGCACCGGTTCTTCTCGAAGTCGCAGGCGGTGGTCGATCTCTGGGACGAGATCCTGCCGAACGACTTCATCGAGCGGCCGCGGCTGTCGCGGATCTACTATCGCGGCCGGTACTACGCCTACCCGCTGAAGGCCTTCGAGGCGCTGCGCAACCTCGGCGTCCTGACCAGCGCCGCCTGCCTCGCCTCCTATCTCTACGCTCGCGCGCGACCGGTGGCCGACCCGAAGACCTTCCACGCCTGGGTGCGCAACCAGTTCGGCGAGCGCCTGTTCGCGATCTTCTTCAAGACCTACACCGAGAAGGTGTGGGGTATGTCGTGCGACGCCATCTCGGCCGATTGGGCCGCGCAACGGATCAAGGGGCTCGACCTCGGCGCGGCGATCCGCGACGGGCTGAAGCGCTCGCTCGGCCTGCGCAAGCCGGCCCGGGCCGGGGGACCGGTGATCAAGACGCTGATCGAGTCGTTCCGCTATCCCCGGCGCGGTCCGGGCATGATGTGGGAGGCCGCCGCCGCCAAGGTCCGCGCGCAGGGCGGACGCGTCCTCCTCGACCGCGGCGTCGATTCCCTTGGATACGATCCCGGCACCGGGATCTGGACCGTGGCGGCCCGCCGCGCCGACGGCACCCGCGAGACCTTCACGGCCCGCCACGTGGTCTCGTCGGCCCCGGTGCGGGACCTGATCGACGCGATCCGGCCGCGGCCGCTCAGCACCTTCAACGCCCGGGCGCTGAAGTACCGCGACTTCCTGACCGTGGCGCTCATCGCGAAGGCCCGCACGGACTTTCCCGACAACTGGATCTACATCCACGATCCGTCCGTGAAGGTCGGGCGCGTGCAGAACTTCCGCTCCTGGTCGCCCGAGATGGTGCCGGACGACGGCCACACCTGCCTCGGCCTCGAGTATTTCTGCTTCGAGGGCGACGGGCTGTGGAACGCCACGGATGCCGACTTGGTCGATCTCGCCAAGCGGGAGATCGCGCAGATCGGCCTGATCGACCCGGCCGATGTGGTCGATGCCTGCGTGGTCCGCCAACCCAAGGCCTATCCGGTCTACGACGAGGAGTATGCCGGCCACGTCGCCACCGTGCGCCGGGAGCTGGAGCGGGACTTCCCGAGCCTGCACCTCGTCGGCCGCAACGGCATGCACAAGTACAACAACCAGGACCACGCGATGATGACCGCGATGCTGACCGTGGAGAACATCCTCTGCGGGCGGCGCCGGCACGACGTCTGGCAGGTCAACGAGGACGCCGAATACACGGAGGCCGGCGTCTCCGGCGCCCAGGCCGCGCTGGGCAGCGAGCGGCTCGTGCCCCGCAAGGTCGCCTGACCGGCGACAGGCCCCGGGCCGCGTCACCGATGCGGCTTGCTCCGCGTGATCGCGCCTCTATCGTCCGCTTCCGGACAGCCCCAGCTTCAAGGGCGGCCGGGAGGAACATTGACGATGCGATCACTGATCATCGCCGCGCTTCTGGCGGGCGTCGCCGCACCCGCGCTGGCGCAGGGCGCCGCCCCCGCGGAGACCAAGGCCAAGACGGACGATCTGGAGAAGCTCCAGGGCTTCCACAGCACGAACACGCAGGCCGCCCCCGAAATCCCGCAGACCGGCCGGCGCGCCGACGCGATCCGTAAGAACCTCGGCAAGATCAAGCTGCCCGACGGCTTCAAGATCGACCTCTACGCCGTCGTGCCGGACGCCCGCGCCATCGCGGTCGGCCCCAACGCCGGCGTCCTGTTCGTCGGCACGCGCAAGAGCAAGGTCTACACGGTCACCGACCGCGACAAGGACCGGGTCGCCGACGAGGTCCGGGCCTTCGCGCCGGGCATCGAGTTCAAGATCCCGAACGGCGTCTGCTTCTCGAAGGACGGGGTGCTGACCGTCGTCGAGCAGAACCGCGTCCTCGCCTTCCCGGCCGCCGAGTTCTTCTACGAGAACCCCGACGTGGCCGCCGGCGTGCTGGTCAAGCAGGGCGAGCTGATCCCCACCGCCGAGGAGAGCTTCAACCACACCGCCCGCGTCTGCCGGGTCGGCGCGGATGGGAAGACCTATATCGCCCTCGGGCAGCCCTACAACGTGCCGCCCGCCGAGAAGATGGACCTCTACAGGAAGGTCGGCATCGGCGGCATCATCCGGATCGACGCCGACGGCAAGAACCGCGAAGTCTACGCCACCGGTATCCGAAACTCGGTGGGTATGGATTTCGCCACCGACAAGTCGCTCTGGTTCACCGACAATCAGGTCGACGGGATGGGCGACGACAAGCCGCCGGGCGAGCTGAATCACGCCACCAAGGCGGGCGAGAATTTCGGTTTCCCGTGGTTCGGCGGCG
>Ga0160428_1002429_pt1 | contig 11342 bp, 12 predicted proteins | sample SolpanmetagenomM_FD_108198 | JGI IMG/M metagenome (GOLD analysis project Ga0160428, IMG submission 108198) | Solar panel surface microbial communities from Lawrence Berkeley National Laboratory, California, USA - M | ecosystem: Engineered > Built environment > Solar panel > Unclassified ...
ATGTCTTTGTCGTCATCGCTGTCGGAGTCTGGACGAAGGCATCAGCCTCTATGGCCTCGAACTCAGAGCTCGGCACGCTCGCCGCGGACTTCTTCACCTTCTGGCATGTCAAGCTCGCCTGATTTGGCAATCTTGACGGTCTTTTGGGGCTTATCTTGAGCACCCTTGGGAACATTCTCAATCTTCTCGATGATGTCGTAACCTTCGAGAACTTCACCGAACACAACGTGCTTGCCGTCCAACCTAGTACGTATGTTAGAATGATACACCTTACAGCAGGACAAACGTAAATACCAAGAGGTGACAGCAGTGGTGATGAAGAATTGAGAGCCGTTGGTATCTTTGCCAGAGTTGGCCATAGCTATGTTGGTGTTAGCAGAGCTGATCAAGAGTATGTGGGTGGAGGAACAAATTGCAGCAGTCTGACATGGAAATGTCATTGACTGCCCATGGTGCACGCACTTACACATAAGACCCTTCTTGGTGTGCTTCAGCTTAAAGTTCTGTTACCGTCGTCAGATGTTGTCCAGTCACCCCCATATAATCTCCCTTTCACCTGTATACCTCGTCTGGGAATTTCGCGCCGTAGATAGATTTGCCGCCAGTGCCATCACCACCTAGTTGTCATTGTATCAGTTCCAGCCCAAAGGAGCAGTGGGATATCGGTGTATACTGACGAGTAAAGTCACCACCTGTTCACTTGTCAGTGGAGTTACAAATAGTCTCAATTGCATGAATAGACATACCTTGGCACATGAAGCCCTTGATGACACGGTGGAAGGTAGATCCTTCATATCCAAATCCTTGTTCACCAGTAGCAAGAGCTCTAAAGTTCTCGGTCGTCTCTATAGATGAAAGCATCAACATATGGTCTTCATACCAGCCTGTCAGACAGCTTCAATCACATACTAGGCACAGTCTTTCCATAAAGACCAATCACAACACGTCCGAGAGATTCATCGCCGTGAGTAATGTCGAAGTAGACCTTGTTGGTGATCTTGGGACCGCGTACTTGGGCTTCTCCAGTCTGGGCGAAGAAGAGGAAAACGGCGGTAAGGATCACCAGGACGGTGATCGCGAGACGTTGAAGAGTTGCCATGATGTTGTCTTGGGTTGGCTTCAACAACTGAAGTCGAGGTGTATGAGCAAAGGTGGTCGATTGGAATGTACTCCCGAAAAGTGGGGTTCAGGGGCAAGCAGCATCAGGTAAATTTCGAATTATGATTGATTGATGAATTGATGAAGAATCTCATGTACTTTTGAGGTCTCATTGACCTCTAGATCCCTCTTGTCTGCTTCAAGACTGCTTTTGACCATAGGCTCTACTTACTTTTCCTACCTGGTAGTTCTCCCATACCTGAATTTTAACAGAAGGTATCGCTTATTTGTTTCCACTACCCACTACCAGGACATAACCTTCGTACTGCCATCGTGCCTGTGTGGCATCACCATCGGCAGAGCCCGTGGCACCACTCTCGATGCGAGCCATTGACAAGGCAAGTCTGCATAGATACCAGAAAGCTGACAGAGCTTTGAAGATGCTCCTTCTGGCTGTCCATCATGACCATTTCTGGAACGAGTGATTGGTTCGATCCTGATCCTTGCAATTCTACCGTCCAAATCCTGGAGGAGGTTGGAAACCACGACCACTAGGAGGTGCTTGAAAGCCTGGAGGAGGCTGGAATCCAGGAGGGCCGCCAGCTGGAGGGAAGCCAGCTATGTAGACATTAGCATAAACTATGGGTTGACTGATTGTCAAAAAAACCTACGAGGTCCGCCTCTGCCACCAAATCCAGGAGGTCCGCCAAAACCAGCTATAGATCGAGTTAGCAACATGACCAAACAGTATTCTCAGGATTGTCTTACGTGGTCCGCCAGCTGGAGGAAAGCCAAAACCTGGTCCACCAACACCAACAGCTGGTCCTTGAAGTCCACCTGCACCTCTCCCCACTGGTCGCGAGATACCTGGACCAGCAGCCATCACAGGCGGTACACCTCCTGCTGGTCCTGGAACAGCCCCACCAAGCCTTGATGCTGGATCCGCTGGTGGAGGTCCTTCAACAGAGCATGAGATAATGTTTGCGCCACGGATGATGAGTAGTCCTAATGAGCGCTTCTCATCTGCTTCTACTACAGGCGCAGCTGCACTACCAGGTGCTGACTTGGGCGCTCTCTTTCGTGATCTCCTAAACTCTTCTGTGTCTGCGAGTACAATGTTCATGTGCTGCTCGGATATTAGTGGATGCGCCGTGAACATAGGAGACTGTCGCGCACCTTGTCGAAAGCTAGCATCTGACCAGTCATTTGTCGGCCATCATTCAGGATAACTTTCATGCGGTAGTTGATCTAGTAGGTCGATGTTAGACGAGGATGAGTTGTAACAGGGACGTGATATCTTTCGTACAAGATTTTGCTGGGAGGACGTGTTAGTATAGCACTATAGCAATGACCAAGCAGCATAGGATTCGCTTCTCATGCATACCATCTTGCCAGTTCTGTTCGCCATCTTTGCTGAGTTGTTGCGCGTGAGCGCGTCTTGAAACGGGTGTGTAGATGTTCTAGTGAAGGAGCTGGAGCTGCGATACGGTGGATGATTGCTGATATCTGTATGTTTCAAAGGATGGTTGTGTCGTCTGCTTAGTCGCAATCTCCTCTTAACCTGAATGCTTCTGACACTTTTGCGAGTTCGAGTTCTTGGCAAATGACTTCGGACCGAGAACGCACAACTCCGCACTTTCTAAATTGTCCAGGCTGTTTCGCTCTTCCTTCCTTCTCGCCCATCTCTCGTTTGTGTCCAACTAACCCCAACCAGCTCAGCCATCACATCACACACAATGGTATGCGCATCCATCCGCTACAGACGTTTCTCCATTCTCATGAGAAGCATGAGGCTGATTGTCAACGACAGGCCGAATCCAGCAACGACAAGAGCCAGAACCCCATGAGGGAACTGCGCATCCAGAAACTCGTCCTCAACATCTCCGTCGGCGAATCTGGTGACAGGCTTACCCGTGCCGCAAAGGTGCTCGAGCAGTTGTCTGGTCAAACACCCGTCTACAGTACGTTGTGAAGATCAAGATGAGACTCAGAAAAAGAAAAGAAGGACAAAAAGATCTAATCCCTCCTCTTCTTCTCTTCCCAACAGGCAAAGCCCGCTACACCGTCCGCACCTTCGGTATCCGTCGTAACGAAAAGATCGCCGTCCACGTCACCGTCCGCGGTCCCAAGGCCGAAGAAATCCTCGAGCGTGGTCTCAAAGTCAAGGAGTACGAGCTCCGCAAGCGCAACTTCTCCGAGACCGGCAACTTTGGTTTCGGTATCTCTGAGCACATTGACTTGGGAATCAAGTACGACCCTGGAATCGGTATTTACGGAATGGACTTTTACTGCTGCATGACCCGACCGGGAGAGCGTGTTGCTAGGCGCAGGAGGTGCAAGTCCAAGGTTGGAACTTCGCACAAGATTAACCAGGTTGAGACTATCAAGGTAAGAAATTGGTATTTTTTTTTTTGGGGTCATATATGATGTGAGCTAATTCTTCTGTTTTGCAGTGGTTCAAGAACCGCTTCGAGGGCATTGTCAGGTAAATGTTTGGGATATGAGAGAGAGTCTCACATCGGCGACGATTTCAAATATCATCAACTTCCAATCACGACGACACATCACCACAATCTTCATCCACCAGCGTCATGACAATTCCGGTAGCTACAAAGAGATAGCGGAAATCCCAAGAACATTATGAGGCCTATCAAATCCAATGCAGCCACAATGGAGGCGCCATTCGGATGGCTGCCGCATAACCATTCGTGTACTTTGCATTCTCAAAGCAAGCTTTGATTTGACATGATTTATTCTTTATGTGACTTATGTCTGCTAGTAGTGCACTATGTCCACCATTTCCTACATTATCTGTGACATATTCCCAGACCAAAAAGACTACCCACCCACTGCAAGAGGCAATATGTGTTCTAAGACAAAAGTATATCGAACGCCGCCCTTGCTACGTACCATATGTAAGCTCCACTGAATACATGAACCTTGATCCAACTTCTCCAGCGTGAAAGACCATCATCACGTCATCTCCAACATCAACATGAGCACCTCCTGGACCAGTCAATCCCGTCGTGCTCGTCGTCAAAAACTTGCCATATCTGGTATAAGGTCCTGAATACTCGTCAGCCAAAACTTCAGAAGAACTACAATTCCAGCATTCTTCCAACGCGCTAACTTACCAGTAATATTCTCCGCAATAGCATATCCAACATCATACGAATCCGAATTATAACAACCGCTGCTGAAGAACAGAACATACCACCCACCGGGCGCTCTCACTAAAGCCGGTGCCTCAATCAGCGGCCCGTCCTCATCCTCCCTATCCAGTAGCTGGACTGGCGGACCAAGCAACGTCACCCCATCTCCAGCCACACGCTGCAGCATTATAGGTGTAGATTGTATCGGCTCCACAGTATTGCCACAAACACCACCATTGCCCATGCTATTCCCGTCGACTTTGTACACAATCCACCTCGAGCCATCGGCGTCTTGAAACCCGGACGCATCTATTGCTCCACCTTGTGTTATCGGACAGATGAGAGGATTGGAGCCATAAGGTGTATAAGGGCCTTGTATTGTACTTGAAACGGCGACGCCGATGCAGTGGAAGGTGTGAGCGTAGTTCAGTGAGGCGCTGTAGTACATCACCCACTGCCCGAAGTCGTTCTGCACAACGTTCGGTGCCCACACGTTGTGTTGTGGCCAGCCATTCGGTGTTTGTAGGCCGACTGACCATGAGCCGACGTTGGGGAGGGCGTCATAACCGGGCCATAGAGACCAAGTCGAAGAAGAGGAAGATTTGGAAGCAAGTTGGACATTGATGTTGTTGCCGTTGTTGGTTGCGAATGCGTAGGAAGTGTTGTTGAATAGGTAGATGGAAGCGTCGGCGAAATCGCTATCGAGGGCGAGTTGAAAAGGCGCAGGATCGCGTTTGGTGAGGTGAAAGGGATCGTGGGAGTTGGATGATGGTGGGAGAGAAGAGAACGGAACAGCCTTGGTAGTTTCGGATGATGAGAGGGAGGAAGAGATCGGAACGGCCTTGATAGTGATGGCGGAGAAGAGGACATAGGCCGCCGTCCGGGGGATAGTAATATGCATATCTAGGAAGAGGGAGAAAGGTGAAGATACTCGGAGAGGAAATAAAGGTGAAGATATTCAGGTCGAGTCTGGCTCTCTTTTGATGTCACAAAACTTTTTTTCTTGGTCATATTCTGCCTTTTTGCAGAAGAGGAAAGAACGAATGAGGATATCTCAGAAAAGCGAAGGTTAAGCTGTCGTATTTATCTTCTCCTTCAGGTTTGAGCGCAGTGACTGTAGCTTTTATTATCTCCTTCGGGTCTGAGCGTACGCTGAACATGTTGTGACCGAGAGAATTGCATTGTGAGCGCAACATTGTTATACCAGATGTGAGCGATGACGATGTACACGCTCAGTCCAGCTTCTTCTTCTTTCACATTCTAGTAAAAGAATGATTGATACTCTAAATTGAGATCAAGAGTTGAAATGTTCCTGGTCTGAAGGCTGCCGGGCAGGAATCATCTGTGCCCGTTTGGATTGTCTATAACGCAAGTTATATTGCCCATCCCTGCTACATTGCCTTTATTCGCATAGGGCACGGCTGTAACTATTACTTTGCACATACACAGAATCTGGAAGTACTACCCTTAGCAATTCGGGCAATAAAAGGACACTAGCCTCGGCGTTGTCATCGGAGATCGACATCGGTCTTGGCAAAGCACTCGCCTTTCACGACAAAGACTTCATAAACTTACAGAAATCTTTTGACTCTACGTACAACCATAGACTGTGGAGAACAAGGCATCCCGTTCGCTCTGCCCTATTTAAGCCACAGATCGACTGCGTAGTAGTATGGTGGGTGACCACATGCGAATTTCAGTTGTTGTACGTGTGTCTGCCTTTTTGATTTTTTTGGAGAAGTTCTTGCTGTCTGGAGGCATCGTGGAGCAGGGTGACAGACCAGGATGATAGTCTTGCAGGGATTCCTCCTGTTTTTCTTGAGATTTCTATGGTCAAGTATGTTTCGGCGTGGTTTCAGAAGCGTGAGAGGTTGGTAACATCATCTCACCGCCACCTCAGTACAGTCCGTGCTGCCCTTTGGGACTTTTACCATTGTCTGCTACTCAGCACCTATCATCAATCCCACCTCGAGAATCATCATGAACCACACGATCGCCACGCAACCGTGACGTGCATTAACATGACTCGATAACAGTTTGTCCAGGCGCAGGGGGAAGAACGGCATTCTTTTTCTGTTCTTCTTGGCATCATGATGACATGTCAAAGAATACGTAAAATTTACCAAAAACATACAGTATGCCTCAGCTTTGTCTTAGTATGACGGGGGTACGAATGGCCTTGGCCGCTTGGTGCGAAACGTCCTCTGTATATATACCTTGCAAGCTGCTTGCTGCACTCGTATCATCCCAACAGCAAGTGAAAATACAAGCAAAGTCAAGATACTGTAAAAAAGATTGAATGCAAGCCGTGAAATCGTATCGTGTTTGTAGCAGAGCGTCTTCTTCATTTGTGTGTAAATTTCCAGCAAAATCGTTGATTCCCCGAGCTTGTGGCAAGCAATACCTCTACAATCCAACTCCAACCCGACAAAAAGCACACTTCACCAGCACACCCCGCCGCCCAATCACAATGTCTCCCTCAGCCTCACACACCCAGCACTCCACCTCCGAGTTACCAGAATCCGACACCATTCGCATGCTTGTTCTCGAAACGGACGAGGCACATCCTGATACTCACAAAGAACATGGCTCTTTTGGTCAAGTGCTGGACAAGCTGTTCAAGACGGCTGGAGACATCCACGATCCGCCATTGGGTGTGCAAACAACAATGAGGTTTGTGGTTGAGGATAAGGAGCATAGGGAGGGCAGTGTGCCGACTTTGAAAGAGCTGGAAGGCATACATGCTGTGCTGATTACGGGGAGCATGTATGATGCGCATGGGGATGAGGAGTGGATTTTGAAGCTTTTGAGGTTGTTGAAAGGTATGTTTAAGAGCTAAGGCGAGGGCACCCAATTCCACCCGTGGCCAACATCATCATCTTCTCTTCTTCCAACAATACTCACATACACCCACTCCTCCAGACATCTGGACCAAACGCCCCGACATCAAACTCTCCGGCGTCTGCTTTGGCCATCAAATAATCTGCCGCCTCCTCGGGTCAACTGTCGACTCAACACCGGGCTCTCGCTGGGAACTCGCTCACACCACAATTAACCTCTCCCGTACTGGCCGCGCCCTGTTCCCATCCCAAGCCAAAAAGGGCACCCTCGACCTCCACCAGATGCACAGCGACCACGTCTGCAACCCTCCAACGCACGAAACAAGTAACGGCCTCATCAAACCCGACGTCAAGGTACACGTCTGGGGCAGCACGGAGACAACGGATGTGCAGGGGATCTATATTCGTGAGAGGGCGTTTACGACGCAAGGCCACTTAGGATTTGATGAGGAGATGGTGAAGAGGCAGATTGAGATGAGGGTTGAAAGTGGAGCGATTGAGGATAAGCAAGTTGCTGAGGAGGGAAAGAAGGATGCGGGCGAGGAACATGATGGGGAGCTTGTTGCTGGAGCGATTTTGAGGTTCTTTCATGGTGAGGATGTTGATATTGATTGAATGGTGGGACGCATTCTATGTCACCGAGTAGCAATATAACCAATACATGAATGGCCATGAAATACGACGCTTGAAGGTTTCAACTGAGGCAAAGGAATGGTCACGTGATTCGTGGTTGAAATCCCGTACCACCACCGGACATCATTCGGCCGTGCGGCTGGAAAGCTAAACCTCTTCACACTTCTCCCATTGCCACGATGGCGGTCGCCCCGAGAGCCATCACCGATCCGAGACTGGTGTCATGTACCGAGTGCAGAAGACGCAAAGCGAAATGTGACAAGTCAGACCCGTGTGGTCTTTGTGCTAAATCCAGTCGTCAATGCATCTACGAGACGACGACGACACGGACGCCACTGAGCAGGAAGCGTCTGAACGATGTGGAAGAAGAGCTTGCACAGGCTAAGAAGCGTTTGGCGCAGTATGAGAATGGGAGCAGTACGGTTTCAGATCAGGTTACTGGTGGTACAGGTGGTACTGGATATTCTTCAAATTACGGGACAATGCAACCAAGTCACGAGGACCACTCGAATGCCTCTCATTCATTGGCCTCTCACTCATTATCACCAGGCAATGAGTTACTACGTCAGAGTCGTTATCAGCCAGAGTCGACACAGAACGGACAACAACTTCAGTCGCCGATCGAGCACCAGTACAATACTCTGCAGCATGCATCTCACCTGCAACAGCAACAACATTTCGCGCACTTCTCACCACCTCCCAGAGTGGTGGAGACTGCGATGACAAACTCACGTTCGCACAATCATCGTAATGCTGCGCCAGATCAGCTTGGTCCAGTGCAAGAAGCTGTTCCCCTAAGCTATTCCTTTCTATTGGAAAGACCACATGCTCCAGAAGGCTTTGATTGGGACGAGCGTGATTCTCGAAGTCGTTTGAAAGGCCTTTCAGACGGTATGGCCAGCCTTACCGAGAGTACCAGCGGAGGATACATGGGCGTGGCAAGCGGAGCTGCTTTGCTGAGACTGGCAGGAGAGTCTACCAATACGAACGTGGAGAACAAGTTGGATCCTATGGAACCGTCCCGTCCTACTTCTCCTTCCCCCCTTTTCTCTTCCCCATCACAACTCGAACCATTCGTTAACTCCTACTTCCAAACATATCACAAGGTATATCCTATCTGCCACGAAGCAACATTTCGCGCACAATTCATGGAAATCATCCCGCAACCTCAGCAAAGAGCATGGCAGGTGCTTCTGCACGTTATTGCTGCTATTGGAGCGTTTGCGTCCGCGGACTGCGCTAGTACAGTCGATCAAGCACTTTTCAAAGCAGCAAAGGCTCGATTGTCCATTGACATGCTTGAAACGGGCAATCTCACAATGGTTCAAGCTTTGACATTGCTCTCGAATTACTCACAGAAGCGCAACAAACCCAACTCAGGTTACAACTACCTTGGCTTGGCTAAGCGGATGGCAATGGGCATCGGACTACACAAAGAGTTCCCTGCGTGGCGTTCAGACCCACTAGTGCTTGAAATGCGTCGAAGGGTGTGGTGGGGTCTCTACGTCTTTGATGTTGGAGCCGTCATTACATTTTCACGTCCTCTCGATCTGCCCGCTGAAGGTGTAGAAGTGGCCTTGCCTCTCAATGTGCACGATCGAGATATCACACCAATGACAAAGACCTTTCCGGTAGACATTGAAAGCACGACACTTTACACACACGTTCGTTGCCAAGCTTTGTTCCATCTGGCAACAAACTGCATATATACTAGAATGATATCGTCACCTTATCCCACTGCAGACCAGATGCTGGAGCTTAACGACAAACACCTCGCAAATTATGAGTCTGAAATACCACTTTGGTACCGGAACGTGGATGAACAACCCACGCAATTCCGTCTGTCGTGCGCCATCATGCGCTGGAGATGTCACAACTTCAGAATTCTTATGCTGCGTGCCTTCCTCATGCGACAACTATTTCTCAGGACCCAACTAGCAGACTATCAAGACCCATGGCCGCTAGGAACACCCAACGAGGAGCACGCCGTTCAGAGATGTCTGAAAGCATCAAGTGACTCCATCGAGTCAATCTGCAACTTCTGGTATCAAGGCAAGCAAAACGTGCTGTCGTGCTGGTATGCGCTTTACTTCTTGTTCCAGGCTGTGCTTATACCTGTTATGTGCCTGCGAAATGAGCCGTTCTCGCCCTCTTCTGATAGCTGGAGAGACCAGATCCGACGAACAATTGATGTGCTCAACGATATGACACGCTTGAATGAGGCTGCCTCAAAATGCTTGAAAACCATCAATAGTTTGTGTGGGGTGTTTCTTTCAAGTGAGCAAGGACCGTCACCGATTAACGAGAGTCCACAAACCCAGCTCAACAATCTCTATTCGATCATGTGGCCGCTGTCTGATGCACAAATGACATCAGACTTTGCACTCCAGGACTTCCCTATACAGCATCTGTTGAACCAGATTGGTGGTGATATGGGCTGAAACGGATTGCTCGAGGACACTTCACAAGATAGCTTAATGTTTCTTTAAAAGACACTTTACTGGAAACAGGAGACACACGAAGGCCTCGTGCATATGTCCACATTCATGCTACCGTCTCTGTACATATCACGAGCCTTTCAACTTGGGAACAATTTACGAAGCTTGTATCATCATGTACCATGGTAATTAAGTACGTTATTATAACATTCTATGGAGCAGCAATAACAGCAAATAAACATTGCGCGGTTTTGTCTCTCAAAATGTTAACAGAAGTTCGTTACTAGGAAATGAAAGCTACTCCAACGAGAACTCGTTCTCATCCAGCGTATAACAACATCCGTATGTCCTGCTCATCGACTTCAACTTATGGCTTTTTCAAGGTGAGTCAAGCTGTGTTCTTCCTGGCTTGCCACTTGTTTGAGCCTACGCTTTCGCATTGTGCTCATAGAACTCGACTCCCGTCTTGTTGGTTCCTTGGTGAGTCTCCGCGGCTTTATCCTCCGACTTTGAAAGCTCAATGTGATGATCACGAGGTCCGTCGAAAATATCAGCAATCTCCTCAAGTGAGTATCCTGTTGGTCTGTCAGTCGAGATCTTGGTGCGATTGATTGTAAATTGTTCCTTACCTCTTGTCTCGGGGAACAGAAACCACGTCGTGATGCAGATAACAACAAGGATGACGACAAATACCAGATAATATTTCTTTGTCCATAGTCAGAATCGTTTTCTCATTGGGTAATATTGACAATTTCACTTACCCATCCAATGTTCTCCAATGCGATTGGATTAACAAAGGCCAACACGATCAAAGACCCATAGATGGTGACCATCTCTGCTGTCAGGCCCTTTGCACGAATCGAGAACGGAAGCAACCTTTTCAATTTGTCAGTCGACCATTGAATACGCATGGGTAAACCTAATATCTTACTCTGTGGTGTAGCCAAACAAGAGAGGTGTATATCCAATGTCGTATGCACCAAAGAAGGTGAAAATACAGATAATCACTACGATACCAGCTCCTTTGTTGCCAGTGGTATCGAATACGCCAGCGCAGGCAGTCAGTATGATGAAGGAGGCCAACATTCCAAAGCCCGACCATAGAAGGAGAGTACGTCTGCCAAGTCGATCGACGAGGAAAGCAGCCGAGACAGCCATTCCAAAGTTGAACAGCTGGAGGA
>Ga0160428_1002430_pt1 | contig 11342 bp, 9 predicted proteins | sample SolpanmetagenomM_FD_108198 | JGI IMG/M metagenome (GOLD analysis project Ga0160428, IMG submission 108198) | Solar panel surface microbial communities from Lawrence Berkeley National Laboratory, California, USA - M | ecosystem: Engineered > Built environment > Solar panel > Unclassified ...
TATTAGAAGCACTTTTTCTCACATCCTTTTCTCAAATTTTGCAATCGTAATGGTGGTGTGGTGGTGGGCAATACAGGCCGATGCCGATGAAGTGAAAAATGGTAATACATGTGATTGGTACAAGGAAAAAGATGTTAGGTATAATGTTACAGAGTCGGGTAGTGAACGAATGAATGGTATTTTGTGACAGGTTATGAACGATGAATTCAACCCTTGATACTCCGTGGAGAATTCATAGGACATGAATAGAGAAGAGACTAAAATGCCTATCTTATTGGAATCCTCTCAAACTCCAATTTTATAAACATTAGAAGGCTTCGCTTTGTGAGAAGCAGAGGAATGAAAAAAATACCAACGTCACGATAAATCCCATAGTAAGTAATCATAACCGAAAGTCATGGCGTTTGTATTTTTTCAATTGAGAGCAATGTACAATAGAATTACAATAGCTGCCCGCTTGCCTGTCGTAGAATCACGACAACTGTTACATGGTGATAATCTCACCATTGTACCTGACTTTTCAAGTTTGAGAAAAGGTCAGACTTGTGATACAGCCGTGCTTAGTGCAGAGCTCAGATTGCTCAAATAGGCTGGAATGGTAGTAGCTCGTAGCCAGCCTTTTCCAAACAGATTTGCTCCGCTTGAGATTCCAACCCTCGAAACAACATCATATGGCTCGATACCTCTGCTGACCAAAATATCGTCCATAATCGTTCGTCTGGCTTTTGTATCTTGCGCTCAAGTTTGGTGCCTTGAACCTGTACAAAATTCACCACTATGTAGTCCGTAGCTTGCATCGGATAGTAAGTCCCTTGTGGTTTGAATCTTTCCAGGTGTTCCGCAATACCGTCTGAATTGCGTAGCAGCTCGATTGCCCATCCATATGGACGCACATACAAATCGACTTTTCCATCACAATCAAAGTGCCGACCCACCTCGGCATCACACGCTTCACCAGGGCCAAGGTATTTCAGTATATTATGATACACCATCATCTTGAAAGCTTCTTCGTATATCCTCCCATCGTCGCCTCTGCATGTATTGCTCTTCAAATGGTCGTGACTTATGCCTCTGATAGCATTTTGCATCAAGTACGTTAGACTTTTCGCCGATCCTTCAGTGAGTCTTGAGGCCTGATGCAGTAAGTGATAGTGCACAAAAGGACTACCAAAGCTATAACCAGTCGAACTTGCACCGATGAAGTATGCGGCTAAGAGCCTGGAGATAGAGTCTGCAAATTTAAGGGCATTTGTCGAGTCAATGTTTCCGCCGTTCCGAAACATGAAATTTAGTAAATCGTGATCGGCGGTAGTAAGCGCAGACCACTTCATATTCGGTACCGACCGATATGCGAGTAGACGGGCCACACCTTCAGTAGCAATATGAATGAGTTTGCCGTTGACATCGGCATGCTTCGCTTCCTTTGTTTTGTGAAGATCTTTCAATAATTGCGCAATCAGACCAATGTGTCCTCCAAGAAATTTCCAAATGTAGCTGGTCTCAGGAGCTCCCAGCTTCATGCCGCGGGTGTACTTATTGTAGCGAACTATTACCGAGTGATATTCCTCCTCACTGAGGAGCAGAATTTCTGTACCGTATCGTTGGAGAGACATGGGAGAAGTTGCATAAGGCATCTGAATGTCACCAATGATGGCTGGATCTGTCTGGTTCATGATGCTTTCACTTGGACGTGCAGATGGAGGATTGGAACCGCCACTGGGATTTTCGCCATAAACTCCAAACATAATAATTTTCAGGTGATGCTGGTCGCGAATCGCCTGGTCCTGCAGCTGTTTGCAGGTGCCCCATAGCGTGTGCTTGAGTGGTAAGAAGTGTGTTTTCTGAGCTTCATCGATTACTAATAGTATCGGCCTCTTGAGAGCAATCAGATCGGAGAGATATGGTATTCTCTCGGAAGAGAAGAAGGATTCTAGAGTTGTCGATTCTTGTTGCCAATTTGCCAGATTTAGAGTGTGAACACTGTCGAAGTACGGCGCGTAGCGAATCAATTGACTGGCTAAGGTAGTCTTACCGATTCCAGGTGGGCCCCGTACTGAGATTACGCCATTATCCATGACACCCTTAATTAGAAGCTGGTGAGTATTGCTCCGTATGAAGGTCGGGACTGGCTCTAGATTATGCTCTCGCTCGGGGGACGCAGGGGGCGTCAGATTTGGGACATAGTAGTATTGTACATTCTCATCAGCTTGAGCAGCATAGTCCACTTCAGCGCGGGTTCGAGATGAGTAAAGTTCGCCTCCTCCCGTTGGGGAAATAGCATCCATCCATTTGCGTACGTCTTGTAAGGTTGGTTCTGTTTCGAACGATAGAGATTTTTCTATACGCAATCCTACAATGGCTTTCGATTTCAATTCCACTTTGATGACGACCGGTGCTATGAAAATAATCAATAACGCTTTCTGACTTGTAATCATTGTTCTGTTCCCCTTTTTCTTCTCTTCTCTTTATTCTTCGTTTCTCTTCAAGGAACTCAACCTCCACTACCATATGCCTCTTCACATTCAGATTGTGCTTGACTTACCTCTTTTCCTTCTCTGTCCATTTACCAACTCTTTCAGCAATTCATCAAGTTCCTTGTCTTTTGCAGTGTATGTGATGTCCTTTTTCTCGTACTCTTGCTTCAGTTCTTTCACATTTGCCGCTTTACGGCCTTTGTCTTCATCTTTCAGTTCGTTCCACTGTTCCTCTAGTGTGTTTCTCGCCGCCTTCCATTCCACCTCCGCCTCATCCCTCGCTTTCTTCGCCTCCTCTTTATCCTGTTTGAGTTCCCGTTCGCGTCTACTTATGGGTGTAGACGTAGACATGAGTGTTTGTAGAGGAGGGAGGGGGAGAAGAGCAATGGAAGAGAAGCACAAGAAGCGAAATGAAATGAGAGGAGGGGAAAAAGAGAGAGAAAAAGTGAGACAGAATCTGAGAGAGAAGGGACACGTCAGACGTTGTCTCTGAGACTTGTGCAATGCTACGTCAGCATTGTATCGCGTGACGTGGGCTTAGGGAGGACTCATTTGCTTTGTTTTCCCAGTATTTTGAGATGGTTTTCCCGGACGATGTAGTCATTATAGAAACGTGAACAAATTAACATATAAACCCACATGCACCTCTGCAAACTCATATAAGCATTCACCAGGTCCTCAACTGTAGCTCTATACATATATGTAAAGGTAGTTAACAGTGCACTCATGTCACGTCTTTTTTGCTTTATTTGACTACCAAATTCAAAGAGTGAAAAGAAACAGAAGGCACCAGCGGATCTACAAAAAACAAGAGAGTCAAGAGAAGAGAATCAAGTCAACAGAAATCTTGCGAGGCTTCAGAATCAATAGAATCCCAAGTTAGACACTGCACACGCATCTGTAGCCGCAGCGGTTGCTGAAGAGATCAGATATGTGTGACACTTGTGATTCTTCTTCTTGTGATGTCCATTGAAGACCAAGTCATCGAACGATTGAACGCCACAATGGCAGCGGTGAGAACATTTCTCAAAGAATAAGTGCACCAACAAAGACAAACATAATTAACTTCAAATGACGACATAGGAGGAATCTTTAACGAACTTTTCGAACGTTAAAAAAAGGACGTGAGATGTTTGTGGGCGCATTCGAAGTCTTATACACTGACACTATTGACCCCCATGAGGCTTAGAAACAGTTTTAAACAAATTTGGGGGACGAGGGGGTTAGGGTTAGGTGAGTCAGATGTAGGGTTAGTGATGTGACCAAGCCGCATGATATCACCTTCTGTTTCCGGTAAGGTGTCACGCTCAGTAGTAATATTATGACAGTCTAACTAACACAAAGTCAAACGGTCTCAGTAGCTAATCAAATGTTTATTACATGTGTTTTCAAACCGAGTAATAGTGCGATTCGAAATGCAGTTGGTATTAACACTGACCGTACGACAGGAGTGACATCACCTGGGCTCTCAAACAATACCGGTGAGAGTAGTTGGCTTCATAGTTGGAGATGGGGTAGTAGGTCTTCCCTACGTGGCTCCATCAAATGGAAACGCCATTACTGCAGATCTCAGCATTGTTAGGAATTTTCTCTCCAATCAGAAATATATATATAGCTACGGGGTCGAAGGCAAATGGTGCAACCAGTTGGTGCAACCAGTTTGTCCGCTGTGGATACGATACCAATCTTCAATTGGACACTGAACGCTCCATATACTAATACAACCTTTGGAGTGCTCGGTACAAAAAGTACATTTACAGCAAACGTTGCAGAGGAGTATCGTTTTTCATGTACGGCAAACTGGATTTCTAGCACGACAAACAACTTGAACACATGTTGACTTCCTTTGTATCATAGCACCCTGCGGCATATTGGTGAAAACACCCAACAAGAAAATGGAGCCACAACTACCGGAACAGCAACAGTCAGCTTACCAGTTTGATTGCTTGTTGGAGACACGATTAGACCTTCCATTGACATTGGTACTGGGTGAAAAATGACTGTACAGATTCTGATCATATGCGCTATGAAGGAATACGTTTCTCAACTGCTTCTTCCTGTATGAGTCAATAGTCGCCAATGTACATCGTCCTTGATGGGATGATACCATTTCCCAAATGGACTGAGTGTAAGTACTATTATCTTTTACACTGAAGAAAGAGAGTGCACTGAGGGAGGCAGTTGCCCGTTCGAGAAGCGTCATCTTTGGTACTTTCTTTCAGAATAAGTAAGTAGGGCTTTCCGAGAATTGTGGGACATTGAAAACAGTAAATGGAATTTTAATAAGCACTCACAAGTACCCACAAAGATTCACAAAGATTCACAAAGATTCACAAAGATTCACAAAGATTCACAAACCTATAGATTTTTTCCCTATAGCTTTATACAACATGGACATCAGCGAAATCGAAGAAGGGACCGTATAGGGTATTGCCGAAGAAAACGAGCACCTGCCTGTCGTCCACTCAAATGACGAAGAGAAGAAACAGAAAACACCGACAAAAGGCAAGGGAAGCAAGGGCACAGAATCAAGGCAACAAGAAGGGGATTGAGATACTTCGGGCTGCTCGGGAGGCGTTAGATCAGGCTCAAGGTACAAGTTGCGCGTGCACCAGCTGCGTCACCTGTCACCAAAGTCGCAGAGCTCAGCTATGGTTTTCTTAGAGATCAAGTCATAAGGGGACTGACTGTAGCCCCAAGGACAGCCTGCAAGAGACAATCTCAACGGAGACAAGTGCAGCAAGCTCCAGATGACGAGATGGCTGCTATTCCTCTCCATGTCACTCTTCCGCTCTGCGCGAAAACAGAGGTCCAAAAACCTGTATGTGACCACCTGTCCAGCGCAAGTGGTCGTGATTGGTCGTCTGCTGACGTCAGATGGTCGTGTGGTCGTGTGGTCGTGTGGTCGTGTGGTCGTGTGGCTCGTGTGGCTCGTGTGGCGAAGACGAGAAGAAACAAAAGAGACTTGCCAACTTACAAAAGGCAAGAGAAGCAAGAGCACAAAATCAAGCCAACAAACGAGAGCTTGAGGTACTTCGGGCACAACTTGGTGGACGTGAAGCGGGACCAAAAATTGAACCGATTGCTCCGGTACCTGTGAGGGCTGCGCCACAAAGACAAGTAGAGGAAGTCAATTACGGATTCATTATAGACCAAGTCGTTAAGAAATTGACTGCCCCCCCTAGGGCTGCCCCCAAGGAACAGGTCCAGCAAAGACAAGTACAGAAAGCTCCAGAGGACGACATGGCAGCGATGTTTAATTTCTCATGACGTCACAGTGAGAGGTCGTGAGTGGTCGTGAGTGGTCGTGTGGTCGTGAGTGGTCGAGTGGTCGTGAGTGGTCGTGTGGTCGTGTGGTCGTATGGTCGTGAGTGATCGTGAGTGGTCGTGTGCTGACGTAATTTTGACTGAGATTTCCAATTGTACTTGTAATGACGATCAAGACTACGTTGACAGATGAAGAAACTGAAATAGTACTCGAAGCCTACAAGCAAGCTCCTATGGGGCGTGATAGTCTATACTGGTGGATACATGAGAATCTCAAGGACAAGTATGGAGACAAGTTGAAAGGAATAACACAAAAGGCGGTCGCTCAGTGGCTTCTGAAGCAGGAGGCTCATCAAGTCAATCTCAAGCCAAATCGAAGCGACACCGCGGTACAGAGTGTCTCCTTCAATGCTACTAAGAGTGGTTACACCCAAATAGACTTGTTTGAGATACCCAAGACACCCAAGGGAACCAAGGACAAAGGAATGTCATATGTACTTACCGCTGTAGATGTATACACCAAGAACTTGTGGACCAAGGCTATACCAAACAAGTCCTCAGTCACTGTACAAGACGCGATGATTTACCTGATGAATCACGACTCTGAATTAGACAAGCTTACAGTCATCCAATGTGACAATGGGAACGACTTCTCCCAGTTTCGTGAGCTATTTGCCCAGACTGGTGTGAAAGTAATCAACAGTATACCACATCAACCAAAGACCAATGGTGTCGTTGAGAGGATGAATAGCACAATCAAGCAAATGATTGCTAGATGGCTTATGGTAAATAACAAGACTAGTTGGGTAGATGCCCTTGAGCCTGTGGTCAAGGCAATTAATACAACTAAGAGCTTTGTTCACAAGCAATTTCCCAACAAGATAGAAGACAAAGACCCCAAGATAATCGCACACCTCAACAAAAAGAATCAGCAGCTGTATGGTAATCGCAGTGACTTTACTCTGAAGGTGGGTGACCTTGTTCGTCTCCGTCTCGTGCAGAGTCAATCGAAGCCCAAGGCACCTTTTTGGAGTAAGCAAGTATATGAGATCACTAGGGCAGTAGAACCAAAGTTTAAGCCATACTTGGCCATGTATTATTCTATTAAAAAGGTAGGAGAGGCAACTAATCAGAAAGGTCTATGGAACTCGGGGACTTGCAGAAGACATTGGCGGACCATTAGCTGAATAGTCCTTGATGTACTTGCGATCTTCTGCCTCACTATGCATCATGAGTAGACAGTGCTGCCTTGTATTGGTAAAGTCTGCATTTATCTTCCAATACTTCCAAGCCAGCTTGTGACGAATTACTTGAAGTGTATCCTTTACCCCAAGGTGGGTCTTCATACAGTAGCTAAAGTAAGTACCAAATTGAGCTTCATTGAAACCTGAGTCCGCTTTGTAGTTGTAAAATAGGTACTCTGATTGTTGACGAAGTTCCAAGAAGGTAGCCAGTGCGGGATGATCACTGAGCTTCATTGTCAAATGTATGGCACCCTGTGATTTTATTGTTTTGTGATGGTTGTAAATGATGTGCACAACTCCATCAGTCTGATACAGAAAGTTATCCACTTGCGGATCAACGTTTCGCATCTTGATACTTCCAGCAACTTCTCTCGTGAATGACTTTTCGAACATCATCAGAGGCACTAACTTGGACTGAATGAATTCTGGCTCCATTCCACTAAGATCACCTATCTCATACACTAGCTCGTCAATTGTCTTATTCGAAGCACCAGAGTGCTTCTGGGGAACTACTTCGGAGCTTGCAATTACGAGGTCTAACGCCCTAAGAGTACCGATTTTTGTCTGGTAGTCTCTTTTGAGTTTCTCAAGTGCTTCCTTCTCATCCGCGTTACAATTCGAAATGACCACATCATCTAAGAAAACAATTAGGCCGCTAACTCTTGTCTTGTAAGTCTTGAGTGAGATTTGCTGCCCCCCGCGATCAGATATCATACATCGTATTGCGTTCAAGTTCTTTTCCACATCTCGCAAGTCATCAACTATCTTGGCTACTTTGGCAAGTGCAGCGAGACCTTGATTCTTTGTTGCGGTTGTGACATCTCTAATAGCCCAACATCCAGCTACTCTGAGTTCTTCAACCGTTTTAGGAATTGTAATTGCAGACATTTATGAATGACATTCTAGAATTTAATTATTCACTGGCTGTAGACATTGTGTCAAATTGATTCTTGACGCGTCGGAAATGTTGAGGGTGACGTTGAGGGTGACGTTGCTCTGTCGCGGTGTCTCGTTGTCTCACTTTGACAGAAAACGCGTAGGTACATGACGTCAGCAGAATTGATACTCCTTCACCCGCAAATGTCGACTTATGAAATTACTTTACCTAAACACGCTCAAACATTCGAGATCCAAGGAATTCCTTTTTATCAAGATGGACTTACCAAAAAGAAGGGTACCATGGAAGATGGTGTTCAGTTTGCTTGTATCAATGCCTGTCCACCAGAGAACGTTGTTATTAATTTTGCGTCTTCAAGAGCGGACCTTCGTCCGGCAAAAACAAATTATCGCAAGAGTTCGAGCATCGTATCTCCTGAGGAGCTTTACAAACTAGCTAAGAAGCCCAGAGCAGATTTCTTCCTATGCGAAGTAATTCGACAGGACAGACCATTCAAACCGTATGTCGATATTGATGGGGAGAGGTGTACCCTTGAAGAGACACTAAGCGAACTCAAGGAAGTGATGACGGTATCTTTGCAGTCTCTGGTAGTCGAGGAATGAAAGAAGGGAAGCAGAAATTCTCATATCACATCGTCGTCTCAAATTGCATCCTTAGAAAGCAGGATATCATGACAATGGCTGCTTGGGCAAAGAAGCATCATCAGACCCTCGATGTCGACCCCAGTGTCTACACCAACAAGCGTCTTATGAAATTCATCAATTGTTGTAAAGACGGCGAGAAGAAGGATCGTATCCAAGTGTACATCCAAGGTCCTGAGGAGCTCGTACATCATAGTATAACCACTGGGTGTCAGGGACTCAAGACAACTGCGGACTCGGCATCATTCCAAAGATTCCACGAGTCGGTCCATGTGACTTTGGCAGGAGGTATGAAATGATTGAAATATTTCCATTCGCTGCTGATATTTATTTATAGGCAAAGGACGTGTCCGCAACTCCCTCGTCATGGACTTGGCATACAGTCCAGTGATTGAATTACCTACTCGTCTGGTATATCGACATATGTCTGCTTTGGAGAAGCTCTCTGCTATCCCCAACCCAAAAAAGGGTAATACCGCCTGTCTACAGTATGCTACCAGGATGATCATCATGGGAAGGGCTAAGAGGGTGGGTATCACTCTTGCTGAGTATTACGGTTGGTACAGAACCTACGAAGAATCTAATGAAGCTGCCACCAAGGTCACAAACAATTGGAATTCTCTCGATCTGGAGAAGTACAATGTATCTGATGCTAATATTCATCTCATCCTGAAACGAACCTACCCCAATATTGATGAAGAGAAGGGGGCCAATGAAATGAGACTTTCTTTGCAATCTGTCAATAATGAAGCGAGGGAAATTGTCTCAGATGATCATCACTATGAACATACTCAGTTTGACTTGGGCATCAGGCATACGATTCTCAATGACATGTGTGGATCGGGAAAGACTTCTAACGTCCTACAGGCGTGCAAGAAACTCCTAGACCAAGACCCAGATTTGAATCTCATTTTGATTAGTGTAAGGATTAGTCACGCAGACGACCTTCGTACAAACGCTAAAAAATATATCGGTATCGAAGCAGCGTGTTATCTTGATGATAAAAAGCGAACGGATCTTGGAACTGATAGAATTACAATATGTAGCATCCAATCATTTCATAGGATGATAAAAGGCAAGTACATTCTTGTAGTGGATGAGAGCGAGACTGTTCTCCTTACGTTCTCCAATGACGCTGGAACTCACAGAAGGGTCAGCAATAGTTTTAATCGATTTCTAGAAATCGTGGATGCTTCTCGCAAGATCTTTTGGATGGATTCGATGACAACCTGTCTCACGAAAGACTTTATCATTGCAATGGAGTCTCAATTCTACGATACTATAGATCCAAACAGTGTGCAGGGCATGTTGTTCAAGCCAGTCAAAAAGTTTGAAGTCATTTCAGTAAATGCCGAAGCCAAAGCACGTTATCTTGAGAAGAATGGTAGAGAGCTACACGAGATGGATACCAAACAGTGGCGGGTGGCCTTGGATCGTGCTCTATCTAAACATAAGAAAGTATTTGTCTGGGTACCATTCAAAAAGGAAGTTCTCGATTTACAGCGACAAATCATGAACAAGTACTCGCTGGAAGAAGATCAGGTACTGGCTTACTGTTCCGAATCCATGGACGACTCTAAATCACGAAAACACTTTCGCAATGTAAAGGAAACATGGGGTAACCCTAATGTGAAGGTTGTCATATGTAACTCGAAGATTACCGTAGGTCTAGATTTCTCAACGAAAGGTATATTCGACGAAATTTTCGCAGCTTTTGCATGGGTTACGAACCCCAGGGATTTCTTACAGGCTCTGTTTCGCCCGAGACACCCGTGCTCCACAAAGATCTGGGTCAAGTACATTGAATTTCCTCCTAGACCAAAGGAGTTCAAGAAGCCAGATCTTATTGGTCCGGCTTGGGAATGTTTACAAAAGAATTTCCAGATCGAATCCGACAATGTGCGAAGTTATAAGGACCGCTCCAATCTTCGTGTGTTATGCCAGCATTTGGGAATTAAGATTGTTCCCGATAGAGCGACTTTCAAGGAGGATTTGGAAAAAGAATACAAGAAGCTCGTCGAGGACATCCATGAGCCCCCGAAGTGGGACGATATCGAGGAGATCGGTGATAATAATGTAGAAGAGTTGCAGATCAGAAAGTACAACAACGAAACCAATCTCAAGGAAACATTGCAACTCTCTAAGTGGTATCATGCGAATTACTTTATTGACAACACTCCTGAGGGTATACTCCGTTCTTCATTTGATCATCATGCAGTAATCATGAGTGATGTCTTCCGAGTCCTCAATGATCCTTATCACCAGATCCACAAAGTACTCGGAGAGAATTCTATTCAGATTGGTGTTGGGACTTCAACTAGTAGTGATCCTCGGGGTCCAGATATCCCAGAGAAACCAATCTGTAGTATTAGAGACGCCGAACACAATCTCACTACTCTGACGCTTGGAGACGCTGATCGAGACTACAATGGAAGACGCTTTCAAAGTTGTATTAACAAAGTATTTCCAAACGCAATCGCCAATACTTCGGTGACTCGAAACAAACGCAAGCATTACATCTATAAAGGAAGCGAGAGATGGTACAGTATCTGCGAGATGAGCAAGTATATTGTACGGAAAGGGGTAAATATATGAGGTAGGGTTAGGGTTAGGGTTAGGTGGTCGTGTGGTCGTGTGCTGACGTCGGCAAATCTACTCTCAAAAAAACCCAACATTATACCCAACGTCTTTTTCATTGTACCAATCACATGTATTACCATTTTTCACTTCATCGGCATCGGCCTGTATTGCCCACCACCACACCACCATTACGATTGCAAAATTTGAGAAAAGGATGTGAGAAAAAGTGCTTCTAATA
>Ga0160428_1002431_pt1 | contig 11341 bp, 7 predicted proteins | sample SolpanmetagenomM_FD_108198 | JGI IMG/M metagenome (GOLD analysis project Ga0160428, IMG submission 108198) | Solar panel surface microbial communities from Lawrence Berkeley National Laboratory, California, USA - M | ecosystem: Engineered > Built environment > Solar panel > Unclassified ...
CTTGGCCATGCAGATCGGCAAGTGGCCGTAGCCGTCCTTCTCGAAGGCGGCGAGCTTGCCGGCCGCCTTGGCCTCGATCTGGATGTCGGCCGCGCCGTAGAGCTTGGTAGCGATCGACCGGATCTTCTCCGAGAGCGGCGCCTCCGTCTCGTAGGCGTGGCGGATCGGCGCCGGCTCGGCCTGCGCGAGCTTCACCACGGCCCGGGCGAGTTCCTCGGCCCCGGCCCCGCCCTCGGCCCAGTGGCGGCAGGTGATCGCCTCGACGTCGAGCCGCGCGCGGCACAGCTCCTTGAGCTTGGCGTGCTCGGCGTCGGTGTCGGCGTGGAAGTGGTTGACGCCGACCACCACCGGCAGGCCGAAGCCGCGCAGGTTGGTCACGTGCCGGGCGAGGTTGGCGAAGCCCTTCTCCAGGGCGTCGATGTTCTCGGCCCCGAGGTTCTTCTTGTCGACGCCGCCGTGCATCTTGAGGGCGCGGATCGTGGCGACCACCACGACCGCCGAGGGGGCCAGCCCCGCCTGCCGGCACTTGATGTCGAGGAACTTCTCGGCGCCCAGATCGGCGCCGAACCCGGCCTCGGTCACCGTGTAGTCGGCGAGCCGCAGGCCGGCCCGGGTGGCGATCACCGAGTTGCAGCCATGGGCGATGTTGGCGAAGGGGCCGCCATGGATCAGCGCGGGGTTGCCCTCCAGCGTCTGCACGAGGTTGGGCTGCAGGGCGTCCTTGAGCAGCACCGTCATGGCGCCGGTGGCCTTCACGTCCTTGAGGGTGACGAGCTTGCGGTCGCGGGTCTCGGCGATGACGATCCGGCCGAGGCGCTCCTCCAGGTCGGCGAGGTCACGCGCGAGGCAGAACACCGCCATCACCTCGGAGGCGACCGTGATGTCGAAGCCGTCCTCCCGGGGGAAGCCGTTGGCGACGCCGCCGAGCGACTGGGTGATCTGGCGCAGCGCCCGGTCGTTCATGTCGACGACGCGGCGCCAGTGGATGCGGCGCACGTCGATGTTGAGCTCGTTGGCCCAGTAGACGTGGTTGTCGATCAGCGCGGCCGCGAGGCTGTGGGCCGACGTGATGGCGTGGAAGTCGCCGGTGAAGTGCAGGTTGATCTGCTCCATCGGCACGACCTGCGCCTTGCCGCCGCCGGCCGCGCCGCCCTTCATGCCGAAGCACGGCCCGAGCGAGGGCTCGCGCAGGCAGATCATGGTCTTCTCGCCGATGCGGTTCAGGGCGTCGCCCAGGCCCACCGTGGTGGTGGTCTTGCCCTCGCCCGCCGGCGTCGGCGAGATGGCGGTCACCAGCACGAGCTTGCCGGGCGTCCGGCTCTCCAGCCCGGCGATGTAGCCGTGGTCGATCTTGGCGATGTGCCGGCCGTAATTGTGGAGTGCGTCATCCGGGATGCCCAGCGTCTCGGCGACCTGTGCGATCGGCTTCAGGGTCGCGGCGCGGGCGATCTCGATGTCTGACGGCATGGGCGTTCCCTCCCTGGATTGCGGGCTCGGAGCCCGACCGCCGGCTGTTGCCGTGACGGTGTCCGCTCGTGCGGGCAGCCGCCCGCGAACGGCTGCGCAGTGTGCGTCAAACGTGCGGGAAATGCGCGTCGATTTTTATGACGCGGCGGACAAAAACAAGTTTCTGGTCCGCCGGCCGGGGGAGGCCGGGGGATGGCCGCCATCCCCGGGCCTCATCCGGAGGCGCCGGAGCGCGGCGCAGGCCGCGAAGGGGGCGCCGGAAGGTGCCGCGACCCGTCGAGCCCGCCTTCCCGGGCGGCCTCGCCGCACCGCGGGATGACGGGTGTGGAGGGCAGCCGGCGTCGCGGGGCCGGGCCCCGTCAGCCCCCCGACTTCTTGGCCTTGTCGGCGGCGCCGGGCGCCTCGTGGGGCTGCGGTGCGCCCTTCGGAAGCTCCGGGTTCTCGGCATTGTGCGGGGCGGCCACCGGCGCCGGCACGGTCTCGGCCGTGGCGGTCGGCTTCTCGATGTCCGGCAGACCGTCCTTCAGCTTCGCGTTGATCTGCGCGAGGTCGTCCGGCTCGGGATTGAGGTCCTTGGCATGCTGCCACTGGAACTTGCCCTCCAGCCGCCGGCCCGCGCGCCAGTAGGCGTCCCCCAGGTGGTCGTTGATGGTCGGATCGCCGGGCTTCAGCTCGACCGCCTTCTCCAGCTCCCGCACCGCGTCGTCCCAGCGGCCGAGGCGGAAATAGGCCCAGCCCAGGCTGTCGACGATCATGCCGTCCCGCGGGCTCGCGTCGGCGGCCTGCTGCAGCAGCTTGAACGCCTCGTCGATGTTGGTGTTCTGGTCGACCCAGGAATAGCCCAGGTAGTTCATCACCTGCGCCTTGGCGGCCGGCTGGTTGGCCGGCACGAGGGACAGCGCCTTCTTCAGGTCGGCCTCGGCCTTCGGCCACTGCTTGGCGCGCTCGTAGGCGGTGCCGCGGAAGTAGTAGGTCGTCCAGTAATTGGCCTGCGGCCGGTCGCCGATCAGGTTGATCGCCCGCGAGTAGGTGGCGGCGGCCTCCTCGTACTTCTTGCGGGCGCGCTGGACGTTGCCGAGCGCCGAGATCACGTCGATGTCGTCCGGGTGGGCCTTCATGGTCGCGTCGAGATGCGCGAGCGCCTCGTCGCCCTTGCCCATCTGCTCCAAGTTCAGGCCGACCTGGATGTCGGCGTTGAGCTTGAGCGGCGAGGTCGCGGGGATCTGCGCGTAGGCCTCGTTGGCGCGCTCGGTCTGCTTCATCCGGTCGAGGGTGTCGGCCAGCGTCAGCCGGGCGAGGGCATGGTCGGGGGCGAGGTAGAGGGCCAGCCGCAGGTAGATCACCGCGGGCAGCTCGTCGCCCTGCGTGGAACCGGCCGAGCCCAGCCCGTACAGCACCTCGGCGGCGCCCTCCTGCGCGGTGGTGACCAGGCGCGTGAGGGGCTTGCCCTCCTTGAGCTTGTCGAGGGCGTCGCGCACCAGCGGGTGGCGCGGCGAGAGCTGGTCGAAGTCCGAATAGGCCTGGATCGCGAGGTCGGTGCGGCCGAGGCTCGCCTCCATCCGGGCATAGGCGTCGACGATGCGCAGGGTGTTGCGGTCGGCCTCGTAGGCGGCCTTGAGGCGCCGCTCGGCCTCGGCGTTGTCGCCGGTCACCGCCGCGATCAGGCCGGCATGGTAGTCCCGGAAGGTGTTGTAGTAGCGCTCGCCCCGGAGCTTGTTGACCGTCTCCAGCGCCTTCTTGCCGTCGCCCGCGCCGGCATACGACCAGGCGGTGAGCAGCGTCGCGGTCAGGTCGGTGGCCGCCCCGCGCCCGCTGCGGGAGAAGTTCTGGCGGGCGGCGGCCCACTGGCCGGCCTTGATCTGGCGCACCCCGAGGGAGAGGTTGGCGAGCCCGTTGGTGGGATCGCGGGCGATCAGCTTCTCGGCCGCGCGGAACGCGTCCGGCAGGGCGCCGTCGGCGAGCAGCGAGATGAAGGCGCGCTCGACCAGCTCGGCGTTGCGCGGGTCGGCCTTCACGGCCTCGCGGTAGAAGGTGGCCGCCGCCGCCGTGTCCCGGGAGGCGCCCGCGATGTAGGCCGAGAGGAAGTTGCCCTCCAGCGAGTCCGCGGGCTCGTAGTCGAGCACCGGGGCCGATTCCTTGGGCTGCGCGGCCAGCACGGTCTGCGGGAGCCCGGCGGCGAGCAGCAGGGCGAGCGCCGAGACGCTCCGGCGGGCGCGTGATGTCATCATGAACCGATCGCGGCTCCTGGGCGCCGGCCAGCCAAGGGGCCAGGCGCGAGAATGGCGGGTTATCCCCGGAAAAACGCCGGGGACACTGGACCCATCCCGCCAGCCCCGCAAGGCGAAAGGATGGCGCGGGGCGGATGAGCGGGTCGTCCGCCGTCCCGTCGGCGGGCGCGCCGCGACCCGGTGCGGCACGGGGCCGGCCGCGACGCCCCCGCGCCCGCGGGCGGCGCGCCTCGGCGCCCCTCGGCGTTCCGGCCGGGACCCGGCCTCACATGTTCGGGTAGTTCGGGCCGCCCGGGCCCTCCGGCGTCACCCAGTCGATGTTCTGGTTCGGATCCTTGATGTCGCAGGTCTTGCAGTGGACGCAGTTCTGCGCGTTGATCTGGTAGCGCACGCCGTCGCTGGCGGCGGCATCCTCCACCCACTCGTACACGCCCGCCGGGCAGTAGCGGCCCGAGGGCCCGCCGTAGACGTCGTGCTCGGAGCGCTTCTGCAACTCCAGGTCGCGGACCTTGAGGTGGGGCGGCTGGTCCTCCTCGTGGTTGGTGTTCGACAGGTAGACCGAGGAGAGCCGGTCGAAGGTCAGCTTGCCGTCGGGCTTCGGGTAGACGATCGGCGTCACCTCGGAGAGCGGCTTCAGGCAGGCATGGTCGGGCTTGCCGTGCGAGAGCGTGCCGAACGGCGAGGCGCCCAGCAGGCTGGTCGCCCACATGTCGATCCCGCCGAGCCCCACGCCCACCAGGGTGCCGTAACGCGACCAGAGCGGCTTGACGTTGCGCACGGCCTTGAGGTCCCGCCCGATCGGGCTGTCGCGCCAGCCGGCCTCGTAGGCGGTGAGCTCGTCGCCGGCGCGACCGGCCTTCAGGGCGTCCGCGATGGCCTCGGCCGCCTGCATGCCGGACAGCACCGCGTTGTGCGAACCCTTGATCCGCGGGACGTTCACGAACCCCGCCGAGCAGCCGACTAGGCAGCCGCCGGGGAAGACGAGCTTCGGCACCGATTGCCAGCCGCCCTCCATGATGGCGCGCGCGCCGTAGCCGATGCGCTTGGCGCCCGCGAAGGTGTCGGCGATCAGCGGGTGGGTCTTGAAGCGCTGGAACTCCTCGAACGGCGACAGGGTCGGGTTCTCGTAGTTCAGGTGCGTGACGAAGCCGACCGAGAGCAGGTTGTCGTCGAAATGGTAGAGCCAGGAGCCGCCGCCGGCCTTGTTGGGGAGCGGCCAGCCCATGGTGTGGCGCACCAGCCCCCGCTCGAAGGTCGCGTCCGGCAGCTGCCACAGCTCCTTCACGCCGAGCCCGTACTTGAAGTGGTCGCTGTGCCGGCTGAGGGAGAAGCGCTGGATCAGGCCCTTGGTGAGGTTGCCCCGCGCGCCCTCGCCGAACACCGTGTACTTGGCGCGCAGCTCCATGCCGCGGGTGTAGTCCTCCCGCGGCTCGCCCGAGCGGCCGATGCCGAGATCGCCCGTGGCGACGCCCGCCACGGCGCCGTTGGCGTCGAACAGCACCTCGGAGGCCGGGAAGCCCGGATAGATCTCGACCCCGAGCGCCTCGGCCTGGGCGCCCAGGTACTTGCACACGTTCGACAGCGAGCCGACGAAGTTGCCGTGGTTCGACATGAGCTTGGGGAAGAACACGTTCGGCATGGTGACGCCGCTGTTCCGGGTGAGCAGCATGAACTCGTCGCGCTGGACCTCCGTCTTGAGCGGGCGCTCCGGATCCTGGCGCCACTCGGGCAGCAGCTGGTCGAGGCCGCTCGGGTCGATCACCGCGCCCGACAGGATGTGGGCGCCGACCTCCGAGCCCTTCTCGACGACGACGACGGAGATCTCCTCGCCGATCTCGGCGGCGCGCTGCTTCAGGCGGATCGCGGTGGCGAGGCCGGCCGGGCCGGCGCCCACCACGACCACGTCGAAATCCATGCTCTCGCGTTCGGGCAGCGCCATCCTGGCCTCCTTATTCTTGTTCCGGCGCCCGGTACGTCGCCGGGCCGGCATCCCTGCTGCCGTCTCAAGCGATTCCAAGCTGGAAAGGCAAGGTGCCGAAGCGTCGGCCGCAGGCAAAGTTCCCTGTGCCGCAGGGCGGGGCCCGCGGCGCCGCGCAGCCGGCCGGTCCCGTCCGGCGCGGGCGCCCCACCCTGCGGGGGCCGGGGCGGACCGGCGTCCCCGGGGCGCGGGCACCGCGCTGTTGCGTCACGCAAGCCCTTGCCGGCGGACGGGTTTCATGAGTTGTCCACAGGCTGCCGCGACCCCATCTACCGAGTCACATGCCGAGCCCCTCCGACGCGCAAGCCGACCTGATCGCCTATCTCGACTTCCACGTGGAGGCCGGTGCCGACGCGGTGCTCGACGAGCGGCCGCACGACCGGTTCGGGGAGGCGGATGCGCCGGCGCCGGCCCTACGCGCCCCGCGCCGGCCCGCCGTCCAGGCCGAGGCGCCGGCCCGGACCCTCGTGCCACCCCCCGGTTCGCCCCCGCCCTCCGCGGCGCCGGCCCGCACCTTCGGCCGCGCCGCGAGCGCCCAGCCCGACGAGGCCGCGAGCGACGCCCGCGCCCGGGCGCGGCAGGCGAAGACGCTGGACGAACTGGAGCGGATCCTGGCCGATTTCGACGCCTGCCCGCTGCGCTTCACCGCCAAGAACCTCGTCTTCGCGGACGGCAATCCCGCGGCGCGGGTGATGTTTCTCGGCGAGGCGCCCGGCGCCGACGAGGACCGGATCGGCAAGCCGTTCATGGGCCGCTCGGGCCAGCTCCTCGACAAGATGATGAAGGCGGTCGGCCTCGACCGGTCGAGCGCCTATATCGGCAACATCGTGCCCTGGCGCCCCCCGGGCAACCGCAACCCGACGCCCCAGGAGGTGGCCGTGTGCCGGCCCTTCGTGGAGCGTCAGATCGAGCTGGTCGACCCGGACATCATCGTGTGCCTCGGCGCGCCCGCGACCCAGACGCTCACCGGCAGCAAGGACGGCATCCTGCGGACCCGCGGCCGGCTGTTCCCGTACCGCCTGCCGCACCGCGAGGTGAAGCTGCTGGCGACGCTCCACCCGGCCTTCCTGCTGCGCCAGCCGGTGCAGAAGCGCCTGGCGTGGCGGGATTTCCGCGCCCTGCGGTCGCTGCTGGACGGGAAAGCTTGACCGCGGTGGCGGAACCGGCTCTCCCCTCCCGTCATTAGAGCTTCGTTCCCGCCGGCGGTTCGCCGCTGTCCGGACACAACGACGCACAGCAAGGTCCGGCCCCCCCGCGGCGGCCGGCGCAGCATCGATGGCGGGACCCAACCATGCGCTGGGAAGATCTACGCAGCTCCGACAACGTCGAGGATCGGCGCGGTGAAGGCGGCGGCGGCGGGGGCGGCATGGGCTTCCCCGGCGGCGGCGCCGGCGGCCTCGGCATCGGCACCATCGTGGTGCTGCTGATCGTCAGCTACTTCACCGGCATCAACCCGGCGATCCTGATCGGCGGCGCCGAGCGGATCGGCGGCGGCCACAGCAGCCAGGAGCAGCCGGCCGACCCGCAGACCCAGGCCAAGCGCCGTCAGGCCCCCACCGACGACAGCGGTCGGTTCGCGTCGAAGATCCTGGGCAACACCGAGGACGTGTGGAGCCAGATCCTGCCGCAGCAGACCGGCAAGCAGTACACGCCGACGACGCTGGTGCTCTACACCGGCGGCACCCGCTCGGGCTGCGGCTCGGCCCAGGCCGCCATGGGCCCGTTCTACTGCCCGCTGGACAAGAAGGTCTACCTGGACACGGGCTTCTTCAAGGAGATGGCCTCGAAGTTCGGCGTGAAGGGCGACTTCGCCTACGCGTACGTGATCGCCCACGAGGTCGGCCACCACGTCCAGGACGTGCTGGGCATCCTCGGCAAGGTGCAGGCCCGCCAGCAGCAGGCGTCGAGCAAGACCGAGGCGAACGCCCTGTCGGTGCGCATCGAGCTGATGGCCGATTGCCTCGCGGGCGTCTGGGCCAAGAACTCCAACGACAAGTATGCCGAACTCGACCAGGGCGACATCGACGAGGCTCTGAACGCCGCCGCCCAGATCGGCGACGACGCGCTGCAGCAGCGCTCGCGCGGCTACGTGGTGCCGGATTCCTTCACCCACGGCTCCTCGGCCCAGCGCCAGCGCTGGTTCACCGCCGGCTACAAGAGCGGCCAGACCAAGTCCTGCGACACGTTCCGCACGGCGAATAACTGAGGCGGCACGGGTTCTCGGGATCGCCCGAGGCTTGACCCGACACGCGCCCTCCCTCCCCGCGGAGGGCGGGCGGCTCCCGGTCACGCGTCGCCCGAGGCCTCAGCGGGGGCGCGGGAGCAGATGCGGGCTCACCCCCGGCTCAACCGCTGCGCGTTGGCCTGCACCTTCCGCCGGTAGCTGCGGATCACCTTGCCGTTGGAGGCACCGGCGGCCAGCATCAGGGCGGCCTCGCCGGCGGCCAGCATCTTCTCGGTCACCATGAGCTGCGCCTCGGCCTGCGCGGCCGGACCGCCGAAGGCGAACATCGCCATCCGCTGGGCGATCACGCCCTGAGCCTCCAGGCCCAGCATGGCCATGTCGAGGCTCGTCGTCCACCAACCGCAAAGCATCGTGTTCCTCAAAGGTGTCGGCAACCGCCAAGCCCCATGCCAATGGGCCAAGATCCCTGCCAATGGGCCAAGCTTCCTGCCCTCGGCCAGGATCCCTGCCGGTGGCTAAGATTCCTGCCTTCGGCAACGATCCATGCCGTCGGCCGAGCCCCGTGCCGTCGGCCGAGCCTGCCACCATACGCCGGAGCGGCGGCCGGTGCGGCCGGGAAACGACGTAGCTCGCAGAATCGGGCCGAATAGCCGCAAAGCGCACGGATGAGGGCCACGGTTGCGCGGCGCGCAGGTCTCACCGCCGCGCCGCCCGTCTTTGCGCCGTCTCGATCCATGCCGTAAGCGCCCGGGAGGTTTCCCCCGACACGGCCCGCGCCATGATACGCCTCGACAAGATCACCAAGCAGAACGGGCGGCAGCTCGTGTTCATCGAGGCCTCGGCCGCCCTGCAGCGGGGCGAGAAGGTCGGGCTCGTGGGCCCGAACGGGGCCGGCAAGACCACGCTGTTCCGGATGATCATCGGCCAGGAGCAGCCCGACGAGGGTCAGGTCGCCGCCGACCGGGGCATCACCATCGGGTATTTCAGCCAGGATGTCGGCGAGATGGCCGGCCGCAGCGTCGTCACCGAGGTGATGGACGGGGCCGGTCCGGTGAGCACGGTGGCGGCGGAACTCGCCGAGCTCGGCGCGGCGCTCGCCGATCCGGACCGCGCCGACGAGATGGACGCGCTGATCGAGCGCTACGGCGAGGTCCAGGCGCGGTTCGAGGAACTCGACGGCTACGCGCTGGAGGGCCGCGCCCGCGAGGTGCTCGACGGGCTGAGCTTCAGCCAGGAGATGATGGACGGGGATGTCGGCGCCCTCTCGGGCGGCTGGAAGATGCGCGTCGCCCTCGCCCGCATCCTGCTGATGCGCCCGGACGTGATGCTCCTCGACGAGCCGTCCAACCACCTCGACCTCGAGAGCCTGATCTGGCTCGAATCCTTCCTCAAGGCCTATGACGGCGCCCTGCTGATGACCTCGCACGACCGCGAGTTCATGAACCGCATCGTCACCAAGGTGGTCGAGATCGACGGCGGCGCGCTCACCACCTACTCGGGCGACTACGCCTTCTACGAGGGCCAGCGGATCCTGAACGAGGCGCAGCAGCAGGCGCAGTTCGAGCGGCAGCAGGCCATGCTCGCCAAGGAGATCGCCTTCATCGAGCGGTTCAAGGCCCGGGCCTCCCACGCCGCCCAGGTGCAGAGCCGGGTGAAGAAGCTCGACAAGATCGAGCGCGTCGAGCCGCCCCGGCGGCGGCAATCCGTGGCCTTCGAGTTCCAGCCGGCGCCGCGCTCGGGGGACGACGTCGTGATGCTGAAGGGCGTCAACAAGCGCTACGGCAGCCGCACGATCTACGAGGGGCTCGACTTCTCGGTGCGGCGCCGGGAGCGCTGGTGCGTGATGGGCATCAACGGCGCCGGCAAGTCGACGCTGCTGAAGCTCGTGACCGGCACCACCGCACCGGATGACGGGTCGGTCACGGTCGGCGGCAGCGTCAAGCTCGGCTACTTCGCCCAGCACGCCATGGACCTGCTCGACGGCGACCGCACGGTCTTCCAGACCCTGGAGGACGCCTTCCCGCAGGCCGGCCAGGGCTCCCTGCGGGCCCTCGCCGGCTGCTTCGGCTTCTCGGGCGACGACGTCGAGAAGCGCTGCCGGGTGCTGTCGGGCGGCGAGAAGGCCCGGCTGGTGATGGCCCTGATGCTCTACGACCCGCCGAACTTCCTGGTGCTCGACGAGCCGACCAACCACCTCGACATGGGCACCAAGGAGATGCTCATCACGGCGCTCGCCCAGTACGAGGGCACGATGCTGTTCGTCTCCCACGACCGGCACTTCCTGGCGGCCCTGTCGAACCGGGTGCTCGAAGTCACCCCGGAGGGCATCCACCAGTACGGCGGCGGCTACACCGAGTACGTGGCCCGCACCGGCCAGGAGGCGCCCGGCCTGCGGAGCTGACGGGGCGGGGCGGGCCGGGGACGGGGCGATCCCTGCGACCGCCGCTCCGCTACCCTCCCGGGGCAACCCGGGTTAGGCTGCGCCGAAACGGCCCTGCGCGAGACGCCGTGCGACGCCTGCTGAAGTTCCTCCACACGATGGGGTCCGCCGGATTGCTGGGTGCGATGGCGGCCCTGGTCGTCATGCTGGGCCTCGCGCCCCCGCCGACGGCCCTGCCCGGCTACGCGGCGATCCGGGGCGCGATGGGGGCCGTCGCCACCTGGATCTTCCTGCCCGCCCTCGCCCTCACCCTCCTGTCGGGCCTGCTGGCCATGGCGCTGAACCGCGCCTACCTCAACGCCGGCTGGGCCTGGGTGAAGCTCGCCACCGGCGTCCTGATGTTCGAGGGCGGACTGGTCTACGTGCAGGGCCCGATGCGGCGGGAGGCCGAGCAGAGCGCCCGGGCCCTCGCGGGCCTCGCGGATCCCGGCCTCCTCGCGACCGCTCTGGAGGGCGAGCGCGGCACGCTGTGGGTGCTGCTCGCGGTCTCGGCCGCCAACGTGGCGCTCGGGATCTGGCGCCCGCGCATCCTCCGGATCCCGCGATAGACCCGTCACTTCCCAATACAGAAGCCGGCAAACAAACGGTCGAGCACGTCCTCGACGCCGACATGCCCGGCGACTTCGCCGAGGGACCGGACCGCGAGGCGCAGGTCCTCGGCGGCCAGTTCCGGCAGGCCGCCCGCGCCCGCGAGCAGGCGGTCCAGATGGCCCACGCAGGCTTCGAGGGCCGCCCGGTGACGCGCGCGGGTGATCAGTGCGTCGCCCTGGCCGAGGCCGCTCTCGGCCGCCGCCTGCACGGCGTCGAGCAGGGCGTCGAGGCCGAGGCCCGTCCGGGCCGAGACCGCCAGCGCGGCCCCGGGGAAAGGTTGTAATGAGCCGGCAATTAAGTCGGCCTTCGTGAGCACCGTGCGGTACGGCGTTCCGGACCAGCCAAGATTGGGGGGATCCTCTCCGGGCGGCACCAGGACGAGCACCAGATCGGCCGCGTCGATCCGGGCGCGGGCCCGCCGGATGCCGGCGGCCTCCACGGGCTCGGCGGTC
>Ga0160428_1002433_pt1 | contig 11334 bp, 3 predicted proteins | sample SolpanmetagenomM_FD_108198 | JGI IMG/M metagenome (GOLD analysis project Ga0160428, IMG submission 108198) | Solar panel surface microbial communities from Lawrence Berkeley National Laboratory, California, USA - M | ecosystem: Engineered > Built environment > Solar panel > Unclassified ...
AAAATCTTCATCTATCGTGCGATCCTTTTCAATCATTGTTTTTTTCCATCGCATAACCATCGCCAAGTAAGCGTATACTTGAATACTCAAGGATGCATAATAATCCACAATACGTTGTTTTTGATCTAAATTAAAATAATATTTCATATTCTTGATTGGCGAAGGGTTTTTGATTACAGATTCTCGAAAAATGCGAGTCGCTTCCGGCATGAAGATGGGTCTCTTTGATCTATCACAAGATTTGACGTATTTTTCCGCTTCGTCCCACCCGTGAGCTGTGCTTCTGATGTTGTCTTCTATATCCCAACGAGTGCGTGCAGAAGAAAATAATACTTTCCATATAGATAATTTCATATGTCGATACATCATTTCACAAATAATAATACCATCATCTGTATCAATTTGTGTGTATTTCTTTATAAATTCCTTCAGCTCATTGAAACATTCGATATCACACAACCATTCAAATGTAGGATATGTGTATAACGTTCGCATACCGGTTCCAAACATTTGTTCCAAATAATTAGCATGAGTTTCGTCATGTTTTATGAAAGATGTTGCGGTAATCTCGAATTTATCACGTTGCATTTCAACATTGAGTTCGACAGACTCTTCCGAGGGTGCATTTAAAGTAAAACCTCCGTGCTCCGGAAATTCTTCCGAAAAATGAATATATGCATTCTGTGCAATCCCTGATATTTTACATGCATGGCCTTCTGGGGTGATGACCAATGCGGAACCATCACAATGTGTTCCACAAAAATGAACTTTGGACGTTGTTTTACAAATATACACATCTTCTGGTCCACATAATAAATATTCTTCCGTATGCGAGAGAGAATTTACGTACACAGGGGGTATCTTTTTTGATCTTTGTTTTAACTTTCGTGGAACTTTTATATTCGTAAATGTGCACACAATAGGACAATATTTTGTATGTATGTGGTAAATTGGATCAACGTGTTCGTTGTAACATGTATCACTTTTTCGTAAGTAAATAGAAACTTCGAGTTTATCATGAGAACACGTATGATTACATCTGTGGTTGGGTAATTGAGATCCGTAATTAGTGGAATGATGATCTGTAGTATCATTATCTTCTGCCCATACCAATCCTTTCGATGTAGCAGCGTGATATTTCCACGCTTTTGATATAAGCAGTTCGTAGTAGGATATATCCTTTTCCAAATCCGTTGCTTTACGCACAGCAATATGATTTGTGACATCAGGATCATTGGATACTTCATGAGTCGCATGTTCTCGTTGTCTTTTCCTTACGGTCCAGGATTTGGCAGCATCTTTAGTTAAAGCTGCTAATTCTGCTTCTTGAAAATATTTTTGAAGATTATCTGGGGTGTCATGTGCAGTTTTGAATATCTCAGTTCGACTGGATTGAAATTTATTTTCCTGAAGAATTGAGTCTAACCATTTGAATTCATCATCCTCAGTAACAATTTCCGGTTCTGGTTGAATTTTTTCTTTTTCACGTGTTTCCTGTTCATGGTAATCTTCAAATTTAGGTTTTAAAGCAATATCGGGAAGACCCAAAGGTTTATCAGTTTCCACATCAAAAACACCATTAAATAATTTATCAAATTCGTTATTAACGTAACTTGAATCTAAAATTGATAATGACTCACGGTCGAATGAAGATATTGGACGAACTAGTGTTGGTGTTGATTGTGAGAGTCTCGTATGATCTCTATATTTTCTTCTACTAGGAGGTTTCAATTGCGTTGATTTGATTGGGATGGAAGAATATTCCATATATTATGTATATTAAACAAATAATAAAAAAAGCGCCCGTGTTTGATCTGTTATGGATTGGTTGCGTTAGAAAAATATTTATTTTTTTCGATATTGAATTTAATCGAAAAAATCTTTTTGAATAAAAATATTTAAATTTTAACAAAATAAATTAGATTCTTTGCGAGTAAAAAACATTATTTAATTTCTATTGGTAACATGACATCATAAAAACAATTTAGACGTTTGTATCATGTGTAAAAGAGAATCTAAAGTTATCTATGTAATTTTGATGATTTTATTCATCCTTTTTGGAGCTATTAATTCTTCTGGCCCAACTGAAATAGAGTTTATCACAAGAAATCTATTAGAAATTAACGATACTAGTTCCCAATCTTCTGAAATATTTTCTTCAGATTCTGTTACGATACATGCAAACGTATCTGCATGTAATATTTCATACCAATGTACTCCTAATGGATTGTGTAAGAATGGATTTTGTTTTTGTCGTTCAGGATTTCGTGGCATATATTGTGAAACGATGATATTTTCAAAAATTCCTGAAGTATTTGTTTTGTATCGTACTGTCTTTGGTTTGATCTTTTTTATCGAATTGATTGAAATAACCTTATGTGTTTCGGTCATTCTTAGAAGAAAGAAAGATGATCCTGGAGGTAATTGGCAAACAAAAGGTGGAGTTTCGTTGATTTGTATTGATTTGATTATACAAACATTTTCAATCATTTATAATGCGGATTATCGGACCGGAAATTCTTCATCAAGACAATTTTCGACATTTAACTTGAATCTTCATTTCATGTTCATTTACACTTCATGGATGTTGTTTTTATCTTTATGGATCAAACATGCTAAAAATCCGATCGTAAGAGCCACAAAACACAATGACAATCTTGCTGCAAGATCCAAGATGTCTCGAAACATGTTTAAAAAAAGAATGCCTGAAGCTCAAAAAGAATCCCGTTCATCCTCCACTTCAGCCTCGGGTGATTCGGATGAACTTTCTAAATCTCAAGAAACTTCCATGGCAACCATGGAATCTGGCGTATCCACTTCATCGAATACAACTGCCAATGAAATCGAAGTTGTAACATTAAATTCGACTACATCGAAGTCAAAGGCACCTCCTAATTTACTCCCTATTAAACCTGTAACTCGTAAAGATACGCTTACGATTGAAAACTCTCAGAAAAAGAAGGTATTCGGATGTGTCAGTGCAGAACAGATGGAAGATTTTATATTCAATTATATGGATTATTTAATGTATGCTTTATTTGGTATTACTCTATGTGCATTCATATTGTATGCAGCCACCGCAACAACTCCTTTTAGAACAATCACATTGATTTTATGTGCTATATTTATGATAGGATCGGGTATATTCTTGTTTATATTATTTCATGTATATGCGTCCATCTATTTGAATGGATTGGCAGATTCCAAAAGCGAAAGAGCCAAAGGAATTCGATTCTTGATTCGATTGTCCTGTTTTTCTTTGGCAATTTTCATCATCTACGCAGCTATTTTATTGATTTCCGATAGTATGGATGCCGTAAGCATCGCAATTATCAATGCTGTCATTAAATCTTCGGTAATTGCCATTTCGTTCCAGCTTTATATTGAAGCATTTGCCGGAAAAACATTATTGTATTGGTTAGGTAAAATTAAAATAAAGAGTACGTGCTGTTCGTGGCTCAACTGAAATACATTCTTTTTTTATTTATTTGGAGAGGGAAGATCGAGATGAAGAAATAAAAGAAATATTTATATGGGGAAAAATGAAAAGGGGTTTTTTTTATTTTTTTAGGTTTTTTTTACATTCACACAATTCTTAAAATTCCATCACTTCATCCTCATCAATTGCGTCCAACTTTGAGTTTACAGCCATGTATGTGTTCAATATAGAAGATCCATAATGATATAGAATAGCAACCATGTTTTGGATATTATCTGGATTAGGTGTTGCGAGGGGATTTGCTGGTACCGCAACAGCACCATTGGAGATCTTTTTGAGTCCAATCGTTACGTTTTTCCATACGGCTTCCACATTTGGAGCGTCAGTGTCAAATCTTCCTTGATTATCCGTTGCAGGTTTGATGTATCCGAAAGCTTCCGGATTTAATTTGATTCTCTTAGGAGCCGAATACATAATGGACGTCTTCATATGTTCCAAAACACCCTTATAATCGACCGAATCCGTATTGGTTGTATTTGCGGGCGGTATGGGATCGTTAACCACGGTTTCTTCTAATTTGCGTTTTGGTGCCGCGGGTTTTTGGGTCGTAGGCGTTTGTACATTAGATACAGGAGGAGCTGGTTTAGATACTGTGGTTGGCTTGGGTTTACTGATCGTACTAGGAGCCGCAGGAACAGCGATGTTCGGTTCCGCTGCCTTCTTCTTTGGTGTTGATACTGCTGCTGCTGCTGTTGGTTTTTTAACAGTATTTGCAGAAGGAACAGAAGGATTAGGTTTAGGAGTTGATGCCGCCGGTTTCGAAGGTGTAGATTTGATCTTACCGTCAGTATTTGCATTTCCATTAGGTTTACCTGCAGGGGGTTTAACAGCTTTGGCTGGTGGTTCTGTCGGTAATGCTACAGGTTCGACTTCAACCGGTTGATCTACGTCCATCGTAGCTGACTGAGAATCGTTTTCTAATACGTTTGTATCATCAAGTGATCCCCCAGATTCAACAAGAGGAGGAGGACCTTTATATCCATGAATTACTCGTTGATATTCTTTTGAAGCGTCTCGAATTTTGAGAGCAATTGGATTATCAATTTCATCAGGTCCAGGTGTCGTTCCTACAGTTTTAGTTGGAAATGGGCGCATACGAAACTCACCTTCTGGAACATCGCAAGGTATGATTTTATCATCATTTCGATGTGATTTGGGATCAAATTCTTCATCATCCTCATCAGAATTATATTTCTCAAGTAATGCGTCATTCTTAGGTTCGGTAGGGCGTCTTGGTTTTCTTTTCCAATTAACGATATCTGATGTGCTAAGATGCTCCATATCCGATCCAATAGCATCATCGTAATGTTCGTCATGTTCTGAATCTGATCCTTCTTGCTCTTGCGTTCCTTCTATTGACTTGTTGGATATATGTCCGCTATTTTGATCGTCGTCATCATCATCCACTACGAAACCTTTCATATTGCCATTTTTGTCATATTCTCCACCGGCGATAAGTTCTTTGTCGAGAGTTTCTTCATCAGAATCGTCTTCTATAACTTTAGACTCATCCTCTTCATCTTCAACACCATCGGTATTCTTGGACGTCTTTTTTTGCTTTTTATCATTTGATGATGTTGAAGTTCTCTTACCGCCGCTAGAAGATTTAGATTTGGATTTAGATTCGCACATAGCCTCATAATTGTCATCGGGAATAAAAAACAATTCCACATCATTGACTTCTTCTGTGTCATCCGAATACGTAAGACGAATCTCGAGCGAAAATCTATTCTTTTTTTCCAATATAATATCTTTGATCTTTCTTTTTTCCAGCGCATTCATACCAATAACCGGAAAGAAGTGTTTTACTTTTGGTTTGCTAATAATGCTATATTTTCCATCGGAATTGTTTTGATAGCATGCTTGAATAGATTGTTCTTCGGTATCGGGATCCGTATGACGTATAATACTCACATTCTCGGGTCTTCCTTCTTTTTTAACATCCATAGGTTCGCCTTGCCAAAGTATCGTATCTCCTTTTGCCAAACGAATCTTAGTGCGGAGTTTTGCCACTTCTGTATCATCAAGCTGACGAAAAAATCCTTGTGCGGTTTTAATATTTTCTTTGCTTTCTAGCGGACGAGAAAGAATATAATCGGGTACCCACTCTGGAAGTTTACTGATGGAAATTCCCACAATGGTTTTCTTTACATCCTTAGATTTTTTAAGTTTCTTGGGAACGTCAAAAGATAAATTAGGTTCGTTATTGGTATCATCGTCATGATACAAAGAAGAAGAAGAAGACGATCGTGTAGTTTTTTTTGAACTGTTTCTGATTTGTTTTTTGGATACATTAGTCTTAACATTTGTTTTGGGTGTAGGAATTTCCACCACATCGGGATCTTCTACGATAGGTTCTTGATTTTCTTCCGGTTCTTGTACTTGCTGATCACCAACTTCACCTTCTTCCATTTCAGCAGCTGGTTGGTCTTGTTCTGCGACTTCTTCGTAGACTTCCTCACTGGGAGGTTGTTCTTCGGTAGTATCATCAAAAGGTAGTTCTTGATATTGTTGTTGTTCTTCATCTTCTTCAATCGTAGTTTCTTGATTTTCAACAGGATTTAGAGGTTCTTCGATTTGGTTTATAAGATCTTCTACATCCAATGTTTCCTGTTGTTGTTGTTGTTGTTCTTCTTCTTCTACTACTGCTTCTTGTTCTTCTTGTTGAACCTCTTCCTTGTGGGGAGGGGTGTGTTGAGTCATATGACTCATTTCTTCCCTTTCCGCTTCTTCGGTTGGTTCGGGTAATTGGTCTTCAACTACACCTTCTGCCAAAGGTTCGTCTTGTTCTTCATTTGTAGTATCAACATTGATTGATTCTGGTTGTTGAGATTCCGTTTCATATTCGCCAATGAGTCCTTCAGCATCTTCTTCAACAGGATGAATAGGTGAAGGTGCTTGTGGTGGTGATGGTGGCGGAGGGGTAGCAACACGTACCGGAACTGGTTTTGGTTGCAATGCTGGCGCAGTAGCAGCAGGTTTTTTAGCCTGATTTGGTGGAGGCAATTTTTGCACTTTGGCAGGTAGCTCTTTGGCGATAACGGGTTTTGGAACCGGAATTGGAGTGGGTGTAGCAGCAGGAACAGACGCACGTGTTTGAGTTGGTAATGTTGCCGCAGGTTTCGATGCGGATACTGGCAATTTCTTGATTACCATCTCTTTATTTGATGTTGTTTTCGTTGTCGTTGTCATTGGTGTCGTCGCTGGTGGTTTTGCAACTGCAGCCCCTCCTGGGTTAGGCTTAACAGCAGGTGGTAATTTCTTTTGAACTGTTTGGGTAGAAACAGGGGGAACAGGAGTAGCTGCTAATTTTGCAGGTAATTTTTTAATAATCCCAGACATTTCTAAGAAATAAATAATCAAAGGGTGTCCTCCAAGAAGAATCAAAGATTGTTTTGATATATTGATGAGTTAAAGTAATAATATGTAGAATATTTGTTATTAAAGAACATTGTTTTTTTCCCATTGGAAAATACTAAGGTTATTATTTATTTATAATTAAAATTTTAGAATAAAAAATTTTGGGGTAAGGATACTTGAGTTAAATAGATGATGTGTTGTGTTGCGAACAAACAAAAAACAATACCAACTCTCGGTTTGTGTGCGTTTTTATAATTAAATCCAGCGCAAAAACCAAAAAAAAAATAAAAGTTATTTTTTAAAAAAATAAAAAAATGATTATTCAAAAATTATATATAGCACACATATTTATATAACTCCTTTTTTTAAAAGGAAGAAGGTGTGTATTATTTTTTAAAAAATTCATGGGAACTTTATCTCACCGTGGTCCTTATATTCATAATAACAATCAAGAAACTGTAGGACTATTGCATGATGAATATTTTCAAGACCCTGAACTGAGTAATCAACCCAAATATGATGATAATTCAAAATTGCAAAAGAATCCCGATTCTTCAAGAGTGAATTGGATTCAAGCTATCACCCTTGTGATAGCCTTTATCATATTATTACTGTCCATTGTAATTTTTATATTTATTTTGTTGAATAGACCTGCAACAGCACATCAAAATCATTCATTGGAGTTTATTACTTCGCAAATAAAACAAGGAGGTGTAACATTATGCAATCAAAGTATTACAAAATCAAATTTACAGGAACCTCCTACATCTTCTTCTGATTCATCCGATCAAGACGATCATTCGTGTACGGTATTATTAGACAGTGACGATGTTTTTAAATCGTGTTATGCTTTGATCAATACATCTATACATAAATATGCAGAATATCGCAATATGACCAACGTTATCACCATCGACCCCAAATATCCTACTTTTCCTCCTTTTCCACCTCCAGTTGCAATTCCATGTACTTCGGTAGACTGTAAGGCAGTACCTTGTCAGAAAGTAGAATGTATTGCCAAAGATTCTATTCCTGTACCATGTTTATCAGTGCCTTGTCAACCCGTACCTTGCACAGAAACGAAATGTTCATCTGTACCGTGCACTACCGTACCGTGTATTACCGTAGATTGTAATGCTGTAAATTGTTTTGCTCCTGTTGTAAATACAACATATCCCATGATTACAACACCTGAAATTCGATACATTGCAGGAGTAGAATGTACAACAAGGAGCGGTAATACGAATCCTTCCAGTTATATATCTTCGTGTATACCTAGATATTCTGCTACGGTTCCTAATGTCACGGTTTCATCTAATCAATGCCCAACTTGTTTACCATGTGCTCCATGCCCAACATATCCTGCAACGACACCAGTCACACAATGTCCTACTGTCAAAGCTTCTACGTGTCCACCGTGTCCAACGTTAAGTCCAAAACCAACACCCACTCCCATACCATGCATTCCTAGTAATGCCACATGTCCGTCGGTTCCTTTTACACAAACGGTACAATCTCAACCGGGAGCTGGGACCGGCTGTAAAAATCCTCCTGTGAGTTCTCTCAGTGGAGCTACCAATCTCGTTGCTACTGGATTCTCAAGTCAAGGAAGAGGTGTAACTGTAACTGTTATATGTGATTTTCAAAGTGTAGCGTGTTACAAATACATGTCTCTGGCTCATACGAACGTATTCAATTTCGCAAAAAGTAATTCTGCCAATATCTTTTACGGGATTCGTCCTATTCGTACCGTTGATTACGCAGCAACCAGCGTATACGCTCAATCAAATATTAATGCAGAATCTCAAGAATCTTTATTATTGGCATTGGGAGCACATTGTGCTCAAATGTATGCAACAATCGATGTCTTTTTAGCATCTTATGTAAGAATTTACTCTGTTGATGTTAAACAAAATTCCGGGTTCTGGAATATTGCAAAAGTGAAAGGTTTGGTGCCAGGAGCTACGGCCTACGCATCTTGCGTGGATGCCTACGGTTATAGTCAACAAGTGCTTTCGGATACAATATCTTCGTTATATGTAAATCGTATGATAGGAAAAGAGGGACAATTAAGTCTTGCAGTTATGGTTAATGGATACGGTATATGCGATTCCGATGAAGCGACTAATTATAATACGATTCAAGATTTAATCAACGCATGTCTGAATGGTGGATCATCCTCTAAGTACAAGAAAACTGGAATGTGTTATCATCCTGGAAATTTTTAAATAAAAGGAATTGTTTTTCAGTATATTTGAGTTATTTTATATTTTTTGGAAAATTTTAATTTCGATAGGAAAAAATTATTTTTTTTGCTTGATACCGCCATCCTTTTTTTATTTGTTATTCTTCGGTTGTTTTCGCAAGAACATTGCACGAACGAAAAAGAAAGTCGGTGTACGTCTGTAAATTTTTCTAATACGTATTTCTATTCGATTGGAGAAAGTCTCATTATATAAAAAATTTAAAATAATATCATAAAGGTAATTATATGTTGTTCGCATCAAAAAAACTAATCTTTTATTTTTAAAGAAATATAAATTGTTTAATTAAACTTTCTTTTTAAATCAGATCCTTGTTGTGATTCAGGAAAAAAGAATATAAAAATGGAGAATGGTTTTGAATCTCGTCCAAAAAATTATGTCTTTGGTGGTTCTCATCCATTAGAATCGTCGATCTCACTTAATAGTTCTGAAGATGAGAAATCTTGGATGGAAGATGTGATCGATCGTTACGGGAATAAAAAGAAAATGTGGAACATCGGTGAAACTGTTTGTTGTCATATCAAAAAGATCCCGTTTGCAGATGATGCGAATCAACAAATGTTGAATTATATGCCAGATGGATCATTGCGTCCTGTACAAGTGAATGCAGATGGAACCACAATGCAAAACGATAACGTATTTCCTGTCAATTTTAACGAACGAGAAGTGTTGGTGGTAAGATTTCCGAGATATATGTTTAAAGAAACGGCTACACATTTTTCCAATTTTTCAAATGTTATGTTTCAGCAGTTATGGACAGCTGTATGGGAAACGATCGAAATTTTATTCAGCAATGCCGAAACTAAGAGGACTGATATCGATGTATTACTGGAATGTGTACAACTTTCCAAGTCTGAAATCGGTGAAACCCGTTTTACCTCTTTTACGCCCATGTATCCATCATTGCATAATGTTATGAGTCGAGCTCCTAATTATCATCTGGCATCAAAGACACCATCTACGTATTTTCAATTGGAAAATAAAGATTCTGTTGTAGTGGAATATCGAATTTGGATTATATCCACAAAAGGTAGATTTTCATCCGCCTTTGAAACATACATTAAAGATGATTATTCTTCAACATCGTTACCTGTACACACGAAACGAAAAATGTCTTCCCGATCTACTTCAAAGACTCAATCGTCAAAGAAATCTAAAAATTTAGATCGGTGGAATTGGTGGGTAGCGTTAACTTCCCAATATTTGGGAAAACTTTCGGGTGTGGTGCAACTACCTCCCACGTCTACAGGCACAAAAACCATCACAAATGCAAATTCGATGTTCAATCCTGCAGTGATCTTCCATCCAAAAATAGGATTGACAGAAGGAATGTGGAAAGTAAATCAGTTAGATACAACACTTCTTGAAGCTGGATATGATGTATTTACGAGTCTTGTATATAACGACCAACGAAAAAAAGGGATTGTTGACAACCGTGGATGTGGTATTGAAGGTATTTATTTTAAAAATCCTCGTAGAATATTATTCGTTCCGCGTACAGAATGGAAGAAAGATTTTATGGAAGATCGTATGCTTCCCGATTTTCAATACGTGTGGGCTCTTCCCTTAATATTCGCCATCAACGGAATAAGTTATCGGATCAACGATCGTGAAAATCATAACAATTTTACAAATCTCACACAATATGATGCATATTCTTGTCAAAGTTCATCAGGATTTCCTCGAGATCAATATTATCGCATTCAAATGGATATGCGATTAGAAGGAACGGTAGCTATTTCAGAAGATGGAGAGAGAATCAAATATTTCATTCCCGAAAGATACAACGATACACAACAAATATTAGGAACCAGTTCATGTTACACGACCGCTCAAATTGTGATACCTAAAGAAGAAACAGGAAATCTTTTTCAAGAACAAAAACTATGTCTGGCTATTTCGAAAATTTCAAAGATTGGATATGATTATGGTCCTTGGAGTGAGATAAGTTCCTTGATATGCCAAAGATTTATATTTGAAAGTTTTCAGCCGAATTCTAAATTTCTATCGGTACCTATGCGCAAGATGGCGGAATTTTACTGGCAACAAAAATCTTACGGTGTAACGTTTGACGTACCTATGGATGGAGAATCCGCAGAAACGTCGCATTCTGTATTCTATAATCTAGTTACGAATACGATGAACGGAATTGACCATTATCTGAGAGTACCTAAGCCATGTACACCTCGAATTCTTATGTTATTGATTATA
>Ga0160428_1002434_pt1 | contig 11324 bp, 12 predicted proteins | sample SolpanmetagenomM_FD_108198 | JGI IMG/M metagenome (GOLD analysis project Ga0160428, IMG submission 108198) | Solar panel surface microbial communities from Lawrence Berkeley National Laboratory, California, USA - M | ecosystem: Engineered > Built environment > Solar panel > Unclassified ...
CGGGCCGGTCGCGGAGCCCGGCGACCCCGCGCCGGAGGCCACCGCGGAGCAGGAGCGGGCCGCCGCGCGGGCGCGCCTGGTCGCCTGGCTCGGCGCGCAGGTCGCCGGGCCCGAGGGCGAGGGCGGCGGCACGGTCGGCGGGCTCGCCGTGCTCGTCGCGGCCGTGCTCGGGCGCCCGCTGACCACCGAGCGCCTCGGCCCCGTCGTGGAGACCGACCGCGGCGGGTCGCTGGACGCGGCGCTGGACCTCGTGGGCCGCCTGGCCGCGGCGGGGGTCCTGTCCGCCTCGGAGCCCTGGACCACGACCGCGGGCCTCGGCCCGGCGATCGCGGCGTCGGTCCGGACCTTCCTGGGCGACGACCCGGAGCAGGGTGCGTGACGTCGGCAAGGCAACACGGGCCACTCACGCTTCGGAGGGATGGGTAGCACGTTCGTGACGCGGGATAATGTATGGAATCCCGCCCTATAGGTGGACGCAGCCAGTTCGGGACATGGTCGTCACAGGCTGACGTCGCTGCGTCGACCATGTCGAAGGCACCACAGGGGACTTGGGCCGGCTCGTCGACGGGCGCAGCGCGTCGCGGAACGTCTGCGGGATCCTCTCCTTGTCACCGAGGATGTTCGCGACTAGCGGGTGTGGACGGTGTGACGTTCGCCCGGGAGCTGACGTCAGCGATGTTCCGCCGGACGGTGGGCTGCCCGGCGCTGAGGGGCGTCGCGCGGCTCATCTGGAGCGTCCTGAACAACGCATCGGGATGCTCGGCCAAGTCATTCGTGGTGCCGGCTGCGACTGCCCTTCCACCAAACTGCGGTTAGCGATGGCGCCAGCGCTAAGCGAGGAGGAAGTCGTCGCTGCGCGGAGGATCGGCTGCCTCAGGAGGAAGAACTAGCTGCGAGAGGATGAAGGGGCGCGTTGGCGCGCGAGGGGCTCCACGAGTGACACAGGTCGACGCGGCCCGGTCTTGGTGGACAAGCCTGGACGATGGTGACCGCGGACGGGTGCTAGGCCTAGCCGGCGATGACCTGTTGCCGAGAGGCTGGCCGTCGGGTTCGCCATGCATCGAGACGGTGACGGCCGCCGACGCCTCGCCCGCGGATGGTTGACCTACCGGATACTTCCCTCCGTCGGTGCTCGACGACGTGCTCAAGCAGCTGAGCTGACTTGCTCGACCGATACGGCTTGATGGGTACCCCGGCAATCGAAAGGCCCTAGTAGGTCGGGGCCATGCGGGCCTAACCAACGTGGCCTCCTGCATCTCGTGCTCGCGGTGGAAACCGCCGGTCTTCTGCGCCCGGAGGTGCTTAATGCCGTATCTGCTCTCTGTTAGTGTCATGGTTTAACGCGAAGAATCGTGTAGCAAACGACGGCAACGGCCCATGACGTCCGAACGATTCTTACGGAACGCTTTTTGAAGTCAACAACAAGTTTGCGGCCCCAACAGGGTCACTGCCAATCTTGACCTCTACATTGAATGCCTCATTTGCATTCTTCTTCACCCAGGCTAGCCGGGTGCTCTTCTCGGCGCGTCTTTGAATGCCGATATTGACGTCGTTCAGGCTGGCCACGGTAGCGCCGCCGGTATTCATAGCAGCATCTGTTTGGGGGCCGGTCTCTTTCCAGATTCCCGGTCCGACGTAGATCTTCACCGTGGTAGCACCGGCTCGTTGCAGGTCACCCAATGTCTGACGATCTAGAGCTACTTCAGCAGGGAGAGAAATGATGTAGGCCTCCAGTTCGATCGGATCGCCATTTGCCATCTTATCCACCCCTCGTCGCGGTAAGACACCTGACCAAGTAGTGCCGCAAATAGTTTGTTTCTTAGCTCGGGACGGCAACCCAATAGCTGGCAGATCAAATCCGAACCAGATCGCCAAATCGATGCAGCTCCTGGGTACGAGCCAATCAAAAAGAGGGGGTTCGCCCGACTGGGCCGGTCCGCGGGCTGACTCATTCTTTGGGGTGGACAACGACTGGAGAATTTTGGCGGTAGATGGATTAAGAGCCCCACCTAACTGCAGTGGTATTGCCCTGGGGACGACTGTAGAGCTATTTGCACTCTCTATCGAGGCCCCCGTGTTACTGGCGCAAGACGTTAGTGCCAATAGCGAGACAAACACCCCAAGACTCCGAGCCGCTTTCAGCATCGTCCTGTCACCTTGATTCCTTGAGAAATGGGCGCGAGTCCGCAGGGGGGATTAAAATCGTTGAAAGCTGAAAAACTCGAGGGAACTGTGTAAGCAAAAGTGCCAGGCGGGCGTGTGCTCGCGTCTCCATATTTATGGAAATAGACATTATCGAAAAATGACTCAGTCATGTTCAAAGGAATGTCGCGCCCCAACGTATCGGCGGACCCCGAGCGTTCAGATGCAATTGTTGTATACCCGTACAAGAAGGCCTGCACTCGGGGCGTTCGCTCGACGCCGTTATGGAAATAGCGCCACTTCGGTCCTTCCGCAAGGGTGTATCTTTGAATCTGGTAAGTGTTAGCCGCGCCACCGTCAATTGCACCAAAAAACTCAACAAAGTAGCGACACCCGAAGTTGTCGCAAGCGTCGCCATCGAGGAAGAACTTTTTCAGTACTCCTCCATTAAGCGTCCCGGTGCACCCCGTACCGCCAGCAGTCGGTCCCAGCCCACAGCCAGCGGTGTATCCAATGCCAGCAAATTCTGGATTATCGCCGTAAGCATTAACTTGTATAGTTCTCGTGTTGTGACCCTCAACAGTTGCGTTCCCCGTCTGTACGCCAGCGGTACCGTTAGATAGACCGACATCTACGCCGTACTCCGTCTGAATGCGGGCGTAGATTCCGTCGGCCATAGTCGCAGTGGAACCGGACGCATTCGTGGGGTAACCACCAACGAAGCAATTCTGTGTTCGCGTGCAGGCCGCCATAGCTGGTGAAGGCGCGAGTAGGGGAAGAGTCGCGCCAATGACCAACGCTGCTGCGAGTGCCCCGCGACGGAAAATATTGAGCATCGCCCAACCCCCTGGTAGATGGCCACCCACAGTAGGACCACAGCTACTGACTGTCTACCACTCGGGCAACGGCTCTGTCTCGCTGTGTTGTAGCTGGCGAGAAGTCCGAGAGGCGGTGTGGACTCATGGCTAGAGCACGGGCATGGGCTACGGGCGGGGGTCGAGTACCTCTTGCATACTTCTGCAGCCGTTGTGGTGCGCTACGGCTAGACAACTCTCACCGTGACTGCCGCCGGTCGCCGTCGTCCCACCCGTCATGCTCCCGGCATCGACGTGTTCGCCATGGTCGCGCCCCGTTGATGAGCCGTGCCGGGCTGTCGCCCGCCCTCGCCAGGCGCGTCCTGCGTGCCGCCCTCGACGCTGACCGCCGGCTCACCGACGCTGGCTTGGTCGTGCCCGTCGCGGTGAACCTGCTGGCCGTCGACTTCTAGGACCTCGCCCTCTCGCCCAATGGGCTGTATGTAGGACCTGGCCGAGCGGGTCGTCCTGCTGCCGTGACCGGTCGCGAGGCAGTGTGACGGCAGGCTGGTGAGACGGCGCCACCTAAAACCCACCCGGCACCGGGCCCTGCAGCGGCGACCGCGACCGGAGCGAGGTCACGTGGCCCCTCCCCCGCCACCGCGCATCGTTGAGACTCTGTCACCTTGTGCGCACACCCACCTAGGCGTGAGCCAACGCATAACCCTCATAGCTCAACATGGGCACCTTCCACGCCGCGTCCTACTAATCCGACAAAGGAGCTACCGGGGGCACCGTGAAACAGCCGACTGAGGACGGCCGTGGCCATCAATGGGGCTCGGCCACCCGACGACCACGGAGGCCTTATTCGCGGTCGATCGCCTCGGGTCTGCTGCACGCAGGAGGGGCTTCAGCGCCCCCCTGCGCTGGCGCACGTAGAGGATGCCTCCGCCCACCCGGTGATCGACCACGTGGGATTGGTACAAAGATACAGCTTTGACAGCCTCTGTCAGTTAGCGCCTAGTCGAAGTAATCGTCCAAGACGAGGTACACACCCACCTCGAGGCAACAAAGGGCTTAGCGATGTCATCGCCTGCAGGGTCTACTATTGGCGCATGAAGATAGAAGCCACGGCGTCACGGGGCGGGAAGCCTAACTCAACCACAGAGCCGACTTTACTCCTCCACGCAGACCGGTGGGATGACTACGGATTCAAAACCAGCTACTTCGCCGACCTTTGGCTACCTGGACGCGCCGACTCCATCTCCCTGGGGGCCGTAAAGTTCATGACCGTGACTTTGGAGAGAAGCTCTCACACGATTTCCCTACCCAAAGACATTGGACAACTTGACGACTCTTTCGCGTCTCTTGGTCAAAGCCTCAGCTACTATGAACGACTATTGGCAAATCTCGATCATAAAGACGTCTTTGCGCTCTTGCTACGCCTTCAGGATATAACAGTGTTACCGGGCAAGATGCCCCAATTCCGCGAGGTTGAGGCGTTTGAGACGTCACTGCTCAGGGAAGGAGGTGCACGAAGAGCACTCAAAGATGCGCCGAGACTGCTCACGGGAGGAGACCTTAGCTCGGGCTTGACCTTTGACTTTGTGACCAACCTCGGGGGCGAAGACTTCACGACGAACTTTGATTTTAGGAAAGACGAGTATTTGCCGAGTAGAATTAACGCTGTCATTGGTTATAATGGTGCTGGTAAAACCAGCCTGTTGGGTCGTCTAGCCCGTGTCGCTTGGCAAGACCGCCGTCAAGAAAGTGCCGTCAGTACAGATGGTGACATCCTCCCGACGGGTACCGCCTTCGGCCGGGTGATCGCTATTTCGTATAGCGCGTTTGATACCTTTGAAACACCCAGCAAGGCAGCGTCTCGAGACGGTGTCAACCTCAGCAACTCGGATACCACGTCGCACCGTAACTATGTGTATTGCGGTTTGCGAGACGTAACCTCCAGGCGGGAGTCAGATCGCTTAAAGTCGATGGCAGAGGTGGCAGAGGAACTCGAAAGATCGCTAAGTGCAGTAGCGGCGGCTCACAGATGGGATGCGTTAGACCGAGCACTCGCCCCGTTGTTGCGCGAACCTTCTTTCCAACTCTCATCCACTTCTATCGATTTTCGTGATAGCCCCGACGAATGGCGCATCGTTTTTGACCAACTCAGCACCGGGCACAAGATTAGCTTGAATATCGTGGTGCAGTTGGTTGCTAATTTAGTAAATGAATCATTGGTACTTATCGATGAGCCTGAGAGCCATCTTCACCCACCACTGTTGGCGGCTCTCATGAAGGGAATCAGCGAGGCACTTACAGAAAGAAATTCCTTCGCAATCATCGCGACTCATTCACCCGTCGTATTGCAAGAAATAGCCGCGCGGCACGTGCGAATTTTGCGACGCTATGGGACTAGAACTGAGGTCGAAAACCCAGAGCAGGAGACGTTCGGCGAGAACGTCGGGACTCTTACTAGACGAGTTTTTAATCTTAATAACGCCGAGTCCGACTTTGAAGGCGTTCTGAAGAATATCACTCTCGACCTCGGCCAGAAGGGTCTCACCACAGTGTTTCCGATGGGTCCTAGCGCACAAGCGCTGTCTCTAGCGATGCAGTTTTCGATTGAACTAGACCAAGAAGGTACCGAGCACCCGTAAAAAGAACTCAATCTGAACATTGTAAACGAAACTTATTCCACCCGAGGGTACTTAATGTACAATATTACTCCCCCACAGTGCAACAATCGAGAAGATTACCATCGAATTAGTGGCCACAGAAACCCAGTTGTAAAGGATCGACTATTCGGTTTGAGTGCACAGGTAATGTCCGCTTACGCGAAGTTTCAAGCGAACGCACTGATTTGTGCGCCTACCGCCCCGCTACCCCTCCAGTCAGAAGACGCGCAAATCCTTCGGAATAACTACAACACCTTAGATAAGGGCAAACCGTGCGCCGATATCAGGGAAGATATTTTGGCTTCTGCTGACCTCGGACAATGCCCTTACTGCCGCTTAAACGACGCCACAACTCTTGATCACATTCTTCCTAAAGATCGATACCCGGAATTTTCGGTACTTCGGTCTAATCTTGCTCCATGCTGTCGTGATTGTAATTCGGCCAAAGAGCTAGCACTAAGAGGAAACTCGGTTAATGACCACCTGAACATCTACTTCGATAAGTTTCCAACCACGCAATATCTTCACGTTCAGATCGTTAACGGCCCAAATTTCGTCGCGTTTAAATATTCCTTGAGTTTTCCGTCGGGCTTATCGAAAAACTTCCAAAGAAGAATCGCCACACACTTTGCAGTTCACGACTTAGGTAGGCGGTACGGTCGACGCGCCAGCGTAGAAATGAGCCATATAGCCGGCTCCTTGAAAGCTTTGCTGTCAGCTGGTGGTCCGACCGCTGTCCAAACGTTCTTAGATCAACAGGCCAAGTCCGTGCGGACTAGGTGGCCCAGTCCCGAATGGCTTGCAGTCCTTTGGGAGTCGGCATCTTTGGATGCATCGTTCTGCAGTGTTGGTGTCATGAGTTTACCCTGATTGGGAGGTTGTTTTCCATACGTGTGATGCTCGTCGAATTTGCGTAGTGTCTGTGGTGATGACCAATTTATCCCTTAGAGCAGTTAATGCCGGGATCACATGCTGCTCTCTATAAACTGTGTTAAAGAGTGCAAAATTTCGTAAGTCTTCGACGCGAGTTTTCCCGGCTGTACTCAGCTGGGAAAGAAGAAGCCCTTCCAGCGGGCGTAACGCAGGTGCGTCAAGATCAAAGAGCGTCTCTTGCCTTAGATCATTGGGATCTCTGTAGCCTACCCCCTGAAGCTTGTCGACCTCCCACACGGACTCCTTCATCTTCTCGAGTCCGCGCCGATGGTTGGTGCCGAATACAATATAAAGGCTTTCACCTTTACGCGTAACAAGTTCAAAATCTAGTAAATATTGGAAGCCTGCTTGTTTGAGCATGTCGCGGTAGCGCGCTAGCAAAAACATCTGCTTCTCACTGCCCGTGCCGCAAGATGTGAAGTCCCGCCATCTACCGCTATGACCGAACACGGCGTCTACGTTGTCATCCATTTGTGATACGAACCGCATGAAGTGTTTTGGCATGAAGGTGACTATGACTTCGCTACTGGGATTCTGCGCAAGACGTCGCATAAGCGAATACGGTATAGGCGCATTTCCCCATGAATCTAGCACGGCGAGGATAGGCTGATTCCAGGCTTGCAGTCTGTCAAGTTCCGCTTCGAAGACGTCTTCACACTTTCCCGTTGCAATCTTGACCGGCATGAGGTCTTCACTGCGCGGCCTGGTTGGGAAGCGACGGAGAAGTTCGTGTGCCAGCATTTGAGTGCAGCGCTTTTCTCGATCTACGAATAAGAACCGAGTAATCTTGTCGCTCTTGCTTTTGCTGACTGATTCGACTAGTGACTGTAGAGCGATCACGGGCGACCCTGGGCTGCCGTCTGCGTACACGCCGGGTCCAGCAAACCCTTCAGCATATGTTACAGACGGGTATCCGTGATCCAAGAGCAAGATGGGAAACCACTTAGTTAGGTATCCACGATAGATATTGTGTTTGGCGTCTGTATGAGGATCCTTTGGCCATGGGATGCCTTGGTGAGTCATCAGTAGTCTTAAGCTCCTTGAAGAGTCGGAGGTTCAACATGCGTTCAGGTGTCCGGTGGTGCCCGCCGGCCGTGCGTGGAGAGTGAGTACCAGCTGCAACCGTGAGGGGGTACGGTCTTAGTCCTCAATAGATGAAGGCGCACGAGCATGGTGCTGATGTGTGGTGGGTCTGGCTGTGTCTAGGTGGGTGACCCTTTGTGGGGGCTGAGTCAATCCCAGGACGTGCCATCTGTCTTCGGTGGTTTTGGATGCGGATACTCACTCCACAGCCGCCCCTCAAGTTCACGCCCATTAGCTTTGGGAGTCCGACCGCCCCATTGCTTAAAGAAAAATGGAACCTCCGCGGCTTGGCATTGATCTCGGATGGCTGCAACCCACGTTGGGTTTACTGGTCGGGCGTGGCGGCCAGACTCTCCACCCACGATTACCCAGCCAATTCCACGCAGGTCTAGTTTTCCGAGCCCAGAAAGTAGTGGCTCGCAGGACAGAAAGCGCACAGCCGCAGGAATCTGGCGCAACTCGTCCACCCTTGCCAGTGCAGCGGGTTCCTCCACAGAAGTGCCCATCCATACGTTCGGCGGCCACTCGAGCTGGTCGGCCATTCTGCGAGCTCGCAGCGGTCGTTTCGTTAAGATTTGGTAGGTGTGTTGAGGCGTTTCCTTCATAACGTTGAAGACGTCACGGACAAAACCTGTTGGTACTTTTGCATGAAATAAGTCGCTCATGGAGTTGACGAACACCGTCTTTGGCGACTTCCATTTATACGGCTGACTCAAGGCCTGCGGATGCGTCGTGACAGCGAAACCGGGACCAGAAGTGATTGGGTTGCCGTCGTTCTGGTACTTGGCCACGCCCATAGCTTTTAGGCGCTTGGACAAGGTGAGTGCGTAACAGTTGTCGCACCCGGCGGAAACTCGGTCGCACCCGGTCACTGGGTTCCATGTGACCTCGGTCCACTCAATGCTCGTCTTTTGGGCCACTTCGACATACTACAGTGGTGCGGCCGTCTGAATCGGAAACTTGCTGCGGTAGCTGGTTGCCATGTCGCATCCGCGGAACGCCGCGCTGCCGCGAAGAGCGCATGGAAGGCACCGGCGTGACCAGCCATGGCGCTGGGCAGCCCTAACACCTCGCCTGCTGACCTGTCGGCAGGCTGCTTACTCACCAAGTGGGCCTGCCTTGGTCCCGCTAATCACTGCCTCATTGAGGCTGCCTAGACGCCAGTCATCCGCTTTCGCGTCGTCAGCCAACTGGCTACCCCAGCGCCCTTGCGACGCAAACTTGGGGCCCTGATCAACGCCCTGCCCATGTGCAGACCACCGAGCTACTCCAGGGCCGTCCACCACCCACGCCGTTCATCGAGCGGGGGTCGCCACCACGATCAAGACCTCGCACACGCCTTCCCGCCGCCAGCTGCTGGCCGGCGTCCTGTCCACCCAGGGATCGCCTCCCATAGCGATGGCTCCGGCCGGCGTTCACCCATCGGGATCCACGAGGCGGCAATGCCACTTGCGGATCATGCTGTGCCGCGAGGCACTCGACCCGACTGTGACACCCATCTGGGGATCGCTTACCCTCCGTCGCAAAGCTCTGAGAGCCACATCCGACGTGGCCTCACATCAGGGGGGTCCGTCTTGCCCAGCACCCAGCGCAAGGTCCACTTCCTCGACACCGGTCTTTTGGACCCCGCAGGCTCCCGATCAGACCTGGCCCCCGGCTACTGGGCCGCCCTTGACGGCTACCTGTCGCCGCGCTCACCTCAGGACAGGGTGCACACCTACCGGGGGTCGACCTACTTCGGCGAGGCCCGCATCAGCCGTGCTCCAGCCTTCAGGTACGTCTACCTCGGCCGAGTGCGAGCCCTTGCCGACAGCCCCGACGCCTACCGTCCCGGCGTCGGCGTTCTCGGCGCCGTCCGCCATGAACAGCCCGGCGACCGCATCGCTGAGCCGACCTACCTCATCCCCATCGACGGCTCCAACCGTGTCGCGATCATGAGTCCCGTCCGCGGCGGGACCAGCGTGAGTGCCATCGAGTCCTGGCTGAGCGCGCACACGCCCGGCCTGCCCACGGGAACCTTCATCGATCTCCTGCCGGTCCTCGACCGTGACGTGGCCGCCAAGCTTGGTGCCGCGTCGGGGGCTAGCGCCGTGACCTTGCGCGCTCCCCACGACGCCGAGATCACAGAGGAGGATGGAGACTTGGGGGCCGCTTTCGAAGCAGCCCGGCGCATCGTGCCCAACGAGGCGGTCATCGAGATCAACTGGTCGCTCGGCAACCGGAGCACCACCGACGGATCACGACAGCGGATTGTCGACGTGGCCCGCCGGGTGCTGAACCGTCCGTGGCTGAGCAAGGCGAAGGTGAACCTCGAGCTTCCGGTCGAGACTGACGACGGGGTCAAGCTTCGCCACGAAGTCCACGACTTGATCAAGGACGTGATGAGCGAGCAGGCGACCTTCACACTTCAGGACGACCAGGTTCCGACCCCAGAGGCAGTGCTTCCAGCCATGTACGAGGCTGTTCAGCGCTTCCGGCGGCGTGTCTGAGGCGGGCGGGACACTAGCGCTATGACCGGCCCCTCCGACCCCTCCGGCCTTACGCCACGAACCAATAACGGGCTGATCAACCACCCTGCCTACGTCAACACCGTGATCCTGGCCCTGGTTGCCGTGCACGCCATCATCGCGTCACGGTGGGCACCGCTGGACGTGTTCGGAGACCTTGCCCGCCGCGGTGAGACGGGGACCCTCGTCACGCTGCACGTCTCGACCGCGTCCATCGCTTCGCTCGTAGCTGGTTTCGCCGGTGTGGTGGTGATCTTTGGGCTCACCTCGGAGTCACCACGGTTCCGGCGCCTACGTTTACGAGCCGGGCGCAACCTCAGATCGAACTGGACCTCGGTGGTCACAGCTGCCTTCCTCGGAGCATTCATCGCTTGGACAGACGTTGTCCTAACAATTCTTGGTCGCGAGTGGGCCGCAGCAGTCGGCACTGAAGCCGCCATCCTGTTGTGTGCTCACGCAGCAGCCCGCCTGCGGTGGCTACTACGCCGCCTGGCCGACGTCGTCGGGGCCGACGACGCCACTTGGGCCCGTGAGCTGCGGACAGTAAATCCAGCCACGCTCTTCCCTTCGCCCGGCGAAGGGACTCAACCATGAGGCAAGCCGGCGCGTGAGGTCATCGCGTCAGCCATGATCGCCACATTGGCCTTGATCGAGCCACTGCGCCACGAGACGCCGTAGAGCAGCAAAACTTACCGGGTGCTTGGTAGGCAGCCGTGCTGGCGGGTGTGTCGGACCGCTGTGGCAGCTGTCGATTTTGTCGCGCCCAGCTACTTTTCAGCGGTCAGGCCGCAATCGACTTCCCCATCAGAGAGGGCGGGGCATCTGTTGACCTCCTCCCTCGGTGCGCCTCTATCCCGCCGACGTCGCATTAGCCAGGGCACGGGATAAGGGCAGCGAATCCCGTGTGATAGCCCAGCCCAGCTGACGCTGGCGACCACCCTCTGGTCGACCGCGAGGTCGCGAGGTGGACACCGGCCGGCGGGCCCGACCCGTTCCGCCGCCGGGTCGCGAGGGCGCGTCTCCTCACTCCCGGCGGCCTTCGGGCGCCGGGCTCAGCCGGTGGTTGGGACGGACAGCACCTCGTAGGCGTCGAGCTCCGCGAGGAGCTCCTCGCGCCGCTCGTCGCTGATCCAGGCGATCTCGAAGGCGTTGCGCTGGAGCTGGATCAGCTCGTCCGGCGTGAGGTC
>Ga0160428_1002435_pt1 | contig 11322 bp, 10 predicted proteins | sample SolpanmetagenomM_FD_108198 | JGI IMG/M metagenome (GOLD analysis project Ga0160428, IMG submission 108198) | Solar panel surface microbial communities from Lawrence Berkeley National Laboratory, California, USA - M | ecosystem: Engineered > Built environment > Solar panel > Unclassified ...
GCAAGCCTGAGGCGCCTTTCGCTAGCCCTTAATGCTTCCTCAGCGCACTTCGCTTCGGTGACATCGTAGACCACGCCAACGCCACGCAGCACGATACCATTCGCACCCCGCCGCACTTCGCCCATTCGTGCGATCCACCGGACCTCGTCGCTGTCGGGGCGGGTGATTCGATACTCGGTATAGCTCAGTGGGTTCTCACGCTCTGTTGGGTCAAGGGAGCCGAGGCTTGGCCGATCTTCAGCGTGAACCAGTGCCACGAGGGCAGAGAGCGGCAGCACCTCGTCGGTGAGGCCCCAGATGCGCCGGAACTCCTCCGACATAGCCACTGTGCCAGCGACAGGGTCCCACTCAAAGGTGCCGACACGTCCCGCCTCCTGAGCGACAGCGAGGCGGTCTTCGTTCAGTTCAAAGGTTTCACGTTGTTGAGCGCTCTGCGCGAGGCGAGCATTTGCTTCCTCCAAGCGCACCTCAAGCACGCGTATCTCGGCCCGCAACTCCTCAGAACTCAATCCGGGACTCGGGGCTGTCGACATCTTACCCGCTGAGACTCGCTGCATGCCGTTTCGAAACCGGCGGAAACCCGGCGTTCGGGGGCTTTAACATGCCCTGCGAGCGGACAGTGAGAAACCTCGGCATTTCAGCGAGCCGCCGGGGTCTGCCGATCCTCGTAGCCTTCTCTGTCGCCCTCAGCCCAGCTTGCGCTTTAAGTCCTGGTAGAGCCCGCGGTAGTCGTAGGTGGGATAGAACTCGGTTTGGTACCCGCCCCAGGCCGCCCGTTCGACAAGGTAGTTGACCTCGCGCAGCCTCTCGGGCGGGAACCGCAGCGTGACCACCTGCCCAATGCCCATCATCACGTACCAGCTCACTACCTCGATGCCGGCCGGCGGGAAGTCCCGGAACCACCCGGTCTCCTTCAGGTGGTCATTGATCTGGCTGACGGTCTTCGTCTGATCGTGACGAAGGAAAATGGTGAGCATCGTGGTGCCGGGAGGCCCGGTCGGGGAGTCCATGCCGATGGCTGCCGGCCCCTCCTGCGCCTGCGCTTGTGGGACGACCGCTCCGAGAAGGGGCAGGCCGGCGAGCAACTGCCAGAGGGAGCGCCGTGTCGTCATCGCTGAGCCTTCAGGGCTAGATAAGTAGGGGGGCACGTTCGAGGACGAAGTAGGTCCAGGGATGTTCAAATCAAATTCCGCCGCTGGGTCCACGGAGGGAGATGGATGCGGGCTCATTGAAGCATGCACCCGGTCTTTCAAATCAGCAGTGCCGCCGCCTCGAACTACGCAGACCCGCCAGCGTTACCTACCGCTCTCCCAGGCGACATGAGGCAGTTCAATGGCAGTCGATCTTCGTTCGGAACTGCGTCGCCCGATACCGTTCAGCCTCGCGGTTGTGGCTGTCGTGCTTCTGCTATGGCTGCTGATCGTGACGGTGGTTCATGGGCGGCAACGGCGGGCCTTTGAGACGCAGTTAAACACCCAGATGGAAAGTCAGATTGCCCTTCAAGGGGAGTTCGCCCAGCAGCGGAACGCTTTGAGCAGCATAAGCGAGTTGCAGGAGAAAGCGGCTTTAATCGATGCCCAGCGGCGACGTGGTAGCGAGCTGGTTGCTGAAGCTGTGGCGCAGGTAGCCGCCTTGAAGGAGGCTCAAGCTGCTGCCGAAGTGCGTGCGGCCGAGGCAGGGAAGGCCGCTCAGCAGGAAGCGCAGCGTTTCGCAGACCTTCAGGCTCAGGCACAGAAGCTCGAACCTCTGCGGCAAGCAGCCTCCGAAGCCGAACAGGGTGCCGCGGCCCGCACACGCGAGCTTACCGACCTGGATCGCATGATCGATGCCGCGCGGCAGCAGGAGGCGAAGCTGCGTGCAGACATTAAGAGCTTGTCGCAGGAGATTGAAACGAAGGCGACGAACAATGCGAAGCTGGAGCAGTCCCAGCAGCAGACACGAGAGACCGCCGCTGCTGCGCAGAGGGAACTCTCAGATGCGAAGGCTGGAAGCGAGAAAGCCGCTAAGCAGCGCCAGGAAGCAGAGCAGGCTCTCAGTGAACTGAAGGCCAAGAGTGAACAGCTTTCTGCTGCCATGACGCAAACCAACCAACAGCTTGAGCAGGCTCGTCAGAGCCTCACGTCAACACAAGGTGACCTGTCCCATGCCCAAGCCGAACGAGATAGCCTTCAAGCTCAGCGTACGGAGACGCAAAACGCCATCAAAACCCTGACGAGTGAGCGAGACCAGCTCAGCGCCAGCGTCACCGAGGCCAACCAGAAGCTCGATCAGGTCCGTTCCAGCTTGGCGTCCACTCAGAAGGAGGTAGAGGCGGCACAAGGCAGCCGAGACAAGCTCACTGCCGAGCGTGCGCAGCTTGAGAAGGCGATTGCCGAACAGACCTCTAACCGGGACAAGCTCAGCTCGGCTCTGACCCAGGCCGAACAGCAACTCCAGCAAGCTCGTGAGGGCCTGGATAAAGCACAGAAGGAGTTCGCGAGTTCGCAGGCTGAGCGTGAGCGGTTGGCGTCTCAGAGCAGTGAGTTGCAGGCGGCAGTGTCGAAGCTGGATGCAGAGCGTCAGCGCAATGCGGCCGAGCTGGAAACTCTCAAGAAGCAGCAGGCTGAGGCGCAGGCGCAGCTTGCAACTCTCACTGAGAACGTATCGACCCGTAACAAGGAAGTCGCAGAGTTAGAGGCCCGCCTCGGCACTACCCGCAAAGAACTCGCAGACACGCAAAACAAGCTCGCGGAAATACGCAAGCAGCTCTCCGGTCAACCTAGCCAGGAGGGCATTCCGGCCGAAGCCCCGGCTGTGGCGAGATAAGCAGCGACCGGGGAAAGAGTGCCTGATGCTTCCCTGCCGGTCGCTAGCGCTGAGGTTTTCGGTGTTAGTCGCCCAGGTCTAACCCCGAACGCCGTCACCAATCTTGTCCAGCGTCACCGCCTTCCTGCCAACGCCTATGCCGTCCTTCGCGGCCACCGCTTCCCGAGCTATTAAGTTCTAATGACAGACCGTGAGAGGGGTATAGGAGCCGTAGACCTCAGGGTTGTCGCCCGAGCGACCGCGACCGACCTGATCGACGACGTAGACGGCAAAGCCTCGCTCGACGAAGTGATCAACCCACCCGCCAAGCCATCAGGGTGGTGAGAAATTTGACGCCGCTCTGCACTGTGCCATGCCCCATCACAACCGGGGACGGGCTGAGTGACCTCTGGCGGCGCGTGGAATTGGACGAACATCTGTCCGGTGGCGAGCTTCTTCCCGCCGACCGTCTTGTAGCGACCGCCGACGAAGAAGTAGCCCTCACGCCGCGCCGGCTTGAACACGGCGCGTACATTGGGAGTCTCGGGAGCAGGCTCGGCAAACGCCATCGCTGTGAACCCGAACAGGGCGCAGGCCCCGAGCAGCATCAATTTCCGGATCGACATCCTCCCGTGAACGTCCGACGCGCCCTTTTGAACTATCGAGGAGGATCGTGGCGTGTGGCTATCAGTGGGACACGGCAGCCTGTCACAGGAGTCTCCCGCAGCCGCCCTGATCGAACCCGCAGTGCCGCTATCTTGGCACCCAGTCCGACCCGATCAGATGGTCGAAGCGGGCAGCGGACGCGGGCAACAGCAAATCTCGATACGCCCAGGTTGCGACGTGGGAGGCAACTGCGAGTTCGAGTTCAATTGCACGTAGATCGCTTGGTAGGTCGTGCGCTGACGGTGCCGCAAGCTGGGAGAGACGAGCGCAGCCTTGCTGGGTCGCAGTTGGCACGTTCCATTGGTGGTGGGCCAATCGGCAAGCGTCTTCAATGCCCGCAACCCCAGCCTCGACCGCTGCCGCCGCGCGAAAGGCCAGGAGAGATCCAAGCGGCTGCTCGTCGAAGCGGCCCGCGAGGTCGTGGTACGGGCCGGTCGTTGCAGCCGCCGCGACGGTGATCGTGATGCTGTCCTCGCGCGTGGCAAGGCACGACTGAACGGAAATGGCGAAGCGGCCGTGCCAAGCCAAGTGATCGAGGCCGAGCAGGCGCAGAGAACGGCTGAACTCGTCCGCAAGCCTGCGAGGGGTGTAGCCGTCGAGAGCGCCAATCGGGTCCTGGTCCAAGATGATGCCGCCGAAGGCGAGCCAGCCATGAGGCTTTGCCTGCAGAAGCTGCCGGCAGGTTCCAGCGAGCCAAGCGTCGCCAAAGGCGCGACAGATTGGGCAGGCGGCTGAAGTGCAGGGTGCTGAGCCGCTGCAACCGGCGAGGCGGTGGCCACCGCGCTGAGCGAGGGCACCGGGTAGTTCGTTGCTAAGATATTGAGCGAGAAGGGCCTGATGGCCAACGAGCTTGGACAAGGCAAGGGTGGGGCTGGGGTGCGAGCGTGGTTGTGGAGGCCGGCGCGCCAAAGGTTGGCGACCCTGGGGCTTCCACTACCGCCCGCGGCGAGGCCGCGCTTGATGGCTTCGATTTCTGCGAAAAGGGTTGCTGACATGAAATTGGGTCTTTGTTGTTGGGGCTGCTCGCGGCAGCCCCAAACCTTTACGGGACAGCGTCAGGCTCTCTTCAGCCCCTAGAAGCGCTCAGCTCTCGAACGGGCCGCTGGTTCGAATACTAACGTTGCCGACTTCGGGTCTGGGCAGCCGCCATGCTGCGTTGGATCTGTCTACGAGCACGTTCTCTATCTTCGGCGGCTCTATATGCAGTCAGAGCCTCAAAGTTGATTGCCTTCAGTAGGGGGCAACCCTGCCCCGCCGCGAAGGCGACGGTGTCAAGAGTTTTACCCGTCATAATGTTCGCCATGCGCACCAAGTCGCCAGGGCCAAGCTGATATTTCTTCGTCCAAAATCGGCCCGTTGTTGGTGTTGTGATCTCACCAGTATCGGGGTCGGCGACCGTCTTCTTCATGGCGTAGATCCGGTACTCGTTCACCGGTGCTTTCAGCATGTAGAGAGCCTGACCCTCGACCTCGTCAGGCGTAAGTTCTCGGAAGTGAGCCGCCTTCACTCCGGGCACCATGGTGCTGACTCGTCGATTGATGCCGTCGCGCAACTCCGTCATCCGCTGTTCCGTCACACCCCACACCAGCATATGAACGTGCCACGAAACTGCCTTTTGCATGCCGTGCAGCACCAAGCCAACGTTGCTGTAGAAAGCGGCTTCGACCATGCCGACGAAACTGCACCTCGGCAGCCTCGCACGCGCCCATCGCTGAAGCTCATATGGATCGAAGTCGCCCGCCCGATCTAAGGGGTCGGTGAATCGCTTCGCGATCAGGGTGACCCAAAACACAGGCGTGCTCTCAGGGAGCGAGTTGGTGAAGCGGATCACTTGGGCGGTGGCGATCCGGGCATAATCGACGCGGGCGGTGTAGTTGTTGGCCGGCAGGTAGAGCGCCGAACCCGGCTTGAGGTCGATCTCGGCATCTCGCGTGAGCTGCACATGGTTCTTGTGGCCCAGGTTGAGGTAGCGGGCGATACGCCCAGGGTCCTCTGTATGGGCCGCTTCGAACCGAGGCCATGTGTTGAGCGGCTTACGAGCCGGTGGCCGAGGCTGAGGCTTGGGCCGTACCTGTCTTGGGCGGGCACGGGGGGCTTTGCTCGAGTGATTGGCTGAAAGTGCCTTTGTTGGGGTGGTTGATGGCGTCGGTAAGCCGATTGGTGGCTTGTTTCGACGTTGCGGTGTGGTGGGTTGCGTTACAATAGGTCGGCACTCCCGATTGCGATGATGCAACTGAGACTCCGCCTCCGCGGGTGCATCTAAAGACCGCTGCCCGCGAGCTGTGACAATGTGCTGAGCACTACCTCCACATGCAGTCTCTTTGGTTTTCAGATGTAAGCGGCCAAGCTTGAAGGCCGACACGGTTCGGTTTGATAGCGAAGCGCTCATCGTACGCTTCCCTCATCGGTGGTGCTGCTGCGAAGGCATGAAAGCTCCCAGGCAATCACATCAGACAACCGATAGCGTACCGTTCGCCCAAGTTTGAGAAACGGGATGCCGTCGCCGGCAACGCGTTGATTGCGGAGTGTCTTCACTGACCGCGCCTGACGTTTTGCGACCGCAGTTTCGTCGAGCAGGCAGTCATTGATTGAGAAATTGTTTCTATCGCCCATAGCGGGAAGCTCCTCATTTAGTGACGATGAGCCTTTACGCAGTGGCGATCCTTTGCCCCGGAGATGATGTGGAGCGAGCTTCTGATGGTTCCACAAACTGGGTGCGGGCTGTGACACCACTCCCCGGACTTCCTCAGTTGAGCAGTTTGAGGGCTTGGGTCCTGCAGGAAATGCATATGTTCTGGACGCGCCGTTGAAATCTGTTTAACAGATTTGAGAGGCAAGAACCAATTACACAAAGGATAGCATTCCCATGAACGCCAAAGCCAACTCGACCGCATCAAAGGCAAAGCTAATAAGGGCACCGAGCGGGCAGATGCGTCCGGCGGTCAGACAGATGCAAAAACCACGAGGGTCAAACAGGAGCACGCCAGCAGTGGCAGGCGCAGCGTTAGAGATTAGCGCGGAAGTGCTTCGTGATGCCGAGAGTTATCTACAAGACAGGTCTGGTAACGAACCCTACCATCCATCAGACAAAGACGCTCAAAAGCACTGGCTTAAAGCGAGGTTGACCCAGGTCAACAAGCAAAGGCGCAGCCAGCATATACGAGCACTATCTGATGCATATGCGATGTATGTGATGGTTGAATCTGACCCGAGTTTTCGACAAAGCATCTTACAGACCGCAGAGGCAATTGGAAAGCGGGCCGACAAAAACGCTGATGATCTCAGGACTATAGTAGAACTGCATATGGTTTATGACGGTGACGGAAGCCAATCCGACACAAAGAAGGCAAATGGTCTGTATAGCCGTGATGTAAATGCAATAAAAGGTCTAATTTACAATAAAATTCTTCCGAGTAGTGTTCCTGAACTTGGTAGAGCGAAAGGTCAGGGACTTGATTGTTGGTCGCGCCTTGGTAAAAAGCGGTCATATTTGAAGCCAGCAGCTAAGATAAATCAGAAAATCCAAACGCCGCCGTGGTCCCAAGACTCTTCTGGGCATGACGTGGGAGAAGTACCCCCAGAACAAGTCATGAATAAATCAACCAAAACATTAGAGCTAAATTACAGACCAACAAATCCAAATCTACGTAAAACTATTTTGACTTGGGGGGAATCAAGTGAAAGCGGTCTGGTGCGACTTCATTACTCAATTGAAACTTCTTCGGAATTCAATCATCTAATAGATCTATTTTTCGAAAAAATGTTAGAGTTGAATAGTTTAGACTAAAAATGGTGTTGGCAGAAATCTTACAAAAACAGTTTAGTAGCTAGGTTGCTTGATGCTCATTTTAGCAACGTAGCAAGTTGCTGACCGATCAATTCGCTGGCAGCCCGGAGAGGGTCTGCGGCCAAGTGGGCATACCGGGCTGTCGTTGCAGCCTGCGTATGCCCAAGCAGCCCTCCAATCATTGGAAGGCCCAGACCGGCGCCAGCTCCAACCGAGGCAAATGAGTGACGGAGGTCGTGGAGCCTAACATCGTCAAGCCCAGCCCGGGCCCGGACCTGCCGCCAAGGCTTCTCTAAATTAACTAAGTGAGTGCCTGAGCGCTGTCCTAGGATTACGTATGGGTTGCCAATCTCATGTGGCAGCGTGTCAAGGACTGCAAGGGCGGGTCCGTTTAGATGAATTTCCTTTGCGCCCGTTTTACTTTCAGGCAACTTGAGACAGCCGCGCTCTCGGTCAATATAATCCCACTTTAGCGTCAGAATCTCGTTGAGGCGTGTCCCAGTTAATAGTAGGAGGCGGATCGCTGCCAGTGCGTGCATCGATACGCCATTACCTGCCGATGCTGTAAGGGCATTCCCAAGGCGTCCAAACTCGGCAGGGGAAAGATAGCGCCTCCGCTTCTCCTCACGAAAGCGCTCAATGCCAGTACAAGGATTCCGCTCGCCTCGCCGTCCTGACCAACTGAACATTTTCGACAGCAATGCCAGCAGTCGATTCGCTTGGTAGGGCGTTGCCCGGAACTGCACGTGCAGCTTACGCACCTCTTCATGCGTGACGTCCTCCGCCCGACGGCGACCGAGGTGAGGCTTCACCAAACGTTCAACAAGGCGAAGGTACTCGGCGTAGGTGCTGCCCTTGTTCTTCGTTGCTACGTGCTCGTTGAGAAAAGTGTCAGCTAGTTCTGCGACTGTAGGCGCACTGCGGTCTGCTGCCTTCTTGGTGGCTGGGTCTTGCCCTGAGGCGATTAGGCCGAGAAGGCGTTTGGCTTCCCGCCGCGCCAGATCCGTTGTCCAGGGCGAACCGTGCTTACCGATGGTGAACCACCGCTGCTGACCGTGCATTCGGTATTTAAGGACGTAGACTCGGTCGCGACGTTGGCACCGTACAGCGAAGCCTTTCAGTTCGGCGTCCCAGAGAGTTTTGCCAGGGGCGAGACTCTCGACTGCGCTTTTCGTAATGCGTTTGCCATCGGACATGATTGGTTGCTAGCCCCTTTAATAGCAACCATTTTAGCGGGAAAAGCTGGGCTCAACAAGGTAATGCCGGGACATCAGCCTGTTTGAATTCAGTAACTTAGGGGCAGGGAAGGGTATTGCAGGATGTTGAAGCCGCAAACTCTTAATCAGCGGGTCCAAGGTTCGAACCCTTGTGCACCCACCAAACATCTCAATGAATCAGCCGGTTCAGGAGGACGTCGTTTCAATACGATGTCACTGGTTCATACCCTGAAAATTTCGCACGTGGTCAGGTCACCGCATGCCCCGCAGTAGGGTTCGGTGCGATGAATCGAGCGCGCTTACTTGGCTGGCCTCGGTCGGGGCTACGGTGAAGGGGTTCATACCTTGCTGGTCGACGACGCTGGCTGAAGACAGCGATCCCGCCACATGAAGGCCCACCGCGACAAGAGCTTACACTGTGATCCAGAGCCGCCACAGGGCTGCATGGATGGTCCAATCTCCGAGATGGGTTCTAGCTTGCCCTCTGAGGATTACAGCCGGTCAAGGGCAAGCGGTGGACGATCCCCCCATATCGCGTGCCTCGGCGCCGCGATGACTATGCGCGACGCTCTCGCGCGCGGTTCGTCACCCGCAGTCGCAGCGGTCGCCCGGCGATCGCACCGCCGAGACGATCCGTGATCGCTAACGGAAAGCAACGCGCAATGCCGCCGAGCACCTCGGCGAGAAACGCCTTCTGGGCCGCGTCCTCCCCGACGAGTCTGGAGTAGGCGATCCGCGGCTGCCCCTGGAGGCTCCCATCGCGCTTGATGCTGAACAAGACGGTCACCTCTGACCCGCTTGACCCCTCAGGACCTTCGACCGCTCGGGCGCAGGAGCCGAGCAGTTGCCATAATCCGTCCAGGGTCGATGCTGGCTCGGCGTGGGCACTGGTAGCCGCGAGGAGCAGCGGCAGGGTCAAGATCAGAGGGCGCATGTGATCCGTCGGCTTCGCGATCGTAGGCCCGGCGTCTTACTCGGGCCCCGACAGGATGGCTACGCGATGGTGACGACGGAGGGTCGATGGCAGGCCCGGTCGGGACCGAGCGCACGCATCGGTGTTCCGCCCATGATCGATCGCCGCCTGCTCCGTTTCGGCTGTCGTCCGGCACAGCAGACAAAGCCGCGTGCGAGAACGTTCAGTGCCTGGGATGAGCGCCGGTTTGCCTCGTTTCACGGTTCGAACAGGATCCAACTGAACTCTACCGAAGCCCTCGTTCGGCAAGTGCGGCGTGGCCCAGCGGTGGCAGCGGTCGCCACGCATACCCTGTTCATCATACTCGATCGCGATCAGGACTTGCACTTTCGCTCGCGCCCGAACAGGTTTCGGTTTCATCAGATCGAGATCGGACAGCATGCTCTCAGAGCGTCAGAACGCCATCATGGACCTCGCGCGCGGGGAGGGACGCGTGCTGGTCGAGGCCCTGTCCGTCCGCTTCACGGTTAGTGCGCAAACCATACGTAAGGACCTGAACGACCTGTGCGAAGCCCGGCTGCTGTCGCGGGTGCATGGCGGGGCGGTCCTCGGATCAGGCGCGGAGAATCTCGACTACGAGGCCCGCAACGCAATTGCGGCGCAGGAGAAGGCCGCCATCGCCCGCGCGACGGCCGACCTCATCCCGGATCGCTCGTCCCTCTTCATCAACATCGGCACCACGACAGAGGCGGTCGCTCGGGCGCTCCTCGGCCATTCCGGCCTGATGGTGATCACCAACAATCTCAATGTCGCCCACGCCCTGCGGGCTAGCGCCGACATCGAGTGCATCGTGGCCGGCGGCCTGATCCGCCGCTCTGATGGAGGGATCGTCGGCGAGGCGGCCGTGGACATCATTCGACAGTTCAAGGTGGACTTCGCCGTCATCGGCGCTTCGGCGATCGACGAGGACGGCTCGCTTCTCGATTTCGACTATCGCGAGGTGCGGGTGGCGCAGGCGATTATCGCCAATGCCCGGCACGTCGTCCTAGTTTCCGATTCGACGAAGTTCGATCGTACAGCCCCTGTTCGCCTTGCCCAACTCAGCCAAATCGGGACCTTCGTCACCGATCATTGTCGGAGCGAGGCGGTGCGCGACCTTTGCAAAGCATCGGGAGTCCGCCTCGTCGAGACGGGACGCTAAGCGTCGTCGCTTGCGATTGACTTTCGATTTGTTTCGTATTTAGTCGTCTCACTTTCGTAACCGCATCTGAGGTCGGTGATACGAAAGAGGAAACGATCATGCGCACGTTCGACGTTGCCGTCATCGGCGGGGGAATCAACGGCTGCGGCATCGCACGGGATGCGGCAGGCCGGGGTTACTCCGTTTTTCTTGCCGAACAGAACGACTTGGGCAGCGGCACCTCGGCTTGGTCGACGAAGCTGATCCACGGTGGTCTCCGCTACCTCGAACACTATGAGTTTCGCCTCGTTCGTGAGGCATTGACCGAGCGCGAGGTCCTCTGGAGCATCGCGCCGCATATTGTGCGCCCCCTTCGCTTCGTCCTCCCCTTGCATTCAGGCTTGCGGCCGGCCTGGCTCCTGCGTCTCGGCCTCTTCCTGTACGATCATCTCGGTGGTCGTAAGCGCTTACCGGCCACCCGCCGGGTCGATCTTACGGGTCCGATCGGCGCTCCGCTCAAACCCGAGTTCCGGCGCGGCTTCGAGTATTCGGATGCGCGCGTGGACGACACGCGCCTGGTCGTCCTGAACGCGCGGGACGCCTCGGCCAAGGGGGCTGAGATCGCGGTGCGCACGCGCGTGATATCTGCCGGCCGCGCGGGCGATCTGTGGCACATCGTGCAGCGTGACCTCGCGTCCGGCCGTGAGGAGACGGTGGCCGCGCGCTTCCTCGTCAATGCGGCGGGGCCCTGGGTCGACCGAGTGATCCAGGGGCC
>Ga0160428_1002436_pt1 | contig 11316 bp, 8 predicted proteins | sample SolpanmetagenomM_FD_108198 | JGI IMG/M metagenome (GOLD analysis project Ga0160428, IMG submission 108198) | Solar panel surface microbial communities from Lawrence Berkeley National Laboratory, California, USA - M | ecosystem: Engineered > Built environment > Solar panel > Unclassified ...
CCAGTTTCGCTCCGCCGTACTGGATTTTTTTGACCGGCTCCCCGAGTTTGGGCCTGACCTCGCGTCCTTACTGACCCGTAAGTTTCATATTATCGACGCGCAACTTACTTCGTGACGAGTATAGTAAGGTGTGGGATTCGATGATGCGCGTGGCCCACTTCATCCTGGCGCAAGAAAATATCGGCGAGTGTGGGCCCTTCCTGATCAACCGTGACAACGTTAACTAAAGTCAATTATCAGTTACCAGTCATCAATTATCAATTTGCTTTCAGCAGCAGATCGGTAGTTGATGACTGCTGGTTTTAAGTTAGTTGCTACTGTCCGAGAAGAAATTGATAACTGATAATTGATGATTGATAACTGATGCAAAAGCTCCTTACCCGCGTTGCCCAGGCCAATACGCTGCTGTGCGTAGGCCTCGACCCTACCGGCTCCGACGAAGATGTGACGCGCCGCCTGCCCCAGCTCGTGGCCGAAACCGCGCCCTACGCCGCCGCCTTCAAGCCCAACCTGGCCTTTTTCCTGAGCCGCGACAACGGGGTGCAGCTGCTGCGCCAAACCATCGCGTGCGTGCCCGAGGGCATCCCGGTTATTCTGGACGGGAAGTTTGGCGACATTGCCAACACGGCCATGCACTACGCGCAGTTTGCCTACGACGTGCTCGGGGCCGATGCCGTGACGGTGAACCCCTACATGGGGGCCGATGCGGTAGTACCTTTTGCCCGCCCCGGCAAGTTCGTTTTCGCTCTGGCCAAGACTTCCAACCAATCGGCGGTGCAGGACGCCGTGTTACAAACCGGCGAGCCCGTAAGTGATTTCACCGCCCAAATGCTCGCCGACCTCGACGCTACCCACCGCAACATTGGCCTCGTGGCCGGGGCTACCAATGCCGCGGCGCTGGGCCGCCTGCGCCAGCTCTGCCCGACGCAGTGGTTCCTGGTGCCCGGCATCGGTACGCAGGGCGGCGACCTGGCAGCCGTGCTGGCGGCTGGCCTGCTGGCCGATGGCACCGGGCTGCTGATTAATGCTTCGCGCAGCATCTGGCAAGCGGAAGATACCGGGGCCGCCGCGCGGGAGTTGATGAATGAGATAAATGAGCATCGGGCGATAACTGTTTAGCTTATAAGTTAATACTTGACAAAAAGAACGTCATACTGAACGCAGTAAAGCATCTCTGCCACGAGCGTAATTTAATCGGAGCAACGAAGCGATAGAGATGCTTCACTGCGTTCGGCATGACGTTCTTGTATTCTATATTTAATGGATACCCAAAATACTCTCACCCCCGGCCTAGCGCCCACCGAAGTCGCCAGCATCCTCGAAGCGCAGCTGCGCGCCGAGGGCGCCTTGCTGAGCGGCCACTTCAAGCTTTCGTCGGGCTTGCACTCCGATACGTACGTGCAGTGCGCCCGCTTTTTGCGCAAGCCCGAGCTGGCTGCGCCCGCAATGGCCGAGCTGGCTAGCCGCCTGCGCGCGGCCGGTTTGGTACCCGATACGGTGGTCGGCCCGGCGATGGGCGGCGTGGTGGTGAGCTACGAATTGGCCCGCCAGCTCGGCGTGCCGTCACTTTTTACGGAGCGCGATGCCAATGGCGAAATGGTTTTGCGGCGCGGCTTCACATTGGCCCCTGGCGAGCGGGTAGTTATTGCCGAAGACGTAGTTACGACTGGCAAGAGCACCCTAGAAGTAGCCCGGGTTTTAACCGAAATGGGGGTCGAAGTGCTGGCAGTGGCTTCCTTAATTGACCGCACGAATGGTGCGGCGCAGCTTCCGTTCCCGAACTTTGCGCTGTTGCCGGTGCGGGCGGCCGTGTTTGCGGCCGATGCGGTGCCGGAACAGCTGGCCGGAATTCCGGCCGTGAAGCCCGGCAGTCGGCCGGACTCCAAGTAGCGCGGACTTTCCGTTCGCGAAGCAGGAAACAGAATGGGTCGCGGATCGAAAGTCCGCGCTACACAACGCTTAACGGGCGGCCCCGGGGTCGTCTTTCCCGTTTGGAAACCAATCAGCATTCCATCCTCCTTTCTCTCCAGCCCGGCCGCCACGACGGCGACGGCCAGCGCGTGGCCGCCGACGCGGACCGCCACCTCGGGCTAACTACCGGCCAGGTGCGCAGCGCGGCGCTCTATGCCGTGCGCTACCCCGGTCTCACCGAGCAGCAAGTGGCCGACTTCGCCGCTGCCTGCCTGCAAGATCCAGTGTTGCACACCGTGGCTATTGATAGCCTCGAAGCTCCCGCTGGTTTTCGCAGCTACATTCTGGTCGCCAAAGGCCCGGGCGTGACCGACGACGAAGGCACTTCGGCTCAAAACGCGCTCAGCGACTTTCGCAACGAGGCCATCGACACCCGCACGCAGCATATTTTCTCGAAGCGTCTCTACTGGGTCGAACATGCGCTGCCCGCCGCCGACCTGCGCCGGCTAGCCGAGGAGCTGCTGGGTAATAAGCTGATCAACCGCTTCGAAGTGGGCGCCGTAGCCGACGGCATCCGCGACTACACCCCGCGCCCTGGCGGCGGCGCCGACGCCCGCACCGAAACCATCGTGCTCAGCGGCCTTTCCGACGAGCAGCTCTTGCAGCTGAGCAAAGACAACGTGTATGCGCTCAACCTGCCCGAAATGCAGGCCATCCGCGACCACTTCGCCCAGGCCAGCCTGCGCGAGGAGCGGGTAGGGCTGGGCCTGCCGGCCGCCCCCACCGACTGCGAGCTGGAAATCCTGGCCCAAACCTGGTCGGAGCACTGCAAGCACAAGGAATTTAGCGCCGTTATCAAGTACAAAGACCTGCAAACGGGCGCCGAGGAAGAGATTGACGGCCTGTTCAAGACCTTTATCAAAGGCGCGACCAGCGAGGTAGACCGCCAGCTGCGGGCCAACGGCAACGACTGGCTCATCAAGGTGTTTTCGGACAATGCTGGCGCGGTGCGCATCAACCCCGAGTCGCTGTTTGTGTGGAAGGTCGAGACGCACAACTCGCCCTCGGCCATCGACCCCTACGGCGGGGCCATCACCGGTATCCTGGGCAACAACCGCGACCCGCTGGCTACCGGTATTGGCGGCGCCCGCTTACTGTTCAATACCAACGTATTGTGCTTCGGCAACCCCGATTACGACGGGCCACTGCTGACGGGCCAGCTGCACCCGCGCCGCATTTTTGAGGGTGTGCGCAAGGGCATTGAGGACGGCGGCAACAAGTCGGGCGTACCGACGGTGAATGGGGCCATTATTTTTGATGACCGCTATGCCGGCAAGCCGCTCGTGTACTGCGGCACCGGCGCCGTAATGCCCATGCAGTTGGGCGGGAAAGACAGCTGGGAGAAAATCATTTTGCCCGGCGACCGCATCATTATGGCCGGCGGCCGGGTGGGCAAGGATGGCATCCACGGCGCGACGTTTTCGAGCATCGAGCTCGACGAAGCCGCGCCCGCCACGGCCGTGCAAATCGGCTCGCCCATCACCCAAAAGCTGGCGATGGACTTCCTCATTCTCGCCACGCGGCGCGGCCTTATCCGGTGCAGCACCGACAACGGGGCGGGTGGCCTCTCGTCGAGCATCGGCGAGCTAGCCACCATCTCGGGCGGCGCGGTCGTGGAGCTGGAAAAAGTGCCGTTGAAATACCCTGGCCTGCGCCCCTGGGAAATTTTCCTGAGCGAATCGCAGGAGCGTTTTACGTTGGCCGTGGAGCCCGCCAAGCTGGACGAGCTGCTGGCCCTGGGCCGCGAAATGGAAGTAGAGCTGACCGATATCGGCTTCTTCAATGCCGAAGGTTCGCTCGACGTGCTGTTTGATAATCAGCCGATCGCCGTCCTCTCGCTGGAATTCCTGCACGACGGCGTGCCCCGCAAAACTCTGCTGGCCGAGTATACCAAGCCCGCCGCCCAGGAGCCCGCGCTGCCTGCCGCACTGGACTACAACGACGTACTGCTAAAGCTATTGGGCTCGCTCAATATCTGCTCGCGCGAGTCGGTTATCCGCCAGTACGACCACGAGGTGAAGGGCCGCACTATCGTGAAGCCGCTCATGGGTGCCACCGGCCAGGCGCCGCAGGATGCGGCCGTGGTGCGCTTCAATTTTGAGAGTTGGGAAGGCGTGGCCGTGAGCAACGGCATCCTGCCCCGCATGGGTGACTTAGACGCCTACCAGATGTCGGCCGGCTCGTTTGACGAGGCCGTGCGGCAGATTATTTCGGTGGGCGGCAAGCTGCCCAACCTCACGCCGGGCGACAATATCTTCTGGTCGGTGAACGATAATTTCTGCGTGCCCGACTCGGTCTACGACCCCGCCATCAACCCCGACGGCAAGCAGAAGCTCGCCAAGCTCGTGCAGATGTGCCAGGCCCTGCGCGATGCCTGCGCCGCTTACTGCATCCCGCTCACCAGCGGCAAGGATTCGATGAAGAACGACTTCAAGGCCGACGGAGTGAAAATCTCGGTGCCGCCGACGGTCCTCTACTCGATGACGGCTAAGGTCGAAGACGTGCGCCAGGTAGTTACCTCCGATTTCAAGCAGGCCGATGATGTCGTCTACCTGCTCGGCGAAACTTACGACGAGTTGGGCGGTTCGGAGTTCTATCAGCTTTATAATGAGCTGGGAGCCAACGTGCCCAAGGTTGATTTTGCCCAAGCCAAAGCGCTGTACACCTTAGTCGGCGAAGCCAACGCCCAAGGCCTCATCCAAAGCAGCCACGACCTGAGCGACGGCGGCCTGGCCGTGGCGCTGGCCGAATGCACCTTCGGCCGCGATGGGCTAGGAGCCGAGCTGGACTTAGACGGCCTGCCGGGTGAGCTTTCGCCCGCCGCGCTGCTGTTCAGCGAGTCGCACTCGCGCTTTGTGGTGAGCGTAGCGCCGGAGGATGTAACGGCCTTTGAAAGCATTTTGCAAAGCCGCGCTACCCGCCTGGGCCGCGTCACGGCCGATGGCCAACTGCGCGTGCGGCGCGGCAGCGACGAGCTACTAAATGCCAAGACGCATGATTTGCGCGCCGCCTGGACTAATGGCCCAATCAACCAAACGATCGGCTTGGAGCCAGCAACGAAAATCAATTAATAGTTAGCAATTATCAGTTGGCGGCGATTAAAATGGTAGACCCAACCCAAGCACCAAGTACCAAGCACCAAGCACCAAGTACCGCCAAAGCCCTTATCCTGACGGGCTTCGGCATCAACTGCGAGGAAGAAATGGCGGCTGCCTACCGGCTAGCTGGGGCTGCGCCGACCATCGTGCACCTCAACGAGGTGCTGCACGGCCGGGTGAGCATCCATGACTTTGATATTCTGAATTTTCCGGGCGGATTTTCGTTCGGCGACGACCTGGGCTCGGGCGTGGTGCTAGCCAACAAGCTGCGCTACCGCCAAACCGGGGCCGCGGGCCGCACGCTGCTCAGCGACATCCGCGAGTTTGTGGCCGCGGGCAAGTTCGTGCTGGGTATCTGCAACGGCTTTCAGGTGCTGGTGAAGCTGGGCCTGCTGCCCAACCTGGGCGGCAACTTCGAGCCCGAGGTGACGCTGACGCATAATGCGTCGGGTAGGTACGAAGACCGCTGGGTACGCCTCACGGTGAACCCCGCGAGCCAGACGCCTTTCCTGAGTGGCCTGACCACGCTGGAAGTGCCCGTACGCCACGGCGAAGGCCGCCTGGTAGTACCCGACGCCGCCACCCGCGAGCGCATCGTAGCCCAGGGCCTCAACTGCCTGACCTACGCCGGCCACGATGACCAGGAAACGGGCACCTATCCCCTTAATCCCAACGGCGCGGACCTGAATTGCGCTGGTCTCACCGACCCGACGGGTCACATTTTTGGCCTGATGCCACACCCCGAAGCCTACCTGGCCGGCTGCAACCACCCCGACTGGGGCATGAAAAAGCGCCGCGGCGAACTGAAGGACGAAGGCGAGGGCCTGGCAATTTTCAAAAACATAGTTACTCATCTCCACCACCGGGCGCAAGAGGTTAGCGCGCCGGCTACTCACGCTTAAGTTATTCGGTATGAACACGCTCCCCTACTTCGCCACTCCCCAGCTCCACTTGCTTCACCGCGGTAAAGTCCGCGACAGCTACCGCATCGATGACAGCACCCGCCTCATCGTGGTCACCGACCGCCTATCGGCCTTCGACTCGGTGCTCGAAACGGCTATTCCCCACAAGGGCGCGGTGCTCAATGGGCTAGCCAACTTCTGGTTTGAGAAGACGAGCCACATCATTCCCAACCACGTGCAGCGGCTGGTCGATGCCAATGCCATGCTGGTGAAAGAGGCGCAACCTATTAAGGTGGAGATGATCGTGCGCAACTACATCACCGGCTCGATGCTGCGCGGCTACCAAGCCGGCCAGCGCACGTTCTCGGGCGTGACGGTGCCCGACGGCCTCACCAAGCACCAGCAGTTTCCGGCGCCCATCGTGACGCCGACCACCAAGGAAGAGTCGGACCGCGAAATCACCCCTGACAACCTCGTGAGCGAGGGCTGGGTGAGCCGCGAGCTCTACGATAAGATGGCCGAGAAGGCGCTGGAGCTTTTCAAGGTAGGCTCCGATTTGCTGGCTTCGCAAGGCATCATCCTGGTTGATACCAAGTATGAGTTTGGCCTGTTAAATGGCGAGCTGATTCTGATTGACGAAATCCACACGCCCGATTCGTCGCGCTTCTGGAGTGCGGCGGACTACGCCCGCAACCCCGAGGGTGCCGAGCAGATGGACAAGGAGTACGTACGCCAGTGGCTGATTGCCAACAAGGTAGAGGGCAAGTATCCCCGCGCCCTCACCCCCGAGGTAGCGCAGGAAGCGACCAACCGCTACCTCGACATCTACCAGCGCATCGTGGGGCAGCCATTGCCCACCGCCGACGAAACCGCCACTGGCGGCAACGTAGCCAACCGCCTGGTAAGCAACCTGGTGAAAGCCGGCCTGATGAAAGACGCCTGGGTAAACATCGTAATGGGCTCGCCCGCCGACAAGGAGCACTGCCAAAAAATCCGCTCGTTCTTCGAAGGCTACGAGGTGTTTACCCAGCTACGCGTAACCTCGGCCCACAAGAATGGCGAGGAAATCGGCCCGATGGCCGAAGTCTGGAACCGCTCGATTGAGCCCGGCGTCATTATCGCGGTGGCTGGCCTCAGCAATGGCCTCGGCGGCGCGCTCGCGGCCAACGTCAACGTGCCCGTCATCAGCTGCCCGCCGTGGAAGGACTACGCCGAGCTAGCCATGAACCTGAACTCGTCGGTCGTTATGCCCAGCGGCACGCCCAACCTCACTGTCGTGCGCCCCGACAACGCCGCCCAAGCGGCCTTGCGGGCACTCAACATCCCGCGCCTGCGTGAGAAGCTGCGCCACGAAATAATGGCTACGAAGGCTAAGCTGAAAGCGGCTGATAATGAGCTGAAAGCGCTATAAATTTTTAGCGCAAAGTTTCGCAGAGTTGGCAGAGTCTCGCTACGGACTTATCTGCCTTTGCGAAACTTTGCTCACTCTGCGAAACCCTGCGCTAAATGACCGCTAAATCTCTCGTCCTCCTTGGCTCCGGCGCCCGCGAGCATGCCCTGGCCATCAAGCTCCGCCAGGATGGCGCGACCGTGTATATACTGCCCGGCAATGCCGGTATTCCGGGCAGCGTGCCCAGCATCAGCGCCACCGACTTTCCGGCCATTAAAAACTTCTGCAATGAGCACGCTGTCAAGCTACTTGTGGTAGGGCCGGAAGCGCCGCTGGCGGCGGGCGTGGCCGATTATTTTCTTGATACTGATATCCGCGTGTTTGGCCCGCGGCGGCAGGCGGCTACCCTCGAAAGCTCGAAGGTGTGGAGCAAGGAGTTTATGCGCCGCCACGGTATCGCCACGGCCCGCGCCTGGAGCTACCGCAGCGACCAGTTTGCCGAGGCGCAGGCGCAGGCCGAAGCACTTGATGGCCAGGTAGTGGTGAAGTACGACGGCCTGGCCGCCGGCAAAGGCGTGTACGTGTGCAGCTCGCTAGCCGAAGCCACCAGCGCCCTGGCCGAGCTGCGCAGCTTGCACGATGGCTGGTTTTCCTTCCTGCTCGAAGAGAAACTGACCGGCCCCGAAGTCAGCCTTATCGGCCTGACGGATGGCAACCGCATCCGGCTGCTCGCCCCCGCCCAGGATCACAAGCAGCTGCTAGCCAACGATGAAGGCCCCAATACCGGCGGCATGGGCGCCTACTGCCCGGTGCCTTTCCTGGATGACAACTGGCTGGCCGCCATCCGGCGCGACATCATCGACCCCACCTTGCGCGGTCTCCAGGCCGAGCCGTTCGATTTCGTGGGCTTCCTCTATTTTGGCGTGATGCTGACGCCGAGCGGCCCCAAGCTCCTCGAATACAACGTGCGCCTCGGCGACCCCGAGGCCGAGGTGATTCTGCCCGCTCTCGAAAGCAGCTTGCTCGAACTCATTGAGGCTACCCTCGATGGCAACCTGGCCCAAACCATTACCCGCCAGCGCCCCGGCGCATTTGTGGGCGTGGTGCTGGCCTCGGGTGGCTACCCGGCGGCAGAATTCCCGACGGGCTTCCCCATTCACGGCATTGGCAATCAGGGTATTGATACGCAAGTGTTTGTGGGCGGCGTCAAGCCAGGCGCAGCTGAAGGCGAACTACTGACCAATGGCGGCCGGGTGGCCGTGCTCGTTTCGCATGGCCCCGACCTGCCCACCGCCGTGCAGCTAGCCTACGCCGAGGTCGAGCTGGTGTATTTTCAGGATAAATACGTGCGCCCAGACATCGGCCAGCGCCCTACTCCCCAGCTCGAAACGAGTGCCTACTAAGATGACAACCGAGCCCGACCAGGTGCCGTCAGCCAGTTTTCAGCCGTCGCCGGCGGGGAGCAGGGTAGCGCGCCTAGCTATCCTGCTTTCGGGCCGCGGCTCAAATATGCTGGCCCTGGCCGAGGCGGTGCGTTCGGGGGCGCTGTGCGGGCTAGCTGAGGTGGCCATAGTATTCAGCAACGACCCCGCTGCGTATGGCCTCAAAGCGGCGGCGGCGCTGGGACTGCCCGTGGCTACCTTAGCCTCAAAAGGGCGCAAGCGGGACGATTTTGACCGCGAAACTGTTACTATTCTACAAGGCTACCAGCCCGACTACGTGGTGCTGGCCGGCTACATGCGCGTGCTGTCGCCAACGTTCGTGCGGGCGTTTGCGGGGCGTATCATCAATATTCACCCTGCCGACACGCACCAGCACCAAGGCTTGCACGCCTACGAGTGGGCTTTTGATAACCACCTGGCAGAGACTAAAATAACGGTGCACCTCGTGGATGAAGGCCTCGACACCGGCCCCATTCTGGCGCAACGCGTTGTAAATTTGGTTGGGGCTGATACGCTGGCCGAAGTGCAGCGCCGCGGCTTGGCCGTGGAGCACGTGCTGTACGCCGAAACGTTGGCGGCAGTAATTAAAAACGCTATTTTGTCATGCTGACGAAGGAAGTATTTTATTCGGGTTATTCACTGTCGTTCAGCGATGCGCCCGAGATGCTTCCTTCGTCAGCATGACAATGATTTTTACGCTCTTCCTACTCCACCCATCCTTCCAACTCAGAATTCTTAACTCATAAGTAGATTATGTGTGGTATTGTAGGTTTTCACGGCCCCGAGCGCGTGGTAGGCGACATGATTATTGGCCTCACCGCCCTCCAGCACCGGGGGCAGGATGCCGCGGGCATTGCCACCTTCGACGGCGATGCCTTTCACTTGCATAAGGGGCAGGGATTGGTCAACGACGTGTTTAAGCCCAAGCATATCAAGAAGCTGACCGGCAACACCGGTATCGGGCACGTGCGCTACACCACCCAGGGCGCCAACGACTCGGACCTGGCGCAGCCCTTTACCACGAGCTACCCATTTGGGCTAGCCATGGTGCACAATGGCAACGTCATCAACTTCCGCGACGTGGCCAAGCTGCTGCACGAGAAGTACCACGTGCTACCCAAGACGACCAACGACTTGGAACTCATCATGTACACCTTCGCTTCGGAGCTGCGCGTGAAAGACCTGGACCGCCTCTCGGTCGTCGATATTTTTGATGCCGTTGAGACTACCCAAGAGCTGGTAAAGGGCGCCTACGCCACCGTCACCATTATTGCCGGGCACGGCTTGCTAGCCTTCACCGACCCGCTGGGCATCCGGCCTTTGGTGATGGGGCGGCGCGAAACGCCCGAGGGCCCGGTGTATGCCTTTGCGTCGGAGAGCACGTGCTTTGATTATCTGGACTTTGAGTTTGTCGAAGACGTCGGGCCGGGCCAGGCAATTTTTATCGACCAGAACTTTCAGGTGCATTACAAAAACCTGAATACGGTGCCGAAAGCCTTCTGTGTCTTCGAGCAGATCTACTTCGCCCGCGAAGACTCGACCATCCACGGCCGGCTGGTGGCCCGCGAGCGCGTGCGCCTCGGCAAAATCATCGCCCGCAAGGTGGTTGATGCGGGGTTGAAGCCCGACATGGTTATCGACGTGCCCTCTTCGGGCTACTTCTCGGCCTCGGGCCTAGCCGAAGCCATCGGCGTGCCTTACCGCCGCGCGCTGGTCAAAAACAACCACATGGGCCGCTCGTTCATCGTGCCGACCCAGGCCGGCCGCGAAGACGTGGTGAAGAAGAAGCTCAACCCCATTCGGGCCTTCGTCGAAGGTAAAAAGGTGGCGGTGGTAGACGATAGCATCGTGCGCGGCACTACCTCGCGCCGCATTGTGCGGCTGCTGCGCGATGCGGGCGCTAGTGAGGTGTACTTCATTTCGAGTGCGCCGCCGCTGGTGTCTCCTTGCATCTACGGCATCGACATGGCCATGAGCACCGAGCTGATCGCGGCCAATTATTCGGAAGACGAAATCTGCCGCTATATCGAGGCTGATAAGGTTATCTACCAAGATTTAAGCGACTTGCAGGACCTCTTTGCCGAGGAGCGTGGTCACGGCGGCTCGTGCTTTGCCTGCTTTACCGGCAAGTACCCGACGGGTGACGTGACCAGGTACCTGCGCCACATTCAGGAGGAGCGTCAGAGCCACCGGGCACCCGAGAAGGTGGTGGCTTCGGTGAGCGCCAAGGCGCCCGCGCCGACCGAACACTAAGGTCATTTAACAATTAACATTTATCATTTAACAGGTCTGCTTAATTTGCTAAGTGGTGTCTGAATGAGTAACCGAATGTAGCCCGCAGCCAGTGGATGGGCCAGATGGTAGTTAATTGCCCTAAATGCCGATGATTGAATAGAGTTACTATTGGCTGAAAATCAAGCACATGCCTACTTACTTAATTCGACAGTAATTCGGGGCAGATTCATTTAGCTCCGTAACACGCCAAAAAGTACCCAAAGAAGGCCTAAATATGC